>JACCDP010332095.1_pt1 | contig 35079 bp, 27 predicted proteins | sample 7445841 | NCBI WGS metagenome assembly JACCDP01 (sample SAMN15323441, study PRJNA562643) | freshwater metagenome | isolation source: river surface water | place: USA:Blue River Watershed | collected 2017-08-17 | reverse complement strand
GAGTGTAGCAGAGATTGGTGTCCCGCTAGAAATTGCAATGAATCTAACGAGCCCTGAGGCTGTGACGCCTTTCAATGTGGATAAGCTCTATAAGCTTGTGCAGAATGGAGCGGATAAGTGGCCTGGTGCAAAGACGATTGTTCGTGCCGATGGGCGTATGATTTCACTGAAGCATGTAAACACACAGGAAATCGTACTCTATAACGGAGATGTAGTTAACCGTCATCTGCTGGATAATGACATTCTACTATTTAACCGTCAGCCGACACTGCATAAAATGTCTATGATGGGGCATCGCGTGAAAGTCCTACCCTACAAAACTTTCAGAATGAATGTTCTTACTACGCGCCCCTATAATGCGGATTTGGTAAAGGAATATAAAGCTCTGGCATACTAAATATTATAGTAAGATGTCAGGCGTAATTTATCAGATAACTTGTAAATCAACTAATTTAAAATATATTGGTCAAGCTACAAACTTTAAATATAAAAACGGCAAGGCATATAATTATGGAATGAAGGGGCGTTGGAGTGACCACGTGTCTTCGTCAAAAACGCGAAACACTCCATTATGTAATGCTATAAAACAGTATGGTAAAGCCGACTTTACACTTGAAGAACTAGAAGAAGCTCCTCTAGAAACACTTGATGAAAAAGAAGCATATTGGATTTCAGAAAATAATACAATTTACCCAAATGGTTATAATATTGCAACTCATTCTAGAAATCGTCATAGGGACGAGTCTAATCTACACATCTTCTACAAAGGTAGAGTATTATCTGCAATTATTGCCCCTATTAAAAAAGAGGGTGAATTGCATATGGTATATGTGTACTTAACTCTAAATGACGGCTCAGAAGAGAGAATAGCATTTGGGCAAAAATCAGATAGCACATATGAAGGTGCTATGGCTGAAGCAACTGAATTCCTTGATAAATTAAAATGCTCCTATACAATTTCAACAATCACAAGTGACAAACTCTCTGAACGATATGCATCTAAATTAAAAGAGTTCAATGAGAAAGAAATTACCTCAGTTCGTATCACAAATGCCTCAAAACTGGTAGCAGTTTATATAGGTACAAGTGAAATGAAACTCAATTCAGAACATAAACGAATCTGTTTTGGAGGTAAAACTATTAGTAAAGAGGAAGCTTATGAAATTGCAAAACAGTTTGTAGCTGAACTGAAAGTATCTGATAAATTAATTAAAGATTCCATCAAAAGTTCGCAACAGGCGACTGCTTGATAGGTTGTTGTATCACCTATTGAGAAAAACAGTGTAAATACAACAGTGGGTTATAATTTACTCCAGTATAATCTGCTATATAATCGCCTAGTGTTTGGCTATAAATGCCTTACGCAAGACCCTCAAATTCAGGGGAACCCCTAAAGCTTATTGCTACTAAGCATTCTTTGAAAAGAGAATGTGGCCGCGGAGAAAGACCGCAATGGGTATAGTAACAACGCAATAAGATGTGAGTTAGCCGCAAGGTTAACAAACAATGGGCAATCCTGAGCCAAGTGCTACAGTTCGTAATAGAACCATGCATGCTGTGCAACGAGTAGACGGGGGTCGGTCAGAGTTCTACTTATACTCTGGCTTAAGATGTACTCTAGCCTCTTAACGAAAGTAAGAGATTAAGCGTTTGATGGAGACGAGATGAATGCGCATCTACCACAATCATACGAGGCAATGGTAGAACTAGAAGATATTGCGGCGGTGCCTCACCATATTATTACGCCCCGCCATGCTAAGCCTATGATCGGCGTATATCAAGATACACTCGTGGGCTCTTACCGCCTGACCCAACCAGGCGTACAATTTACTAAACGCGAGTTCATGAACCTCATGATGTGGAATAAGCGTTTTGATGGCAACATGCCCGCCCCTCGTGGTGGTGAAGAAGGCAAGGAGCGTTGGACCGGTCAACAAGTACTAGGTGCTCTCTTCCCTCCCATTAATATTGAGATGGGCAACAAATCCTATGACAAAGAGAAGGATGGTAAAGATTCCATCAATTATGTAAAAATCGTAGAAGGTGATATCAAGCAGGGTGTAATTGACGGCGATATCTACATGAAGCCCTCTAAGGGTGTAGTGCATGTAGCCTATAATGACTGTGGCTCTAAAGACACTGTCGCCCTACTAGATTCTCTACAGAACACCGTGGAAAACTTCTTAGTACTCAATGGATTTAGTGTGGGCATTAGCGATCTAATCGCCGACGAAGAGACTAAGCGCCAAATTGATATCAAGATTCAGGAACGCAAGAAGCAGATTGAACAGGTCATTCTGCAGGTACATCTGGATCTGTTTGACAATAACACAGGTAAGACTAACCAACAGGAGTTCGAGGACCAGGTATTCGGCATTCTCAACCAGGCCACGTCAGATGCTGGTTCTCTAGGCCAACAGTCTCTCTCTCAAGAAAATCGTCTGCTAGCTATGGTTCGTTCTGGTTCTAAGGGAGAACCTCTAAACGTGGCGCAGATGATGGCCTGTCTGGGTCAGACTGCTATTGAGGGTAAACGTGTTCCTTATGGCTTTACTGATCGCACTCTGCCGCACTACAAGAAGTATGATGATAGCGCTGAAGCGCGTGGATTTATTGAGAGTTCTTTCATTCGTGGTCTAACTCCGCAGGAATTCTTCTTCCACGCGATGTCTGGTCGTGAGGGCCTGATTGATACAGCCGTTAAGACTGCAGATACTGGTTATATTCAGCGTCAGCTAATTAAGTCTATGGAGGATCTTGTTGTACAACACGACGGCACCGTTCGCGACACGAATAATAACATTGTGCAGTACCACTATGGCGAGGACGGTGTAAACCCTACTAAGATTGAGAACCAGGGTCTACCGATTGGAGAGCTATCTCAGGAGCAGATCCGCAGTGAATTTGGAATGGCTGCGGTTGACTGGAGCACTGTACTCAAAGAGGGGACTATCCGCGAAAATGATACTGAACTACTGGGCGAATATATTAATGATATCATCTTTGATCAGCGCATGATGGTTGAGGGTGTATTCCAGAGTAAATCTCTAGATTCTGGTAGCGTATTTGCACCTGTAAATCTGGCCCGCTGGATTCTAAATATTAAAACACGCTTTGCTCTAAAGCCGACTGAGAAGACTGATCTAACGCCAGTGTATGTACTGGAAGGAATTAAGAAGATTATTAAGCGGACGCACCCTTATCACAAACTTTGGTGTGCACTCCTCCGCTTCTATCTGGCGCCTCATAAGCTGATTGTAAAAGAACGGTTCACGAAGGAGGCGTTTGAGATGCTAATGGAACTAATTGTTGTAACTCACATGAAGGCTTGGGTGCAGCCAGGTGATCAGGTGGGCATTGTAGCAGCCCAGTCTATCGGTGAACCTGCTACACAGATGACTCTAAACACTTTCCACCAGGCAGGCGTGGCATCTAAGTCTGCTGTAACGCGTGGTGTACCTCGTCTGCGTGAACTGCTGAAGGTGACACAGAATCCTAAGGCGACATCTCTAACAATCTATCTCAAGCCCGAGTACAGGAATAACAAGGATAAGGCCCGTGAAGTGGTGCAAGATCTTGAACTGACACTGCTTCGTAATATCACGGATAAAGTGGCTATTTATTGGGATACCAATGCCGATGAAACAACCATTCCTGAGGATGCATCTCTACTTGAATTCTACAAGCTATTTGAGGATGGGCTTATGGCTGATGAAGGGGCCACTGAGGCATGGAGTAAGTGGGTACTGCGTCTGGAACTAAATCGTGAAGAGATGTTTAATCGCAATATCTCTATTCAAGAAGTGGTAACAGTAATTAAGAGCCAAAATGATATCAATGTTGTATATAGTGATTATAATGCAGATAAGCTGGTAATGCGCATTCGTCTACCAAATAAGGCTATGTCTGATAAGGATACTGCGGCCCAACTGGACGATTTCACAAATCTCAAGAAGTTCCAGAATAAGCTGCTAAATAGTCTAGTAATTCGTGGGCTACCTGGCATTAAGGCAGTGACCTTCCGCAATGATAAGAACAATGTAGAAGTGGTAGATGGTAAATATCAACAAGTGGAACAATATGTGCTAGATACGGATGGCTCCAACTTTATTCAGGTAATGAATCATGCAGCGGTTGATGGCACGAAGCTATATTCAACTAATGTATGGGATGTATACGAAGTACTGGGTATTGAAGCAACGCGTGCAATTCTATTCAATGAAATTAGTGGTCTATTTGAATCAGTGGGCGTTAACTACCGCCATCTCTGTCTGCTATGTGATGTTATGACACGGTTCGGTCGTCTAATGTCTATTGACCGTTATGGCATTAATAAGAATGAAATTGGTACACTAGCTAAGGCATCATTTGAGGAAACCCAGAAGATTCTACTCAAGGCTGCACTATTTGGTGAAGTTGATCCTGTAACTGGTGTATCTGCTAATATTATGATGGGACAGCCTATTCGCGGCGGCACTGCATTCTCGCAAATTCTGATGGATGATCAGATGCTGGGTACTCTCCTTGAATCTGTAGATGTAGATAAGTATAAGGGTATTCTAGAAAATGAAAAGGAAGGAGATATCTCACAGCTAGGAGAAGCGGGAATGCAGCTAGCAGATCCCTGCTCTGCTACTCAGTTCCAGATGAATATGGTTCTACCTCCTGGAAAGACAATGATTGAAGAGCCTGAGATTGAGATTGATGTAATTGGTTAGAAACAACAGAATAAAATACATTATATAAATAATATTATTTTTTATGAGTTAAAATTACCCATAAGAATTAATATAAAGATGTGGCGTGTATATTAATCATGGACCGCGCCAGAGATAATTTCAAACCATGGAATTCTATAAAATTATTCAGGCGAAATATTATGACCTCAAATACTGTATTTGAGTTAAATACTGTGGTAGACTATAATCATATTATCTCTAATGATGAAGCTACACTACATGAATATAGAAGTCGCATTAATGAATATGAAAATATTCTTGGAACTGAAAGAAATTGGGAATACTATAAGAAAGTGGTAAATCCATACGAATTAGTATATACTCAAAAAAAGTATGATGAATTTCCTGAATCAATCTGCGTGTTAAAGCCACTATCGCGGTCGTATTTTAAGATGATTGAAATGCTTGAGCTAATTAATTTTTTTACGACATTTCGTTCTGAGAATGTGCGAGGGGCGCATGTATGCGAGGGCCCTGGTGGATTTATTGAGGCGCTGTTTGACGAGGCATTTAAGAATAAGAAAAAAGTGCAGACAAGTATTGCAATGACGCTAAAATCAAAGCAGACGAATGTTCCAGGTTGGAAGCGTGCATCACAATTTCTGCAAAAGAATCGTAATGTGCGAATTCTATATGGCGATGATGATACAGGTGACATTTTGAAACCTGAAAACCAGCAGTATTTCATTGATTACTGTATTCATCCTGCATATGGGGGCAAAATGAATCTATTTACAGCCGATGGTGGATTTGATTTCTCATGTGATTATACTAAGCAAGAAAGTTTAATTTTTCCTCTTCTATTAGCTTCAACTAAAATTGGTTTTGAAGTTTTGAAGAAGGGTGGTGTATTTATTCTTAAGATATTTGATTTTTATGAGAAGGTAACAGTAGATCTTTTATACCTACTAGCGAGTCATTTTCAGGACTGGACACTATATAAGCCAGCAACAAGCCGTCCATGCAACCCTGAGCAGTATTTTATTGGACGCGGATTTACAGGCGCATCAGATGAAGTATTAGATGCACTCCGTCTATGGTGTTCTATGATTGAGAACAATCAGCCTATTCATTCACTGTTCAAAACAGATTATACGCCTGAATTTAAAAAGATCATAGAGGAGTTAAGGACACACTCATTCAATACACAAACAGAGTATTTTGAAAAAGTATTCTTTATAATTGACAAAAATAATGATGAGCTTATTAATACATATCTAAAAAGAAATGAAAAGACAAGTTATGAGTGGTGTTTACGATTTAAAGTTCCTATCTCCCTGAGCCGCCACCGTTCAATTGTGGAGTAATAAATTTATCTACAAGCTTTTTACCAATAATAACTGACGCTTGATGCTGTGTGATATTTCCCTCACCCATTCTATCAAGCATAGCAAGCATACTTTGAATGGGCGCCATATCTTGGCGATCCATTAGTTTTTTAAATAATTCAGGATATCTCTCGTGAAATTGTGGTACTTTTTCGCGGATTTGTTCTTCACTTAATCCTTGATTCATCCAAATAGGGATGTCTCGTAGCATATCGCGTATGTAGCGAGCACGAAGATTAGGATCAAAATCAAGGGCGCGCGATTCGGCTTCACGTGTAGCTTCATCTATACTTTGGCGTTCAACGGGGGGGCGATTTCCAGACATTGTATCAATCTGGTAGGATATAGAAAAACCTTTTTATATCGGCACACACACTAGAGAATGAGCCTAGCGGATACTGCTGCCCCAGCTGACAAAAGTTTAATACGAAGCAGACAGGTTTCACCACTTCCTGTTGGTCCCGGAGGCAACAATCCTACAAAAAAGCAATTGAACGATATTAATACTCAACTTACAATGCTTACATCACAGGCCGCCGCCAATACAAAGTATGATCCCCCAGTCCCTAAGCCAGTAACTAAACAGGTAACAAAAGAGGGATTTATGGATTATGATTCACTGCCAAGTCTTATAGCAGTTATAGGCGGACTAATGATTGTGTATGGAATTGTCAGTAAATAGTATAGAGTGATAGTAGTAAAATGAATAGCAATAATAATAGTTGGATAGAGGATGATAGTGAAGATGAATATGATGATGAGTACAAGCCAAATGATACTCCCCCGCCAGATGTAGACGATGAATTTAGAAAGAAGGTACTGGCTGCAAAGCGTAGCTTATATAAGAATATTGTTTTGGCACCCGAACTTGGAACAAAGAACGCCCAAAATAATCAGCTACTTAATGACTATGTAGCTAAGCTTAACAAGGTATATATTTTAGCTTTAAATGCAAAAAGTGGACGATTTGTGGAAGGTGAATTGACTACTTTCCCGTCGGGCGCTCGTGATCAGATTAGAGATATGATAGATTGTATAATAAACTATTTTAAAAAGAACAATGTACCTGATACAATTCCCTATGAACATTATATTCGCAGAATGTTACATGAATACCAATTTGATCAAAACGGATAAATCTTTATAGTAGATAGATATGGCAACTCATAAAAATAATGGCTGCCCGAAGGGTTATATAATGAGAAAGGGCTATACGCGTCGCTTTCGCCCGAGTGTTAAGGCAACGGGCTTTACGGTTAGACGCAAAGGTAAAGTATTTACTGTGCGTCCAAAGGTGAATACTATTACAGTACCTGCAGCCTGTATTAAGAATCGTGGCCTACCAGGCAAGGGTCCTGTAGAGGGGGAGGGTATAGGTAAGCTCCGGAAAGGGGAATTAATTAAATACGGATACCAGTATCGCCTATCAGACTCACTCCGCCAGTCCGCCTTAAAGAAGGCTATAAAGCGCTTTGGTGCTCTGTCAGTCTATAGAAAGCTAGATGCGGTTGCGAAGCTTTCACTGAGAACTGCTCCCGATGCCAGTAAAATCTTTACAAGAGATCGCGACTGGGTTAAGAGCAACTTTGACTTTTAGTGCAAGTACATAATTAATGTTAATTAGAAATTGTACAATTTCTATCAAGATTAATTTGCATTCCGAGGGAAAATCTTGGCTATACTTGGTTGTTAGTGGTCAGTAGGAAGATGGCAGAGCACGAGCTATGGTCATTTAATAATGCATTGTTCTTCATTATATTATTAATCATAATAGTATTTATTGCCGTATTTGGTATTAATAGTGTATTTGATGTTAAAAAGATTAATGCAAATTGGGCAACGGAACGGTGTAATCCTACAATTATGCCCCTTGCATGGCTATTTGGCCACAATACCAAAGAGAATTTTGAATTTTGTATGGGTAAAATCTTTAGTACTCATTCTATGCCAATGTTTGGATCAATAACGGGCATATTTTCTCATTTCACAGGGCTACTTCAAATGGTATTTGATTCTATAAGTTCTCTTCGCAATATAATTGCATCACTTGGTGGTGGTATAAATGTGGTATTCCAGGAATTTACAGAGCGTATCTCCACATTTTTCTTTAGGCTGCGCGTGAGTGCAATAACTATTAAGACATTGATTGGCCGAATGTATGCAATTATGTTTTCAGTTATGTATATGGGCCTTTCAGGTATTGCTGGTATGACATCTTTCACAAATACGGCACTATTTGGATTTATGGATACTTTTTGTTTTCCTGCAGACACTAAGATCAATATTAAAAATAAGGGGCTAACTCAAATCAAAGATATTCGCATAGGTGATATAATTATGCCATCTGAATCAGAGGTAACTGCAACATTCCGTTTCTATTCTAGGGGCCAGCCTATGGTGAAGCTAGGTAGTGTTATAGTAAGTACTAATCACTATGTAAAGCTACTTGGACATCCAATTATGGCAGGAGATCATCCAGACGCTATACAAATAGGCAAATGGGAATCGGATGAACCCTTATACTGCCTTAATACACATGATAATAAAATTATAATTGATGGTCACGAATTCTTAGATTATGATGAAACTGCTGATGGCGATCATGCAACTATGAATTTTATTGAGGGCCGTATTAATGCAAAATCAATCAATAAAGACTATTCCTTTAGTGAATATTGCCCTGCAATTTCTGCCAATACGTGCATTAAGACACTAAATGGAGATAAAGAGGCAGATCATGTTATAATAGGTGATAAGTTAACAACAGGTAGTACTGTTGTAGGCTTAATAAGACGAAAGGTAGCTGAAATATGCATATTAGAAGATGGAACTCGTTTAACGCCATCAACTTTATATTGGAATTCAGCAATAAATACATGGGATCGTATTGGTGAAAAGATTAAATGCACTAAAGAGAATGCTGAATTTGTGTCATTTATAGTGGTGCCCAATTCTCAGATAGAACTTGCAAATGGTCTAAGACTAAGAGATTATATGGAGCTGTGTTCTCCGGACTCAGAAATGCATTATTCAAAATGCTTAGAAGTAAATAATATAGAGTTTGAGAAAAAATTTAGCACAATAGTAATCTAAGAAGATAAAAGGAGAATGGAGTCTAAATGGCCATTTATGTTAATAACTCTTGGGCTAATATTTGCCCTGGGTTTAGTCATATCTGGTCTTGAAAGAACTTCGGTTATGAACAATTGGGCAGACCGACGCTGCGATTTGCCCGTTATGATGACCGCAATGTTCTTCAAACCAGATTCAGACCCACGTTCAAAGAGTGATTTTGCTAAAGATAATTTTGATTTTTGTATGAAAAGTGTTATTGAAAAATTTATGACAATTTTAATGGCCCCTATTAACGCCCTCCTAGGAAAACATATGAATCTTGCATCAAGTACAAGTGATGCAGTAAGTACCGTTCGTGATATTGCTCAAAGATTATATAATACACTTCTCAGCTTCTTAGATAAGTATATGCGCCAATTTAATAGTAGTATATTTGAAATTAGCCGAGTTATGCAGTATTTACAAATGGCGATGGGGCGTGCGAATGCAATGGTGATGTCAATGCTCTATAGTGGAATATCTCTATTTCGTGGTATGATAAATAGTATTCAATTTGTAATTAAGATCATTCTGATTGTCTGCGGAATCATGATAGCAATCATTATTATATTATTTTTTATATTATTTCCATTTATTCCTATGATTTTAGCAGTATTAGGTGCCGTTGTAACTACTGTACTCTCATTAACTATGGTTATGTCTGCTGATATTGCCAATGAAGCAGAGGGAGATAAGGGTGGATTTTGTTTTGCAACTGATACACAAATATTAGTTAAATCAGAGGATGGTTCATATTATCTAAAAGCTGTTCAAGATATTAAGATTGGTGATCAACTTGGAGACAATTGCGGTGAAGTTACTGCAACAATTGTGATGAATGGTGATGGCGTAGACCTATATGATGTTCATGGAATTCAAGTATCAGGGTCTCATTTGATTCTGGGAACAGATGGTGCCTGGAAATCTGTCGCAAAAGATGAAAGAGCTCATAAGACAGATAAAACCTCTAAGGTATTATACTGCTTTAATACGACAAGTAATAAGCTACCTGTATATGGACCTAATATAGATAAGATAATTCTATTTAGGGATTGGGAGGAAATTGCAGATGATAAGAGCCAGTATTTATGGAACTTTACAATTCTTAAAATGCTCAATAATAATACAAGATATGAGGACTGGAAAGATAGTTTAGCAGTATATTCAGAAACACCACTTATTGGTACTAAAATAAAAGTGAAAACGCCTACAGGCTTTGTAGAGATAGGTAAACTTGTGTTAAATCAATGCGTCTTAGATTGTAATGGACGTGAACAGACTATACTAGGATGCATTGATGGACGCATAGATAATGTAAGTATAGATTCCGACACATGGACTACTGAATTATATGAAATGACAAAATCAGTATGGAGAAAGGGACAAAGTACGGTTGGAAAAGGGACGAAGTCTAGGCGTGGTAGAACCCTAATAGTGGAGTCGGGTGAATTTATAATTTGGGATGAAGTTGAGAAGAAAGAGAAGTTAGTACGAGACTTTACGGATGTTGGTATGAATGAAATACACAAGACTTATCCTATGATTGCCTCCAGACTCCGGCTTGTATCTTCTGAGATTATCTAAAGTGTAATAAGTAGAATGAAAACAGCGTTTCTCATAACTGGGCTATTATTATTGCTCATTGCGAATTTAATGATGGTGTATTCTCGTAGAAGTGCTTCAAGTGAGGGCTTTGCTAACTATTTCCTGGAAAATGCGGGATCTTCAGGTCTAGGAAAGTACAAGTTAGAGCCTATTGGCGCTTTTGATGATGTGCGCGTGACACCTAACAATGGCAGCTCATGGCGCCACTCCCCCGAAAATGAGCCCCTCCTTGGCCCCGAGTTCCAGCCCGGCCCAGACAGTCTCTTTATCTTCAAAAATAACCAGGTAAAGCCTGAATGCTGCGATGCGTCATATGCTTCTGATACTGGCTGCGTGTGCACAACTCCCCAGCAAAGAAACTATATCAACATGCGCGGAGGTAATCGTACGGTAGAGGACGGCGTTTAAAGTTAGCCCATAGCATTTTAAATTGATTATTATAATGAATAAAATCACTATAACAATCAGTACACTTAAATAGAATGAACACGAATATCAAGGCTCCTAATAATACGGCGCCGCCGTTGAATATTGGTTCTTTTGTATCAGCTCCTGTTAATGCTGTAAAGAATGCAGCTAACAATGTTGCAACATCAGTTAAAAATGTTTTCAATAATGTTTCTGCTCCTGCTAGCATAACAGAGCCAATAGCAAATTCAATTAATGCTACGCTTCAGAATACCCCTGTTCCGTCTGTATCTATACCAATCATAGTATCACTTGGCATTTTCATTATGCTTTTTATCATTGTTGTAATGTTCCGCCAACAAATAGCAGCTGGACTCGAGCTTGCTTGGAATAAAATACAGGACTTTTTTGGGCTAGCTAAGAAAGCAGTTCAGCCACCACCTCCTGAATTTGCACCTGAGTCCCAGTTTTTCGATCAAGGAGCTATTGAAAAGGTTCTTCCAGGTAGGAAAGAAGTATTCAATGTTGCTCAAAATAAGTATAATTATACGGATGCTGAGCCATTATGCAAGGCATTTGGAGCTGAATTAGCGACATATGATCAAGTAAAGGATGCGTGGCAGAAGGGCGCTGACTGGTGCAATTATGGATGGGTAAAAGGTCAGGCTGCTGTATATCCTACACAGCAATCAACATTTGATAAATTACAGGCGGGCCCAGAAGATCAGAGAATGGCATGTGGTGTCCCTGGAGTAAATGGTGGCTTTTTTGATAATCCTGATATGAAATTTGGTGTAAATTGCTATGGCGTTAAACCATCTGAAAATGAGACGGATGCCCGCGCGATTATGGCGCAGAATGGCGATTTAACACCAGAGGCCTTAGCATATGATAGAAAAGTTCTATCGTATAAGTCTGAAATGGGCCAGATTCCAGTTAACCCCTTTAAGCCTGGTACTTGGAGTTCATAAGTTTCTTGACTAAGTATACATTGAATACAATATTAGACAAACGAGTATTTGAAGATATTCGTTTGCCGTCGATAGCACCCCGCGGGTGCGCTATGCGCCGATGTGTGACATCAAGCTTACCGATTCACTTTTCAGGCAGCAAAAAGCGGGGGCATAGCCCCACTAACTGCCGGTTTGAAATGTTCATCGGTCTAAGAAATTACTGCAATTGTGGCACAGGTGTTGCACCCCCGCCCTGTTGAAGGCCAGTCTGTTTTAGATATTTATGATGTGTTGATCCTCTATTTGCACGAATATATGTCATGATTTCAGGTGTCTCATCACGTCCCCCTCGTTGTCTAAAGTATCCGTGTAGAAGCTCTTCAATCTTTGTAAGAGATAGTTGATTTGGCTCATTTTTATCTACTACTCTTAATTGTCCCCCGCCAATTTGAATAGTTGCACGTTCCATGCCACTATCGCGTAGCCTATCTATAATTGCTTTCTCGTAGTCATCTTTTACTTTTTTTGCAGCCCCATATTGCTTATACATAGATGTTGCCATATTACCATAATGCAAATATGAACGAACCAGTGGCCCAATATCAGTACCGGGGCCAGCCATAGTTTACTATGAGTATACATGGTTTAAACTTAAAATTTTTTGTCGCAAAAGGGGCAAATACTCACTTTATTTCGATTCATTAAAAGTAATATGAAGGTCAAGACAACAAATATTAAGATACCTGAAAACACACAAATAGTAATTATAATATATGGAAAAGAGCGCTGAAGGATGTATTGTAAAAAGGGTTCAATTACGAGTTGTTGTATATAATTCTTAGTATCAGAGCTAGCAAGTGATAGTGCAAACTGATCAACCCATGATTTGATCATGGTTGCAAAACGCTCTTTATCTTTTGTCCGGTCCAGTGTCATTTTGATAATGTGTTGAAATTATGAAATCTCTTCTAATCGCTGTGTTCAGAGAAATGACACCCGTGTTTACAAGTCCCCAATATTCAAAAATAGTTAATCCAAAAACTGGCCAACAAGAACCATCTTACAAAATTAATATAGAATTTCATGCAGACGATGAAAAATTATCATTTGTTGCTGAATCGGAAGATGAAATAACCCTTAATAAACTTCAAAAATGCGTTATTGATAACCTTCAATGGTGGAACACATTTGTTAATGCATTTTTAACAAGTACAGCTAAATACTTTACAAAGCCCTATACGGTGGAGCATATTAATAAAATTGCCAAACATACACTTAATGGTACAAAAAATGTAGCCCTTCCTGCAAATGTCATATTAACACCATCATATATTCAGATTGCAGGAGGTACTTTCATGATTCACTGGAATTATTCAACTGAAAGGGTCATAATTGATATTCCGGATTTGACAGAAACTAACACAATAGAACTTCCTAACCTTCCGGATTCAACGGAGGAACAAACTGGCATTGAGGAATTGAATATTGATGAAATACCGGTTGGAGGCAACAGTACGGAGGAACTTGAAATTAATAGCCCCGCCAAGTTTTATGAAAAACAGAGAGTTAAGGAGGCACGTTTAAGGGCTAAGCTTGCACTTTATAAGGCTCACCGTCAGACCGCCCAGTATTATGAGAAATACGGCGAAGATATTTCAGACTCCGATAGTGATCTTGAAACATCGGCCGACGAAACATCTGACTCTGAAGAGGAGGTCCAACTCTAAAAAGAAGGGCGTTCGGCATCTTTTGGCATAAAATTATGCCCTCACACTTTTATAGAAAGTAATGGCAGGTACAGAAATGAAGAACGCCGTTTTAATCGCTCTAGTTGTCTTAGTCATACTTTTTGTAGTATATCAATATGACCCGTCTTTCTTTGGTCTTTTTGGTGGACGCGAAGGATTTGCCGATGTCGCCAAGGCCGATGGCGCTGTCCCCTCAGGTAATGCTCACGGCAATCTAAAGGCTGGGCAAATGGCCGCCAATGGTAAGGCTGAAATGGCTCAGAATGGCGGCGCTGCGACAGTTAACAAGGGTGCCAAAGCTGCGGGAATGAATGCCAATAAGCCTGCGACTATGGCTACACCTCACACGACTGAACAGGCCCCTAAGGCCGCTGCTGGCGTGCAGGGCTCAAAGAATGGTGAGGGCTTTGCCGATCTCAGTGCTTATGAGGGTCCGGCTAGCTTTGGTAGCGCCGAGGCGCCCGCTGGTTGCTACCCCCGCGACCAGCTAACCCCCTCTGAGCTTCTTCCTCGTGACATGAATAGCATTTGGGCCGAGCAGAACCCTATGGGCCCTGGCTCTCTCAAGGGTAAAAACTTCCTCAGTGCTGGCGCTCTGATTGGTGTAAACACTGTTGGCCAGAGCTTACGTAATGCCAACCTCCAGATCCGTTCTGAGCCTCCCAACCCCCAAGTTGCAGTCAGCATCTTTAACCAGTCCACCATCTCTCCCGACATCTCTCACCGCCCTCTTGAGATTGGTGCTTAAATATATAGCCCTACCAACCCAATAATATTTGAAATGATATTAATTTTATAATCATTTCAAAGATTGTAAAACCAATACCAAAAATAGGAATGTCAATACTTGACACAGCGAACAGTATTTTTAAGTCAATAATTGGCGGTGGTAATTACCCAACGATATTGGTAACATCATCGGTTGATGGTAAACAGTACAAAGTTCGCAATATGCCTGATAGGCAAGAGGCTGCTGATTTAATGGCTAAGTTACGCATTCGTTTAACTAAGCTAACCGATGCTCTTGAACAAAAATACCCTGATAAGGCTCAAGTCAAACAGCTCGTACAGAATTTTCGTTCCGACCCTAAACGATTTATAGAGGCTACTCCCGATTCTGAGCACACATCATATTCTATAAATAAAGGCGAACAAATCCATATGTGCTTAAGACAGCGCTCAGGACCAGATGAGAGTTTAGTTGACGAGAATGTGATGACATTTGTTGCATTACATGAATTGGCGCATGTCTGTACGGAATCAATTGGACACGGCCCCGACTTCTGGAATAACTTTGGCTGGCTTCTTAAAGAAGCAGAGGCACTTGGATTATATAGATATACTGACTTTCAAGCACACCCTGTAAGTTATTGCGGTGTCTATATAACAGACTCGCCTCGTTATGACCCTAATAAGGATGGAACTAATTTCCAAATAGGTACGATATCAAAGCGTGTAGAGTAATATAATATAAAATAACAATAGTATTTGGTGTGTAGCAAAAAAATCTGATAGCTTTTTTCTAAAAAGGCGATAGGGATGTCTGATATAGACCAAATACTTTATCCAACGGTACTTACTAGTCTCCGTGAGGATGTTCCTCCGGTCCAATGTATCGTTTGGAAAGGTGGAGAAGACTACGAGTCAATCACATTTGATAAAGTATATCCATTTGATACTATTGATGATTTAAAACGGCTCGTATGTGCATATTATGAAAATGATCCATCTTTTATACCACGATTCACATTTATAGGCGTACCATTAGGCGATGCTGCATATTCAGATGCTACGCCAACTTTACAGTCAACATATATTCCGCTTGATTGGTTATGGTTTCCAACAGATACAAATGACCCTAAAATGACCTATATTCTAAACAATCCCCGTAAAACGATGACTGAGCCAGATTTACGGTTTATTAGTTCAGATGGCAGCTATGCAAGTCCAAATTACGAACCTCGCGGTCGCTCAACAGTTGAAGAAGTATTTTTGAAGCCCCGTGATGGGAAGATGCCTGTTCTACATATTTTTCCTCTAAAATACCTACTCAGAGACTATAGGGGGCCAACTCCTATTTCTGAAGAGGACTGGAATAAGCGATTTGCACCATATTATCCATATGTGAGTGTTGATGGACCCTATGAAGCGAATGAGGAAGATATAGAGTTTGGTAATAAAATTCAGTTTTTTGTAAAACAGCGTGAGAAGGGCCTTAATATTGTAAATAGATATTTGGAAGAGGGCATAGAAGTTCCTGCTATGAAAGTTGTTGGAATAAGACAGCTTCGTTTAACATGGAAGAAACCTGTTCGTGGCTTTGAAGGGTGCGGATATATGTTTTATCGCCTTCCTGTTACTGAAAAGAGGCCATATCTTCGTCTATTACCATCAGAGGGTAGCGCAATTACAAAGTTACATGTAAAGGGAGTTCTACCTATTCCTACTCTTGAAGATCCTCGTATTCTTGAAGTTTGGGGAAAGGAATCAACGCCTACACCTGGAATAGACTTTTGTTCACTAAAATATGTACATCGCCCGTCAATTGGTATAACACAGCCAATTTATGGAACAGTACGTATTTTTAATGACGGATCACTTGATTTATTATTACAGCCTCCAAAACAGATTAAGAAATTAGATCCTATTTTAGATTTCCGCAATTTTAGCACAATATTAGATGATGTATTCTTAGGCCTACCACAAACATTCGAAGACTTTAAACTTGGAGAAATTTCTCTATTATTTTCACTAAAACTTAATATTAGATCGCGTAAATTTACAAAGGCGCGGATACAAGAGCGCCTGCCATTTTTTACAACATTCTTCAGAGAAATTAAACCCCTTCCCAATGAAACCCCTATAATATCTCTACGCTATAAGGCGGTTAGCCAATATGCAACAGAAGATAAAATATTTAGCTTTTTAACACAATATGCGACAAGTAAAATGTTAGAGGGAGAGGCGCCTGACACTACTGTTATAATGGCACTACAAAATGAATTTCAATTCTCAAAGAAGGAGGCGACTGATGCATTTGCAAATTGGTATGAAAAGAAGGGTACTTTTACTCTACAGGTTCCAGAAGAAAGTGAATTTATTGAAAGTTTTAATCCTGGTATAGATATTCATGTATACGCTCAACATCCATCATACTATTTCCATGTAAATCGCATTGACAGTTATGAAACATATCTCAGAGTATACACTATCTTATCATTGTTATTTATTGAGGAGGATGAGTATTTTAGAGTAAATGTTGGCAGAAATCAAGAGTTAGGTGCAGTTGCAGAAGAATTAGAACAAGAAAGTATTAAAAGAGAAGAAGGCGCTGAAGCTGTAGCGAGAGAAAATACTGTCCCTAATAATGCAGTTGAGGAAGAGGAGGGCCGAGAGCAAGAACAGCCTCCATCTGCAGCGGCTGCATCGGTAAGAAATGGTCTTCAGCCTGCCGAGGGGAGCGCGAGTTCTATGCCTGACTGGATGGTAGATGACCCATTTGCTGATATGGGCGATGCAGTTAATGAAGGAGAAGTATTACCAGAAACCGCCCCATCTGCGGCCACGGCTGCTACTGTTCCTCAAGAGCCGCCAAAGGAGGCCAAAAAGCGCCCTCAAGTCGCACCCTCAGCACCCTCCACTGCTGCAATTGCAGCTCCCGCACCTGAAAAGCTTGTACCTCTACGCGATGATGATGAACAGCGTCTAGTAAATCCTAAAAGTTGGTTTATTAAGAAATTACAAGAAATAGACCCGCGCTTATTTAAATATAAGACAGAAGACTCTGATGATAACGGATACAGCAGAAAATGTTCTGGATATGATGATAGACAGCCATCTATTTTAACAAAGGATCAATATGAGAGAATGAGAGAGATTTATGAAAATGATCCGATTTTTTGGATTGTATATCCTCTTGAAGGGGCAGAGGAGCCTGTACAGCCACTGGGTACAGAGGAAACAATGACAGTCATGAAGTATGGTTCAGATGGCGACGCCATAAACTACTATTTCTGCCCCCAATATTATTGCCTAAGTGATGAGATTATGATTAGAGAAAAAGATTTTGAAGCCACTACTGACAGGGAAGGAAATCCTAAACCCCCTAATACATGCCCATTCTGCCTCGGTAAACTTATTGCAAATAACAAGAAGGCAGTGCCTGGTTATACTGTAATTAAGAGAAAAGATAAGAAGGGTTCTGTATATCATAGTCAGATTGATTTTATGGGCAAGTCAACCCACCCAGAAGGATTTGGTCTTCCATGCTGTTTCTTAAAACAGACGACACTGCGCATATCTGATCCACAGTTCTCACACATTCGCGCTTATTTACAAGAGACGGCGATCGAGGAAAATGCAAATGAGATGGCTAATCAGGAAGAAGAAGAGACCTTTGATGAATTAATATTCAGAGGTGAAGAAGCAATAGAATATGCTGTATTATTTGAGACAATACAAAAGAGATATATTTTAGAGTCAAATAAGCATCCTGATCCTGGTGTATTTGCAGCTGCTGGTCCGCAGTTTGATAAATTCTTTAGGCAAGATTCGGGTGATAAAATTATTACGCGTGTAGCAATTCATTTAAAGTTACGTCCAAATGCAATTGGATTTCTAAGAGTAGGAACTGAAAATACAATCTATGAATCCCTTCTTGGTGTTATTGCTCCACTTCTTTACAGGAACTCCATAAATGAAGTGAAAGAAAGAATTTTAGAAGTAGTTACTCCAAGAATATTCTTGAACTCTCATTTTGGAAACCTTGTGCTAGAATTTTTTAATCCAGCGGATGGAAGTGCAATGCCTCCTACAAAACAGGAGTTAATGTCGTGGTGCTCAACAAATCTAGGTATAGCTCTTACGAGTGCGAATCTATATTCTGCAATTCGGATATACAATGCCTACAAAAGATTTATTCGATTTATAAGAGATCCTACACAAAGAAAAGATCTACGCCATATTCAGCCCCTTCTGGCGGAGCCAGGGCTATTTACTACACGTGGCGTACAGTTGGTAGTACTTGAAGATAATGGTGATCAACCCGTTACTGTAAAGTGCCCCACATTTGGCGTATCAATGGATAGAAATAAAAGAAATGATTTTGCATTTGTATCTCGTTCATTAAAATATATAGGTTCTACTGAGAATGTATATGCTCGTTATGAGTTATATGTACATACAAGTAATAAGCCTGCTCGCGGAGGAGAGGGTGAAATTCATGAAACGATTATTCGCTGGGATTATGCATCTAGAAGATATTGGCCTGAAATAGTTCAGCGTCGCATTGATGAATATATGAATCAGTGCCAAGGAAGATATCGTTCTCTGTATACCTCACAAGAGGGAATTAATCCAATGGCCATGATACCATTATCTAGGGCAGTAGATGCGGCGCCAGTTCGCCCAGAAGGAATTGTGAAAGATGGATATAATCATATAGTGGCATTAACATTCCGCTCTAAGCCAGGTGCTCAGACTTTAGTTGCATTACCGATTGTAGATGATGGTGTAATATCAATCTCCTCGGCCTTTTCAATTAAGAATATATATCTTGATTGGGAGGACTTTAAGGCGGCACCAGTAGAGGACATTGTTAATTATTATCGTAAAAATTTAGAGCCACTATTTGGATTGTATCCTGGATATATAATAAAGTATATTGCCCGTCAGAAATCAGATGGTAGAATTGTAGCAGTTCAATTAGAAAATGGAATATATATTCCTGCTGGCCCGCCAAAAGATGAGGCGTCTCTTGGATCATTAGGATTAGAGATTGTTGTTATAGAGCAATTTGAATGGGCAATTAACAAACAGCTCACAGGAATTAAACCTAAAATCAACGCAGATAGTTGGGAAAAGACGCTGGAGGGTACTACAACTGAACAGGGGTGCGGATTTGATTCAGAATTAGTAAGGAAGTCTACATATGTTCAATTTGAGGAGCTATATCAGCAATTTAGATTAATGGTTTCAAATTGGATTGTCAGTCAGAAGGCTGGTTCAGAAGTTAGAAAAGGCATGGAAGAGATTATATTCAGTTCAGACTTGCCAGAGTTTGAGAAAAGAAAGCGTCTATATATATTCTTATCCTCTACATTGCTATCATGGTTTTATCCCGATGATGAAAAATGGGATGCACCTGCATCATTTTTAAGAAAAGATTGCCGCCTAATTGATACCGAAGAAGGATGTACTGGAACTTGTTATTGGAAGGCTGGTGAAAATGGCAGTGGTAAGTGTCTGTTACATGTTGATGCAACGACACAATTGGCCGAAAAGCCAGGCGAGAGAGATGTATCTACACCTGAATTATTTGTGAAACGTGTAATTGATGAATTGGTACGGTTTCCAAATCGCAGACGCCAATTAATGAAACGTGGTGAGATATCTAAAGTATCAACAATTGTCCAACCGATTAGACAAGGCGACCAATATATTATACCAGAATCATCGCCAACATGGACAAATCTACTGCGTCTAGACTGGGCGCGGCAAATACCAGAAGAGCCCAAGTATTATGAGGAAATGTCAAGAGAAGTAACTGCTGAAAATGAGGCGCCCCCAGAAGGTGAAATGCCAGACGCGTTGGCTGCAATATTGGGTGAGGATACACCATTACGTGTAAGTGTTCCTGATGTTCCTGATGCATCACAGCCTCTAATGCCATTTACTGGCCTTCTAGGTGTAACACTTGATCAATTAGGTCTAAGTGATAAGGCAACTGAGTTAAAGAAGGAAAATTTGGTTAAGTTTGTTCAAATAAAGTCTAAACCAGTTGGTCTAATCAATTTAAGAGAAGATGAACCAACAATAGAATTTGTACGTCCATTTACTGGGGCGTTTGATGCTGTAACAATCTTTGTATTCCTGCCAGACCAGATTGGATTGCTGATTCAAGAAGAAGGTGATTCAACTGTGAAGATTGCTGCATTACCTGAAGCACTGCAGGAGAGATGGAAACAGGCGGCAATTGTTCAACTAAAAAGAAAGCCTGGTGCGGCTGTAGCCCCAGTTGAAGAAGAAAAGAAGGCTCCACTCGTAGTGGGCCAAAACCCAATTATGGCAAAACCGAGAAGGCGACCATTAGTTGCCCAGGCGACAGAAGCACCATTAGTTGTAGCAGAAGCGAGACCGCCCACACCAGTAAACAATAAAGCGCGTTCTAGACGCAAACCAAGAGTTGCTCCCACGGGAATATAATATAATTTTACTAAACTACATAATATTCTATAAGACTGTTATCTTATTGATTATTCTGCATACTCTGCACAAGATATTTCTCAATAATCTTTTGTCTCTCTGTTAAACGGCGTTTGGGCGCCGCCTTTCTAGTATTTGTTTTCATGTTAATATATGCAGCCATTCCTTTTCTGCTACCCTTTGTATTATTGAACCCTCTGCGATTAATACTATAGTGACCTCTTCTCTCTCTGCTCTTTTGTTTAGCCAGGCGGCGAGTCTCTCTGGTACGGTTTGATTCGGTCATTTTGGCGGTCATATAGGCATTCATGGCCATTTCATGCTTTCTGGCCAGCTCCTCAGCTTTTTTCTTCGTTATACGATTTTTAATTTTTGTCGTTGCCAAAACCCCCCTCACAATATCATTTCTTCCAGGATATACACGACGTGTTCCAGTGTTAGTTTTCCTATTATAGGGCAAAGCGCCAAGTGATTCTTCAATTAGTTTTTCTACATTTTCAGGAATTCTTTTTTGTGCAAATGGTTTTTTGGCCGTGGCTCTAAGAGCTCCTAAAGAGGCTAGATTTGCATTTGCAAACTCTTCAGGGATATCTCTAGTCGCTGCGGCTGCTAAACGAGCTTGTCTGGCCTCTTCTCTCATTGCCTTTTGAACATGAGCTGGTTGATTTCGATATTTAGTCCGAAACATATTATACACTTGTTGATAATCTGGTGATGCCATATCTATTTTATAGTTTGAAAGAAAACTCGGCCAGAGGTTTTCCTTTTTCTTCAGGCAGTGGTTCGGCATGCTCAGGCACTGGTAGGATGACAGGAACTTTGCATCCAGCCTCAACGGCACGGCGGCGACATTCAATCATATCTTCCACTTCGTCTGTCAGAATGTTTAGACGCATGCGACGATAGGACGGATTATCGGGATGAAGAATGACTAGATAGAGATCGGCAACATCAAGGCCGTAGTATTTTTCAAGCATCCATTTATAGACATTGAGCTGGAGAGTATAATGCCAATAATTACAATCGGGTAGGTGATCAAGTGGAGGAAGCCCTGTTCCAAATGGATTCTCAGCCTTAATTTCTTTAGAACGTTTCCAGTCATAGATAACAAACCTTCCATCGGATTTTCGGCGGAATACCATATCAATTGATCCGCATAGTTTGATTTTGCGCTCTCCAGTAATAGGTTTAAGATTATCCGTAAATACCTCCCATTCAGAACGATACGGCTCCAAATCTCCACCACAATCTGCCCAAAATTTCATAAAATACCGCCATTCGGGCGTATCCTTTACTTCTGGTTTAATCTGTTCAGGAGAACCGTGAAGAAATTGTTCAATAGCTAAGTGCATTGCAGTTCCCGCTTCAGATGCGGCCTTTCCACTATCATTCCATTCTTTAATGATTTCCTCGTCGGTTTTGCCAAAATACTTACTTTGCGCCCACTTTACAGGGTTCCTGCGCATTTTAGCGATAGTCCCTTTCGGGTCAAAGTGGCCAAAGAATTCATGTACAAATCCTGTGCAGGAAATATTCCCCTCGCAGGAACCATTTACATAATATTTATGCGTCGGCTCGTCAAAGGAGATATGCACATCGCGCGGATGAGTATTAAGTCTTGACAGATGCTGCCAGTCTTGGAATGGCATAGTAACTATTCGTATACACGGCGTTAATCTTTATATCATATGTATCAAATTTTAGAGCTGCGATTTAATGATAAGTCATTAAACAGTAGCCCATATTAAAATGAACGAATTGATAATCCCATCTGAACACGCAAAAGCTCTATATATCTATTCGCATTTATGGTTTCTGAATGCTCTATACGGTGTATATATGTCACAATATGTGTATAGTTTAATACCATTTGGAGTGGGCTGCACTTCATTATTGTATTGGAGTTATCCTATATATGGCTGGCGTAGACGGATTGATATGTCAATGTGTATATTTAGCTCGGTCTATGTAACCTACAGCCTCATTGGGGCGCCAATCTGGAATACATATCTTTTTATTAAAGCTCTTGGCTACTTGGCTTATTTTTCTGGCCATTACTATCATGCTTATAAACAACATACTACTAGTACACTAATGCATATGGGAACACATCTATCCGCGCATATGGGAGTAATCATGTTATTTAATCACGCGGCTCAATAAGATCAGATTCAGGGAAACGAAAACGGGGCCATGTACCATCATTTTCTGCGGCAGAGCCAACTGCCAGCATTACTACAGGCTGTAGATTTTCTCCTAGTTCAAGAATATTATGAACCGCAATAGGATTAAAGCCTTCCATGGGGCAGGATGGAATTTGGAGTTCTGCACAGGCCGCAAGAGCAAAGCCGAGAGCAATGTAGGCCTGACGCGCAGCCCAGGCCGCGGCATCAGGAATATTTTCCAGAAACTGCATTAGCATCCCGCGAATAGGCTCGGCCTTAGTGGCTTCAAGATATTCCTCGGCGCGCATTTTAAGATCGGTGCGTGCACAAAACACGAATACAGTATCAGATTCTGATACCTGAGACTGATCATATGCTACAGCGCGAAGCTTATCTTTTAGTTCACTACTGCGAACAGCAATTACCTTATAGGGTTGAAGGCCAAACGAACTAGGTGCATTAATAATAGCCTTAATTACTGGCTCAACCCGCACGGGGTCTGAGCCAAAATGCTTCACTGCACGGCGCCACTCAAGGTTAGCTAGAAAGGTATTTTGATTTTCCATACTAATATAGTATATAAAGCTACCTTTAGGTCTTTATATAATAATCTATAAAAATGGCAGATGAAAAGTTTGTTATTCCTAAAGAATATGCAGTTATTATATTAAGATGCGTCCCGCTAAGTGTTATAAGTGGCCTATATGCTATTTATATGGGCAAGACATATGATATTGTTTCTGTGCCACTTCTTGTAAGCGCATCTTCGCTATTATATTGGAGTCACCCGACTTATTCATGGCGCCGCAACTTAGACATGACAGTAGTTGCGTCAACTTGCACATATCAGGCATATAGGGGGCTCTATGCAGAATATAGTGTACCATATTATTTGTTCACGCTTCTTGGAATTGCATGTTATTTTATAGGGAATCATTATGGCAAACGAGATAGATATCTAGGGGTTCTATGTCATACAGGTATTCATATATTCGCAAATATAGGAAATATTATTTTATATTCAGGTAAAATATATTAAGCGAAGATAAAACAAAGTAAATCTATATGCTAGAGTTATTTTAATATAACATATTGATTGATATAATTAAAAAAATATTAATCTATTACTAACATTTGTTAGAACTTGAATCCAGCAATATCCATAATAAAGCGGCCCACCTTATTTTCGCCCTCGATAATTCCAGTAGCAAGAGAACGCGTGCCGCCGAGTTCGGATGCCACCGCCGCGGCCTTAGTGCTATAGAGTAGATATTTGCCAAGACCACGGGCGGCCTCGACGCCGTCTCTGAATCTCCTATCATGTTCATAACGATATTTGAGGGCGTCCATGAGAACTTTATCCTTGACTGGAATCCATTTATTATCATCAAATGCAACTCTGTACTGATTGAGATATGTCTTAGTCATCTTCTTTCTTACATCGGTTGCCTCTTCAGCTAATAGATCAAAGTCGCGAGGAGACTCTTGTTTTACGGCCTCTGCGCGCCGCTTGAGAGCGAAATCTTGGTGTACTTTTCCGCTGCTACTCATTAGATCTTTAGCAAGATTTGGTTTATTAGATGCTAGCTTAAATTTCATTGCGGCGAGATAATGTTCGACTGTAGGGTATTTTACAGATGCATCATCTGGATCAGGGATAGGGAATGGAGCCGCAATACCCATCCAGCGACCAATATTAACATCTTTCTTACCCTTATCATCTTTCACACCAAGAATGTCTGCTTGACGGGCGTCAATGCCAAAACGGAAAACTTCAACATCACTAAACTTCTTATCGCGCGCAGGCAGACGAGCTCCTGTTTCGGATGCAACTACCCCCTCGTTCTCTTCAGCCTCCTCATCTTCTCCCGCTTCTTCCTCTTCTCTTTCCTCTACTGCTTTGCCCTCGTTGTTGGTCACCCCCTTCACTTCGCCTTTCTCCTCCTCTGCAGAAGGTTCGGGAAGAGTAATTTTGGGTACATCTGAAACGCCAACTTCTCCTACACGTTTGAAGATAAACCAGCGATTCAGGAAAGAGAATTCTTTTACACTATCTGGCATTGTATATCCCTTCTTTGCCTTCTGTGACATTGCATAGCTGACATCAAAGGTATTAGTACTACTCTTAAGACCAAGCTCATCTAGATCTTTTTTCTCTAGTAGTTCAAAACCAATAGCTTTTAGTTTCTTTTTGAGTAGCTCAAATGGTACTAGATACTCTCTGTGTGGCGCTCCAATACTAATGAATTCCACATTGATAGGGAGACCAATAGAGCTGTCATCTGCAAGTAGATCTTCATTATCATATTCCTTAGTGACGCTCCAAATGGGGGTATCATCTATTTTCCCAATTTTAGAGTGACCCTTTTGGACAGTGCGTAGCAGGTTAAACACTTTATCACCATCAAAGCAGCAGCCAATAAATAGCCCGCCAATTTTAATAGTCTCAGACAGGTTTTTCATAAAGCCTTCGAGCATTTCACGAGATTCAAAGAAGTAATGGAGAGCAAACATACATGCAGCTACATCTGCACCCGCGCGGAATGAGCCTGCCATTACGCTTTGAATGTATTTGGGTATAGATCCCTCAGGTTCATATTTACCAAAGATGCTTCGTAGAATGTCGCGCTCTTCAGGTGTAGAGCCAGCTTCACCATTTACAATATCACGAGCAGAATTACCGATAACAAATGCCATTTTCGGAACACGCCCATATCCAAATTCTACAAGCGCCTCCATGTAGCGTTTATATGCACCATCAACTGGATTTGTAATATTTTCTCCAGCACTATCGATACCTAGAACGAAGCGCGCATTATTAAACTTCCATTTGAATATATCGCCACCTTTGCCACATGCGAAATCTAGAAGATGTTTATTTCCGCCGGCCAAAGTGGGTTTAAGAAGGATTGCATTTTTAATATATTTATTGTGGAAATCAAGCATACCTTGAACAATTTTAAGATCTTCGCGAGGAGATTTGCGCTCATAGTATTTTTTAGCGACCTCGGTATCCTGTAGCCTTAGAAGTACCTTTGATTCTTCTTCACTGGGTTCTTCATTACCACTCCTAATCATAGAATCTGTAACGGGATTGTGAATTGAATCCCAGACATCATTAGCTACACCCTCGTCATTCATCATACCCGAGTATTTGATAGGCCCCTTTTTGAGAGATGCGCGAATTAGACGCTCGGTTTTATCATGGCGAATGCGCGTGGGAACCCACCTCCATCCAGGATCTCTTGAGGGGTCATACCGCATTTCAACAATGCTGCGATCCTGAATAGGTTCTTTAGTGTCCTCAGTGCTAGCATACTCTTCGCCAGTTTCAGGATCAGGTTGAATAGCAACATTGCATGTATTCGCCATTGTATCAGGAAATTCTAGAGGATTGAAGAGCGCAGGTTTATATCTCCCAGAAGATCCCTTTTCCTTGGGCAGAGGTTGTTGTAGTAGAATAGTTGTACGAGGATTATCAAACGCAGGATCTTTATCACTTCCAACATAGAGACGCATCGTTTTATATTGAACTGTTGTATCGTTTGAAGGATGAATTGTAGTGGTAATCTTATCAATTGTAGGAATATCAGAATCGCGTTCATAATTGATTAGGAAATCTACTGTATTATCTTTGGATGGTTTCCATTTGAATTGTTTTGTCCATCTGACACCAGCTCGATCAGGGATAGGATCAAGATTGCTAGTAATAATAAGACCATCTGTATTATAAATTCGCGTGGTATCAAGTACAATACCGCATGCAGTAAAGATACTGGGATTACCAGCGGTAGCAAATTGGAATTGTTTTAGGGACACAATCAGACGTGTAGAATCGGTTACGCCCTTTGCAACAATTTCCATTCCATTTTGCCAGTCACCATACCATTTTTTAAGAGAATTAAAACGAGACTCGGCATCATTATCTAGTAATCCATCCTTGTAGGTAATAAAGGGTAGCATTGAATCATTATTTGCGTCTTTGGAATAGTAGATATCAAAGATAAGATAATGATTAATAGCAGTTCCATCTTTTGAAATTGTTACCCATTCTCCATCTACCAGACTCTGCGCGCATTTTGTATTTTTAAGTCCAGTGCGATATACATTTAGACTCATATCAATAAGGAAGAGTTCGCCCTGTTTATTAACATAACCCATAGCGCGTAGCCCATCCGCTTTATCAGTCACATTGTAACCTTGGCGAATATTTGCAACATCAGGATCAGCCTCTTCAACCATGTTAATTGTTTTGAGTGTTACAGGATTTACACCGCGAAATTTTTCAGAGCCAATCATTGCCTGATACTCGGTACGAACTGCAGCGGCAACCGAATTGCGAATGAGAAGAGTGTTCTTTTGAATTGCACGCTGAACTTCTCCTACACCACTGATAAGTGCCTTTAGAGCCTTGTCGGCGCTATCAGTATATTCGGTATCATGCAGGAGTTCTACTTCAACTTCGTAACGAGGGACTTCTTTAAAGACATTGCGCTGTTGAAATGTAGTTGACCATTGAAATTCGCCACGGCCAGGAATACTAGGTGTTTGTCTGACCATGGACATATCAATGCGAATACCTTTGCCTCGGAAGGTCCAGCGACGAATTAGTCGGAAGGCTTTCTTTTGTTTCTCCCAGTTGGAAAGGAGCGCGAGCACACGAGGATCGTCTTGACTGAGTTCTTCTTCACGGCGTACCTTAAACCGAATATTGTATTCTGATACATCGACATTACTCTCGGCAAATGCACGATCTTTAAACATAGCGCTAAAAGTTTTACCCTCTAGTGTATCATCTTTACAGTATTGCTGAAGGACGCCAAGGCCTAGAAGTGATAAACGAATATGATTCGGAGTAATAATACTTAGACGATCATCTTGGGGAACCACTTCAAAGCCTTTATTGCGAAGGCGTTGGGCAATTTGAAGGAATGTTGTTGAGTCAACCACCCCTCCTACGCCGAAGGTTGTTTCTAGCTCTAATCTTTTATCTTTGAACCAGTCTTGGACAAACTTAGTGATAAGTTTGAATTGGTCTGAAGTCAGGTCCATCGTATCGTAATCTATACTATATGTATAAAAGTACCTTAAGCTTGGATGATATATTATCCGAGCATAAAGTATGTCAAATTTTTTATTTTTAATATAATATTTATATAAATATATTTAATTTTAGTTTATTTTCCAAAAATAAATTGTAATATGTGGCCTTCTATATTATTAGCGTTACAGTTTTCAAATGTAAGGCAGGGAGGAGTTTTATGACATATAACACAATATTCCCTATTTCTTACAGAGTAACCATAAATACCTAGTAGTGCAGCAACTGTTAAGAGTGAAATAGATGCATTATTTGCCATTTATTTATAATAAAACGACACGAGTCCTTAAGTTATAAAATTGTATTAACGATAAATTATTTGATAGCTTGCACTATTTGTTTTAAATATGTCTTTGATAATTTTAACGGCCACTTCAGGATTAAACTCTGGATTACAACAAAAAATATCAATAAAACATGATTTATATTCTGGATATGTATGAATATTTATGTGACTTTCAGAAAGTATGTATGCTAAAGTATAACCCACAGGAAGAAATTGATATCCATCCCTTGCAACAACATTAAGAGATAATTCTTTTACTATCCTATCAAATAATTCAAATCCTGCATCTTTTGTTTCAAGATAAGAAATATCAATATTATATAAATTTATTGGTAAATGTACACCTACTGGCATTTGACCCAGTACATTTATACTAATACTCATTAGTATAGTATATTGTGCATATGCTTTAATATACTATTCATAAACTACATCGCTCATCATCCATTTAGTAAAGACCTGAATGGAATTAGCACGCCCTAGACGGGCTGCTAGGACTTCTTTTGATAGTTTTTTATCGGTAACCTGCCAGGTCGGTAGAGATGATAGTTTTTCTACAATTTCCGCCTTTGTTCCATCTTCTTCTGGCCATTGTACTACCCAGCCAGTTTGTTCTACAGTAGATAGCCAAGTAGCTAGAATTTTATGAAGATCAGCTGCTCCCTGTTCAGATGGAATAGCAACCCATCGGGCACGATAATCTGCAACCCAAACAGGATTATCACGCTTCCAAGTCGTAGGGTCAGAAGAGAATACAATTTCACCCTTTAGTGAGCTATCATATTGTTTTTCCCCTTCTTCAATGTCCTCCTGTACAGCAGACTTCATGAGAACAAAGTGGCAATTGCGCATAAGGGATAGACCTGAGAAGATATCTAGATAATCTTTATCTTCAAATGGGCTACCATTATATGAGGCAGCGATAAGATCATGAATCTTGCGACGTTTTCTTGCAAGTGCTGTGTTTTTAAGTTCGTCGGTTTGTTCTTGGAGCTTAGTAGTAAGATCAATAATTAGTTGAGTACGTGCCCCTTTGGATGACAGTGAATATGTCGTTGGATCTTGAATACAAGCAAATAGGCTCATAACGCCGGTTGGATTCAGTGTAAACGCGCTATATCCTTTCAGGCCAAGCTTATCAAGAGATGTTTCCTGTGGTGCAGAGGCAGTTTGAATCTCAATAGATGCCAGGGTGCGGTTTCTATTGGGATTATTCTCGGAGTAGGTAATTAGTTCCTTGAAGCTAACATTTTGATATTGTTTTTGAGGCGTCGTCATTTTATCTAATAATCATGATTCCGCTTTAGGCCCATCAAATTTTATATTTAAGAATTTGTTACAGTGTCAACGGCAGTAGTAGTATCTTCATCAATGTAGTTTTCATTTTGAATTCGAATAGTTTCCAATTCTTTTAGACGGTCTGCGTCTTCTTGACGATTCTTTAAGCAAAAATTCAAATACTCCTTGATTTGATCAAATGCCTCCTCGGATATAGCAGCTAAATCAAAAAATATACCATTTGAGTTTTCCGTATAGTTTTCTTTTGTCTTGCGAATAATTCTAAATATCTCTTCCTGCTCAGGTTTTACTAGAACTTTTATGTTTTCAAAGACCTTTTTTCGCTCTTCATAGCTGGTCATTTCTAATTCCGTAAAGATGTTCATAACCTATTAACAACCGCAGTTAGACATCCTCGCCCTCTTCCTCCTCTTCGCTCCCCTCCTCTTCGCTCCCCTCCTCTTCCTCTTCCTCTTCCTCATCGCCCCCTTCCTCCTCCTCTTCCTCTGCCTGAGGCAGTTTTTCCTCCCCCTCCTCAGCTTCTTCTTCGTCTTCTTCACTCACTTTTACTAGTTGCTGGGCTGCTACAGGGACAACCGTGGCTCCATTACCCTCGCGTTTAGTAATAAACATAGCACTTGCAAGAATATAGGGATCGTTAATTTGGAATTTAGAGCGTTTAAGTTCAACTTCGATTTTATCACCAACTTCGACATCTTCATATTCTTCACTACCGATATGAAGATCACGAGGCACTTGAATACGAATTGCCTTACGATAATCAACATATAGACCCATCTTATTTTTACGAATAACCTCTCCTACAACACGCTCGCCATCAGCTGGATAAATAACTTTTCCCTGTAGTTTTGCATAGTAAATAGCATCACCCGTAAACCTAGCGGCTTCAAAATATCCCATTGAACGAGATAGTAGTTTCACAGTACCGGGCAGAACGAAACCGTGTTCGGAACATTTGTTTTCAACAAGCTCTTTAGCCTTTCTCTCAAGAAGACTATCAATTGATTCTTTCTTGATTTCATTAAATTCGCCTGGAGTGATATTAATTTTCTTTTCAAAGAAAGCGGTAGATTCCATTCTATCTCCTAATATCCATTTTGCTTTAGCTTGTCTCAAATTTTATTCCAGGAAGTTTATTTTTTCCCAGGTCTAAATAATCCCTTATGGCCACTGTAATATGCTTGCACAGGTCTTAGGAACCATCTCTTATTTCCTAAACGCTCTGCATCTAAAAAGCGAAGAACTAGCTCCATAAGTGTACATGCACGGGTAGAATTACGAATCTTGCGTGTCCCAACAAGTGCAGTGCGATTTAAATCAAAATCTGTCTTACCCGCAGCGCCAAGAATATCTCCAATTTGTATTAAGTTAGCAATATGTCCTGTCATCGTACTTACATTACCGCATTCCTTGCCGCGGCCAAGTTTACCACCCTTTGGTGGGGGTTCAGCAGTCTTAAATACGACATCACCGTTTTTAGGAACTATAAACCCATAAATGTCTCCCGTAGTCGTATTATCAACTGTATATGAACGGAGGGGCTCTGTTAAATCGCGCTTTATATCATCAACGATTGATTTTAAGCATTGAGAGTTGCCCTCACATAGGAATTCAATGTCACCAGTTTTTGGATCCATAAAGCGGTTGACAAGTATTTTACCAAGAGAGTATTGATTTTCCCTTATACATTCAGTTACATCTATATCAGTCGAGTATGTTAGATATGTCTGTTCTTCTAGGGTTAACCATTCATCCCAGAAGTATAGGATTAGCCCGCGCCTAAATGCATCTGGATTTTTATTGGCCGATTCCTCAAATGATGCATGAAACCATTCTACCATTTCCAAATTTTGACGATATCTCTCTATTAACTCCATATCCTCTTGTGATACATCTAGAATCCGTTGCTCAATTTCACCAGGAGGAGTAATATAATTTGAACTAGTAGATAAAGATGTACACCATTCTGTAATAGCAGTCCATAATTCAGAAAGGCTACTACGTGTATTTACCTTTTCTTCTACCTCCTCTATAATTTCTGGCTCTTCGTATTCAATTGGTGCATATAAATCACGCTTGATTGGAAAGCGGGCAGCACGAATTGCAAGTGGAATAGTTAAATCCACATAGACGCTTGGCTGGAATATATAATATCCATTGCAATATCTAATATAACCAGAAAGATCGTTGTATCTCACTTGGAAATTTTTATTGTCTATGATATCCGTTAGTAAATCGACCATTGCTAAACGCGGTATATCTGCGAACATGTTCCAGAGATCTTCTGATTGATAGTAAGTCTGTTCTGCAAATAATGCACGAATACGTTCTTTTAATTTATTAACACGCCATTTTGCAGAAAATTCATCATATGTTGAATCATCAATTTCAAGTTCTTTAATATTTATAGTTGGCTTGCATTTGTAATCACACGTTTCAATCCAGTCACAGACAGCAGTAAATGGCATATCATTAATATTTACATTTTCACGGACCTTTCCTTGAGCATCAATCTCTGTAACAGGATCTTGACCGCGAATCACGATTGCCTGATTATTAAGATTACAATCAATCGCAGCAATCTTTATAGTTCGCGTTACATGTCCAACTAATACTGCTTTCTTAAATCCAATTCTGTAGCTATATAAATCGGCTGTCTCCCTACCTCCTCCTTCACCGTCTGGGAGCTGGGCTGCATAGAGATATACAGTATTATTTCGTTTTTCCTTTGGCAGTGCACAATGAGATAAGAAGCGAATTGCGCGACCTAGGATCTGTTCAGTTTTATTTAAGTGAAACCAGGAATCTATTACATGGGTTTCACGTACAAAACGAAGATCAACACCCTCTGATGCAATTTGTGAACCAATAATGATTTTAATTTTAGATCCATCGGCATTGTCAAATGCCCTTTGAGCACGAATTGTCTGCTCATTGCGCGGTGAAAGAGCTGCATCACCTGTTAAGAGACCATAATAGGCTTGCGTAAAATTATGATTAGAATTACCATGTTCTTTTTCTCTTTTTGAGCAAAGTGCGCATTGTCTGCCACCTGGTGTTTGTGGACCATTTGCAAGTAGACCCGATTTACGCCCATAAGGTAAATAGCCATTTGCCTCAAGAGCTAGGGCGAGCGGTAGAGCGCCGCCGTTAACAAAACGGGTATATGCAAATATACATCCTTCAGCAGATTTAATTCTATTTATTAAAAATTCAAACTTGGGACTGTATTTATTAAGCTCCCCAATACCTAGCCACCGCGCACCTCCCTCTTTTTTTGCTCTATAGCGTGTTTCACCCCCAGAACTTTCGCGTATAAATACGGTTGTTAGACTATTAATATCTGTTCTGGCCCTATAGGCTTCAATTGTCTCACCTGCAGTTTCATCACTTGGGGGGACTATTATATTCCCAGCGTGAATAAGCTTTTCAAGTGCAATTGTACTTAACCCCTTTCCAGGAGGCAATACATTCATAAATGCAAGTGAGGCCTTTAGTGTATCACCGCCAAGCATAATAGGGACAATTGGTAAATGTTTATAAAATTGCTTTTCACTATCAGGAATAGTAGTGCTACGCGGATTTAATGTGGGATAGGATACTAGCCTGGGAATATCTTCTGGGAAAAGACGGACGGGGAAGGAAATTGGATTTTCGCCACGCATAAAACTTATATATCTCTGTGCAATATAGGATAACATTTTATTACCACGATCTGTTATATTTCCTTCCTTATCAAAGATATCTGCCTCTGTAATTGTTGCCTGCTTATCATTCATTAAAAGTAGGTTTAACATAAAAATAATTTCTCTATAGGTATTATACATAGGTGTTGCAGTGAGAGCACAAAATTTCATACCTTCAGAATACATGAGTACATCACGAAGATAAGGTGTGAGAATTTTACCGCCCGCCGCATCACTTTCCTCTGCTTTGCCGCCAGTCGCCTTGTCATCTTCTTCAACTATATCGCGGAGGTTATGGGCTTCGTCAACAATAAGTAATTTACCACTAAATTTTCTGCGAATGTAGTCCTTTTTAAGTTGAGCTTTAACCTCATCGGATGCTGCAGCAGGAATACCTTTAAGTGTGTCACGAATAAAGTTTGCAAATGATATATAGCCGAATACTTTATAGCGGCGCCTGATTGCTTTATTTACAGCTTTTTCTATTTTATTAATGTCTCTTTCATAAAGTGTATTTGTGAGTTTCATATATGTTGTGCCTGTACACTGTTGAGCTGTATTGGGTTCAGATCCTTCACCGATTACAACTTTAGTTTTATCAAATATAGTGCGGAAAAAACCCTGTTGGATTGTGGGGGGCGCTACTAAAAATACTTCATTGCGAGGATATGCTTCTAACCAGGCCTCTATGATTTGTACAGCAGCGCACGTTTTACCCACGCCCACACCATGAAAAAGAAGAGCGGACATATAAGGGGTTTTAGGAGACATAAAATTAGCAACAAAACGCTGAACAGGCGTCACCTCAAAAGAATTGTCATCTTCGCATGGATCAGTTCGCGGTTTCCATGTAGTTTGTAGTGATTCAGCAAATTCTCTTTTAGCAAGAAGTTTTTGGAGAAATTCTGGATCTCTAGTATCAGGATATGCACCAGTTTCGTACTCCCATTTAGTTAGGGCAGCCGAGGGAAATAATTCTCTTCTTTGAAGCTCTTTAAGTATAGAATCACGCATATTAAAATCCGTAGCAAGATCCCATAGTTCAATGAGTTCAGGATTTGTCACGCCCTCAAATGTAGCATTCGCATTAGCACCCTCTTCCTTGCTCACGTTCTCTTCCTCTTCTTCCTCGTTCGCGTTCTCTTCTTCTTCCTCATTTGCGTTCTCTTCCTCCTCCTCATTCGCGTTCTCTTCTTCTTCCTCTTCTTCCTCGTTCGCGTTCTCTTCCTCTTCCTCTTCCTCTTCTTCCTCTTCCTCTTCCTCTTCTTCCTCGTTCGCGTTCTCTTCCTCTTCATTTACGTTCTCTTCCTCTTCATTTACGTTCTCTTCCTCTTCTTCCTCATTTGCATTCTCCTCTTCCTCGTTCGCGTTCTCTTCCTCTTCTTCCTCATTTGCATTCTCCTCTTCCTCGTTCGCGTTCTCTTCCTCATTCGCCTTCTCATTT
>JACCDP010648419.1_pt1 | contig 35080 bp, 29 predicted proteins | sample 7445841 | NCBI WGS metagenome assembly JACCDP01 (sample SAMN15323441, study PRJNA562643) | freshwater metagenome | isolation source: river surface water | place: USA:Blue River Watershed | collected 2017-08-17 | reverse complement strand
GTTGTTTGACTGAACGCGGCGCTTACTGCAAATTATTTCCGATGCACACCACTGCAGAAGAGGTGTTGTCTTGGAAACCAACCGGCATCATGTACAGCAATGGTCCTGGTGATCCTTCAGCCATGCCATCCAGCATTGCGTTGGTGAAAGAATTGATTGAGTCTGGCGTTCCAGGATTTGGAATTTGTTTGGGACATCAGATCATCGGATTGAGTCAAGGATTGAAAACCGTGAAGATGTTCAACGGACACCGCGGTATTAATCACCCCATCAAGAATTTAAAGACAGGCAAGTCAGAGATTACCAGTCAGAACCATGGTTTTGTGATTTCAAAAGAGTCGATCGCTTCACAAGACAACGTAGTGGTTACCCACGTACATTTGAATGACGATACCATTGCGGGTATAGAATTAAAGAACAAAAAGGTTTTCAGTGTACAATATCATCCAGAGGCCAGCGCCGGGCCGCATGACTCAAGGTATTTGTTTGATCAGTTTATTGAGGGGTTGAGGGGATGAGGAGATGAAGGGATGATGTGGTGAAGTTTGACACCTCCTATCGCTTCGCGCAGGAGGGGAGAACCGATCCACCGATCCACCGATTTACTATCGGGGCGAATATTTATTCGCCCCGACGGATTCACCGATCTACCGAACTACCGATTCACCTTTCGTATCTTAGCCTCATGAACGGCGTACAACTACATTTTCTTTTCAATCACGTGCCGATGTTTCTGGCATTGTTTGCATTGATCCTTTGGGTGGTGAATTTTTTGAAACCCACCGCAATTATTAAATCCCTAGCGATGATCATCATGGTGGTGATGGGTCTGATGAGCATGGCTGCAATGGCCACCGGCGAAGAAGCGGAAGAAATCATGGAAAAGTGGGTGAAGAATCATGGCGCAATTCATGAACATGAAGAGCTGGCCGAAGTTGCTCACTTTTGCGCACTTGGGATGGCGGTTTTGACAATTGTGGTATTCTTCATCGAAAGAAAAAAACAAACCGAAATCAAAGCTTTCTCTTTTATTTCCTTGGTTGGATTACTCTGTGTGTTGATGACCATGTCCATCGCTGCTCATGAAGGTGGAAAGTTGAGTCATCCTGAGTTGTATCAAACACCACCTGCCGGATTAAACCCCGAGCAAGAAGAGGAGCATGAGTCTCACGAACACTAATGCGGAACATCCCGCCTTTCAGGGTATTCAAGCGGTAAAAAAAGGGATCGCGCTGAATTTCCTATTGGCGATTGTTAAGGCACTTTCTGGAATTTTTGGTCACAGCTACGCCCTTATCGCGGATGCGATTGAGAGCGGTAGTGATGTCCTTTCCTCCATATTGGTTTGGATTGGTTTGCGCACTGCCGCCAAGCCACCGGATGAAGATCACCCTTATGGACATGGCAAGGCCGAACCCATGGCAGCCAGTGTTGTCAGTTTGATGTTGTTTGGAGCTGCATTCTTGATTTTTTATCAATCACTTCATTTGATCAATACACCGCACCCATCACCAGAGTGGTGGACGCTGTTGGTGCTAGCGGCGATTGTCGGCGGAAAGGAATTGACCTTCCGTATGGTTCAGAAAACGGGAGACGATATCCAAAGTCAAGCAGTGAGAGCCGAGGCGCAACACCATCGCGTAGATGCCCTTTCATCTGTTGCTGCTTTTGTGGGAATTGTAATCGCCTTGGTTGGAGGACCTGGTTTTGAAACAGCAGACGATTGGGCCGCCATGGTGGCTGCAGTTTTCATCGCTTGGAATGGCGGGAAAATATTTGTCTCCTCTTTTTCAGAACTGATGGATCAAGCGTTGCCCAAAGAAAATGTCGATCAAGTGGTGGACATCGCGAAGCAAATACACGGCGTACAAAAAGTGGAATCTTGTTTCGTGAGAAAAACAGGTTTCGAATGGTTTGTCGATATCACCATACAGGTAAATGGACAGCTTTCGGTGGAAGAGGGGCATGCCATCGCGCACGAAGTGAATGATGCCATCAAAGCCCAAATCAGTCAAGTCTATGCCGTGCATACCCACGTCGAACCATTCCATTTTTGATTGTTGATAAATGGAAATGGGGGCATTAGGTTTATGGACACCTCACCTTATATTTGCCTTATTACAAAATAACCATTATGAATATTGTCGTTAACAGTTCGCTTTTACACAAGTCGCTTCAATTGTTGGGTGGCGTGTTAAACAGCAGCAATTCTTTGCCCATCTTGGATAATTTCCTTTTTGAAATTCGTCCCAAAGAATTGGTCGTGAGCGCTTCAGATTTGGAGACTGCCATTACCGTTCGTTTGGAGAACATCGAAACCAAAGGCGAAGGTGTATTGTGTGTCCCAGCGAAATTGTTGATGGATATCCTAAAGTCTATTCCTGAGCATCCGCTAACTTTTACCATCGATTCTAAAACTTATGGAATTGAGATTTCATCCGAGTTTGGTAAGTACAAGTTGACTGGAGTGAATGGCGATGATTTTCCCAAGGCTCCAGCGATGGACAGCGACAAGTCATTCAAAATCCCTGGAGATGTAATGTCTCGTGCGATCAACAAAACTTTGTTTGCTGCAGGTAACGATGATATGCGTCCTGTAATGAGTGGTGTTTATTTTGAGATCAACGAAAGCGAAACACGTTTCGTTGCTACCGATGCGCACAAATTGGTTCGTTATACCCGTACTGAGGCAGGTGGAGATCCTGCTACATTCATTGTTCCCCGTAAGCCTTTGAATTTGATGAAAGGTATTTTGGGATCTGTGAAATCAGATGTTGCTGTTGCATATTCTGACAACAATGCCCAGTTTACTTTTGATAATGTTTCTTTGATGTGTCGCTTGATTGAAGGGAAGTATCCCAACTATGAGGCGGTTATTCCAAAGGAGAATCCATTTAAATTGACGATAGATCGCGCGGACTTTTTGCAGTCTATCCGTCGTGTGAGCATCTTTGCCAACAAGACAACGCATCAGGTTCGTTTGAAAATGGGAGGAAGTGTATTGCATATTTCTGCTGAAGATTTGGATTACAGCAACGAAGCCAACGAGCAATTGTCTTGCACCTATATCGGAGACGATATGGAAATTGGTTTCAACAGCCGTTTCCTACAAGAGATGTTGAGCAATTTGGATTGCGACAACGTAACCATCGAGATGAGTGCTCCAAACAGAGCGGGCATCATGCGTCCAGTAGAATTGGTGGACGAGAACGAGGATATTTTGATGTTGGTTATGCCTGTGATGCTGAATAGCTAATGCAAGCAACGCAGACAAGATCAACCCAAGAAACCATACCGCAGACCCATCTGATATACAATTCGGATGGGTCTGTTTATCATTTGGGCATTACCGAAGAGCATGTTGCCGATGATATTTGGATTGTAGGTGATCCCGATCGAGTAGGTACAATCACTGCTTTTTTTGATCAAGTAGATTTTCGCATTCACCGTCGCGAGTTTGTCTTGCACAAGGGAATTTTAAAAGGGAAACCGCTCACCGTGGTTTCATCAGGCATTGGTGTAGACAATATCGAAATTTTGATCTCTGAGTTGGACGCCGCGGTGAACATTGACCCTGTGACCCAGAAGATCAAGCCTGAATTGCGTTCATTGAATTTTTTGCGACTCGGTACATGTGGCACATTGCGCGCAGAGGTTGCTCCGGGCACCATTGTAGCATCCGCTTTTGCTTATGCATATGATGGCGTTCCATACAGCTATGAAATGTCTTTCTCATCGACTGAAGAGTCGTTAATGAATGCATTGAAGATGGGTGGAATGGATAAACCCAATGTGTATGCAGTTGCCGGCTCTTCTCGTTTGGCCGATCGTTACGCCATTTATGATTTGAAAGGAATCACTTATACAGCCAACGGGTTTTATGGTCCCCAAGGGCGCTCAGTTCGCTTGAAGAGCAAGTTCGAAGCATTTGAAAGAGAGAGTAATTTTGAATGGGAAGATTTGGTGATCACCAATGTTGAGATGGAATGTGCAGGATTGTATGCCATGGCCAGTCTTTTGGGTCACCAAGCATTGACCTGTTGTGTGATATTGGCCAATCGAAAAACGCAGGAATTCTCCGCCCATCCTGCAGAAGACGTCGATCGTCTCATTCAAAAAGCCATTGCTGCATTTTGAATAATTCCGTGTGAATAATAAAAAGAAATACTAAAAAAGCCCTTGGGCATTCCCTGTAGTTTTGAAATACAAAATTACGAGTATGCAGGGTGAAGTAAGTGCATTGATACAATTGATGGAGGATCCAGATGAGGAGATCTTTGCACATGTTAAGCAGGAGTTGTCAAGGATGGGTGATGGATTGATTCCTCAATTGGAGCAATATTGGGAATTGAACCAATATGGTCCATTGTTCCATCAGCGCATCGAAAGCCTCATACAAGAATTGCAGTATCGCGCGATATACAAGAGATTGCGCGAGTGGAAAGAAAGCCATGATCAAGATTTGTTGGAGGCCATGTTGATTTTAAATCGATTTGCACATCCTTCTTTGAGTGAGCATGAGTTGAAACAGCAGGTGATGAAAATTCGTCAAGACATTTGGTTGGAGATGAATGATTTTTTGACAGCTGTAGAAGTAATCAATGTTTTTAATACCATTTTATTCAAGGTACATCAATTTGAAGGAGTGAGTCATGTGAGTCAAGGACACAATACTTTGGCAGATCTGCTCAATACCAAGCGCGGAGAGCCGTTGATTATAGGTGCGCTTTATTCATGGATAGCAGAGTCGTTGGAAGTTCAGTTGCCCGCGATATCGGTTCCAGGTGATTGCATATTGGCATACCAAGAGTTGGATTACAAGGGGGGCGTGGAGAATTTATTTTATGTCCATCCGCATCAAGGTGGTCAAATTGTTTCAAGAGAGGAGATAGAAGGAATGTTGGTTGCCATGCAATATCCATATGACGATCGCTTCTTCAATAACGCAGGTAGACTAGAGTGGGTAGGAAGGATGATCAATACCTTGATCAACGAGGCCATAGCCAATAGTGATGATAAGAAGGTGAGTGAGCTGCGCGCGATGCAGGCGTTGATGTTGGAGTGATTTAGCACGAACTCAATTGGCTCCCTGCCCAAATAAAAAGCAGGGTAGAAATGGTCCCTTTGACAATGAAGAAAATGATGGTTGCCCAACCCATTTTTTTGACCCAACTTTTATTTTTTTCGTCCTTTCTCAAAGAAAAGTGATTTTTTTTTCTTGTTGTAAATCCTTTACAATTCAGTAAAGTTAGTTTGTATCGTTCAATTAAACATTGTTGCGATATGAAAAACTTAACAGAAGTCAGAAAGTACATTGATTCCTTTTCACGTCCTGATGGATACAACCATTATGCATGGGATGTAACCAAGCGATTGGCATTGGAGGTATGGGAAAGCTATTTGGAGAATAAGCGTTGCACGCGTTCTTTGAATTATCTGTGCAAGGAGTTTTATCAAATGATTCAAGAGCCCAGCAGTGGGGAATTTATCATACCCAAAAGTCGTTTCAGAATGCCAAATTAATCGGTTGATTTTGCGTTAGAGGACAACCCTTGGGTAGGTATTTTTTTTCGGTTGACCTACCCCGGGGGTTGCGCCTAACGAAACAAAAAAAGGGGTTCGAAACGTCGAACCCCTTTTTTATTTTTCAAATTTCTTTAGAATACGAGACCTACAGAAAAGCCAGATCGAAGGAAATATCCGACGTAAGGTTTGAACACTTCGTTGGGACGGTCATTGTAGGGCGAACTGGGGTCGATTCGTTTGTCGCCTGAATTGTATACAGGGCCCAAATAAACATCAACGGCAATTTTGTCTTTGAAGATGTGTTGATAGCCCACACTCATACCTACACCAATGGTGCTGAGTTCACGCGCCTGATAGGCGTATGTGGAGATGTAGTTGCCCCATTGGTCGTAGATTCCATTCCAAAGCCAGTCTTCAGATTTCATCCATTGATAGCGTACGAATGAACCCACATAAAATCCACGCGGTGCATCCGTCTTGGACATGTAGTATTTGTATTCCGCAGTGGCAGCAAAACGACTTAAGTACGCAGCGTTGGCAACGGCAGAAGATTGATCTTGATAAAGGATTCCCAAATTCAAAGAGGAGATGTTGGAAAGCGGTTTTTCGAAACTCAAATTAGCGGTTCTGAAAATGGGTGACATGACATCCATTTTGAGCAAATACGAAATCGGTTTCTTTTCCTTTTTTGCAGGGTTGTTATTGGTGGGTTGCTGAGCCCAAGAGGCGCCACAGGCAAGGCTTATGGCTAAAATTGCGAATAAATGACGCATAAAGTTGATAAGTAATTGGTACGTGTTTCTCGATTCTTTGCGCAATTTAGCAAAAAATATTGCGTATGTCTAAAAAAGCACGTTTGTGGTACTTGTCATTGGCTCCGGTTTTTTTTGTATTGAGTTGGTTGATCGGTCATCGACTTCATGAAAGATTTGTTGAGCATGCCAAAGGAATGGGTGAGCAGCCCAATCGCGCTTTGTTATATGCATCCATTTTTACCGCGGTATATATCGCTGTGTATTTTGTGATTCAAGATTTGTATCCGAACAAGAAAAATATTTGAATTGTAAATTCATTACGAACCGCACCCTACATATTTGTCAAACTAAAAAACTAACGCAATGTCAGAAGTAAACAAAGAGAAATTAAAGGCGCTACAAATGGCCATGGATAAGTTGGAAAAAACTTATGGTAAAGGCGCTGTTATGAAATTGGGTGATGATGCCATTGAGCAAATGGAAGTGATTCCATCGGGTTCAGTGGGATTGGATAGTGCCCTTGGAATAGGCGGTTATCCCAAAGGAAGAATCGTTGAGATTTATGGTCCAGAATCATCTGGTAAAACAACCTTGGCTATTCATGCGATTGCCGAAGCGCAGAAGCAAGGTGGTATTTGCGCAATCATTGATGCGGAACATGCATTTGATAAATTTTATGCAGAGGCACTTGGCGTAGATACGGAGAACTTATTGATTTCTCAACCAGACAATGGTGAGCAAGCATTGGAAATTGCGGATAATTTGATTCGCTCAGGAGCGATTGATTTGATTGTCATCGACTCCGTAGCTGCATTGACTCCTCGTTCTGAGATCGAAGGAGAAATGGGAGACTCTAACGTTGGTGTACAAGCGCGTTTGATGTCGAAAGCTTTGAGAAAATTGACAGCATCAATCAGCAAGACCAAATGTTGTTGCATATTCATCAATCAGCTTCGTGAGAAGATTGGTGTGATGTTCGGTAATCCAGAAACTACTACTGGTGGTAATGCATTGAAGTTTTATGCTTCGGTTCGTTTGGATATTCGTCGTTCCTCGCAAATCAAAGATGGAGAGAATGCTATCGGAAATCGCACCAAAGTGAAAGTGGTAAAGAACAAAGTTGCCCCTCCTTTCCGTCAGGCAGAGTTTGATATCATCTATGGACATGGTATCTCCTTGTTGGGTGAGATCATTGATATGGGTGTTGATCACAACGTGATTAAGAAGAGTGGAAGCTGGTTCAGTTATGGTGAAACCAAATTGGGTCAAGGTAGAGATGCCGTGAAGCAATTGTTGGATGACAACCCCGAATTGAAAGAAGAAATCGAAACCAAAGTACGCGCCGCCATTGCACAAGCAAAGGCAGGAAATGCATAATGGTTTTTTCAGAAATGATTCATAAAAGGATGCTTCGGCATCCTTTTTTATTTATACCAATGTTCAACGCTTGATCAAATCCAATCGCAAGAAAACATCCCAATATTTTTCTTGGGTCATGTCCACCCAATGAATTTGAAAGTATCGGTATTGGTAGGTTTGAATTTGACAAATAAGCAGCAAGGCAATGGCCATTGATTTGACTACGGTCAATTTAAATTTGGAAGTGGCGGATTCGAGGTAGGCAGCCAAGGGCCAAATGAAGACAAACAAGTACTCTACGTAAACACGAGATGAGAAACTACCACCGTAATACCACATCCACCAAGACGATAGCACATAGGTGATGAAAATAAAGAATAGCAACCAGTAGATGAGTTGCTTCCGGAAATTTCCTGTTGTGACAAAAGCCAACACTGTTCCCAAGAGACAAATTGGGGTGTACAGAAAAAGTCCTTTTTTGTAGCTGAACAGTATGTCTAAGAAATGAGGAGAAGCAAAATTGAAACCTTCCTCTCCATAAGAATAGACCCACAAATTGCCCGTTGCGACATAGTAGTACAACATCTGTATACCAATGGTCATGGCCAATATGATCGCTCCCAGCGTTAATGATGGAAGTAAGGCAAATAAATGTTTTTTGACAAAGACGATTGAATCTCTTGGATTCTCAAAGAGCAAGGGGAAGGCGGCAATAATTAACGCGTTGACGGGTCGGGTAATGGTGATCATCCCTAGAATAAACATGGAAAGGAGAAGCATTTTTTTATTGCATTGCTGCACAAATAAAGTCGTGCTCCAAAGCCACATATTGATCCAGAAAAAAGAATAGACATGGGACATTCCGCCTTCGCCAATGATGTAGTAGAACAGGTGAGTACCGAAAGCACAAATGACCATTGCCCAAGCGGCGTTGTTTTCTGAAATGTTCTTTAATCGGAGCCATTTGTACAGAGCAAAAAGTCCCAGCATTCCATAAAAGATGGCTGCAATATTCACAAACACCGGATACCAATAGGAATAGCCATCGGGATCCTTACCTGTTGCATGGGTGAGTCCGTGCGCCATTAAAAAGAAAGGCGATTGAGCAACGGCCACGCCGATGTAATATTTGTCAATGACTTTATTCTTCCAACCAATTCGGTAGTCGTAAAATGTATTGACGTTGTAGTATTTCTCTTTTTCAATTTGATCAAAGAAACCAAAATTCAGATCATGATAAATGAAAATGGCAGGCAGGTATGCGTAGTAACCCTTGGCGTCGGCTTCAACGATGTATTGCCAGTTTTTTCTTCCGAAATTGAGGTTGGAAGAAACCCAAACGAGCACCAATCCGATCAATAGGAAAATAATTTTAATCTTCTTTGACATCCAAACAAAAGTACGTAGTTAAGTCCTAAAGGTGATGTATTTTAGTGCCATTCAAAATTTTATGAATAAGAGTATTTCCTTTATCGCTGTAGCAATTGTTTCCTTTGGGATAATCGCATTTGGATTGACCAGTTGTGGTTCATCTTCCTCACCTGTTTCTGTTCAGAGCAAGAACGGTCCAGATAGCTTATTAGAGGCTTTTAATCAGCAGATACTTGAGGATCCTGATAATTACGTTCATTATGTTGACAGAGCTCGTTATCTGGGTCAAATCAGTCAGTTTGCTGATGCCTTCAAAGACATTCAACGTGCGATGGAATTGGACAGCAACAAAGCGATTGTTCATTATGAAAAAGGAGAATTGTATTGGAAGCAACAAGACGTCAAGAATGCTTTTGAATGTTACAAGAAGAGTATAGCCAAGGAGCCTCAATATGTAGATGGTTTAATTAAGACGGCGAGCATTGAAATCTTACTGAATAATTTTGATGTAGCCATGGGGCATCTAGACAATGTACTCAAAGTTGAAATGACCAACTCGCAGGCCTATTATTTCAAGGCGCGATTATTCAAAGCCAAGAAAGATACGGTCAACGCTATCTCTTCTTATCAAACAGCGGTAGAGGTGGATCCAACGTATTACGATGCCTATATCGAACTTGCTTTGTTGATGGCTGAGCAGCGCAATGATTTGGCTGAGGAATATTACAAAACCGCTATTCAATTGCGTCCGCGTAGTATTGAAGTTTGGTACAACAGAGCCATGTTCTTGCAGGAGAATGGTTTTAGGAAGAAAGAATACTATCAGCAGGCTTTGAATTGCTACGATACCATTGCAAAGATTGATGGCAATTTTTCAACGGCATTTTACAACAAGGGTTATGTCTTTTGTACTTATTTGAACGAATACACAAAGGGCGTAGACAACTTTACCCAAGCCATCAAATTGTTTCCATCGTACTTCCAAGCATATTACAGCCGAGGAGTTTGTTACGAAAAAATGGGCAACAAGAAATTGGCCTTAGCGGATTATGAAATGGCTCTGAAGATCAAGCCTGATTACGATGAAGCTGCAATTGGTAAAGGCCGAATTTTAGGCAATTAAACTGACCACTTTTTTAATTCAAAACCATTGTTGTCCAAAACACCATAGGTGTAGTGGTGAAGCCAGTCGCCTAAATTCCAATAGGAACTTGAATCGTTTACTTTCATCTCACCTGGGAAATGGCGATGTCCAAAAATGTACAGGTCGTGGTGCTTGGATTTTTCCATTTCCTGGCAGTATTGAAAAAGCCATTCTTGATCGCCATGAAAGATCTTGTCTTTCTCCACAGCCTTTCCTCTGCTGTAACCGGACATGGATGAGGCCAACCAAATTCCAAAATTGGGATGCAAGCGAGCAAAGAGCCATTGACAAATGGAGCTGTCAAAAAAGGCTTTCATGAATTTGTAAGCACGATCTCCGGGCCCTAGTCCATCGCCGTGACCGATGTAAAGGGAATGTCCGTAGCGCTCAATGGATATGGGTTTTCTTAAAAGCGTAATTCCACATTCCTTGGGCAGATAATCAAAAATCCACATGTCATGGTTACCCGTGAACCAATAAATGGGTATGCCGCGATCGCTCAGCTCAGCAATCTTTCCCAAGCAACGAACAAATCCTCGTGGAACTGCACGTTGGTATTCAAACCAAAAATCAAAAATGTCTCCAACCAAGTATATGGCTTCGGCATCCTGCGCGGCATGATCGAGCCATTGAACAAAGGCCTTCTCACGAACCAAACTGGCTTCGTGAGAAGGACTTCCTAAATGCAAATCGGATATGAAATAAGTTTTCATTATTCCAAGTTGGAAAGTGTCTTTCCTACAATCTCAAATGGATTCAACGTGCTCAAGTTGATTCTGAAAGTGATGCTTTGGAACCATTTGATGTTGTTTGCCTTTTGGGCATCCATGATGTTTTGCGAAGAAAGCACTGGGATGTATACATCCAATAGATTTTGCCCAATGCTGTAATGTATACCCGTACTCCACATAAATGTTGTGACATTTTTGGCATCATTGTCCCAACCATTGGAGAAGCTGCTCGTCAAATTGCCTGGCATTACTTTGCTCGTGCCCCAAGCTGTTGCACCATAAAGTTTCACAGGAATTGAATAAGGAACGCTGTATTCAAGTCGTGCGGAAATCAATCGGAAATTAAAATTCTGAACAGTTGGGGTATTCAACAACCCTTGACCATTTTGAATTTGTTGTGACCATATTCCAGACGTTTCAGAGCGCCCCATGTACAATGAATTAAATGCAAAATCAGCATCTCCCGTTTGGCCGCCTGGTCTCCATGGCGTAAGCACTCCTTTTTGGTTGGCGCCAGAGAACAATGTGAGATCTATTGAACGTGATTCTTTCAAATTGTAGAAGAACGAATAAGAAAGCGTTGTGCTGCGCTGACTAGCGGTAGAATTGGCTTGCGTGATGTCACGTGTCCAATTGAATTGGTAATCGAGGCGGTGAACCAAATTGAACTTTCTGCCAATGTGGTAGTTGAAATGCAGGTATTGATTGAAACTTGGGTAAGTCTGTACCAATTGATTGATTGCATCTGTTTCGATAGAGCGTTGCAATAGGGTAGTAGCTACTTCGATTTCTTCGATGAATTGTTGTGGATAAAGCGCTGGTCTACCCTTGGAGGTCCATTTGACGTATGGACGAGTCATCCAATATTTACCCAAATAGTTTCCGTTTAAAATGCCATCATTCAAGTTTTGATTTACAAAATAGAAGCTTCTGGTTTCTGCTCCAACCTTGAATTTGCCCAATGATAAACTGGCTTTGGCAATACCAACCACATCATTTTGCGCGATGCTGTACATTGGGTTGATGCTCCACTGCCAACGGCGATTCAAAACATGTTGGTTGTGAATGACAGCGCCAATTGCAGCATGGTTGTACATGTTCCATGATACAGTTGGAGCAATAAAGATTTGTGTTGTTTTTCCGTTGGGGAAACTTGTGAAAGGCTTGATTTTAAGAGGTTCCACTTTGGGAAGCAAAGATCCTGCTCTGTACAAATTGTTTTTGTTGGAAATTTCAGGGATTACCTTACTGGCATTCAATTCAAATTGCTGTGCGTTACCGGCAGCGTTCAATTGCACTTTGGCTGATTTGCCAGGCGCTAAAACAGGCGACCAAACGGTGGTTTTTTTGTTGTTCTCGTCAGTCATGGTAACTGAACAAGGTCCGTCTGTTGATCCAGTATTTCTCACGCGGATTTCATACACACCTTCTTGACCCTTTGCCTTCTTGGCTTTTTCAATTCTGAAATCGGCTTTGCCATTGGTGTTGATGAAAGAGTCAAAGAACCAAGTTAAATCTTGACCCGAGGTCTCCTCAAAAATCTTTTTCAAATCTTCAGGTCTCGGATGCTTGAATTTCCATTCAGAGAAATAACGTTGCATGCATTTGTCAAACAACTCCTCACCCAGGTATTGCTGTAGGTAATAAAATACAACTGCTGTTTTCTTGTATACGTTGGCACCATAGTTCAAACCCAGGAAATCATTGGAATGGCAGCTTAAAGGTTGGTCAATTCCATAATTGGCGGTGAACAAATAGGTCAATTGTGATACGGACCAATAGTTGATGGAATCCAAATCTAGAATCTTGGATAAACTGTTGTTGCCGTTGATGCTGATTCCCATAGCGCCTTTGGCATCGGGATGTTTGACCATGTTGTAACGATCTTCATTGAAGGAATTGATACCTTCATCCATCCATGCATTGTCGCGCTCATTGCTTCCTAGAATTCCATAGAACCAGTTGTGCCCCACTTCGTGCATGATAACAGTTTCCAACTCCTCAGCAGAAGATGCGTTGCCAATTACAGTTACATTGGGATACTCCATGCCACCACCTGCGCTGATTGTTCCATCTACTGCAGTAACTACGGTGTATGGGTAATCCCCGTTCCAAAGTGAATAGTAGTAAGTAGCATCTGCTATGTATTGGGTAGCATTGTTCCAAAGCTTTTGGCTTTGTGGCGTATACATGGCCCAAGTAGTTACTTTGGTTTTGGTGTGGGGTGTTATTACCTCACCCTTGCGCACAATCCAGCGCTTGTCGGCAAACCATCCAAAGTCGTGAACGTTTTTCTGTTTGTATTGAATGGTTTTCCATTCTGACGATGTTGGTGGAAAAGACGTTGCATAAATGGTATCAGCGGGCAAAGGCAATTCCGCCAATTGATTGAGCCAATCAATCTCACTTTGGGTTTGTAGATTTCCAGTAGCTCCGACAACGTAGTTGGTTGGTACTGTAATTTGAACGTCGTAGTTCCCAAATTCACTATAGAATTCGCCCTGTGTTAAGTAAGGCATTGCATGCCAACCTTCACGATCATAAACAGCTGGCTTGGGATACCATTGCGTAATCTGGTAGCTCTGGCCGATATGTCCCAAACGAGAAATGCTACCACTCGGCAACTTCACTCGAAATGGAGTAGTGATGGTAATGGATTGACCTGGCATCAAAGGTGTTTTTAAATGCAACACGCCTATGTCAATGTGGGTCGAGTCCAAGTTCCATTGAATGGGTTCTCCGTTGACATGGAAGTCTAATGAATCAATAAAGCCTTTGTCGGTTTTTAGCGTGCTGTACAGGATGAAATTCTTCTGGCGAGCCAATTGTTTGGCCAATGCCGTTTGTTTGTTCTTGTAGGCATTTGGCCACAAATGCATATAGATTGTTGTCAATGCATCTTGGCTATTGTTGGTGTAAACCAACGTTTCATGCCCACTAATGAAGTGGTTGACATCGTCCAATCTCACTTGGATGTTGTAATCCACATGTTGTTGGAAATATGGCTTTGTACTTAACCTCGGTTGCGAGTCTTTTTTTTGCGCCCATGAGAACATGCTCGAAAGACACAAGAAAGTGAAGAATAATTTTTTCATTTTATTTTAAAAGCTTGTCAAGATTTTTATGAAGATTTTTCCCCATGGCGTCTGCACCATGAGCAACGATTACGCCGTTTTTATCAATAAGAATAGCATAGGGAATGGAGTTGATGCCCCATTTGCTGCATACTTCAGATTCCCATCCTTTTAATTCGCTGACGTGGTTTTTCCATTTGTTCAATTGATCTTTCTGAATGGCATCCATCCAAGCCTCTTTGGTTTTGTCTAGTGAGATGGAGAATATCTGAAGTCCTTTTGATTTGTATTTGTCATAAGTGGCAACGAGTTCTGGATTGGAAGCTCTGCAAGGGCCGCACCAAGAAGCCCAACAATCAACCAGTACAACTTGACCTTTAAGATCACTGATCTTTCTGGATTTGTTATTCAAATCAGGAAAAGTAATTTCAGGTAGTGTTTTTCCTACTGCGATGATTTGATTGACGGGAGCGCTTGTGCCAGCAGTGATTTCATCTTCAAGCTGATTGACATATTGACTCCAAGCAGCGAAGTATTCACTCTCACTGAGTGTTTCTTGTAGAGCTTCTTTAACTTTTTTGTATTGGTTCAGGTATTGTGAGGGATCGAGATATTGAACCACCATAACGGCGGCAGGCTCTGAGTAGTTTCCATCCAACCATGAATTGGCAATTTCCGCAATTTCCTTCTGGAGTTGTTCAATCTTTGGCGAAGTTATATCGCCTCCTTCTTGCATGTCTAAATCAACCATCTCTTCCATTTTAGGGGAGATGAGTTTTCCAAAGGAAATAAATTTCAATGTTGACGGCGAACCTTCAATCTCTAATGTTTCCTTCAACTTGCCAAAGTGTCCATTGAGTGTTACATGCTCTGTACTATCGGTGATAAGCATAACGTAATCGTTGGCATTGAGCTCCAAACGATAAAAATCCTTGTACAAACCTTTTTGTGGTTTCAAGGTGTATTTATCATCAGGGCCGATTACGGTACTGTCGAGTATTGCCTCTTCTCCTTCTCTCATCCCAATAAGGTAGAGTGTTTGACCGCTTCCACCTTCAATCTTTCCGCTAATCATTTGTCCTTCGTTGCAACTTGCCAAGAAAAGGGCAAACAACGGAATAATCCACTTTATCATTTAGTCTAATAATTTTTGAATGATACTTGAAGCGACTTTGGGGTTGGCTTTTCCTTGTGATTTTTTCATCAACTCACCCATGAAAAGTCCCAATAGTCCTTTGTTACCAGCTTTGTACGCTGCAACTTTATCGGGCCATGCAGCCAAAATTTCAGCAGCCATTGTCTCTATTTCATCATTGCCCGCATCTTGAATCAAATTCATTTGCTGCGCAATTTCCAAAGCATTGGCTTGTGCCTGATCGAACAATACAGGAAGAATTTTTTCAGCGGCTGTAGAGGAACTCACTTTGCCATCTGCAACCAATTGTAGAATGCCTACGAGTTGATCAGGACTCAAAGTCATTTGGGTTATTTCAATGGCGCGTTCATTCAAGAGGGCTTTGATAGGTCCCATTAGCCAATTGGCCGCCATCTTATATTCCGAAGTTTTTTCAATTACCTCTTCAAACCACAAGGCCATTTCCTTTTCCTGGGTAATGACCAAGGCATCGTATTCCGACAATCCCAATTTCTGGGTGTACTTGATGACAAGCTCTTGCGGAAGTTCAGGCAGGGTACTTTTAATTTGATCTATTTTCTCTTGTGTAATATGTAAGGGCAAGATGTCGGGTTCAGGGAAGTAACGGTAATCGTGCGCACGTTCTTTGCTTCGCATGGATTGTGTTGTGCCCGAAGGAGCATCGAAATTTCTTGTTTCCTGAACGATGGTTCCTCCATTCTCCACACATTCAATTTGTCTCTTCATCTCATATTCTATCGCGCGTTGCACGTTACGAATGGAGTTCATGTTCTTAACCTCGCAACGCGTATTGAATTTGGTTTCACCTTTCTTTCTAACCGAAATATTGGCATCACAACGCATCGATCCTTCTTCCATGTTTCCATCACAAATACCCAAATAGCGAACAAGTTTTCTCAATTCGGTGAGGTAGTTGTAAGCTTCTTTGGAACTTCTAAGATCGGGCTCACTCACTACTTCAATAAGTGGAACACCTGCACGGTTTAAGTCAATCAAAGTGTCAAAAGGATCTTGATCGTGCATACTCTTACCAGCATCCTCTTCCAAGTGAGCTCGGGTGATGTTGATTCTTTTCACCTCATCGTTCTCATCCTTGATATCCAAGTAACCGCCAGTGCAGATGGGTGTTTTGTCCTGGGTGATTTGATAACCTTTGGGTAAATCCGCGTAGAAGTAATTTTTGCGGGCAAAGTACATATCGCGATGGATTTCCATATTCATGGCCAATCCAAGTTGAATCGCGCAATCGATGGAGTGCGTATTAACGACAGGTAAAGTTCCAGGATGTCCCAAGGATACAGGACTAACCAATGTGTTGGGCAATTCGCCAAACAAATTGGCATCGGATGAATAGGCTTTGGATTTTGTGCTCAATTGCATGTGGACCTCAAGTCCCACAACCAATTCATATTCGTCGTAAGGTATATTTTTTACAGATGTTGATTCAACCATTTCTTCCATTCTTCTTTATCTTCTTTGTAAATCGTTGTTTTTATGGGCAAATAATAAATCGGGATGTCTTTCCAATGAGGCAAATGAGCAATTCTCATCGCGTCTTTCTCCGTGGTAATCCATCCTTCAATCTTGCCTCCAAAGGTAACCAATTTTGAGCGAAGCAATTCAGCCTCTTTATCCCCGAGCCATTGGTGATCGCGCCAAGTGAATTCTTCTTGGATGTTGAAGTTTTTTCGAAGCTGATCGAGGAATGTTTGGGGATGGGCGATTCCACAAAAGCCACCCCAAATAGCGGGTTGGGTTTGCGAATTTTGATGAAATGCAGCCAATGGTAGATTTTCTATTTGGGCGAAAAATACCGGAGCCTTGGTGATTTGACCTATTTCCTCTCTGATCGCCAGCATGGTTTCAGGGGGCGTATTGTTGGGGGTATTGGTAATAACCACGGCATCTGCGGTTCGCGCTCGACTGATTAAATCACGAAGTCCACCTGATGGCCACAAACTGTCCTTGTAAAAAGGATGGTCAAATTTGGAAAGCAGAATATAGGTATGCGCTTGAAGAGCTCTATGTTGAAAGGCATCGTCCAATACAATTCTGGAGAGATGCGGATGCTTGTTCTCCAAATATTGGACGCCATTCAACCGCTTTTCAGAAACCACACCCGGTACCTCAGGATGGTGACGATGTATCAACAATGGCTCATCCCCAATCGATGTTGCATCTGAAGCGAAATTTATTTCCACCAATCCTTTTGTTTTGCGCCCATATCCCCGAGAAACAAATCCTGTTGTTCCTTCTGATTGTAATTCATTCAAAAGGAAATCGGTGAATGGCGTTTTTCCTGCACCACCAATGGCCAAATTCCCAACAACGATTGTTTTGATATTGGGCGCGGTGCTTTTAAAAATTCCGAGATAATAAAGGAAATGACGAATGCGAAGAATGCCGCCAATGAGAGCAGAAATAATATTTCGAATCAAATTAAATCGCATTGTCTTAATTTCGAGGGGAAATTACGATAGAAATAATGACACGAGTAAAAGATATTATCGCTGAGCTTGACAAATGGGCACCCACAGCATTGCAAGAATCTTATGACAATGGGGGGCTTATTGTGGGTAATCCCAATTGGGAAGTAAAAGGAGTGCTTTGTTGTTTGGATAGTGTTGAAGCGATAATAGACGAGGCGATATCTTTAAACTGCAATGTAGTTTTGGCCCATCATCCCATTGTTTTTTCGGGTCTAAAGAAATTGACGGGCAAGAGTTATGTTGAGCAAACCATCATGAAGGCCATTAAACATGACATTGCAATTATCGCATGGCACACCGCTTTGGATAGCGTGGGGACAGGAGTGAATTATAAGTTGGGCAATTTACTTGGCGTTAAAAATCAGCGAATTTTACAACCCAAGCGTAATGTCTTATATCGTTTGGGGGTGTATGTTCCCAGAGAGAATTTGGGACAATTGGAGGAAGCTGTTTTCGCAGCAGGTGGAGGCTATATAGGAAATTACTCGTCTTGCAGTTTTTACACCGAGGGTATGGGGTCATTTAAACCAGAAACAGGAGCAAATCCGCACACCGGGGAATTGGGAGTTCGCTCAACTGTTTCTGAATTGAAAGTTGAATTTGTTGTCCCTGAGCATGCCCGCTTTGGGGTTCACCAGGCGATGCTAGCTGCTCACCCCTTTGAGGAGGTGGCGCATGAGTGGGTAAAGCTTGATAATTATAGAACAGATGTGGGGTCAGGAATGATAGGAGAATTTGAGGAGGCGATAGATGTTAAAGCTTGGATGAATGAAATAAAGGGGAAATTGCAAATCGGGTGCATCAAACATACTATGCTGTTGAAAGAAAAGATTCAGCGCATTGCTTGGTGCGGCGGCAGTGGAGATTTCCTTTTGGAGGATGCCATAGCTCAAGGAGCTGAAGTTTTTGTTACTTCCGATTTTAAATATCATCGATTTTTTGATCACCAGGGTAAAATAGTAATCCTTGATATTGGCCACTACGAAACAGAAAGTTGCGTAATTGATTTACTAAGTGATTGGTTAACAGAAAAATTTACTACTTTTGCCATCCACAAAACAAGGATTGTAACGAATCCTGTTCAATATTTCTGAAATGGCGAAAAAGATGACCAAGTCCTCAACGCCTGCCAAGTCGACCAAAAAACCTGCAAAGGTGGTGGTTAAAAAAGCAGTCAAAGAGGCAAAGAAATCTGCGCCGGTAAAGAAAAAGAAAGAAGAGAAAGCAAAGCCGGTTAGCAAGAAGAAAGCAACTGTTGCAAAGAGCTCCACAAAGCCAGCAGCAAAAAATTTAAAGGCACCGGCTAAAAAAAATGTGAAGAAAGCTATGCCTGAAAAGAAAGTGTCTAAAGCGCCTGTGGCTAAGAAGCCTGCTGCGGCTCCTAAGAAAGCTGCTAAAGTGGTTACCAAAACTGCAACACCTGCGAAAAAGGCTGCAGCCCCTGTCTCAAAATCTACAGCAAAAAAAACGGAAGTGAAGAAGCCTACTTCCAAAGTAGCGATCAAACCTGCTGCAAAACCCATGGCTAAAGCTGCTCCTGCGAAGAAAGCTTCTGTTGCCAAGAAGGTTGAACCCGCAAAACCTGTAGTCAAGAAGGCAGAGCCAACCAAGGTAAAGGAAGTTGAAACCAAAGCTGCTGTCGCAAAGCCTGTTGTAGCGCCCAAAGTAGAGCCCAAAAAGAAAGAAGCAAAGGTTGCAAAGCCTGAGGTGAAAGTGGTGGATGAGGCTCCTTCTGATCGTCCCAAGCCCAGAATTATCGAGTTTAAGCGTGACAATAAGCCCACTGCGAACCCCGTTTTTGTAAATAATCCGGAGGGCATGGCGGCGGTTAAATTTGCCCCTGTTGCTCGCATAGAAAAAAATGAAAAAAAGGAATCTACTGAAGATATGAAAAGTTCTAACCGATTTGCCTTCGTTGAAGGTGACAACAAAACCGCTGGTATTACCATCGAAAATAAATTGCGCGCTCTATTTGATGTGCAATTGATTGATTCAAGAATCGACAAAATCCATGCAACACGAGGCGAGTTGCCTTTGGAAGTGGAGGATTTAGAAAATGAAGTAGCTGGTTTGAATACCCGTGTAGGTAAAGTGCAAGAGGAAGTAGATGCGACTTTGGAAGATATCACGGTAAAAAAGCAAGGCATCAAAGATGCTGAGACGCAAATCAAAAAGTACAAAGAGCAGTTGGAGAAAGTAAAGAACAATCGTGAGTACGAAGCTTTGAACAAAGAAATTGAGTTTCAAGATTTGGAGATTCAATTGTTGAAGAAGAAAATCAGAGAAGCAGAAAGTTTGCATGAGTTGAAGTTGGCTAACTTGGAAACAAGTCAGCAAAAGTTGGAAGCCCGCACAAACGATTTGGAATTCAAGAAAAAGCAACTTTCTGAAATTATTGCTGAGACAGAGCGCGAAGAGGATATTTTAAAAGCTAAGAGTGCAGAAGCCAAGAAGTTGATCGATCAGCGTTTGTTGGATGCCTATGAGCGTATTCGCAAAGGCGCTACCAACGGTTTGGCTGTGGTTCCAATTGATAGAGAAGCTTCTGCTGGATCTTTCATTCATATCCCACCGCAAAAGCAAATGGACGTGGCTGCGCGTAAGAAAGTGATTATCGATGAGCACAGTGGACGTATTTTGGTGGATAGCATTCTGGCCATGGAGCAATCTGAGAAAATCAATGCCATGTTGGAAAAAGAGTTGAAGAAGTAATCCTTCTCTCAAACAAAAAATATAAAGGGGGCAATTGCCCCCTTTTTTATTGCTGTTGCTTTTTAAACCAAAAGTATACAGGGATACCTAAGCAAACGATTATGAGTCCAGGCCAAGTATCGTTGGGTGTGAATATCAAAAGTCCCACGCAAAATGAAATGGCAAAGAGGATGTAGAAAATCGGGAGAATGGGGTAAAGGGGAGTCTTGTATGTTCGTGTAATGTCGGGTCGCTTTTTTCTTAGAATGATTACCCCAGCAATGGTTAAAATATAGAAAAGCATAACCGTAAATACCACGTAGTTGAGCAGTTGACCATATTGACCACTGAGACACAATAAAGATGCCCAAATGCATTGCGCCCATAAGGCCCAATGCGGAACATGGTGTTCATTTACCTTGGCTGCTGATTTGAAAAAGAGCTTTTCTTCAGCCATGGTTTGGTATACACGTGCGCCGCTGAATATGAGTCCATTGTTGCAACCAAAAGTTGAGATCATAATAAGTCCAGCAATGAGGTAAGTGCCTATTCCTCCAAAAATGGCTTGGGCAGCAGCAACACCCACTCTTTCTTGTGGAGCCTCGGCTATGGATTGCAGCGTTAAGGTACCCACATACATCAAGTTCATGGAAACATAGATGATGGTAACAATCAAAGTGCTCAAGAATAGCGCTCGCCCAATGTTCTTTTCAGGACTTTTCATTTCTCCGGCAATAAATGTGATGCTATTCCAAGCATCACTGCTAAAGACTGAACCAACCAAGGCAATAGATAATGCGCCAAGCAACGTATATAAGTCTATGGGCATAACTTGGTGGGTTTCGATGTTCCAATGTTGCCAACTCCAACCTTGGCTCCAATTGGCATTCCATATATCGATATCAAATCCCCATATAAATCCAGCGGCTAGTAATCCAAAAAGCGCAATCAATTTTGTACTTGTAAATATGCCTTGAATCCAATTGCCAGATTTGACACCTTTGGTATTGATGTAAGTCAACAATACGATGGTTGAAACGGCAAGCATCTGCGCAGGGTAAATTTGGTAGGTTCCTATAACGGGGATACCATTTTTGGGGGACATTTCAAAAATTGGAAAGAAATATCCAGTGAATTTACTGAAGGCAACAGCCACAGCTGCAATGGTTCCGGTTTGAATCACCGTGAAAAAGCTCCATCCGTATAGAAAGCCCATCATCGGGTGATAAGCTTCCTTGAGGTAAATGTATTGTCCGCCTGCTTTGGGGAACATGCCAGATAACTCGCCATAACTTAGTGCAGCGGAAATGGTAATGATTCCGGTAAACACCCAGATGGCTATGAGCCAAGGGGCACTGAAAAGCTGTGTGGTCATACTTGCGCTGACAATAAAAATTCCTGATCCAATCATGGAGCCTACACCCAAAAGTGTGCTGTCCAATAATCCCAATTGGTGCTTATTTTTCATGAAGGCAAGTTATGAAATGTGTCAGTTAGATAGGCCTTTGTGTATAAAGTGTGAATATTCCAATTTTTAACTTGCGGACATCATTTGCATCTTTGTGGTATGTCAGAAGGATTTATCGTATCGGCGCGTAAGTATCGCCCAGACTCTTGGGAAACTGTAGTGGGACAAAAGTCCATTACACGTACTTTACAAAATGCCATTGCGACAGATCAAATTGCACAGGCTTATTTGTTTTGCGGACCAAGAGGGGTGGGTAAGACAACTTGCGCCAGGATTTTTGCAAAAGCGGTTAATCAGGTTGGTCAGACAGAAGATGGTGAAATGGCATTCAATATTTTTGAATTGGATGCGGCATCGAACAATTCTGTTGAGGATATCAGAAACATTGTAGATACAGTGCGTATCCCGCCGCAAGTGGGTAAATACAAAGTGTACATCATCGATGAGGTTCACATGTTGAGTACCCAAGCTTTCAATGCATTCTTGAAAACATTGGAAGAGCCACCTGCACATGCTATTTTCATTTTGGCGACTACAGAAAAGCATAAGATTATTCCGACCATCTTAAGTCGCTGTCAAATCTTCGACTTTAGCCGCATCCGAATTTCAGATATGACGGAGCACTTGGCTGATATCGCAAGCAAAGAAGGTATTCAAGCAGAAATTGAAGCACTACATGTAATTGCTGAAAAAGCGGATGGCGCCATGCGTGACGCTCTTTCTATTTTTGACCAAGTAGTTGCTTTTTGTGGAAAGAATTTGACCTACTCAGCGGTCATCGAGAATTTGAATGTTCTGGATTATGACAATTATTTTCAACTGACAGATCTTGCCTTTTCAGAAGATGTACCTCAATCTCTTTTGTTGTTCAATACAATATTAAATAAGGGTTTTGATGCACATCATTTTGTTTCTGGTTGGGGTGCGCATCTGAGAAGATTGTTGGTTTCCAAAGATCCTGCAACCATTGCGTTGCTCGAAGTTTCTGAAAATGTAGCACAGAAATATGCTGAGCAGGGCGCCAAGATGGATTTGCGGTTTCTGATTTCGGCGATGGATTTAATCAATGATTGTGATATCCATTACAGGGCTAGTAAGCATCAACGACTGCTTGTCGAATTAACCATTATGAAGATTTGTAGCATTCAATCCAATCGGAGGGAAGGCGAAAAAAAAAAATAGGATAATTCCTTTTCGAGGAGTCCCTGCTATCGCGATGACTACTGTCGCACCTTCTGCAGGAAAATTACCATCAAATGAAATCGTTATTGGAGATGGGACCCCTGTCTCTGCTACAAAACCACGATCCATAGTTCCGCCTGCTGCGACGAGAGTGCCAGCTCCTTTGGGACAAAGAGAGAAAATTTCTCAGTCCAAGGAAATTATTTCCATCACCCAGTCTAGAAACCCCGCACAGCATACAGTGGATGGAGAAAGTGAATTGGAAGTTATTCAAGAAACTGCTGACCGTGATTATAATGAATCAGAGGTATTTACGGCTTGGGCAGCCTTTCTAAAATCAGGTAAAATACCACAAGGTCAACTTTGGGCGGCCATGAGTTTGGCTCAACTGCGATTTGCAAGTAATGTCTTGACTCTAGGATTTCCAAGTGAGACGCAGGTTATTTATTTCAATGATGTACGAAATGATTTGGCAGCCTACTTTAAAGAAGCCCACCAAATCAAGGGATTGACCTTTGCAACAGAGGTCCTTAAGGAAGTTGAAACCCACAAGAATTTGATGACCGTGACTCAGCGATTTGAGAATTTGAGACAAGAGAATCCAGCCATAGAAAAAATGTATCGTCTTTTTCAACTGCGCATGGAGTAAGGTTTTGGATATCTTGGCAATTGTTTTCTTTTTCCATGATTACCTTCGCGCTCGATGCGACAATTTTTATTCCCCATTATTTTCTTCGTAGTTTTTATTCTGGTTGACTTCTATGCCTACAGAGGTGTTAGGCAATTGACCAGCCATTGGTCTGAAAAGTTTAGGAATTGGATTCGATATGTGTATTGGATTCCAACGGCGTTGATGATTGTGCTTTTCATTTTGATGATGATCAGCTTCAACTCAGGAAGTGGGCGCCCTCCGGAGGGGTTTATGTTGGTGATGAGTTGGATTTTTGTTTTGGGAATTTCCAAATTGGTGTTTTCAATTTTTCACTTCGGTAATGACATTATCCATGGCATTCGTAAGGTTTTAAATAAACTTAGAAAAGATAAAACCACAGAGCGTAATGGGATTTCTAGAATGCAATTTCTGAATCAAGCGGGATTGGGTGTGGCAACAGTTTTATTCAGCAGTTTCGTATATGGAATGGTAAAGGGAAAATTTGATTTTACTATACGACGGGAGAATTTGAGATTTCCTCATTTCCCTTCACGCAGAGGGATAAAAATTATTCAGCTGAGTGATGCACATTTGGGAACTTTTGGACCCAGCGGAGTGGATGAGGTAAGTGAAATCGTTCAGATGATCAACCAGGAGGAACCTGATTTTATATTCTTTACTGGCGACTTGGTTAATAATCTAGCCGAAGAGGCAGAGCCTTTTGTGGATGTTTTTGCTCAATTAAAAGCCAAACGAGGCAAGTATTCTATTTTGGGAAATCATGATTACGCTGAATATGTGTATCGCGGTGATTCGCCTGAAATGCTCGAGAGAAAGCGTGTGAATATGAAACAACTGGAGTCGGTTCATCAAAGAATGGGATTTGTTTTATTGAGAAATGAGAAAGTTGAGGTGAAAACCGATACAGGTGAATCATTCTTCATCATAGGTGTTGAGAATTGGGGGAGGCATTTCTTTCAGTTTGGTGATTTGAAAAAGGCTACTTCTGGAATCCCAGATTCGGCATTTCAGATTTTGCTATCGCATGATCCCACACATTTTGAGGAAGAAGTCATGTACAAGGGAAACATAGCATTGACACTTTCGGGTCACACACACGGCGCTCAATTTGGCGTGGAGGCTCCGGAATTGGATATCAAATGGAGTCCTTCGCCGTGGTTTGGATACAAGCGTTGGGGAGGACTTTACCAAGAAGGGAACAATTTTTTATACGTGAACAGAGGTTTGGGTTGTCTGGGATTTCCGGGTAGAGTGGGGATTTCACCCGAGATTACAGTTATTGAAATTGGACAATGAGGGGACTTTTGACAATTTATTATTTGGTTTTACTTTCCTCCATGTCGTTGTCTCAGACATCAACAACATGGGAAGTGCGGATGTTACAAAAAATTAACCATGCGCATTATAGTCACAGCGCTTTTTGGCGCCCATATTCCAACAGTGTCATGTTTGTGGGAAGTTCCAATGTTTTGATTACGCCAGTTTTGAGTAACCAAAGAGGAGAAAATTGGAAGCAAGAATTGTCCGTCCAAGCGGGAGGACTTATACTGAATGGAGCATCTACCTGGATTGTTAAGACAACTGCTCAGCGTACTCGTCCTTTTGATCAGTATCCTGATCTCATCGATTCACCTTATCATCCAGAGGATTATTCTTTCCCCTCAGGACATACTTCATGGGCCTTTCAATGGGCCACTGCGACATCACTTTACGCCAAAAAATGGTATGTGACTGTTCCATGTTACGCATATGCCGCGTCCATCGGTTTTTCACGAATGGCAATGGGAGTGCATTATCCCTCGGATGTTTTGGCAGGAGCGCTATTGGGGTCAGGCTCAGCCTGGTTATCAATGAAGTTAAATCAAAAACTTTTTGAACGAAAAAGCAAGTCGAGAGCGAGTTAGTTTGTTGGAAATGAGAAACTGAAGTGTTTTTGAGCTAGCTTTTTACTTCTAAATTCTTTTCAACAAACAACTTGTTTAGGATTTTAATGGTATATCTTTGTAGCCCTAAATCATTTTAAAAAAGAATAAAAATGGCATTAGAAATTACAGACAGCAATTTTGCAGAGATTACGAACACAGACCAACCCGTATTGATTGACTTCTGGGCGGAGTGGTGTGGTCCCTGCCGCATGGTAACTCCAGTGGTTGAAGAAATCGCAAAAGAGTATGAAGGCCGTGCCATTGTAGCCAAGGTGAATGTTGATTTGAATCCTGAGACTTCTATGAAGTTCGGAATCCGTAACATCCCAACCATCGTCTTCTTAAAGAACGGTGAAGTGGTAGACAAGAGTGTAGGAGCAGTTCCTAAAAACGTATTGACAGAGAAATTGGACCATGTATTGAATGGTTAAGATTCAAAAAATTAAAAAAGGCCTCGATTGAGGCCTTTTTTTTTTGAGTCAATATTCGTGGTAATTCAAATCTTTCCCAAATGATTCTTTAAGGTGGCTTACTCCCCAAAAAGCCAAACCCAAGCTAATTAGACCCAAAATTGTGGCTGCTCCAGCAGCGCCAAGTGGACCTTCCCAAGCTTTGAATGTAAGCACCAAAGGAACAACCGCACCTCGAACGAAGTTGGGTGTTGTACTCGCAACGGTTGCCCTAAGATTGGTTCCAAACAATTCAGCGGACATTGAAACGAATAATGCCCAATACCCTGTCCCAGTGCCGATCAAAAAGCATAGCAAGTAAAACATCCATGTAGAAGTAATCGGTATCCACAAATAGTAGGCAATTACGACTACAGCGGTGATCAAATAAATGAAGACTGTTTTCTTTCTACTACGCAGCCATTGGCTGATGAGGCTGCTGAGCAAGTCTCCGACCGATAATCCCAAATACGTAAAAACGATGGCGTGGCTAATCTCTATTTCTAAGTTTTGAAGCAGGGCAAATTTCTTGCTGAATTTGATCAATATTCCGACGCAATACCAAACGGGCAAACCAATGGATATGCAAGCCAAATAACGAAGGGCGCGCTCTTTATTGGCGAAAAGCATGGTCCATTTCCCTTTGGATATTTCCATCGCTTGAGTCTCTTCGAATGTATCACTTTCAAAAGTGCCCATTCTAAGGCCCAACAAAATCAATCCCAATCCCCCGCCAATGATATAGGACATTTGCCATGGTGCAAGTTCAAACAAGGTCCATTGAATTTTGGAAACGAATACAGCCGCTACCGCGCCTAGCGCTCCCATCGTTACGATGATCATCGTTCCGTAACCTCTTTTTTCCTTGTCCATCAATTCACTAACCAAAGTTATTGCAGCACCTAATTCACCCGCAAGACCCAAACCAGCAATGAAGCGAATCGCGCTGTAGGCCTCAACGTTGGTTACAAAAGCATTGGCAATATTGGCAAGTGAATAGAGTAGGATGGAGCCGAATAAAATATTTCGACGTCCTTTGGTATCTCCTAGCCATCCCCAGATTAGGCCACCAACAAGCATTCCGCCCATTTGCCATAAAAACAAGAGATAGTCCCAAGATTCTATTTCTTTGGGGTCCGTTACTCCAAGACCGATTAGACTGGATTTAGAAACAATATTGAATAATTGTAAATCGTAGATATCCACGAAATACCCTAGCGCAGCAACTGCTACCGTCCAATGCAATGTTTTTTTTCCATCCATGTCTCAAATATACATGGATGAACTTATCTCAATGCACAATGAACAAATACAAACTTGAAAATGTGATGGCGATGATGATCCATCTTTTGGTTCTAGTTGGCATGTTTTATCGGTTTTAGCGAATTTGGTTCTTTTCGCTTAACTGATTAGCCTGGTGGTTTTAAGTTTTCAATATCGATTTGTGAATACCTTTTGGAGCTTGAATTAGGGTGCGATGAATCTCTAGTACTTGCTTAATGACAGAATCGTTATCATTGTTATCGATAACAAAATGGCAAATAGCCGTTGCTTCGTCATCGCTGGTTTGCAAGGCCATTCGCTTTTCGATTTCGCTTTTCGATAAACTGGATCTTTTTTGTACCCGTGCAATTCTGGTTTCTTTTTTGGCCCGCACCAAGATTACGTAGTCACAATGGACATAGCTACCCGATGAAATGAGTAAAGCACTCTCTCGCAGAATATAAAGAGCTTGGCTATTGGTAGCCTCAAATTCCATCCATTTTTGATGAACAAATGGATGGATGATCATTTCCAATTTCTTCAATTTGAGTGGGTCAGAAAATACAACTCTTCCCATGGTTTGCGTATCCAAGACCTTACCAAGGAATAAATGTGAACCAAATTCAGCGATGACCTTGGCTCTTATTTCAGAATCGGAATATGCGTTTTTAGCAACGGAGTCGGCATCAAATACAGGAATTCCCAGTGCATGGAAGATTTTCGAAACAGTTGATTTGCCTGCCCCAATTCCTCCCGTGATTCCTATGTGCAATGACATTTATTTTTTTACAAAAATCTGATAGCCATATCCGGGTAATTGAACATTCCCCGTTGCGTACAAGGCCAAGGCTTTGTTGTCAAAAATACTATTGAAGATTCCCTCAGGAAGCGCATCGGTAAATGAAGTGCTTTGCGGAGCGGGGTTGAAATTCAACATGACTATCACTTGACTGTCCCCTTTGGTTCTGCTGTAAGCGTAAATTTTACTATTGCTGGTGTAAATTCTTTTGAAATTACCTCCATCAGCACCATTCCACAAAGCGGGGACTTCGTGATGAGCTTTGAGGAGCGTTTTGTACAGTTTTTCGTTTTGATATTGATTAAACGAAATGGTGTCTTTGTCAAAAAAGCGGTAACGGTGAGGAAGGCCATTTTTATGTTGCTCATTTCCTTCTTGGCCGGAATACACCAAGGGCATTCCGCCAATGGTGAAGGCCAACACATCGTACATGTTGCGCGCTTGACCATATCGTTCCCCTCCAGTTCCATTCCAAGTGTTTTCATCATGGTTGGTGGTGAAATACATGTGGATCGTAGACTGAGGGAATTCTCTGTTTACCTTCTCCATGTAGGTGTCGATATCCTGAGGCGCTTTTTCTCCTTTGGCAATACCATTCATCAAATGCAAGAATTCCCAGCCATAGCACATGTCAAATGCTTTCAAATGGTGGTCTTTCTGCTCAGCTTCTGCGAGCATGAATACAGGTTTGATGGCATCCAATTCGGAACGTGCTTGATCCCAAAAATCAGTAGGTACTTGCATGGCAACATCACAACGGTAACCATCTAAGTCACATTCTTTAACCCAAAACTTCATGGATTCAATCATGGCCTTTCTCATGTCCTTGTTGTCGTAATTCAAATCAGCAACATCAGACCAGTCAGCAACTGGAGGAACAATTTTCCCGTTTGCATCATGCGTGTACCACTCTGGATGCTCGGTTACCCATGGGTGATCCCAAGCGGTATGGTTGGCTACCCAATCCAAGATGACTTTCATCCCTCTAGAGTGTGCTGCATTCACGAAATGTTTGAAATCTTGTAAAGTGCCGAATTCAGAATTAACACCAACATAATTTTTAACACTGTAGTAACTTCCCAATGAACCTTTTCTATTCAGTTCCCCAATGGGATTGATGGGCATCAACCACAAAATGTCAACTCCAAGAGAATCCAATCTATTTAAATCTTTTTCAAGCGCCTGAAATGTGCCTTGAGGAGTGTGCTGACGAACGTTGATTTCATATATCGTAGCATTTTTAACCCATTCAGGATGGCGAATGACGTGTGTCTCGCTAGAGCTTATAACCTGAGCTGTAGCGGTGGCATCACCTTTTTGTGTGGCACATGATATGGCCAAAAAAGCGACGATTGAGATGATAAATGTATTTTTCATTGGATTAACCTTCGTGTCAAAAGTACACGATTATTCTTTTTCGTTGAAATCTTGCAACTATTTTTCATGATAATTGTCTTTATTTTTGAAACAAATAACCTGCAGTGAAAAGAAACCTATTTTATGTCATTTTGATAATCCTGCTTCCCTTGGGAGTAACAGGTCAAGTGATAATCAACGAAATTTGTATTGCCAATTACAACGATTACAATATTCCATCTGGTGGAAATAATTATGAGGATTGGGTAGAATTATACAATCCCAGCGGTACAGCTGTTGACATAAGCGGCTTTTGGCTGAGTGACAATGCTGCAAATCCTCAAAAGTGGGCGTTTCCGGCGGGTACAACAGTTCCTGCTAATGGTTATCGTGTTGTACTCTTGACAGGTCGAGGTAGCTACCAGCCCAATTTCCTTGGCGGCTTAAATGCCAATTTTAAAGTGAATCAAACTGCAGGAGAGGAGATTGTATTTTCAAACGCGGGAGGGGCTGTGCTCGAAACTTACGATTTTGATACAATGACCCCAAACCAATCCAATCACTCTTGGGGTAGAGTTCCAAATGGATCGTCTACGTGGGCTATTTTAACCAACCCATCAGAAAATGCGGCCAATCCTGCAACAGGTGCTACTGGCTATGCAGCGATACCCACAATGGATTTGCAGGCCGGTTACTATCCCAATCCAATTAATGTCAATTTATCTTCTTTGGAACCAGGGGGGACGATATACTACACTTTGGATGGAACAGCACCCTCCAATACAAGTACTTTGTATACAGGGCCCATTAATATTTCGACGACCAAAGTACTCCGCGCCATTGTATACTCTCCTAATCCCAATGTGCTTCCTAGTTTGGTTGAAACCAATACATATTTCTTCGGGGCGGACAATCATTCCATTCTGACAGTGTCTGTATCAGGAAATAACATGAATGGTCAATGGCCAGGTGCGGGAAACAATCGATTAACTACCATCGAATTTTTCAATGCGGGTGGAACCTTCATTACAGAAAATCACGGGGATAGCAATGAGCATGGGAATGACTCCAATGCCTATGGACAAAGAGGTTTCGACTACATCAGTCGTGATGAGCTGGGCTACGATCATACCGTTCAAGATGCGCTTTTTCCTGAAAGAAACAGGGACGATTATGACCGATTGATCTTCAAGGCAGCGGCCAATGACAATTATCCATTCTCCAATGGGGGAGCGCATATTAGAGACGCTTACGTTTGTCAACTGTCCATATTGGGCAATTTGCATTTGGACGAAAGGGCAACCCGCAGTTGTATCGTCTACCTCAACGGAAATTATTGGGGTGTTTATGAAGTGCGTGAAAAAATTGATGATACAGACTTTACATCTAAATATTACAACCAAGATCGAGGTCAAATAGACTATCTAAAAACTTGGGGAGGTACTTGGGCCGAATATGATGCGGCACCTGCATTTAACGCTACAAACAATTGGAATACGTTGCGAAATTTTATTACAACGAACAACATGGCTTTGCCAGCCAATTACGACTATGCGTTGACCCAGTACAACCACATGAGTTTGATAGATTATTTCATCCTAAACGGTTACTCTGTGTGTACGGACTGGTTGAATTGGAATACACAGTGGTGGAGAGGATACAATCCCAATGGAGATGCCAGAAGATGGCGATATGCTTTGTGGGATAACGATGCAACATTTGGACATTATGTGAATTACACTGGAGTTCCATCTACTGCGCCCACAGCAGATCCCTGTCAGATAGATGGCATGGGTAACGTTGGTGGCCAGGGCCATGTACCCATATTGAATGCTTTGTTCGATAATCCTGATTTCTTGGCAGATTATGTTCAACGCTATGCCGAGTTGTCTAACGGTATTTTTTCTTGCCAATCAATGATGGCTGTACTTGATAGTATGATAGCTGTCATAGAGCCGGAAATGCCAAGGCAAATCGTAAGATGGGGCGGAACAATGGCGGAGTGGCAAAACAATGTTCAAGATTTGAGAAATTTCATTCTGGCCAGATGCCCTGAGCAGACTTCCAATACCGATATCATTGAAGGTATGGAAGATTGTTATGATGTTACACAACAGACTTTGACTGTTCAGATCTCCGGGCCGGGTTCGGTGATGTTGGAAGAAACAGCCATTGACGTGAACAATGCGCCATATCAAGGAACATTCTTCAGTGGTAATACGGTTGACTTACCAATCAATATCGTTGCCATTCCCAGTGGCACAGGATCTTGCAGTGATTTCATTCAATGGGTAGTCGTTTCTGGAACGGCGGTTTTTGCTGATCCCACAGATGATTCAACCACACTGGTAATCAGCTCTGATGCCGTTATCGAAGCCCAATTTGGAACGGGTAGCACAGGCCCTGTCAACTTTGTATTAACAAGCAATCCACCCATGTCAGCGAACATTGATTGGAATGGCAATATTCAAACGGTTTTGCCTGTCACCATGACAGAAAACGCGGGTGCTGCGGTCACCGTCGAAGCATTGCCCAACGCGGGATTCGTATTTGATCATTGGGAGTCGAATTTTACTGCATTGGTGCCTGATCAAGATGCAGTTCAGTTGAATCTTATCACTTGTCTGGACGATACTTTGACAGCTGTACTTCTTCCTGTTTATACTGTTACAATTCAAGTTACTGGAACCGGAAGCGCTACAATCGAGGGTGTTGATGCAAACTCATTCAATGGAACTTTTTTGTCTACGGATATAGTAGATTTAGCGGCATTGGAAAATGGTCCCTGCGGATTATTTATAGATTGGGAAATTGTTTCGGGTAATGCTGTCATTGTCAATACAGGGGCGTTAAACACGACGATGACGGTGACCTCAGATGTTGTGATACAAGTGAATTTTACTTCTTTGCCAGCAGGCATGGTTGAAGTGGTGTTTACTTCTCCATACCCTGATGCAGGAGGGTTTTCTGTGAATAGTAACAACTATGCTACTTATCCACAAACCTTGATGTTGCCTCCAGGAGTTGCATTAGATCTAGAGGCTTTTGAAGCAGATTGGTATGATTTCTTAAACTGGAATTCAACCATGTATGCTTTTGATCCCAATGGAAACAATCCAATCACGAGCATTACTTTTTGCTCTGCGGATACTTTGACAGTTGATTATAATTTCACGCCCCATCAATTGGTAACGATAACCAAAACCCCTACGAACATAGGTCAAGTATTTGTGGATGGTGTGGAAGTTTTCAATTTACCTGTAACCTATGATTGGGCAGAGGGTGAGAATCACAGCGTTGGTGCATTGACTTTAGCACCTTGGACATCGTTTGTAGAATGGCAGTCATCTGGAATTGTTTTGAATCCCAATACAACAGCTAGTACAGTCAATTTTATGGTGACAGAGCAGGATACCATAACGGCTGTATTCTATGAAATCCCTCATAGTCTCATTACTGTTGTTGTTGACGAGCCATACACAGCGCAGGCCAGCGCTTCAGGTGGTGGAAGTGGGGATTACTCATTCCAGTTTGAAGTGGAGAATGGTGTTCCAGTTACTTTTTCATCGAGGGTATATGATTACTATGACTTTAAAAATTGGTCTTCAGCTCAAGATAATATCATCAATCCGTCACCGGAAACGGAAGAGATAGTGATGACGTTTCAGGCAAATGATACCATTACCCTTCATACTATTCGCGAGATATATGGCTATTACATCCCCAACTCATTCTCTCCCAATGGTGATAATGTAAACGATTGTATAGGTCCAGTTGGAAATGCAATTCAAATTGATCGTTTCAATTGGGTTGTTTTTAATCGCAACGGTGAAATTGTATATGAGACCGATGAATTTGGCGATTGTTGGGATGGATCTCACCAAGGTGGAGAATATTATGTTCCGGATGGTGTTTATACATACGTTTTGCGCGTGAAATCGGTATTTGATAAAGAAATACAAAAAGTAACCGGCTCGATTATCGTAGTACGATAGTTTGCACCTTGTTTTCGTATTTTTACTGCATGAAAAGACTATTTCTTGCTGCAGCGTTGTTGATGTTGTGTGGATCGGGAATCGCACAAAACAAGCCAACCCAACAAACCACCGATAAGTTTGCATACTTGTTGCAAAGTATAGAGTTGATGTATGTTGACTCCGTCAATTCCAAGGAATTGGTGGAAAAGGCAATCATTCACATGTTGGAAGAGTTGGATCCTCATTCAACTTATATATCCGCAGAAGAAGTTCAGGAGGCCAACGAGCCGTTGCAAGGCAGCTTCGATGGTATTGGCATTCAATTCAATATTCTACATGATACAATTATGGTGGTTGAGCCTATTCAAGGCGGCCCATCGGAGAAATTGGGAATCAAAGCGGGGGATAAAATTGTTGAGGTAGAAGGAACCAAGATGGCGGGTGTTGGTATCAAGAACAGCGATGTGCTTTCCAAGTTGCGCGGTCCCAAGGGTACCATTGTTAAGGTTGGAATCGAAAGAAAAGGGGTGAAGGACATTTTGTATTTCAATATTACCCGCGATAAGATTCCGATTTATTCGGTTGATGCAGCTTATATGGTTGCGCCTGAAATTGGTTATATCAAAGTGAGTCGTTTTGCAGCTACCACGGTAGAGGAGATGAAGAAGGGAATAGTTGAATTGAAAGGCGAGGGCATGAAAGATTTAATTATTGACCTTCAGGATAATGGTGGAGGTTTATTGCGCGCCGCCATCGAGATGGGCGATGAGTTTATCAGTGGAGACCGATTGTTGGTCTACACAGAAGGCAGAGCGTTTAAGAGAGAAGATTACACGGCAAGGAGAGGATTGAAAGGAGGATTTGAAGAAGGACGTTTGATTATTTTGATTGATGAATCTTCTGCAAGCGCTTCTGAAATTGTAAGTGGCGCTGTACAAGATTGGGATCGTGGATTGATTGTTGGTCGCAGAAGTTTCGGGAAAGGTTTGGTTCAACGTCCAGTTTCATTGCCTGATGGTTCGGTGGTTCGCTTGACTGTTCAGAAGTATTTTACACCGGCTGGACGTTGTATTCAGAAACCATATGAGGAAGGCAAAGATGATTACTATCAAGACTATGCCAAGCGTTTGGAACGCGGGGAGTTTTTCAGCGCAAGCAGCATTCAATTTCCAGATTCTTTGAAATTTGCAACCCAAATCTCCAAGCGAACGGTTTATGGTGGTGGTGGTATTATGCCAGATGTATTTGTTCCATTGGACACGACAGAAAACAGCCGTTACTTCAGTGATATCATACGAGTTGGAGTGCAAAGCGAATGGGCCTTGACCTACGTCAATGCGCAAAGGGAGCAATTGTTGTCTCAATTTCCTACAGTGCATGATTTTGTTTCTAAGTATCAAATACCAGCATCAGAAGAGCAAAAGGTTATCGATATGGCTGTAGCCAAAGAAGTGCCTTTTGACGAAAAGGGTTACCAAACGAGTCGTCATGCTATTTTGGTGAGATCAAAAGCTTTGGTGGCTAGAGATTTGTACGAGAATGAGGCGTTTTATGAAGTAATCAACGATCTGAATCCCGCATTGAAAAAGGCTGTTGAAGTTTTGCAAAATGGGGAGTACGATCAAATGCCTTTGGATTCAAAGGCGAATCCCAAAAAGAAGTCAGACAAAAAGAAATAATTGAAATACATTT
>JACCDP010381204.1_pt1 | contig 35080 bp, 45 predicted proteins | sample 7445841 | NCBI WGS metagenome assembly JACCDP01 (sample SAMN15323441, study PRJNA562643) | freshwater metagenome | isolation source: river surface water | place: USA:Blue River Watershed | collected 2017-08-17 | reverse complement strand
CATTAACACATCTACATTTGCATTATAGACGTAGTTTAACCCAACCAGGGTAAACACCTTAGAGAAGCAATCCCAGAGCTGTAATGAGTGGAAAGGATATGTTTTCCATACTTCCTCTGTATCAGGTAGTTTCCAACAGATAGCGGAGATGGGAAGCTTGTCCCTCATCATGCCGTGCTCTGTAAGAACCTGGAACAGTGCAGCCGATCCTTCGTTGCACCTAATCGAAATAAGAATTGCCTTTGTATATTTGCCTACGTATTCTTGGTTATTAGGATCATCAAAGAAGAATCCATCCCTAACCCAGACTTTAATAGGCGGTAAGCTGGCTTCAATAAACGCCATACACTTTACCTCCTATTGATAAGTATAACAAAAAAGCATACTGATTGCAACAGTACGCTTTACTTTTTTTACATCTTCTTTAGAGTCATGGCTAGCCTGGCTCGTTGGCCTAGCTTGCCTGGTTTCTTAGCAGCTTCTTTTAACTTAGCTGCAGGGATCTTCTCACCCTTCTTAACACCCAGTTGTTTACGTAGTGCACCTGGTTTCTTAATAGCGGATTGAATCCATTTCTTTTCTGCCATATTATTTCTTTCCTTTCTTAGGCATTCCACCTACTTCACGCATTTCATTCCAAGGAATCTTGCGCATGAGGTTGGCGTTAGTTCCTGGTGTTTCTTCCATTTCACCTTCGCCTTCTTCCATCTCTTCTTCGTTTTCCATTTCCATTTCTAAAATTTCTTCTTCGGTATAACCTTCTTTTCTAAGTTTTAACTTTTGTTGAGGTGTAAACTTTGCCATACTTATCTCCTATACTTCGCAACTTTTTGTGCGATTGATTTTGGTTGTCTAACGAATTGTTTACCTGACTTATTACCAGAAGCTTTGGCTGCATTGGTAGCTGCCTTCTCGGATGCTGACAGTGCTGCCCATGCCTTGTCTGGTAGGTATCGCTTCTTACCTTCTGATGGTTTACCGTCTGAGGTTCTCCACTTCTGTTTGGTCCAAGCGACTAGATCTTTTTGGGCGGCTGCTAAACTCTTTGCCATTACTTGTAACCTCCACCTTTAGCTTTGTATTGGCGGGCTAGTAACTGTGCCTTGCGGGCTGACCACTCACCCGGATCTCCACCTTTGCCACCGTAAAGAATCTTTTTGAATAGTTCTTTGCGCATTCCTGGCTTGGTGTAGTTACCAGCTTCGTTTACTTTGGATTCTTTTTTTACCATTTTACTTTGTCCGCCCAATATGCAGCTGACATCTTACCCTTTTGGATATTAGATGCGTGCCGTGCTTTGAATGCTTCTCGTCTAGCTCTATAAGATGCAGACTCACCTTCTTTGCGTGGTGAACCGCTTACACCTTGTTGTCCAAACCTAATGGTTTTAACTTGGTCACCTGACTTGGCAACGACAACGTGTGACTTAGTAGGATGATTTGGTGTACGCTTAGGCTGGTTGTAACCTGATACACCTGCGTTTTTTAATCTTGAATCTTTCATGATAGCTTCTCCTCTAACTCTTCTTCGAAATGTTCTTGAAACATTTCAAGAGTCATCTTAAATATTCTACCATCAACTAGATAAACTTCAAAAAGATTGTCTGACTTCTCTTCTACACTTACAATTGCTTCAGGGTTTAATAAAACAAATCGTTCTCTTGTTCCATCTTTAACTCTAATTTTTATCATAAGCTTCTCCTTTTTTTACAAAAGACACAACATATCCTGCGATCGGTAGCCGTGTATTCATTGCTAACTCTACTTTATTTCTTCGTACCGGGAATTCTTTTTCTAAGTTCTTTAATTGTAAAAACTCAAAGAGTAACTCAAAGGTACGAAAGTAGTGTTTGTCTTCTTTGTACAGATGATGTTCAGCTATGTAATAGTCTTCATCATATATAAACTCATGAAAAAGATCGGCAACTAATTGTTTGAAGTATTCTTCAGGTAGCAATTTGGATATCTTATTAAACAGTTGATGGAGATATGGGATATCACCTTTGAACTGGTCTAAGATTTCCAGAAACTTTGCTCGATCAATGTTATAGTTTGCCATCCTCTTGTACCATAATTATATCACTGATGTTTAGAACAGCATAAACACTTCCTTCTAAAGTAATTTCATTACTAGCATAAAGAGGAAACCAAACTAACATTCCTTGTTTTAAATTTAAAGATTCATCTGCAAGGTAAACTACACCAGTCACGATGTCTCTTTTACCTCTGGTTTCTTTAAGGTTGATACCATTCTTTAGTTCTACACTTTGTTTAAGCTGAACGATAACGTTTTGATTTAATATTTTTTTCATTTATTTCACCCTGTATTAATATTCCTTCTAGCTTCAGATTGGAATCCCATTAGTTCTAATAATTTTTGGTGATTGGTTATTCCTTTTCCACCAATATTTTCAATCAATCTTAATCTTCCATTTGGGTCTATTGTAATTAAGACGTTTCTACTAGCTCTACCATCATAATCAACCTGAACAAATCTTAGTTCACCTGGTTTCATAGAAGCTTTTAAAGTATCATAATTTATTAGAGTTGTATCGCCAGTTTGTTTATTTATTGTTCTATATGTAAGGTTAGAATCTTTAAGACCTATCCCCATAAAACCATAATAATTATTTAATGTGTTTCCGAATTCAAAATTTAATATTTCTTTTGTTCCATCTCTTAAATAATATTCTATTTTAAAATTTTTATTCATTCCAGCTATTCCGCTATCTGGCCAGTCGGTGTCATTTATTTTTTTATCTCCCCAATCGGTAAACTCAAACTTATAAATAAACTCACCTTCAGTTCCGGCTTCGTTGTAATTAAAGAAATCTCTCACAGCGTTTAAGTCTCTTCCAAACCAATGGTTGCCGTAAACATATCCTTGTTGTTCTAAATTTTTTATATCAGTGTAAACAATTCTTTGAATCAAACCTTGTTTATAACTTTCGTCAGTTCTTAAATATTCTTTAAAGTCGGTAACTTTATTTGTTGTTGCCCAATTGCTGGTATAAATAGAAGTTGTTCCTCCGCCTCCGTCACCGCCATCTCCTCCGTCACCGCCATCACCACTACTTTCTCCACCATTAACTGTTAGTGTATTATTTTTCAAATCAAACGTAACATTTAATGTACCATTGGGACCTGCAAGTGTAGCGTTTATTTTCTCACCAACTTGTGAAAAGAAACTATTTTTATCTGCGTCTGCTATTGTAGACTTAAACCATTCGTTTAATAAACTTGGATTGCTTTCAAGCCAAGATGTAAACCCATCATTAGTTGGAGCTTCGTCTTCTTCAAGCGAACTAAAATACTGATTAATAGTTGCTTGACCTAAGTATCTCATATAACTTTTTACAGCTAAATCGGAAGTTTTAGACTTACCTTCAGCGTTATCTGTGTCAAGGAAAGCCATCAAATCAGCGGAGTTAACATCATCAAAGTCAAGCATAACGTATCTATTGTTTGCATCTAACGCATAGTTACCGTTGGAATCTTTTACAATAAACTTAGATGGGTCTTCATCAATTAAGGCAAGGGCGGCTTCCAGTTTGCCTTCCATATATTGTTGCATTTCAAAAGTAGCTGTTGAATATTTACGAAGATCTGCTTCAGTTAAGTTTTGATCTTGGTAAAATTCTTCTACAGTTGTTTTAATACGTGATGCATTTTCGTCTCCTGGATTAGCTTCCAAAGTTTTTAATGCTGCTTGATATTGGTTAAACATATCTCGAGTTTCTGGAGAAACATAGTAACCAAACATTTCAGCTTCTGTCAAAGCTTTTTGATAAGCTTCGTTGTAGTACTGTAGAGCAAGTTGTTCTTTACCTAAATCATAGGCAAGTCTTGCTGCTTCTAATTGGCTTTCCATTCCAAACTTTTGCAACTCTTGTTGTCCATACAGTTGAGCTTGAATGGTACTCTTTAAAAACTCACCTTGTCTTGCTTGATCAAGCATGTATCCGCCAGTCCAACCAGCTTTTTCTGCTGATTGTTCTCGCATGTATTCACCCAATGATAGTTGGGTTTGCATTTTTTCGCCTTGCTCCTGCATTTCTTGACGAGAACGTAACATAGACGCTTCACTCTTGGTGACGTTTTCTTGAAATTTTAAACCAGCTTGTCGTTCTGCATTAGATTCCCATGAAGCTGTCATGTTACCAGGGATTTGATCTCTATAATAACTTCCCAATTCTAAATTAGTTGGCTCTGTTTTGGTTTCTTTTACTTCCATGCCTGTTGAAGTTAAACCAACCACGACTTTGTCATCTTCAGGCAACGAGTCTCCAGCTAAAGGCTTTTCTAATTTTAATACTTTATCAACCATAGTTACTGACCTCCACCAAGCATAGCTAACATTTCAGGATTAACAGGTGCTTGTTCTTCTTGTTGAGGTTGTTGTTCCTCTTGTTGAGCTTGTATTAATGGGCTACCCTCTTCAATACCCATTGTTCTGGCTTCTTCTGGCGGCACTTGTGCGCGACGTGGATCCATTAACATTTTGATTTTTTCTTTACCGGATTGTGAAAGACCTGAAAGCTTTTCATCAATCATAACATCCGGTGTCTTGTCCGTAAAGTCTTTAGTAGCAGGATCATATCCTTGTTTAATGGCTTCTTGAACACTCATCTTACCCCTGGGGGTATCAATCATATACTTGTCTGGATTCTTTTTCATATCAAAAAGAAATCTTTCAGTGTATTTTCCAAGTTTTTTAGATACTTTACCTGGTTTTAATTCAGCATCTTTATTTTCTTCCATGAATAAAGGCTCTTCGTTTTTTTCTTTTTTCTTTTTATTAACATCTTTTTTGTTTAAAGATATCATACCTTCTTTGTTTTCGCCTGCTTTAACAAGGGTGTTTAAAAGACCCGGGTCAATATTGTTTTGTTGATTCTCCGGTTCTTCTTTTCCAAGTAACATTTCTTCTTCGTTCATATGGCCTCCTAAATTTCTTTTAATACGATGCGTTTGTAACGATCAACGTATCCTTTTTTATGCGCGAGATTGACAAGAATACGATGGGCTGTTTTCTTTTCATTATACTCGCCTGTTTTTATAAGGCGAATGGCTTGTCTTATATTTGTTTTAAAGATTTGTTCTTTTGTTTTAGGATTGCTTCTGCGTTTTCGCAGTGTAATCTTTTTTAATCTGTTGTCCAAATAACTAGATAAATCCATAAAACAATTATAACACGCTTAAAATAAAATACAAATGGTGGAGGTGTCGGGATTTGAACCCGAGTTGTCAACGTTTGCTACCCACTAAGGGGCGCGTCGAAGAGGTTGACGCTTACCTATCACCCCTACCTATTATACTATTTATTACTATCATGTTATAATTGTTGTATGTCAAAAGATATTAAAAAAGAATTTAGTCCTATTATTCTTCAAGACAAACAAGAGTTCTTGACCCTGCTTAAAGCTGGTAAGTTTAAGTATTCTAAATATAATGTTTTAAACGATCAAGAAAAAACCTTTGTTGAACTTGTAGTATTTGGTGGTTATACAGGAGAACAAGCTATTAAAGCTATTGACCCTACGGTACGTAACCCCAAACTTATAGCAAACCGAATGGTTTCCAACCCTGACGTTGCTGCATCTTTAGAAGAACTTTCTATGCAGAAAGACAAGAAGTTTATGACCGAACTATCTGAAGCCCGCGAGCTAGCTCTATCTAAACTATTATTTATTATGGCTAATACAGAGGACCACTCTCTTGCTGCCGCTGTTGCTAAGACTATTATTGACGCTTCTGGCAAGGCTGTTGCAGCTAACGCTAAGAAAGACGAAGGCGGTATTGGTCAAGTTAAATTCTCAATTCAAGTCGAGAACGCTTATATGGGACCAGACATGCCTGTTAAACCTAAACCTGAACCTGTTGTTATAACAGTCGAAGATGCACAGGTAGCCGAAGCTCAAAAGGAAAGCCAGTCTAAGCTTGATAACCTTAATGATCAAGTTCAAAAAGAACAAGAAAAACTTAACTCTATCAAACAATCTGCTTCGAATCTGCCAGTCAACCCACAAACTGGATTGCCATATACTATATCTTACGAAGGTGTAAACTCGTATGAAGACAATGATTCTGAAAGCTAAAGACTTATTAAAGAATTTGTTTTTATCTAAAGAAGGATGGATTGGTTGGATTGTAGCGAACATTATTACATCGCTTCCTTGGTTTTTGCCGTTGGCTTACGCTTATTTTTTTAATCAACCCAATGGTTATGTTGTATCTGCTTCTATTTGGACCTTCATGATGTTACCTGTTACACCCTTTTGGATCTTAAACGTTTTTATAGCAACCTTTGTAATGAAGCTTATAAAGAAAAAGCCCGCAGTATTATAACCGTGGAAAGGGCACGGAACTGCGAGCTTCTATCCTACCGTAAAATGATTAACCAGTAGGATAAGAAAGGAGGTACAAGGGAAGGGGGACCCTTGTATCTTTATTATATCATTTCATTAGATCAAGTCAAGATTTAATTCTGTTTTAACTGCGTTAACAAAGTTAGACATATTTAAAGCGTGTCGTAATGAGTTCGTACACCAGGCTTTGTAGTTATTATAGGCTGCTTCCCTTGTTTTGAACTTAATAAGTTCTTCTCTTTTGTTTTTAAATTCGTCTGCGTACCATGACAAGACTGAAGAGTTTTCTATTTTGTATTGTTCCATCATGTCGATAACCTCTTTAGGTGTAGTAAATTCTTTTGTGGTATTTAATAATCTTGATATAGCAAGGATTGCTCTGTAAGCTGTGTAGTCTAGGGCTTCTTGAGACAACAACTTTTGTTTAAATAATAGACCATCTACACGGGAAACTGCTGTAAGGTCTGCGACAAACGGAATGATAGTTAATCGTCTATAGAACCCAAAGGATTGATCCGGGGTTCTTGGTAGTTTGTTAGCTGCAAAGAACAATGTAGTAAATAAAGACTTTGCTTGTGCGTCTTTATACTTTTGTTCAATCATTACTTCTTCACCTGATATAATCGACTTAACCATATCACTATCTGTTAGAGGTGCTGCGCTTATATCACCTGCTAATGATGCAAGTTTGTTATTCATTGCCGAAGCTCTAAATGTATTGGCTAAATCCTTAAAGGATATTGCAGTACAGTTTTCTCTACCTAATAGTTCTCTGATTAAATCTAAGTAAGTTGATTTACCATTTCTTCCACTACCTACAAGTAAGAAAGCTTTTTGAAGTTCGTTTGTTTTGATCATAGAATAACCAATGGCTTCAAACAATAAAGATTCTATATCTTGATTACCTTTAGTAGCAGTTTTAAAATATTCATCTACGATTTGAGATTGTGCATTAGGATTATAATTAGCATTTATTTGAATTGATTCATGATAATCAGGTGACATAGGCTTGAATACTAGTGTGTTAACATCAAGTATTCCGTTTTTAAATACAATAGTATAAGGGTTTTCATTAAACTTGACGGCATCTTCATATAAGAAACTTTGAATATATTTAAGTGTTTCTTCTTTTTGATAATGTTTTAAACTTGGAATTAATTTAGTCATGTATCCCATCAAGTAATCCGTATCTGTCGAATAGGCTTTTTTCTTTTCGTTATAGAAGTAAAGTTCCTTACTGATAATATCTTTTTTAACATAACAGTTTCTAATTATATAGTTTCCTAACTTGTCGTGAAGAAATTTATCCTTCTCAAAAAACTGGCTCATCATTTGTTGTTCACTAATTTGTAATACGTTTTCTAAATCTAACTCTTTAAGAGGTGATTGACAGAATTCGTTATTAATAAGCGTAACAATATCATTAGTTAAAATCTTATTAAGACCTAACGCTTTTAATCTACTTATGCAATCTAACAAAACAACCTGTGGATTTCCAATGACAGGTATTTGTATTCCGTCATCTACATTATTCGAAATTTTACGTATTGGTTTTAACCACAATGGTAATTCTCCTATTGTGTTTCCAAACGTATGGTTGTAGGTTGTTAAGTTTGAAGATGTGTTTACTTTAGATTTAAAAGGCAACAACAATGTTTTACCAGGACCAATCGTGTTTGCAGTAATACCACAATATAAACGATTGAATGTCGTAGTTCGGTTAAAGTCTGATCTAGAAACAATAATTAGTTTATCGGCATTCTTTTGAAACACCATAACTGATTCTGCTTTTGATGTTATATAAGGTAGGATATTGGTTTGGTTAGTTTCAATCACTAAAAATCCAGGTTGAATAACCCAAGATATTTCTAGACTAGTTTCTTTTCCTAAAGTTTGTATTGATGAACCATTAACTAATTTTGGTTCGGCATTATACACCGTGCCAAAATACATAGGTTCATCTTTAGGGTTAACCAGTTTATTGAATTCCCAAAAAGTCATTTGACTTTACCTTTCTACAGTCAACGAAAAGCTTTAATCTTTAAATAGCTCATCTATACTTTTGTTTAAGTTTAAAGCTATTTTATTACAGATATTAATTGATGGATTAAGCTTGTTCGTTTCTATCTTTCTGATAGTCTCTCTGCTAATCCCACATCTGCGTGCCAGTCCTTCTTGAGAAAAACCGGCAAGCAGTCTAGCGTTTCTTAATTTAGAACCATCCATTAAAATGGAAGGTCTTCGTCTTCCCAAGCATTTTTATCTTGGCTTGGTTTTGCTTTAGTGTCAATCGGCATCGTGGGCTTTGCCGTTGGTTGAATACTCTTAGCAGCAGTAATTGCTTTGTCTGTACTTACTGTAATTTGTGCAGGTTTATAGTTGATAGCTTGATATTGTTTAGGATTGCCTTCTTTATCTTTACCATCACGTGGGGATAAGTCTACTCTTAAGGCTTTGTTTAGAAAGATTGCTTCCGCATCAATATTAGTTGATTCGTTTTCTTGATAAGGAACACCAACAGCACGTCTAACTGAACGATACTTCCAGCTTAATGGTGAGTTTGGATCAAACGTAATCTTATCATTCACGTAACGATTCTTGTGTGCACCTTCTAAGATTTGCATACTAATTGATAACGTGTTTGGAATGTTGTCTGCTAATTTAACTTCTGAAATAACAACTAATGCATTTTTTTCTGTAATGATTTCAAATTTGTTTGAGTCTTTTGATAAATCTTGTTTTCCTTGATTAATAATAAGTGGCATAAGTTCTCCTTATAATGTGCCTAATAAATATAAAACGGATGCTACATCAATAATACCAACAACAATAGCTACATAAGACCATGTATTCTTTGGTGTTTCGATTGAACCCAAGATGATTGCTGCAGCACCTAATGGTAATGCGAATGCAATCAATCCGATCAAGGCTAATACTGTACCAATAATACCAAGATTAGTCTTGGGTGTTGGTGTAGGTGTGGGCGTAGGTGTAGGAACTTGATTTAAGTTATCCATATTATTTATCTCCATCTTTGTCGCCTTTAACTGGCGTAGAAGCACCGCTTAAAATAGCGAATGATTTTGCTAGATTGCTTAATGCAACCCCATATTCTTCGGTGTGTGGATTGATTTTGTCAAGCGTTTCAATAAGTTTGTTAGTTTGTTTTAACAAAGAAGAGAACATTAATTCGACATTAATTTTTTGGTTGTTCATTTGTTTTGCCTTCCTTTTGGGCAGTGAGTTTGTCTAAAACGTTTTTCTTAAATTTTTCAAATGTAAGGTTTTGAACTTTAGCTGGGACTGCTAGTTCTTGTGGCTTACGTGTTTTAGTAAGAAGATATGGGTGTGCGTCTAAGTAAGTGTAGTATCTGATTTCGTCTTTAACTTCGTTTGTTTTGGCGTCAATAACTTTTTCGGTTTCTACTTTAGTATACCAAACAAACGAGGCTTTGGCGCATAATGCGTAAGCAGCGCCGTTCATTAACGAAGGAATGACCTTGTTGAAGGAAGCGTTTTCTTCGTCTTGTACTTCTTTATGGTGGGCAATAATAACAATTAATGCACCAGTTTTCTTGTGAAGATATTTGGCTAGGTTCCAAACTTGTTCATGACTGGTTCTTGCTTGACCCCATAGATTAAGGTTCATCGTATCTTTTTGACTTGATTCCATAAGATACTTTTTCATTAAGAATTCTAATTGAGTGGCACTATCAAATACAATAGTTGAATATGCGACAGGTAGTTTGGTTCCTTTACTGTCAATGGTATAACCATTTTCAACGTCTGTTAAAATAGAATTCAATTCTAAGAAACTATTAACATCTACTACATGAACGTGGTCACTGTAACTTTTAGAAATAGATCCTGTACCACCTTCTAAGATGTCAAGGATTAACATTGGTTTTTCCTTGCTCTTAGGGAAAGTAGACGCTAATACGGTCTTGCCGGTACCAGGTCCTCCATAAATTACGAACACTCCGTCAATAGATGTTTCGGCGATTGTTTTGCTACGGTCTGATAAAATACTCATATTTCCTCCTTGATGTATTTTAATTAGGCAACTACTCTAGGCAACAATAAGCGTAATTAAGTTCGTTTCTATCGATACATTTTCCTCCTTTGATATTATTATAAATGTAGCAACACAAATTGTCAACAACTATTTGCAACTATTTGTTTGCTTTCATTTTTTCAATAATAATCTTTCGGTCTGCTTCCGATGGATCACCCATATCAAGATTACACAAGTCTTTAAACGGACAATAGTTACATAAGATATTGCGATTTCTTGATGGTCCCACAGAACTTTTGATGGCTTTGTAAGTATTCCACATATCTTCAAGGTTGGCGCGAACTGGTTTGTCATCCAAGATTTGAACTCTAATACGTTTGAACAAGGGGTGACCACGAGACTCAAGATATTCTAAAATTGATTTATACTCTGGTGCATCCAACAAATCTAATTCCATTAATTTTTCTTTATACATTTCTAACGTAACAAGATCAAGTTTCTTTTTATCAATTGTTGGTTTACCATTCATGTTTACTGGTACTGGTTCAAGTCTTGATATTCTAATTTCATCTATCTCAACTGCATTTATTTTGATACCAAGTTTTTCTTCAACGTATGGAATGTATAACAACATTTGTTGGTTGTTGTTTACATCATCAAATGTGTACTTCAATGGTTTAAGTGTTGTCTTGTGATCGCGTAAAACATGAAGTCCATTATGTTCAAACACCTGATCAACAACAAGAATTAAATAATCTTCTTCTTCTAATTTTTCTTGAAGCTCAGTTTCAATCATAAGATTTTTTTCTTCGGTAATTTGTTTTTGATAATGAACTACGTATCGTTGAAAAACATCTGCTAACAATCCTGGCTCAAGATTTAATTTACCCGACATGCATAAACGATCAAACTCTTTAAGTGGGATTGAAAAATCCTGTTCGGTTAAATACATTTCTAAAGCTTCGTGAAAGAGTTTTCCTGGAATAGTATATTCAGTTTCTTCTACTTCTATTTGTTCTACGTATTGATAATAATGTTTACGACCACAACCTTGAAAGGTTTTAAACCTACTAAAACTAAATCTCTTAGCGTCTTTTTGATTATTGCTCATTTTTAATTTCTTTCCAATCTAATATCCAAACACGTTTTTGTTTATCAGTAATGTATTTGATATTGGCATTTTTGTGTTTGTAAAATGTTGACTCAGCACAATTAATTGTTTTAATTGCTTTGTAAAAACTTTTAAATTCAAACTCTTTTATTTCTGAATCAAACGTTGGTTTGGCAGATACAAGTACAGGCTCAACATATTCAAATCGATATAAAGGCTTGACCGTTTGTTTGCGCGGTGTGCCGCGAAACGTTAATGGTTGCCAGTCATCCGATTTGTTGGAATAGTGGCTGGCTTTTTTAGCTGAGTTGCGAATATAATTTTCTTTGCAACCGGTAATCTCCATTGCTTCTTCAATTGTATCTACAACAATTTTTTTGTTGTCGGTGTTGCGATAAATAATAATTTGTTTTCTTCTAGATAGTGGTTTCATTTTTAATTTCCTCATGCATTGATTTGTATTTTAAAACAAGATCTACAAAGTTTACATCTAAATACTTTGCCAAGTACATTAGCGTAGTTAGAGTAGGATTAGGTTTCGCATCTCTAATCATTTTGTAAATTGTTTGTTTAGATAACAATGACTTACCGACTGTATCACAGAACTTGTTAATTGATCCATATTTGGCTTCAATCATTTGTTTTAAATTCATAACCAATTTCTCCTATGAACAATGAGTGTGTAAATATAATAAAGAACAACAAGCATTGACAATGCGTTTATAAGTATATCCATTTTAAATCCTTTCTATTTCAATAACAATTCTATCCTGGTTACTGAATAATTTACTTACTGATATTTCTGCTACTTGATTAACTTTATAAAAAGCTGCCCCACTCAATGCGTTTATAATACTCTTTATAACGTTGCTTAAGTTAGGGCTAAACGTACTAAATTGATTTTCTTTTTCTGCCAACGAACCTTTTGATGTAGTTCTTACTTCTAAACTTAATGACAACGGAATACCTTCATTAAAGAATGCATCTCCGTTTTGTTTAGTAAACTCTTTTATTAATTTCTTCTCAAACATTTTTTTAATTAAACCAGACGAATCAAAACGAAACTTATCAAAAACAACAACTCTAATTTTATTCTGATTTGGTTGCATAAGATTTCCAGTCATCCTTGATGTGTTTAATATGTGGAATCATTGAGTGGTTGCAGTCCATTAAGGTTCCTGTGCTGTCCACTTCGACTGTAATAATCAGTGCTCCACTATCGTTGCGGATGCGTTTACCTTTTTCCCAATCAGATTGTAAGTGCGTGGATGGAACTTCAAAGTACCACACGTTGCGATACCACATACTTATATATTTATGGTGGTGACCAACAAAAATCATGTGTGGTTTGTCGCCGCCACTTAAACTATCAAGATACTTCTGACCAGAGTAAGATAACGCATAAGATGAGCCATCTTGTGGGTGGAATAATTCCATCTTGCAGTTGGGTGTAAGTTGAATAACAGCTGTGTTGATACCTAGATACTGCATATCTTTACGGCTTGCCGAAATACGTTTACCAATATTTGCACCACCATTTTGAATGTGGAAGTGATCATGGTTACCAGTAATAAAGAAGGTTGTAATACCTTCGCGTTCTGGATAGTTACGTATAATGTAATCAGCTTGATCGTCAAATCCAATCGAGTGTAACGAATACATGTGGTCATCTCTTGACTTCTTAAAACCTTCTGAAATATCTCCACAATGGTAAATATTCGTAATACCTCTACGTTCTGCTTCATCATACAAGTAATGTAAGAAAGTTAATTGTTCGTTCTTACTACCCAAATGGCTATCACTAATCACCATAAATGTAAACTTACTTGTTTCACCGATGGCGTGTTGATAGACTTGGCGTTCAGGTATCAAAGATTTTTCTAATGTGAAGATAGGTTCGCCATCATCCCATGCATCTTTGATTTTATAGATACCTTCAGATTCAATTTCTTTAACTAAACCCAATACTTCATATTTAGATAAACCAAGTTTATCCATAATCTGTGAAAGCTTTGAGTTAGATTGGATCATCTTAAGTAAGCCTTCTCGTTTCTTTGAAGGATCTACTTTTTTAGTTTCATCCTTGACTGCACTAAATGTAGGCGCTTTAACATCAAGTCTATCGTAGCGTTTACGCCAAGAATCCCTTGATACAGATTCATTGAATTCTTTGTTCAGTGCTTTAAAAGCTTCGCCCCATTTAACCTGTGCAAATTTATTTAAGTAACCGTGTGCAATATCTACTAGTCTAGCTCTGTCTGCAACTTTTTTAAAATCATACATGTTTATTTCCTCCTTATGTAATGATTACAAATAACTTTACGTATTCTAATCTGTATCTTTTTAATAACTTCAACTGTTTTCTTGTGGGTATTCTTACTCTTTCAAGTTCTCCAATCCTTCTATTTAAGAAGAAAAGTCTTTCATAAGTAAGGTGTTTATGATCCAATGATTTCTTGGAGCTCTTGTTCATACCTACTCTTCCTTTCCATTTGTGCTTTACTTAGATTTTGAATTGAATCTAGTTCGTTTATCTTAGCGTTTAACCAAGCAATTCTTGCAAGCCGATTCTTTAGTTCGGTTCTTTCTTGTTTTATTTGTTGACGTTTGGACCTCATTGTTTGTTTGTATGAATCCAATTCAACCCATCCAGTAGTCTTAGAATACTTTAGGACCTCAAGATGGTAGGAAGGGTAAAGGTATTCAAACATCTTACGATGAATTTCAAACTCAGGTAATACCATTCCCTTAACATCAATTATTCTTTCTACTTTATTAGAAGTTTCAGTGAATTGAAAGTCTGCTTCATAGTGCATGGCTTTCCACACCTTACCTTTCTTTTCAAACTCTGGTATAAGTTTAAAAAGAGGATGAATTTTTAAGTCTTGTATTTCACCCTTAGCAAGACGTTCTTTAAGAATAAGGTAATAGTTATATTCCATTTCGGAATCAAATCTATACCCGTCTGCATCGACTTTTTTGGCGAAGATTCTCATATCGAGACCTCTCTTTCTAATATAAAGTATACATTATAATTGAAAGGTGTCAATAAGAATATGCATTATTTTTTAGAGTGTATTTTCTAGTTGATTGATTTCGGCACGCCAGAGGTTTCTTTGTGCAGCTAAACTTACGATGTCATAAGGCGCAGACAATCCTAATAGGCTAGCCTCGTAACATTTAATTACTTTATAATCAGTATCTTCAAGTAGTTTTCTAAGTTCTACAATTCGAAAGAATACTTCTTCTTTCTTAAGTTGATCGTTAAGTAAGTTTGCATTATAAATTAATTTATCGTTAATAACTTCGTAATAACTTATCTTACTTAAATCAATAAGACTTGGATCAATAAGTAAATCGTTATCAAAGTGTTGAATCTCTGAGTATCCTGTTATCTTCTTACCAGTGTGTTGAATGTAAATCATTATCTTACACCGTCCAATCTATATGTCATGTTAATTCCAGCAGCAAATTGTAAGCGTAAACCCGTACTGTTTTGAATAGTCAAGTCATCTCCAAAGGTTGATGTGTCATTGTTCCACACAATACGTCTTGTCCTTGCTGTTGTCGAGTATTGGTTTGCATCGTTAAGATCAACCCATGTTTGAAAAACTACTTCTGTTAGCGCGGAGTTTTTAAATCCAGTTACAATTACCCAACGATAACCGGTTACGGAGAATGATGACGAATAAGTGTTTGGTGCTAAGTTAGATATTGTAGTAATGTTTGTTGTTAAGTTTTGCCACGTAGGAGTGCCAGTTCCTGCTGATTGTAAAAACTGACCAGAAGTACCTAAAGCTGTTGAAGCATAAGCTGATGTCGATGTAGCCCAAATAATACCACCAGCCGTTGGTGCCGTTGTAGTGCCAGTACCACCTCTAGTAACTGCGATAGTTGAAGCAGTCCATGTACCTGTAGTAATGGTACCTAACGTTGTAATACTAGTTGATCCAGCAGTTGGTGAAGCACCAATACTCGTTAAAAAGTTAGCTCCTGTTTCAAGTGTAATAGTATGATCAGGATTCTTTTTGAAGAATAATGTAGAAGCGGTAGCAGAACTTGTTGTTAATAAGTTACGACCAACGTTACCACTATCACTAATATCTGTTGCTACATGCGTGTGTGATGTAGGCGTAAAAGTAGCAGGTTTATCTGCCACTTGCGTCCATGTAGTTTCAGGTTGTAATACTTCGTATGTAGAGGCGTTTACTCTACGTTTAATTGATATAGGAGTTGGCATAATTTACCACTCCATTTCTAGAATTCAAATACAATATCACCGTCGTAAGAAGCTGCTGCTGTATCTTGGTAAAGTAATCTTGTATTAGCTTCCCAAGAATATGTACCAGCAGTACCAGAAGCAACCAAGAATCTACCACCATTAGTTGTGCTATTAGCAGGAACGTGTTTGTCTCCGTCGGCTGTACTATGTGAGATTGTTCCGGATGTAGTAATCGTTCCACCAGTAATAACACCACTTGTTGCAATACTAGTAACTGTACCAGTAGTACTGGAAGTACCTGCACCAATTGCAGTTCTAAATGCTGATGCTTCAAGTAAAGATATAGTTTCATCTGCGTTAAATTGTGCAAAGGATACTGCGGTAATATTAGGAATTTGCAATAAGTTACGACCAATTGTGGTTGAAGCAATTGATCCAACTGTGTTAGCTGATGAACCATAAAGGATATCGTTTTGTGCAATTGTTCCGATAGACAACGAAGTTGGTAATGTAATAGATGAACCGCCAGATTGTGCTGTTACAGTAAGAGCCCCGGTTGAAACTGTAAAGTTACCAGCAGTCTGGATATCACCACCCATGTTTAAAGTTCTATTAGCGTCACCAGTAGTTAATGTAAAAGTTCTTCCTGCAGTTAAATCACTTGCTGCAGTAACGGTAAGATAATGACTTGGGTTTGTATCATCCCTAAGCGCAATGTTACCAAAGTAACCAGTTTGAGTGGAAGATGTAGAAGCATTTAAATATGTATTCGTGTCAATTGAAAAAGTATCAGCATTTGTTTTAATTAAGAAACCACTACCTAGTGGTGCACCAGCTGTAGTAATGCTATCTAAAGTTGAACTTGCAGCTTGATACGTACCGTTATGGTTGTGATTACCAAGAGCAAATTTAGTTGAAGTTGTTCCACCTAAGCTACTAATAACGTCGTTGGTTACAACGGCTGTGCCGGTAACTGCTACAGAAGCACTACCTCCAGTATTATTAGACAATGTGACAACACCTTTAGTACTTGTTCCAGCATCAGCGTATGTATTATTAACGATATCAAATCTATAAACAATTAATAAAGTTCCACCTGAACCTGAACGTTCTTCTCCTCTAAAAACAATCCAGTCACCAGCTTCTATAATATAACCAGAACTTGTGTCTCCTTCTTCACCAGTAGATTCAAGTTGATAACCAGCACTACTTCCAGCTGTAGGAGTGTTAGATGTTAATTCACCACCAGCAGAAACAATATAATAACTACCAATTCTTTGAGCAACAGCATCGGCAGATGTAGCAAAACCTAAAATACCACCAAAAATTGTAGCCAAACTCGTACTAGTAGCTAAGCTTTGTGTACCTAAATATTTTAAACCACCAAAAATATAAGATGGTAAATAGGTTTGGGCAATCTTACCACTTACTAAAAGACCATCGACTTGTTCTGGCGTGGTCTTAGGATACAACTCATCATAAGTTGAAGCACCTGTTCGTCTTTTAATTGTAATAATTGGCATAGTTTATCTCCTATTTTTTATTTAGTTTTTCGTATAGAATTGCTTCCATTTCAATACCCATTTCTAATGAGCCTTGAATTGATTTGAAAAACGATCTAATGTTGGCAACATAAGGGCTTAAAAATTCAACTAAAGCTTTGTTACGTTCCTCTAATAGTTTAACATTATTTGTAAGGACTTCAATTGCTTTTGGGTCTGGTGTTGTTTTTGTAATTAAATCAAGTTCATCTTTATGACTCTTTTTGAGAGCTTCAATTTCACCACGTAGTTTATTAATCTCTTGATTTTTAATATCGACAGTTGCGTTGAGTTGTAAAGACCCAGCTTTTGCAGCTTTACCTTCACTTGCGTCTTTTTCTAATAAACTAGAAGCTTTAATAAGATCAACAATTTGTTTATCTTTTGCTTCCACTGCAGCTTTTAAATGACCCAAATCTTCAATAACTTTTGTTAGTTCTTGGGCTTTAAGCACCAAATCCGCTTTCGACATCTTTTCAAATTCCATAATAATCTCCTCTTTATATTATATTATACACTAAGATTTGACTTTAAGTCCAGTAGTATTCTTATAGATATTAATTTCACCATTACCCTCTAATGATTCGTTTATATCGTTTACGTAGATGTTAACTATTTCTTTGACAATGCCTTTGTGCTTAATATATGTTCTTGTTTTAGGGGCAAACGGTCTAAATACTTTACTTAGCGTTTTAAGCACCACCTCTAAAGGGTTAATAATTTCAACATTAACTATAATTGGAACGTTAATGTTTAAACCTGTAAACTCTAATTCGACCACCCCAATTTTAGTATCAATGTCTGATGCGCCGTTTTCAGAAACGGTAAGTGTTTGAATAGGTGTTAACGATAATGCGTTTGTCAATGAAACACGATACTTTATATTAGAATTAATATAACTAAAATCATTTTCTTGAAGATAGTCATAATGTAACTCAACGTTTAAAGTTTCGTAGTTACCATCTTCATTTTCTTCTGCGTCGGTTGAATAACTTTTTATAGTTAAGTTTTTTATTTCTGGAACATTTATTTTTTCTGAAATAAGTTGGATGGGCTCACTAAACCAAGAACCACTATTGTTTTCAACTTGATAGGTTGTTTCAGTTTCATTTAAAGAAAACACTTTTGCAACCAATCTTATAGTTCTTATCCATCGATCTATATCAAAGTCTGCTGTTTGGTTCTTACTAATATCAATGGTAAAAGAAATCTTTTTGTAAAAGTTTACGCTAATGTTTTTATTAGATGTATTGTTTGTGCTTCCATAAAAGCTATCAAGCCAATAATTAAATTCATTTATGTCACTTAATAAATTATTTTTTAGGTCTAATACAAAAAACTTTAAAAACTTAGCTTGTAAACTTGGTTTGTTTGAATATAACAACAAGGAAATTGTTGCTTTGTTTTTTTGAATAACAACTTCTTTGACTTCAGCTGTTGTGTATGTTCCTAAAATCAACGATGCCATTATAAATCCTCAACTCTAATATAAATAGTATCTGCTGGTTCACCTTCCAACTCTTGTTCGGCGGGTGCTGTGCCAACTTTGATTTGATTTTCAAGTGCTGTAACTCGTGCAGCCAATGTGTTTAGTGCCGATACTGTAGCAACAGACACAAAGTTACCATCAATCTTTTTTTGAATATCACTGTTTGCTTGAATTGTAGTTGCCGTTAATGTAGTAAATGATTTAGCGTCATCAAAACTATAATTAACAACTAAAACCTCACTGTCATTGTGCAGTATTAACATATATAAACGATCAGGATGTAAGAACTTATCTTGTAAATCTACAATACCACCTGAATTAATTGTGCGTATTTTATACATTTTAGCTGTTGCTGTATTATATCCGTCTCCGGGTTGTAACAAACCTAACTCTGCTGTAGTCGTAAGTTGAGTTGGAGCTCCGGGAATAAAATATAAAACAGAATGAATGTCTAATGAACCTGATTTGTGTTTAATGTAATGTTTGTATGGTGTTGCAGAGTTGCTTGTAATTAAAACTTCCCTATAAATATAAGGCATATACTTTAACGTGGTTGCAACGTTAGATAATAACGAAGTAATCTGAGATTCTGTTAGTGGCATATTATTTTTCCTCAACTTTCAATGCTTGTTGTTTTAACCACACTTTAAACTCTTGTGTAATAGACTTACGAAAACGACTATCTTTGAGAGTAATCTTGATAGTCCAATCATTAGCATACTTAATACTATTATAAATCTGAAACAATAAAACAAATAACTTTGTAACAACAGATAACAAGGCGGCATCATCAAACAAGATCGTAACAATAACCGAAGATGCAATAGACGTAATAGCAATACCTAATATTAACGAAGGAAATTTATCTCTAAGGATTTTACTCTCTGTGTGTTTTGTAATGAATTCATTTGGATTTGTGTTTTCTTCTTTAGAGTAATAACCACCTAATACTAACGATGAAGTAATACGATCAAACGGTACGTTAATAGATTGTAAGTTAGCTTGTATCCAAGCATCTGTCAAACGTTCTTCTAACTTCATTCTTTTACGGCAATAAGCGTTTTTTATCTTTAAGTCTTTATTATTAGTATTCCAAACCGCTAAATCTTTGTCTTTTACTTTCTTATCTAAGTGATATAACGCAGTCTTAATGTTGTGTTCGTGTTGTAATCGTTTTCTTTTAGGGTTAATAAACTCAAGGAAACGTGCAAATAAAGTAGGAACGTATTCTTTATCAGCAAACTCTTTGATATTATTTTCAAGCTGCAAGTATTCTTTATCTGTGTTTTTAAAGTTGTCAACAATCATGTAAACAGTAGCCATGACTGTAGTAATGATAGCAAATGACGTTACGATTTGATCAACATACCATGTAAAGCTTTGAAGATTACCAAAGTTAATTCCGGAATCTTTGTCTATTAAAGAAGTAATCCCTATGAGTACTAGGGATATTGCATATAAAATAAAATATTGACTACGTCTATAAAATTTCATCATTTGGTTTTCCTTTTACCTAATGTTACTCCAACATTGCTTTCTTGTAAAGCTTCTTTAACTTCTTGTTTTCTTAGTTCACGTTTAACCATATGGTCAGCTCTTTCTGAAAATGGTTTTATGGTAAGATAAGCAATAATTTGAGGCACAGAAATCCAACCAATAATAAATTCAATATTATCGATTCCAAATCTAGCTAAGGCTATAATACCTAAAGCTAATAAGAATGCCCATACTTTTCCTAAACCTAATAAGAATATTTTTAGTAAACTAAATTCCCAAGATTCAATCCATGTGTATACTTCAGCTCTAAATTGAAATAGCAACAAGACTCCTACGAGAATAACAAGCCCACTAAACTTTACTTCGGCTTCTCTGAATTCAAAAAAATTAAAACGAAATGCTAAGACGGTAAAGGGTACGATATAGGCGATGGCTACAAATAAGAACCTCAACCAAAACCTGTGTGTTCGATAGGTATTAAGGTTATTCATGTAGTTATAACGGTATACGATTAATTAAATCTTTTACCGTTTCCTCGGCTTTCTTAATTTCTTCGGTGATAGCTTGAGCTTTAACTTCAATCTTCATTTCTTCTTGTTTTAAAGTAGAAGCAATAGGTGCTCCGACAACAGCTTTGATAATTTCTTTTGTAGATTCTTCTAACTCAACACCTTTAATGCGTTTGATTTGTTCAGCATATCCAGCAATTTTTTGTTTAGCTTTATCTAATAATACTGGCGAGGCTAAAGACATAGTAACCATCATATCAGCCATGTAGGTAACAACTTCTTTGATTTCATTTACTTCAGAATGAACGCCAACTTTTAAACCATTGAGTTCTCCTGAAAGCTTTTCAACTTCTGTAGTTTTAACTTTTGCAATAGCCCGAGATACAGTATCTCTTGAACGATAGATCATAGCGACAACGCCACCTCCAACTAAAATAAAACCTTGAATGATATCCCAAAGTGAACTAAAGAAGGATACATCTCCTCCAAATAGACTTGCTAATAATTCTTGTATTGATTCCATAGTGCCTCCTAAAATAAAGCAGTACTTAAGTGTTCGGCTAAAGTTAGCTTAAGGTTTTTAATCTCTTGAGCCAAGACTTCTTGGTTAGCAAGAACGTTTTGTAATAGTTCTGCTTGAGCCTTAACCGTCTCTAACAACAATTGTACTACTTTTTCGCCATCTAACCCTAATGGTTGGAATGGTAAATCTTTTAATGTCAATGTAATATGTTCTCTTTCTGCGCTTACATCATTGATAGTTTTAACAAAATCAGCGAATGGATAAGCGGCTGTAAAGCCATTACCTGTAGCAACAAGCGTCATCCCTGGTTTAACATCTTCGGGTTTAAGCTTTACAAATTCATTAAGAACACCTTTAAATTGAATGTTAGATAGAATGTTTTCTAGTTTAGCAAGACGAACAGAAAGGTTCTTGATTTCATCTGAGTTAACCTTTTTTACTTTAACGGCAACAACCTTATCGTTTACTTCAATTTTGATTTTATTAGACTTTTGTTCTAAACCATCATTTGAAATTGAAATAAAAAAATCAATCTTTTGACAAAAAGGTAGTCTTTCTTTGGTAATTTCATGATGCAATACAAAGTAACCACCTTCTTGTTTAAACTCTTCTATCTTAAAAATCCCATCAGGATATGCAAAGATACCAATTATTTTTACAAAAACGAGGTCGGTTTTTAATTTAAGAGTAAGAATTTCTTCTTCAAATGCTTTGTAACTAGAAGAAAGTCCTTGTTCAAGATTATAACTTAGCATTTAACTCTTCCTCCAATTTAGCAAGTTGCTCTCGCCAAGTTTTTCTTTGGTTTTTTAAAGCTGGAAAATCATAAGGCATCTCTTCTCCTGCAACAAAAGCTTCTAAACATTTAATAACTTTGTAATCAGAAGCTCTTAAAAACTCTTTAAGTTCGGCAATTTTTAAATAAAGTTCATTCATATTAGAAATTTATCCTTTCTATTTGTTTTACATAAATGCTTGTTGAAGAAGTCGTACCAGTATAATAGGAAAAAATAGGGTTTGATACTCTTATAATACTAGACGCGGTTGTAAAAGAGGTACCTAACTGAAAACTAAATGATATTATACCTTCTCCAGTAGAGGTTGGATCAACATGATAAGCAATTCTAGGAATTGATCCATTAGAATCACTAGTCGTAATTGAATTAATATAAATTTCTGAAATGTAGTCACCGCCTGTAGACAAATTACTCCATGTCACTTTAAGTTTATCGTGTTTATTTATAGTAGCAGAGCAAGTTAGATCTCTATAAGTAGCGCTAGTAACTTGTAAAGGTGTTGCTGTTGTATAAAGAGTGGTATATCTCTCTTGGGTTGTTAATGCACCATTTGTTGTGGTCATAACCAAACGACCAGATGCAGTATTAGCACCAATCTTACCATCTGAAGTAAGGTTGCCATGAGTGTGATTACCAAAAGAAACTGTAGTATTAGTTGTACCAGTTGGTATTTGTCCAATAGCAAAAGTTCCGCTAGTGATGTCTCCGGCAACAATGTCGGCGCCAGCCGTAACTAAACCTTTAGCATCGTAAGTAATTTTGGTTTTTGTAGCACCTGTAATGTTGGCGTTTTTAGTAACCTTATCATCTAATAAAACACCTAAACCGGCAACGTCTGGGGCAATCGCCACTGTTTCTTTGCGAACGATTAGGTTGTTACCAGAGGTTGCAATAAACGCGGCAATGGGAAGTGTAATCTTGGTTTTGTCTGTAGGTTTTGCAACAGCTAATTTACCTCGATCAGATTCTTGCGTACCTTCCGATTTGACGTAAAGAATTTTACCAACATCACCAGCCGTTAAATTTAAACTTTCTTCTGGCCAGTTGTTAATATATCCCCAAGCAACTATCTTAGCACTATCACCAGCGCTTTGGGTTGCAGTTCTTGAAATACCCAAAATAATTTCTGGTTCAAGGTTAAAGTTTTGAATAGTAAAAACGGTGTTTTGGTAGGTAATCGTTTTACCTGTGTAAGGAGTTGCTTTAGCAACAAGTTTTTGCCCGCCATGAACACCGGCAAATTGAACCACGTCCCCAATAGCTAATGGTTCAAGACATTTAATTTGAGTATCATAAACCAATTCATCAATAGTTGGAAAAGTAATAACATCAGCATAAGACGGAACGTTGTTTGCAACACCGGTTACTTCACTGACTTGACCTGTATCTTTATTTATAAAAATATCATTAACAATTAAACCAATATCGTTATAAGGTGAAACGTTAGGAAGTTGAGTTACGGGGAAAATTTTATTGCCACGTTGACCGGTAGCACCTGCTGCACCAGCGGCGCCAGCAGGACCAGTTGCACCAGTTGGTCCTTGAATACTATTACCAACATCTACCCAAGCTGGTGTAGCAAGACCAACATCCCAAATGTAAACATTAAAGGGGGCGTTTGTTCCTACGAACCAAGCGTCACCAGCGACTCCGGTATTAGGAAGAGCACCAGTATTAGCTTTGACACCTTTAACAACAAAACTATTTCCTGCTGGACCTGGAACACCTTGAATTCCTTGAGGACCCCGTATATTTACAGGATCTAAAGATGGTGGTGAGTTGCCGTCATCTAAAATCCATTGAAGGGTAGTATTTTCACCACTAGTAGTAAGTCTTGGAAACCAACGATCACCTCGAATTTTAACAGTGGAAGTTGGTGAATAAGAACCTGGTATTGTATTACCATCGATTGTTTGATAAGTGTTTATTAATAAATATTTACTAGCTGACGTTGGTCTGTCGGTTGGCACAGCCTGACCATCAAAGTCTTTATATCTAAATTGAATTTTAGTTGTAGATCCACTGGCTCCACTTTCACCTTTTGTGACACCTTTTAAAACCCATGTTGCAACGTTGTTTACAGTTTCTTTTTTATAAAGATTAAAATTACCTGTGTGGAGGAAAACATCACCAACTACACCATCATTTGCAGCAGGATTAGTAACGCCTGTAAGAATTGTATTACCATTAGTTCCATTATTGCCAGCCGGGCCTTGAGGACCAACGTCACCGGTAGCACCTGTATCACCTTTAATACCGGCTTTAATAGTTGTAACTTCATCATTAATAACCCAATAAGAAACTCCGTTTGCGTCAGGAGCTGTAATTTTAACGCTGTCAAATAAATCTTTTAAGATATCGGTGACATTATCCTCTATTAAAGCAGCATATTGAGCCTCGATAACTGCTAACTTTTGCGTTAAAGAATCAAGTGTTGTTGCACTAGCAAGCACAGAAGTTACTTGAGTTTTTAAAGCGTTAAGTTGGGTGGTAAAACCAGCTATTTTATTATCAACATTATTGTTCCAGTATTGAGTGTTGTTTAATGCTAACTCTAAAGAATTAAGAAATGTAACTATTTCGTTCAGTTTAGCTGAGGTAATTTCTTGTCCATATTTAAATTTCTGAATAGCCATAGTTCATCTCCTTGTCAATCTACATCATACCACAAATCTCCAACTTGAATGTCTGGAGGAGATTGATCACTAATAAAAATACGAGGACCCGATAAGCCGGAAGAACTTGTTGTTGTTGTCGTTGTCAATGTTGTTGTTTCTTCTTTAATAGCACCAGATTCAAGTATGGTTTTACTTGGTGTGCTAATTCTAAACACACCATCTTTTCTTACAATATCTTTATACAAAGCATAAGGGTTTTGATCTGGGATATCAACTGTTGAATAGTTAAATGTAAGGCTTCCAAATGTAAATTCTGAATCAGATATATTAGAAAGGATAACTTGAATTAATAAAAATGGAAACTTATAAGGTGTATTAATAACTTTAGTATCTATAATGGTGCTATCTAATTTAACAACATTCTTATTTAACTCATCACCTACTCTAAGAGTGGTTTTGTTTTGAGTTAATGCAGGGGGTCTATAAGTTAAAATGTTATGACCGGCTTCATTAAAAGCATCTAACTCAAAGTCAACATTGGTATATTGATTTCTATTATAAAACAAAACAATGTTGTCTAGAAGTTTATACATCTTGGGTTTTTCAAGATCATAAGATTTAAAAACAACCTTGGCTGGGTATATCTCATTAAAGTCTTTATAATAATTTTCATGGAAACTAACAATTACATTGTTATAAAGAACAAGAGGTTTTCCGTTTACATAAAATATATGCTTAGCATTAAATACTCTTGATTCGTCTCTTAGCCAAGAAAAGAAAATCTTACCATTCATGTTTTGATAGTATTTATAATATAGTTTAAAACGTTGAGCTTCTCTGACTTTTATCACTGTGTTGTTTTCTACAATGTTTTTTTCAGGCCAATAGATACCATAAAAGTCTTCGTTTATTTCCGTAATACAGTTGTTATCATCCCACGGTGCTTCAAACAATTTGTTTTTTTGTTTGATTTTATCGTTGGCTGAATAAAGAGTAATGCGTTCTCCGTTTAATTCTCCTGCTTGAATAAAATAAATCGTATCAAAGTTTTTAAAAAACAAAAGGTTTTCTGCTACTTGAACTGTATTTGCATTATCGGTAGAGATATCTGGAGAAATTGTTTTCCTACGATAAGGAGAATAGTATTGATCTGATTCAACATCATCACCGTTTCCTAGGATAAGGTGAATGGAACCACCAACGTTTTCACTATTAGCAAAAGCTAAAATGTTTCCAGCAAAAGCTATAACTTTAACAAGAGATTCATTTTTGTTTGTTTTAAAAGAAAGCCCGCCACGTAATGCAATATAGTTTGGGTTATCAATGATGGTCTTAAACCATTCTCCAGAGTTGTATGCGTCGCTATAAAACAAAAACTTATTTCCATCAGCGTGCACTTTTGTACAACTTTGAATAACTAAAAACAATTGTTCTGGTGTAGAATCATTAAATCTAAATTTGTTATTGCTTGCCAGTTCGTATTTTACTGAAAGTGCTTGCCCAAAAAAATCACCATTAACTCTGTCAATTTTAAAGTCAAGAACACTTTTTTCACTAATATCTTTTAAGCTTTCCACTTCGTAAACAGTTTCTGATGTTGCAGTTGGGCTTTCTTTTACGTCAAATGATTTGGCAATGGTTACTCTATATTGATACAAATTTGCATCATCAACAACTAATGATGAAAAATCAAAACTATATTTTGAAAGAACAAAATTGACGCCATCTTTTATATAAACATAATAAAAATTATCTTTAAATCTTTTCACAACAAGCCATTGATTATTAACTAACTTTTCCCATCTAAAATAATAATCGTTAGTAGATTCTCCTGCAGCCAAAGTCATGATGGGTTTTAATAAATATTTATCTACACCGTTTGCTTGAAAGTGTAATGTTGTTATTGTGTTAACAGAAGTAATAGCCTGATCCTTAAAAGTTTCAAAGCATTGTTCTGGAAAAGGCGAAAATTGATTAAGTCCTATTTCAGTTCCAACATAACTATCAATGGCTTTTGGCATAGTAACATAGGCAACAAGGATGTTAGATTCATTAAGGTAAACTTCTACAATTCTTGTTCCTGTTGCGAGATACAAAACGTTCTTGTGTGTAGCGGCTTCAATGTTTTTAAAGTTTTGAAAAACTAATTCTGTAGAAAGATCTTCGTAAACACTAAACAAATTTGAATCTTTAATATCAAGGTTGTTTCTAACAAGGTGGTCTACCTTACATTTATAATAAAGATTTCCATATTTTACAATGGAGTCTTTGCTATAAGTAATAAAATTACTTGTCCAACTTAAAACTTGTTCGGCTTCTACACCATTGGGTAAGTTTTGTAGTTCTAACCAAAAGTTGGTGTTGATAGGATTAATGAAGTCAATTGTAAAATCATCATAGTTTACTTCATCACTAGACCTTGCATTGTAAACGTAGTATTGACCTTCTAAAAAAACATAGTCGTTTAATTTTATAACTGTACCAGTTGGCAAATCGTAATAATTACCGAGAAAATTAAAGTTTGTTGTCTCTCTAAGAATATAACCTAAGTGATCTACAACGTCTGGAATAGCATCTGCTTCATAAACATCTAACCCAACCTTCATATTGAAGGGATTGTTTAAAAAAAAGTCTAGAGTTGAATAAAACTTTATTGGTAATTTTTGAATTATAATTTCATTTACCGGAGCATAAACCCCATAAAACAACTTACCATCTGCCGCAATAATTAAGTATGTAATCTTGTTAGTAAATAAGAAAACACCTTGTACATTATTAATGGGTTCAATTGAAATAAGTGTAGTTAAAAGTTTTGCACCTTTTCTTTTGATTAAACCACTTGATTGAAAGTGGACATTTAGTCCATCTCTTAATTCAGTGTCTAAAAGGTGCTCATTGCTTTGATCTGAGTTAATGCCGCCAATAAAACTTTTATATCCTACAGGTTCATCGGAGACATATAAAGGGTATTTTTTTACAATGGCTGGCATGATTAATCCTCGTGATGCACTACACTATCTTCTTCAAAATATTCATCCTCATAGGCTAGTTCGTGAGTAATATCTTCAATATAGTATTTATATTGATTAAGATACATTTGAATTTTTTCAGGATCTTTAACGAACCGTGCGTAATAAAAGTATGCAGCATAGAAGACCAGAGCATCTTCAAATTCTTCTCTAATGTTAATCACAACATTATCTAAGTTTGTTTCATCAGTAGCGTTTGCAGTAAGAACTGGGGCTACGAGTCTAGCGTAATAACCAAATTTAAAATCAGTAATAGAGCCAAGGTTTTGTTCGTATTCAATAATTAACTTGTTACCTTTAATGTAATAAACTGCCTGATGTCCATGAAGAAAAGTTCTAAATCTACCATTAGACCAGTTTTTTTGAACACTTGGATTGCTTAAAGATAATCTAAAAGCAACAACGCCTTGGTTTTGTAAGAATATTTTAACAAACAAAACTTTACGTATTTCGTTTGAGGGTATGGTGAATTCAAGATAACCCACTTCCTCTGCAATAATATCTGCATTTTCAAGTTCATTAAAGGTGATTTCTTTATAAGTTCTATAACCTCTTGAGGTTAAGTCAGCCATACAGTTAGAAACTGCAGCTTGTAAAGAACCAATGGTTAAAACATCAAGGCCGGTAGTTTCAACAACTCTGTCATGCAATTCTCTTAGTTTCATAGTTTAGTTCCTAGCGTCCTTTCAACAACATCTAACTTAGATGTTTCATCAAATCTTTTATTTTCAGCCTCATCATATCGATAGTTGTTCTTTAATCTTCTATCTTGTACATCATAAAGAAACATCTTGAGGTTATTAAGTTTAAAGTCATTGACAATAAAACCATTAACCATTTCTTTATCTAGAGAAACGTTAAACGACATGGCATTAAGTTTATAGTTTTCAACAGAATGAAGTTCGTAAGAACCTCGTATAACATTGTAAGCAATAAAGTTATCGCCACGAGTTAATTTTAACATACGATTAGAAATGTTATGAAGGTTTACAAACCTTAACTCTGGCTGAAATCTTAATACATCTTTATAATTCATATATCTATTATAACAAAAAGACCCTCTATTTTGTAGAGGGTCTTCTGTTTAAACTAACAAATTACTATTCGTTAGCAACGCCAACATCATCTGTATAGAGTGGGTTGGTAGAAGAGTTAACAATTCTAACATCTTTGATGGATTGATCCCAAGTGACGGCATCGCCAACTCCAGGAGTCTTAGCATTTAAGATGATTGCGTGTGCTCTCCATGCATCAATATACATGTCAGCATACTTATTCATGATACCTTCATAAAGTTCGGTACCAGGACGGCGTTGTAACACGCCTTCTTTTTCACCATTGGTAATCCAGGTGAAGTCACGACGCACAAGTTCACCAATCTTGGCAGTGTCTAACATGTAGACGTTATTGTCGCGAGCATATTTATCTTTGACTAAGGTGAAGTTATCGAACTTAATATCTGAACGGCCACCTAATTGGAAACCAGCACCAGCTGCATCAAGCGAGTAGGTTTTGAATTGGTATAAAGCACGTTCAACCGAAGAGATAATCCGGTGAGTTGATGCGACTAGGTTAACACCAGTTGCTTCTGGGGAAGTCAACATAATGTGGTCTGCCATATCGCGTAGAACTTCTTCCGTAAGGTATTGCGTACCAGCTAAATCTAATTGAGTATTCTTCAATGATTCAAAAATTGAACGATCAACACCAAAGATAACCCCGGATTGATCGACTAAGATATTGTGTAGACCAGTATATTCTGGTTGGACATTACCATTGTCAACAATTTGACGAGAATAAACTTTAATACCTAATTGTAAAGAAGTGATGTTGGCGATTGAACCAATTGCGTCTGCCCAATCTGTAGATTGACGTGTTCCGCTTGGATTGGTAACAGTTTTACGAAGTAATTTGTCAACAAAAAAGATAACTATTTCATCATGGATGCCAACGTTTGCTTTTTGCCAAATACGTCCAATAAAACGATATTCATAAGCAGTAGCACCTTGAGCTGGGGTGGCAGCTAATTGTTCAATCATTAAACCCATGCCTGGTAATACTGAATGGGAGTTACCCATTTTGAATTTTAAGACTTTGGTAGAGCTTGCATTTGAATAGAAAGCGTTGTGTTCAGCACCACGTGCATAAGCAGGTGCAGTTCCGGACGCAGTTACTGGGGCGTATTGTAAATAAATAGGCGCTTGTTCAGTACCCGCAACACGTGCGGTTACATTACCAATTAAACCTGCATTAGAACCATAAGTGAAACGTTGTAACGTATGCTTAATGTTCATTTGCATGCGGTCTAATGAGTCTTTGACAACGTCTAATAACGAACCGTCGCCAGTACCTTTTAAGATTGCTTCATCAGTAACAGCAAAGGTCGCCATTAACTTGACGGTATCAAATTCTGCTTCAACGGTTTCAACACCTTTGTTAAAGAATTGATCAAAGCCTAATTCGTACTTATCGGCAGATGCGCCCATTGCACGAACGTTGTCGGTAATACCTAAGGCAAAGGCTTTATATTTCTTTTTGCCAGAGATAGTGTCTTTAGATAGCTTATTAATTAAAGCTTCCATGACTGAGAATTCATTACGAAGACCTTCTTGATATTCTAATTTTAAGAAGTCTTCAATTACGTTTTTGCTGCTAAAGCCGCCTTGACCTAAGGCCAAGCCAGACGTTACAGCTCCTGGTGTGTATGCCATATGTGTTTCCTCCTACAGAAACAATTTGTTTATTGGAACCTATTACCGCCGGCGCCGTTAAACTTTGATTTTAATGCACTAAATGCATCTTTAGTATCTTTGACTTTAGTCGAAGGTTCTGGTAATCCTGAAGGGATTCCATCTTTTGGACTAATGGTTGGCGGTGTGTTTTTAAGTGTTTGTTGTTGAACTTGGTTAATCACGTTTGAATTCGTTTGAGTATTAGGTGTTTCGGTAGGAGTACCGCTCTTGCCAATCTTATGAATTCCGTGTTCCTTATTCTTTAACGCACGAGCATATAGTAAGTCAAACGCGTCTACAACGAAGCCAACGGTAGTATTACTCTTCTTCATATTTGCTTTTAAAAAAGCTAATAGATCAGGAAACACGACGTCGAATTCTTCTTTTTTGAAACTACGTTGGATTTCAACTGTTGCTTCCGCAATAGTATCATCACGCATCTTACGTTCTATATATTGCTGTACGGCTGGATCTGTAGCTGGGGCACTTGCTTGAGGCTGCGCATTGCTCACTTGAGCGCGTCTTGCTTCAAGTTCAGTGATGTAACTATTTTGATCCTTCACTTGTTTTTCTCTCTTGTCCAGATCTTTTTTTAAAGCTTCTAGTTGCTTTTCTAATTCGTCAATAGTTTTTTCGGTTGGCATAAATTACCTCCTGGAGCTGTTTTGCTTTAATGATCTTAGCGTTACCGCTGTTTCATTGCATTCTTGGCTTCTTGTAAGTTTGCCGGATTCATCTGCTGAGATTGTTTTTCTTCGCTTATAAATCTTTGATGCTGCTCAATATGCATAGCAACGGCTTCCATTAAAACTTTGTGTTTCTTTGGATCGTCCTGTTTTAACTTCCTTACTTCAGGAGAGAGCCGAAATAGGTTGTGTTCGACAAGATGTTGAGCGTGGGCATGAAAGGGTTCTACTGATGGCACTTCATGTTTACTTAATAACATTGCGTGTTCTTCGGCTGTAAGATCAAAGTTCGAACGCTCAGTAGGATCTAACGTATCTTGAAGATAATTAGCTCGCATTGAATTAAGCAGTTCTAGTTTGGACTTGTAAGCCATACCAGTATTTGGAGCGAATACTCCTAAACTCATAGCTTGTTGGAGTTTCTTATCGACCAGTTGGTCACTTTGCATCAAGAATTCCTTGTTAACAATAGTGAGATGGTCGGCAGATATTCCATGTAGGCTATATTGAAAAGCTGTTAAGTCAGCTTTAGCAATCTTTAATTGGTCGTACAAGATGTGTTCCCGATCTTGTTCGAGATAAATAACTTTCTTAAAAACACTGATAAGTGTTTCAGAAATATTATCAATAGCATTTACCAATTTATTTTCGTCAGATTCACTGACTTTATCAGCAACGCCGTCGGTTCGTACGTTACCTTTGGTAATACCATAAGCGGTCATTTGTGAAAGTCCCGCTGCAATAAGCATATCATCTTCTAAAGTTCTAAGGTAATTAATGAACTCTGCAGAAAGCTTGTCCTTTTGAACGGGTACTGGTGGCCTTGCATTTCTTTTAAGACCGATCAGTTTACCAGGTTTAGTACTAAAGTTGTTCTTATTAATCAAAGAACCTTCCCAATAATAAAGTTGACCAATCGCAATATGGTTTACATATTCAAGATAGCGGTTCTTAACTGCGTTGTATGTTTCCTGAATTGGAATAATTTGTTGATAAACGGTGACACCAACCGTGTGGTGTGGTATTGTTTGCAAAGCCATAAAGTCAAATGGAATTTTTCTTTGACCATTAGAACCATTAACAAATGGTAAAATATCGTCATAAAGTATCTTTTCATTACACATTATAATGTAACGACCGTTAGGATATAACGCATCTGGCTTTTTATAATATTCGTAAATATAAGCATATTCAATATCAGTTGCAGCAAGATATCCAATGTCGGAATACTTAGGATAGGTAGGTAGGTTAAACTCTGTTATATCATCTTTTTGTGCATCAAAACCCCAACGTTTCTTAATATATTCTAAAGGAAAAGGTCTGCGGTGAACAAGTTCATTTACTTCGTCCATTGATTCTATATGGTAGTTGTTAATAAAAACTTCATGCATAGGAACTGGCAAAATAAAAACTTTACCTTCTTTTAAAGTAATTTGGCCTTTTTCGCCACTACCAGTGTCGACATTAATATCAGCAATCGGGGAACCATCAGACCAATCAATGCCAGTTTTAAACCATTCAAGACCATAAACGTCTGCGTGTTTTACAGCAAGATTAAATTTTTCTTTAAAGTTGCTGGTTTTTAAAAAGCTTATAATAAAATCATTAACCTTTTTAGAGTCTTGCACTTCAGAAGCGGTATTCATAATTGGCTTCATTCCTGGTATTGGCATGTTTTGAGTTAAGATACCATAACGAGTAAGATAGATGGGTAAGATTCTATTAAAGATTTTCTTTTCTAAATAAACAGAAGGGTCGACTTGACGATCTTCAATTGTTAAAGTTTTATTATTAATCTTTTTATTTTGCCTGCCTTGTATAAATTCATTATTATATTTACCTTGTGCAACAAAAGGACGAAGATGCGTAGTGCTGTCGTCTACAAGGTTTTTAATATAAGTTGTAATAGATCTATTTTTTGCAGGCATAAATTAATTATTCCTCTTGATTCTCAGCCTTTTGTGCTTCGTATTCAAAAGGACTAAAAGCTTCATCTTCTTTTACAGCCGATTGAGTTTGGGTTCCTTCAATATTTCCAGAAGAACGAATCCATGATTCAAGTTCAGCCATTGTTAATCTTTCTTTTTCTTGCGATTCTTTAGCAATTAAAAGGAGGCGTTTATTAATTTCATTAACCATTAACATTTGATTATAGATTACTATAGCTAAGACAATAATGGATGTTACTGCTAACGCTACAATGCTAATCGATAATACAATTATTTCCATTCTAGTTTACCTGGTTCTTTCTTAATTGGTTTCTTCTTGGGTTCTTCAGCCTTAGGTTTGGCAACAGGCGTAGCATTTTCAACTGGAGCATTTAAATCGACAATCTTAATTTTTAAGAATTGTTCTAAAAGACTTTTACTGTTAATGAGTGCCGTTCTTAAAACAACGGAGTTCATTGGTAATATTATATCACTACTAAAAGCTGTAGTAAAAACCAAGTCAGGATAGACATGGTCTGGACTCCCTATAAGAACTGGTTGTTTTCTAGCTGCAACGTCACCGGCAATCTTAATTTTGTACATATGTACTCCTTTATTTCTATTATATTATAAATCAAACATATTATCAACGGACATTCTTTCTTCTTCTTCTTGGGCTTCTAACTCTTCTTCATCCTTTTCAAGTAACATTTGCAAATGAGATTTCAAGGGTTTTTGAATAATTGATTCGGTTCCAATTTCTTCAACGTCATCAGAAAAATAAACTAAGAATAAACCATATGCATCAAGAGCGTGGTCTTTACTAGCTCTTGCAAGTTGGGTAGGATCTACATCATCATACACAGCCTTGTCTAATTCATCAATAAGATTTTCGCAAGACTTAGAAACTCTAAACTTATAAACACCATCTGGGTTTTGCAAAGTCATAGCAGAATGAATTTTGTCATAACGCATTTGAACTTTACCTTTACCAGATTCAACCGAGATTGGGTTTAAACCCATTTCTTCAAAGACATCTGATTTTGTTTCTCCAATAATTTTTCCTTTATCGTCTCTATAACGATCGCCTTGTCTAAACATATCGTGAGGCAAACATGTTACAGCAATCTCTAATCCTTCTGATTGCTTTGCTATTTCTTTTACAAAATCTTCAAAGACTAATTGCTGCCCATACATTTCTTTAAATGTAACAACTCGTTTGTCAGGAAGGATAGCATGCCATAAGGCACAGTGATAAGATGGTTGAAATCCCCAGTCAATAGATATAATGATTTCAACATTATCTCCGTAAGATTCAATATCTTTAATAATATATCGTGGCTCAATGCGTTGTTCTTCTTTAAGATCAAATACTTTACCAGCAACAACGTTCCAGTTCCCGTACATGTCCATTTGCTTTTGATGTTCGGGAAGAGCCATCAAGTTAGCAACATAAGATTCGTTTAAAAAAGGATTGTCTTTATAAGACGCTGGAATAAATCTTACATATCTCTTAATTATCTTTCCGTCTTTAGGGCTAACAACTTCTTCAATTTTATCTTTGGTTTGTAACGGAGTATAGTGTTCATCATACTTTACTACAGTCGGATCAATAAAACGTTCTTTAACCCAGGTATGTCCTATACCTCCAGGGTTACAACCGAAAACGACTTTAGTAGGAATCTTTATTGGTTGTCCGGTATACTTGTTCATAACAGTAGCAGAACGAACCATCGTTAACATATAGTCAATCGTACGTTCTTCGTGTTTAGTTACTTCGTCTACGATCAAGTAGTGAAATTCCCAACCTTGTTTTTCTCTAGCTTCTGCATAGGATGCTACACGTTGTAACGTAATATAACTGCCGTTAGGAAAAACAATAGAGCGACTAGGATACCAAGAAGAAGACTTTTCCTTATAATCATATAACTGTACTCCTTGTGCAAATTGAGGAAATAGGTTGGGAAGTTTATCAAGAAAGGATTGTTTAACAGCATCTAAGCTTTCACGAAAGAT
>JACCDP010396846.1_pt1 | contig 35087 bp, 44 predicted proteins | sample 7445841 | NCBI WGS metagenome assembly JACCDP01 (sample SAMN15323441, study PRJNA562643) | freshwater metagenome | isolation source: river surface water | place: USA:Blue River Watershed | collected 2017-08-17 | reverse complement strand
CTAAATGACTGTAGAATCTCCTTGCATAGGTCTATGCAGGCTAGATGAAAATCGTGTCTGCATTGGATGTAAACGTACTGACAACGATATCGGTTCATGGATGTATGCGACCGACAAAGAAAAGTTGAAAATCCTCGAAAACATAAAACAACGAATTTCGGGCAAATAAGTTAAAATAGTAGCATATATTGACATCTGTAGACCACTAAGTATATACAGATTGCTTTACGATAAGGTCTACTAATGAACGGATGTTTCACTTGTTTAAATTGCGGGAAGAACAACCCTATCAAGGGTCATAGTTACACTAACAAATATTGTAACAACAGTTGTCAACAACAGCACCGCGGTCGTTTATTAGTATCAGAATGGAAAGATACTGAAGGAACCAAAGCATGGAGACAGGTTCCTGATTATGTAAAAAAATATCTCATCACCTCTAGGGGGCATCGATGCGAAGTATGTAATACTGGGACATGGATGGGTGATGAGATACCTTTACTAGTAGACTATATCGATAACAATTCGCATAATAATGTAGAGAAAAATCTACAATTGATTTGTCCTAACTGCAAGAGTCAGAAATAATATTTCATTAACACTATAGGAGATTTATAATGAAAACAATCGGCGATAAGGTAACAGAGTTTGCGATCACAGGAGTTAAGCCAGGAGCATTGGCACCAGACAATGCATTTGAGGCTATCACTGAAAAGAGTTTTGAAGGTAAGTGGAAGATAGTTGTATTCTATCCAAAAGATTTTACATTCGTATGTCCAACTGAGATCGTTGCATATGACAAGTTGAATGGCGACTTTGCTGATCGTGATGCAGTGTTATTGATCGGTTCAACTGACAATGAATTCTGTAAGTTAGCATGGCGTAACGCACATGAGGACCTCAAGAAGACTAACAGTTGGATGTTTGCCGACGTTGCACGTGGTGAACTTTCATTAGCAGATCAACTAGGCATTTTCTACGCACCAGCTGGCGCCGCATTACGTGCTACATTCATCGTTGATCCTGACAATGTTATTCAACACGTTACAGTAAACAATCTAGATGTTGGTCGTAACCCAGACGAGACATTGCGTATTCTTGACGCATTGCAGACTGGCGAACTATGCCCATGCAGTCGTCCAATCGGTGGCGAGACTCTGTAATGTTAGAGACTATCTGCGAAACACTAGTCGAAGCATATCGTAGAAATTGGATCACAAGTCGTGATGGCAATGTAAGTATTCGCCATCATGACAGAGATCATTTCTATATCACGCCTAGCGGAGTTCGTAAGCAGACACTACAACCAGACCAATTTAAAAAGATTGGTATTGTCAAACAACCTGTGAATCGTAATGTCAATATGTATAATCATACAATCTTAGATTATACTGATATCAGTAGTAAATTAAGACCAAGTGGTGAACTACCATTACATTTTGGTTTACAGAAAGAATTGGGGCAACATAAAAATGATGTGCGTGTAGTAGTACATTTGCATCCTACTTATTGTGTGGCGGCAATGCATAGCGGGATCGATCTCAGCACTATCGTGCAAGATTTCCCTGAATTAAGCCGTTACACTAAAGTAGCAAAGAATGTTCCCGATGTCCCGCCTATCAGTCAAGAACTAGCAGATCGTTGCCATCAAAACCTTGAATTAGCAAATGACGGCACTATCGCTTATGATATCGTAGGTATTAAAGGTCATGGTGTAGTAGCAATCGACACAAGTCCGTGGCGTGCTTTTGAACACATAGAAAGATTAGAACACATCTGTAAGATAGTGTTAAGTAGCAAAGGATAAAAAGTGAATGAGTCTAATACTAGAAGCCTAGCCAAAGCGATAAGTTGGCGAGTTACAGGAACTGTTGATACATTTATCATTAGTTTCTTTATAACAGGAGAGTTTACACTAGCAGGTGCGATAGCATTGACTGAAGTGATAACAAAGGTTTTCTTGTATTGGGCTCATGAGCGAGTTTGGAATAAAATTAATTGGGGAAAACAAAATGACAATTTATTGGGTTGAAAGCGTAAAGAATAGTATTCCTGATCATAGTAAAGATATCAAATTGAATCTTGATGCTGTGATCAATCGTAGTCCATTAAGCATTGAAGATACACAAGCGGTAGCATTAACAAGCGCACTAGCAGCCGGCAATGGCGAACTTGCACATGCTATCATGACTTCAGGTGAGTTAGATAACTTCCCTAAAGAAACAGAGGCAGCAAAGACGGCAGCAAGTTTGATGGGTATGAACAACGTCTGGTATCCGTATGTCGAGATGACAGGTGATACTGAACTCAAAAATCTTCCTGCAGGTCTACGCATGAATGCATATGCTACACATGCAGGTGTTACTAAGAAGCAGTTTGAGATGTATGCATTAGCCGCTAGTGCTATCGGCAAATGTCATTTTTGTGTCAAAAATCACTATGACACATTAAAGAAAGAAGGGATGATAGTGCAAGAGTTACAGCACGTAGGTAAGATCGCAAGCGTGATCAATGCTATCGGTAAGATAGCACCACCTTCATTATAATCTACCGATCAACATCAGTCGATTATAAACAAGATGCCCATAGTCAAATAACTTTTCACCTTCGAAAAGTATTTGACTCATGGGATATTTCTTTTTGAATTCCTCAAGTGATGAATTAGAATTTGTGATATTCCAGCCCGGATCGTCAGTGACCATATCACTTGATTGTATGCACACTAATTGATATGGGTTAACCTTCGTAAACCAGTCTGTACTCATATGTTCGCAACTAGTATTGATCACTACATTGTAAGATCGGAAGTCATATTTTTCTATCTCACTACACGTATTTCTTGCCTTGAAATCCATACCCAAAGCCCAACCGTCAGTTAATTTATTTGCTATATCTATACTACTTTGGTCTTTGTCAACACCCATTATCATGTTATATTTCTTTTCATCTCTCGCAAGCATTATAAATCCGAGAGTATTGTACCATGAACCTATGCTCGCTACTTGTGCGTAGGGAGGGAGATGTGGTTCTAAATTTTCACAAAGCCAAATTTTGCTTTGTATCTGTCCGTGACTGAATGCGTTGAAATCTATCATGCTTATATTTACTAGCCATCATGAATGTATAAATAAAATGACGGACTCATCAGAGTCCTTTTCTATCATACATAGGAGAAAAATATGAAGAATGTAATCGCATTAGGTTTGTTGACTTTTGCTCTAGTAGCATGCGGTAAGAAAGAAGAAGTTAAGGTTGAGCCAGTGGCAGCACCAGCAGCCGCACCTGCTGAGGCAGCACCTGCCCCTGTAGCACCAGCAGCCGCACCTGCTGCAGCCGCAAAGTAATTTTGCAAAAAACGATAGTTAAAACCTATAAAAAATTTGCAAGGCATAAATAAATTCACTATGAATAACTTACTACTCATATCTAAACATTGGTGCATGTTACCGATTAATACGGTGAATGCCTATGCTTTTGGATCAGAGACACCACGCAGCCAAAGAGATTATAGGATGCCCGGGTAATGTAAGTTGTTGATTTATAACGAATTTATATCCCGGGCCTAAAAAACCCGGGATTTTTGTTTTTGTGGTGTTGTTTTAAAGCAACAAAAATAGCCAAAAAAGTTTTAAAAAAGGCTTGACATTAGGATTGAGAGGGTACATAATAGCATCTGTGTTGAACATTAAAGGAGACACAGATTAGTGAAGTAAACAAACAAGGCTTGACAAGCGCATGAATTTATGCGATGATAGCAAACTTGATAGCGTGACAAGGCAACGAGGGCCGGCACACAACGCTTTATAAAATGTGACGAACGGGCGGACAGGATACATGAACGAGATGGCGATAACTTCTCAAGTAAGACTCCTGGGTAGGGCATGACCCTATCATAGCAAAGGAAACTTTGCTATTCTATAAGCATATACTAGAAAGAAGCCCCATACCTCTGACGTATGGAAAAGGCATGTGTATGCTTATAAAATAGCAATAGTATTCTATAAGCACATTTGTTAATGCCATCAGGCCCTGCAACTCGCTTGGGTACTCCGTATTAATTCTAAATGTGCTTATAGAATAGTAAATAGACTTATGCCCACTTAGCACAGCGGTAGTGCAACTGATTTGTAATCAGTAGGTCGGGAGTTCAAATCTCTCAGTGGGCACCAATATAAATAGTTTAATGAAAAAAATACATTTATCAAAAAAGTTTAATTTTACTGTTCCGGAACAAGTAATTAGTTCTTTGTGGAATATAGCTTCCTATATAGAAAAGAATCCAATAAATCCTACAGGTCCGTCTCTCCACCAGTGGGAGTGCCAGACAAATAGTGATGAAGAATTGGTATTAAACACTGGTCCCGGTTTGCGCTTAGAGAATAAGGTAGAGTATTTTAAACTACGAAATAAATGGGCGTTTGATAATGAAGATACGGCTATTGTAGATTCGTTTTTAAAACAACATTTTAGTAGTTATTTTCAATTTCGTATCGATAGAGCGGTTGCTAATCATGAAGTAGATTGGCATGCATACCACTCTTATCCTAGAGTTTTTATTCCTATGCATGATAATAATTGTGTGTTTAAGATTAAAAATAACAAAGAACAACAAACTCTAAAATTTGATTTAGGAACATGTTGGATGTGGGATGTAAGAGAATATCATTATGTTTTTAATGATAGTCCGGAACCCAGAACAATGGCACTTTTTTGTATTGATCCTGCAGTAGAAAAAATTGCAGATATTTTCGTATGATGGCTAGTAGCTCAGTTGGTAGTAGCATTTGACTGTTAATCAAAGGGTCGCTGGTTCGAGCCCAGCCTAGCCAGCCAATCACTAAAATGGGGGAGTCCCTGGCAGTGCGCATTAAGTACTTCCGTACTCTTAAACAACAATGAATGTGCCCCTTAGATTTTTTGCTCGGTTCGTCTATCGGTTAGGACAGTGCCCTTTCACGGCATAAAGAGGGGTTCGATTCCCCTACCGAGTACCAGTATGCACAGTGTCGCTTTACGCTGTGGCAGGACGGCCTCTCTTTCCTAGGATGGATGCCTCTCAGACTGCAACTAGAGTCCTACTTGCAAGGTTGGACATAGCACTTATTCGTGTCTATCGTATAATGGCATATTATATCTGGCTCTTACCCAGAAAGATGCAGGTTCAAGTCCTGCTAGACACACCATATTGAAGCACATTACTCTCAGAGCACAGAGCATCCGCGGAGAGGACCGATCACGTTCGGCTGCACGGTCGACGACTCAGTAGTGTGTTTCAATATGGTGACACCATATCCAAACGCATTGAGATTCGGAATGATCGACCCCGGCAAAGCAGACAGCAGGAGATGAGCGGCCTGCCAGTGTGTTTCAATATGGTAGAGAGTCAATGTTAAAAATGGGTATTAAGAGTATCCGTTCTTGAAAGGTGCAAATCCTGAAAGGGTGTAGTTGGGCGTGTTGCCTTAGCAAAGGTTGGATATCACCCAATCGCTACATACTGCATAGAGCCAAGTGACAACAACATAGACTCGCCAATTTGCTAAGTTGTCTGTTGATAGCATGAAGCACTAAGTGGAAACAGACTGGTCTATGTTTTGTGGGGACATAGAGCAAATGAAACTCGCCGTCAGGTATCCGGGCTGGTTATCCCACACCTTATTTTTAAATTATCTTTATAAAAGATATATAGTTATGTGAGAGTCCGAGAGCGAAGAGTTTAACCAACTACCTGGCTGTCGAGGATAGATCCAATCTACTGTTAGTCTTCCCCGTTTATTAGGGTGTGCTGTGGTGGCACTTGAAACAGTAGAGGGCAACATCTAGCCCTTAAACGGAAATGACAGCACTTTCACCCTTTGTTATTATAAGGGCCTGTAGCTCAGTTGGGAGAGCGCCAGCTTTGCAAGCTGGATGTCGCAAGTTCGATCCTTGTCAGGTCCACCAATTTATAGAAAGTATGTTATGTTGCATTTGATTAATGATCTTACTGATAAATTTTTTAGTTTTATAACAGAAGACCCAGTGCGACCAAACATACCGCAAGTTGATCGTGTGGGTCCTAACAAAGATATTTTTGTTATGCGTGATGAAGATGACAAGGTTCAGGCGATTACTTGCGTTAGTTACCAACAAGATGTACCTACATCGGAAGCAGAACTTTTTCAAATATGTTCAGAACCGGACGTTGCAGTATTTTATACTATATGGAGTTATAAGCCCGGTGCAGGAAGACGATTGATCTTTGATGCTGTATCATACATCAAAGAGCATAAACTTGAAATCAAACGATTTGTAACTCTCAGTCCAAAAACTGAGACAGCAAAAAAATTTCATATTAAGAACGGTGCAATAGTTTTCAGAGAAAACGCAGACTCGGTAAATTACGAGTATCTTTAATTTTATCGCGGGGTGGAGAAGAAGTAACTCACTAGGCTCATAACCTAGAGATCGGCGGTGCAAATCCGTCCCCCGCATCCAACAATATCTCGGTAGCTCAACTGGCAGAGTGTCGGTCTCCAAAACCGAAGGTTGGGGGTTCGAAGCCCTCCCGGGATGCCAAACATGTGAGAGTGGCTGAGTGGTCCAAAGCAACAGTCTGCAAAACTGTAAAGCCGCCAGTTCAAATCTGGCCTCTCACTCCAAGTTTGATCGGAAAATGGCTGTGACTACCATAACCAGCCCAGTGTTCTCGTCCGGCGCAATTCTAGACAAGCCATAGAGAGCAAACGATAGCAGGGAGATTGCTATCCATAACGATCAACCCAACGTTCCGACTCATAATCGGATAGTGTGCGTCCGCACGATGAGAAATGAGATCATGACTCATAGGACCTTACCCTTAGGTAGAGAAGGGCGCTGGCAATGCGAGAATCCTCTCTGGTCGTGAAGCGGGTGGAAGTCGTGCGTGATGGTGTTGGGAGTTCCTGATGCCTGATGCGATATAATTACCGCCGCAGAGAGGAAGCAACCTATTACGGAGAGTTGGCAGAGCGGTTGATTGCACCAGACTGTAAATCTGGCTCCTAAAGACACGGTGGTTCGAATCCATCACTCTCCACCATAATCGCCTCAATAGCTCAGTTGGTTAGAGCATCGTCTTGATAAGGCGGGGGTCCATAGTTCGAATCTATGTTGAGGCACCAACATAAATACGTGATGATTAAACTTGATGCATTGTTGTTAATGGACTGCTGGGACAGAAAAATCCTGCATAATTCAAAATCTGATGTGAATTATTTTTACACAGGTATAATTGATTTTACAAAAAACTTAACATTCAAAAAAATATTTTTTTGTTCTGGTTATATTCATGGGCTTCAACGCACAGAATTTAAGACGGACAAGATATTTGAAGATTATTACACAAAACATTGGTATGTTTTTAATGTAAAAGAATTATTGAGATATTTGGATAAAGATTCAAATGTTTTAGTAGGAGGCGCAGCATGGGGCGTATGCTTACACAACAAAGCTGAAATGAATTTTAATTTACTTAGAAAACATTACAATATATATTCACATCCCAAATTAGTAGATAGTGAACTTAATAGTGAAAAAATAATTACTGAAAATGATTTTATTTCAGATATTTTACCTTGGAAAAGAACAGAAGACCTGTTCTATTTAGAAAAGTTCAACGGCAGTGTAGCATAGCGGCTAATGCACTTCCTTCATACGGAATAGATCGTGTGTTCGAATCACACCACTGCTACCAATGGTGGCTGTCGTCAAGCGGTTAAGACCAAGGGTTGTGATCCCTTTATACGTGGGTTCGATTCCCACCAGTCACCCCATGCCATAGTAGCTCAGTTGGTAGAGCAACGGACTGAAAATCCGTGTGTCACTGGTTCGATTCCAGTCTTTGGCACCACAGTTAAATAAGTTTATGGAGACTTGGCCGAGTTGGTCGAAGGCACCTTCCTGCTAAGAAGGCATCGGGGCTAAAACCCTGATCATTGGTTCGAATCCAATAGTCTCCGCCAGTTACGTCTGTGGTTCTTTATGCCACACACCATAGATACAGTGTACAAGTTCATGACCTATATATTCAGGTTCATACTTTACTTTAGGGTCTAGCATGTAAATTGTACATTTAGTATCATTATTTCTGATGACAGCAAAAGCAGCGACATTTTTAGGACTTATTTTGCCTACAGCTTGTCCTGTTCTTTTCTGTATTAGTGCAGACATTTCTTTTTCACTTTGTACTAATATAACTTCCACTGGAAAATTAGTTCTAGTAAAAGTTTCTTGTTCAAAGTAATAACCGTCTTTGCCCCTTTTCTTTACTGGAGCGTTGTCGCAACTAGTGACGAAAAATAAAGGTAGTAATAATAAGCTAAACATTAGTTTTTTCATGATAGTATTTATTATGGCCCGTTAGATCAGTTGGTTAGATCGCATGCCTGTCACGCATGAGGCCAGGGGTTCAAGTCCCCTACGGGTCGCCAAACCTCGGTTGAGGGATCATCTAATGGGTAGGATAGCGGATTTTGATTCCGTTCATCTAGGTTCGAACCCTAGTCCCTCAGCCACTCTATTTGCGCCCTTAGTTCAGTTGGATCAGAATGCAACGCTACGAACGTTGAGGTCGGAGGTTCGAATCCTTCAGGGCGTGCCAATTAAATTAAAAATTGAAGATAAACTCTAGCAACTTAAATATAATATATTAAGAAAGACCGCTGGATATCTGCATATGAATAGTAATAAAAATATATGGTTTTTTAGAGAACCTCGCTCAGGAAGTATGTGGGCATTATATGCTCTACATAAGGCTTTAAACAAACAACAATTCATATTCGATGCACTACTTATTGAAAACCTAGATGGTAAAATAAATCAGAATAAAAGTAATATAATTGATAGTTTTTTAAAAATTAAACATCAATTTTCTGATTTTAATAGCATCTATAGCTCTCATTACTTTTTTTTATTACCGTATTTGACAAACACTAAAGAAATATTTCTAGTGAGATCAACAAGAAGAAATTCTTTAGATCAAATTTTAAGTCTTCTGTATAGAGACATGAATAAAAGAGGGTTGCGTCATTATTATGTAGATGATGATAAAAATCCTTCATATAATTATTTTTTAAAAACGTTAGAAAATCCTGTAATAATATCTAAAAAGCAAGTCCTTAAAGAATATGAAATGTTAAAAACTATGAATAAATTGTGGGATGAAAATGCTAAAAGATTTTCTAACTTTACAATTTATTACGAAGATTTGAATGAAGGCATAAAGATTCCTGATTTTGATATCAAACTAGGATTTGATATGTATCCTGATTATATGAATAAAATTCCTGAGTACAAGTCTAAAGTATTCGCTAACTATGAACAAATTACAGTATGGTATAAAGAGTTCGAAAACAAATACGGACCTATTAAAGAATAATTTAGAGAATGTCGGGCACAGCTTTCTTTAAAACAGCTTTATGTATCAAATCAGATAACTGTGCTGATAAAGTCATTCTACAGCTACGGTGATAATGCCCAGGATGCGGCCCGTTTGGGTGAGAAGAGTCAGAATAAACTTGATCTAAATCTATATCAAATTTTAGAAAATTCGGCGGAGTTTCTTTTGTTAAGTTTTTATAAAAACTTTCGATTATTTTATGAGAATATTGATATGCCATTATTTCATCTGAAAAATTTTTATTTCTGCCAAGGTGTAATTTTTTAGTATATAATGGAAGTATTTTACCTACCTGATTGAGTTCCTTCATATATACATTGCTAGTGAACGTATTTCCGAAAATTATAGGTATACAATTTAATGAATCAATTTGAGATAAAAAATCGGTAACATATTCATATTGTTTTCTATATGTACTTATATCTCCTCCATCAAAGTATTTCACATGATTAGGGATAGTAGTTTTTAACCAGTCAGGTAAATAAGGTGTTAATTTACCATATGAAGTACTGATATCAAACATTTCTGAACCATCATAAAAATATCTGAGTAGTTCATATGCAAAATCGAGTATGACAACGGTATTTGCAGGGGCAGATTTAATGTCTGATATTAAGTCTTTTTCTTTTAATATAAGTTGTAATTGAGTTTGTAATAGTTGATTTTTTATCTTTAGTAAATTTTTGTCTTTAAGTATCTGTAAGGCTAACTTTCCTGGCGGATAATAAGTTCGGCTCACAGAACCAATGTGACTGAAAATTAAATTGTATTTAGAATTAAAATTAGGATCAGCCCTCAATATATCGGTAACAGTGCATGAACCTATAGTTATTATGTTAATCATATTTTTATTTAGTCTTTGCCCCTGTGATGGAATTGGTATACGTGTCTGACTCAAAATCAGAATTTTGCGGGTTCGACTCCCGCTGGGGGCACCAATATTGGGGATTCGCCAAGCGGTAAGGCATCGGATTTTGATTCCGACATTCGGTGGTTCGATCCCATCATCCCCAGCCAAATCCGGTTAGTTCAGAGGTAGAACGCTACATTGACATTGTAGAGGTCAGTGGTTCGACCCCACTACTGGATACCAAAATGTTTGATTGTTCCGATGAAAGATGATACACTCTTATAGTAATTAGAACGAATGGGATTTGTACGGGACGTTAGCTCAGTTGGTAGAGCAGTAGACTTTTAATCTATTGGTCACAGGTTCAAATCCTGTACGTCCTACCATATTTAAAATCTGCCCGTAGCTCAGTTGGATAGAGCAAGTGGCTTCTACCCACTAGGTCGGGAGTTCGAATCTCTCCGGGCAGGCCAGAAAGAGGGAATAGATGAGAGTAAAGGTTTATAACAAGAATATTGTGCATCTGATATTTCCTAATCAGAAGGAGCTTACCATGACCTTGTCCAGACCGCAAGAGTTTTATGAGAGTGACAATATCAAGTTGCGCAACAGGATATTTACCTATGAGCAGTTTATAGATCAGTACACGCATAAAGATGGAAGTTTTGATTATTTCATGAATTGGGGAGGATTCAATCTTCCCTGTCACGTATTAGAAGATTTTTTCGATACATTTGAGTTGACATTCCGTGAAGCTAAAATACGTGAAGTGACCAAAAAATTGAAGCGTAAGCCTTATTACCTGATCGGCACAATAGCAGGAGATGATGAGACGTTAAAGCATGAATTGATTCATGCTTATTACTATCTGAATCCCGCCTATAAACAGCAAGTCGATGTTTTAGTCAGATCCATGCGTAAAGATTTAAAGACACAGTTAACGTTTGCATTGAAGAATATGGGCTATGCGAATCATGTGATTACAGACGAAATAAATGCGTACATGGCTTCAAGTAAACTTAAATACTTAAAGAATGAGTTAGATTTAGAATTGACGAGAGCAGATATAAAGCCCTTCGTTGATTTAGCAGAGACGGTATTGCGGCGGTCGTATAATGGTAATACCCTAGCCTTCCAAGCTAGAGCCGCGGGTTCGATTCCCGCTCGCCGCTCCACAAAAAGGGTAAGTAATTATGATGGACAGTAAACAATTAGCGTTGAAATTTTTAGCAAATGCCTGCGATGATATGGCAGAAGTTTGCGATGAGAATATCAATAGCCTAGATAAAAAGAAAACATTACGTGATCTTGAAAAAGAATTTGGATATCTTTTGGCAGCAATCAAAGAAGTAACAGAAGAATATAAGCTAGATGAAAAAAGAGTTTTCGCTAACGTAGATAAAGAAATAAAAAAAAGACAGACCGAGTTATAAAATGTTAAATGTTGCGAAACGTTTAGCCCGCGTGAGTGAAGATTTCTATCACAAGTCATCAAATAATTTTTTAAAACACGATTTTCCATTTCAGATCGAAAAATCGATGTGGAATTATGTTGATGATATAGAGTCAGCACATTTAGTCCCGTTTATCATGAACAACGCGGCGCAAGCAACCAATTCAGTTTTTAAGACAAATGATAAACAACTAGCAGTCAACATGCTTGCGTATGAGATAGACTATACTTATAAAGAACCTTTCTATATTGAATTGGTTGATAATGCTCAAGAGTTTACCAAACATAATGTTTTAGTGCATAAAGATAAAAAACTTATCGGCCATCCTGATAAAAGGCTTTTGTATTATGATTCTATGTGGGATATATGCAAGTTATATTTCACAGAATATGACAGGATCACTAATCCGCAAGATAGACTTTGGACTGAATATACAACCAAAGACATTTATAATGTACCAGAAATCAATAAGTCAGGAGAAAAGAAATTCTTTTCTATGGCATATCTGCATTCTTTGATGCATCCTAGGAATAGATTTAGAGCGGCGTTAACAGAACAATTGTATGAATTTGCCGATGAGGGGTATTTAGGCGCAGAGAATAGTAGAATCATGCCTAATAACCCTAGTAAAAATATCATTGATAGAATGGATAATAAATCAGCAGGATTTTGGTATCCGGCTGCTGATGAATATTATCAGAACACATATCTATCGATATATGTAGAAACGATCACTAATTCTATGCATGAAGTTAGATGCGTCACGGAAAAGACATTTGAACCTTTGATCAAAGGTAATTTCATATTACCTTTCGGCTACAGAGGCATGATCCAAGATATCAGAGAATATGGATTCATCATGCCGAATTGGATCAACTATCATTATGATACTATAGCCGATGATGAAATGAGGTTTCAATACTTCTTGTATGAAGTGGATGCCACATTAGGAAAAAGCAAAAAACATCTGCATGAGTTGTATCTTTCAGATAAGCATATATTAGAACATAACCGTAAGGTATTTTATGATAGACCTTACGACGGATTCTATAATAAATTAAAGTCTAGATATGATTTATTAGTAAATAGTTAAGTAAAGCCCCGGTGACGGAATTGGTATACGTGTTGGTCTTAGAAGCCAAATTTTAGGAGTTCGAGTCTCCTCTGGGGCACCATCAATATAGGATAGTAGATGATCACTAGAGAGATAATTAACCCTAACATATCTTTTATAGATTATATAGACGGGGAAGTAAAAAAATATACATACGAATATCTCAATAGTCTCATCGATGCTTATAAAAATCTGTTAGTGTCCAAAGGTGCTAGAAAAGGTATGAGCGCCGTCATAGGTACACAAGCAAGCACAGTACAAATAGCACTAGTTATGGCTTGTGCGGAATTAGGTATCACTATTGTTATCAATGATAATCCTTTACCTGCCAATCAAACAGTTAAGCAATATGTTCCTGGATTAATTAATGCAAAATTAAAGTTGATGTTACCTATAGATTTTTTCATATTGGGTAACAGAAATCAAACAGACAAATTTAAAGTATTCAATGACATCTGTAGATATACTATTGTGATTGACGAAGAGAATTTAAATTACATAACAAATTTTGATATAAATGCGGACGAAAGTACAACGCTTATAAAATGTACATCAAGTGGTACAACAGGCACGCCTAAAATTATTACTCATACTCATGGCTTCATGAGCAAATTAATAGAGAGAAACAGCAAGCGATTCTATGGTAATATGGGAATGATCACTAATCTTGCTCACGGTAGTAGTTCTGCTGTTTATTTCTTACCGGGTCTGATGAGTACTAAGACTAATCAATACGTCAATCTACCTAATATTCCGTTAATAAAAATAGTAAAAATACTACAAGAGAATTCACTTTCATTAGATCATCTGTTAGTGCCCTACACTGCAATGATAGATGACTTTTTTAGTTACACTGAAGTATTACCCGACTGTATTATACACACGTTGGGCATGATTAGAAAATCATGGGTAGAAGAAATAAAGAAGGGTAGGACTAAAGACATCATAAGCATATTCGGCACGAACGAGACATCTGGTCCATTCATGATCAATCAGGCCACAGATATAGATTTTGCCGAAAATAGTTACAAGATGTTAGATGACTTTTATAAGGTGACATTGAATAAGGACAATGACCTAGAAGTCACTGTGCCTGTTTATAATACGATTGTGCGAACATATGACACATTCTTGAAACGTGGAAGTAAGTTTGTGCATATAGGACGTAGCAATCTATATAGAGTAAACGACTTAGAGATTGATATAGGAAAATATCAGTCTGAAATAGACAAAGTATTGAAGGCTGAGTTAGTCATCGATACACAGAAAGATAATATTTATCTAGCAATTTGGGACGAGTACTTTGATATAAGCAAGGTACGACATATAGATAACATGATGAGAAATGACAGTAATGGCTTACACTTCATAAGCAAATATGACTCACTAACCTATTCCGAGTTCTTGAATGGAATCAAGATTGATAAGGAGATGTTGAGGGAGTATTTCAGGAACATGTAGCCAAACTAGTATACATCCTCATTATGGTACTGTATAATATACGTAGTTAATGGAGATTGTATTATGAAAACGGTTACTTTTGAAAACATCTTCAATAAAGAAAGATTTGAGATTTTGGGTAAACGAGATACCAAAATCATCGATGGTGTTGAGTACTATCGTGTATTTAAGCCAGGTACCAAGCGTGAAGTATATGTGCGCAAGGACTTTTTAAAGAAGGTTAAATAAGTTAAGAAAGAGGAGATTATGGCAGTTTTAGCACTTGATATCACGGGAACTCCCCGCCAGTGGATTAGCACTGATGACGCTATTACCTACCATGCAAAGAAAGCAGTAGCATGGACTCTGGGTAATATCGTAGCAAAATATCGCGGTGGATTACAAAATGACGGAACAGAATCATATTTAGAAACACCCAGCATTATCGCTATCAAGGGCCATGGTTTCAACCCCGCAAAGCACGGTCGTGTAGCATTGACCAATCGCACGTTGTTCGGTCGTGATCGCCATGTATGCGCATACTGCGGCGGGCATTTTACTGGAGCTGGACAACTTAGCCGTGATCATATTATGCCCCGTAGCCGCGGTGGTATGGATGACTGGATGAACGTTGTCACTGCATGTAAGAAGTGTAACACCCATAAAGGCAGCAAAACTCTTAAAGAGGCTAGACTTGAGTTACTGTATATTCCATATGCACCTAATCACTTTGAAAACTTGATCTTACAAAATAGAAACATACTAGCAGATCAGATGGAATATCTACTGTCAGGCGTGCCTAAGTATAGTAGAGTTATTTTATCCTAGTATGTATTTGTCTTAAATAAAGACATGCTCTCATAGCTCAGTTGGCCAGAGCAATCGCCTAGTAAGCGATAGGTCGTCTGTTCGAATCAGACTGAGAGCACCATAATATCATGATAATACCTAAAGCATATACCAATAAATTTCTTCAATTACATGGAGTAATGTTAGATTACTGCGAAGTAATAAACGGTAGATTTTCCTATATACCTATCACTAAAAATATGAGCAAAATCATGAAAATGAGTTTTGAACAGTATAAGAGAAAACCCGACCGTATCAAAAAGGTAGACTATTGTTCAAGATTTACTGTGCTATTGAGAGATCCATTAGACAGATGGTCTAGCGGAATAGTCGAATTCTTCAAGCTACATGGATATGTTCATCTATTAAAAGAGCAGAAATTTGTAGATGACATTGTGACGAGGACATTATGTTTTGATAGTCATACATTACCTCAGATATGCTTTATGCAGGAAGTAGATACCGATAAATGTGACTTTTTTTACATAACTCCTGACGTAAATCAATATCTAAATAAGTTCCATAAAGAGCATTATGATATAGATTTGAATATAGATGATGTTAATAATCCAGAATACATGGACATTCAACTATCTCTGAAACAAACTATATTGTCGGAACAAAATCTTATACAGAGTTTCCGTGCATTCTATTTCGATGATTATGTTTTATTAAACCGTGTTCGAAATAAAATCGTAAATCCTGCTGAAGTTCATTTTATATAGGTTTTGTACAGTACAGAAACTATACATTTTGGCCGTCACGTATAAATAGAGTTGACATAAAGATGTGTCCAAGCAGTACAGGAGTACTATATGAAGAAGATAGCAGTAGCAACATTGGCATTGTTTTCAACACTAGCGATTGCTCAGGATCGTGTAGCAAAGTTCGATAAGAACGAAGACCAAAAAGTAGATTATTCAGAGTTAAAAAAGGCATGTGATGTCACTAGAAGTTTGTTTGAAAAAGCAGATAAAAACGGTGATGAAGCATTGAGCAATTCAGAAATGAAAACAGCCAGAGCCTATCTCTTCAGAAAGTGTGATAAAGAAGAGTAATCAACAATCGGCCTTTAAAGGATTGTAGGGCGGTAGAAATATCGCCCTTTTTCTTTTCCCTCATGGGTTGAACTGTCTAAGTAACTATATGTACAAATACCATGAGTTAAAAACTATACACATTGAGATGACAGAGCGTTGTAACGCAGCCTGTCCCCAATGCGGTAGAAACATCAATGGTGGAGAACAAAACCCCTACATAAAAAACCGTGAGTTATCTTTAGAAGATATAAAAAAATTCATTCCAGTAGACTTGTGCAAACAACTAACTAATATCTATATGTGCGGTAATTACGGGGATCCCATAATAGCGCAAGACACATTAGAAGCATTTAGATATTTCCGCGAACAAAATCCTGATCTATTACTAAGCATGAATACTAACGGTAGTGCTAGATCAACAGAATGGTGGACTGATTTGGCTAAAGTATACGGTGATAAAGGATATGTGATCTTTAGCATAGACGGGTTAGAAGATACTAATCATATCTATAGGCAAAATACCATATGGTCAAAGATCATAGAGAATGTATCTGCCTTTATACAAGCCGGCGGAAAGGCACGTTGGGAATACATCGTATTCAGACATAATGAACACCAAGTAGAAGAAGCCAGAGAACTTGCAAATACGTTAGGTTTCGAACAGTTCACAGTGAAGAAAAGTGCTAGATTCATGTCTCTTAGTGGCGACATCAAAGAGAATAGTATCGTAAAAGATAGAAAAGGTAATACGATCAATATCGCACCTCCTGAGAACAATGAATATAGAAATGATGGGTTAAAGAAGATAAACACATTAAATGTGCAAAATATCAATGTTACATTACCCACAACATATCTTGAAGTAAAGAACAAACTCAACCTTGAGTTATTTTTGGATACAGAATTGCAAAAAGAATACGATAATGCAGATATAATCTGCAAAGTTCAAAAAGAAAAAAACATTTATATCAGCGCGGAAGGCATAGTCCAACCCTGTTGTTGGGTAGCTAGTCAGATGTACCCATGGTACCATAGCCCAAGAGGTACACAGATTTGGAAACTGATAAACAAAGTAGGATTAGATAACATCAATCTACATAAATATAGCCTTGCTGAAATATTAAAAGGTAACTATTTTGATATGATAGCTGACAGTTGGAATAAACCTAGCTGTAAAGAAGGCAAGTTAAATATATGCAGTAAAGTGTGCGGCAAGAGTTTGGAAACATTTAGTAAGCAATACTCTTGACAAACATAAGTAGATTAGATATAATAAGGATAATTCGGAGTGTAGCACAGCCTGGTAGTGCGTCTGCTTTGGGAGCAGAAGGTCCAAGGTTCGAATCCTTGTACTCCGACCAGTTTTACAATTTGCGGGATTAGCTCAGTGGTAGAGCGCCACGTTTACACCGTGGATGTCGGGAGTTCGACCCTCTCATCCCGCACCAATCAACTGTAGTCATCATACGTATCGTCTCTTACAGTATCTAAGGTCACACAGTGAGGACCGCCGCTTAATGTACGGCAATGGCGCATACGAACAGGCATGATGTCAAATCCATTTTGTTCTAATTGTTTGATCAAATGTGTCTGACGTTCTTCAACTGCGATTAATTTCTCACTGAGGCTGAGTATGTTCATACCAAGCCATGGACTTGCAGCAGCCCAGTTTTCTTCAAATGGTGTCTCGACTGGATCGTTGAAGTAAATCTTTTTCCAGTTCTTCAAGAATGCTGGACAGTTGTGTTCACCCACACGCTTACCATTTAGTAACACGACACCGGGTGCTAGTGGCATGATGGTAGTATCTAAGTGAACATACGCATAAACATCGGTCATGACATGTACACGATACTTGTCACCTAATGTTGATTGTAGCCATTGTGCGCCAAAACGATTACCTGAATTGCTCACTAGATAAAGTATGTCTTTACCACACTTGACTATGTTGGCAGCATCGAATGCAGGTTCAAAGTCAGTCAATGTGCTAGCATGTGTCAGTTCGCTACGATCATATAATTCATCAAGCAATTGACCTTTAGGTGCGCTTATCCAGCGACTGCCGTTCTTGAAATAGTTTTTGAATATTTCTCTATAAGCGAATGTCTCAAAGTATCTAGCACGTAATGGCATAGGAGTTTCGATCAGCATATCACCAATAGCTAATACGCTATCTCTAGGGCAATATGTGTAGTATCCATCAGTCTCCCAATCAGGAGTACTGAACTTTTTACCACTGTCAGTGAGTGCAGGACGTAATACTTTCACCCCAATGCTTTCTAATTGTTGTTTGAATACTTCTAAATCTTCAACAGATTCTTCACGTATCTGTTGCGGATAATATCCGCCGGGCAAACCTTGTACAGAATCATAGTTTGCGTAATCTACGCAGTGTATGTCGTGGTTCTTGATATTAGGTATCTGAGCAAATTCTGCTCTACCCAATATTACTTCTTTTAGTGTTCCCCATTCTGTGTTGCTGTTAACTTTGTTTTCCATTGTTTTGTCCTTCTACCTCTGTGATATATCGCTTTGCTAAAGTCCTGGAAATTATTAAACATAGGTCCATTGACTGTAAATTCTGTTGTAGTATATGGGTATTGTCTCCCATAACATATCAGATTATGATCGTTAAGGTCTATATATTTTACATACTCACTACCATATATATCAATTATAAACTGCGTCAATGTTTTAAAATATTCTATGCGATTTTCTTCAAATACGATAGCACTTGCGCTTTCATATTCCCAATAAAAATCATTTTTACCGAATATCTGACGACCCCAAAAATCTCCGGTTTCTAATGTATTCATTAATAATTTTTTAGTGATTTGATATTCTTTATTGACGATATTATCACTTAACTTGATATAATCGTAGAATTTTTTATATATCCGGCTACGACCTATATTCAAGTCTCTGCTTAGATTCTCTGCTACGATATTAGCCCAACCTAAACTATGCATAGTGATCATAAAGTATTTGAACAAGAAACCTTCGATATATTCATCATAACTCATAGTGTTATGTGAGATCACATATTTGCCTATCTCTAAAGGAAGTTCTTTGTTTCTATGTGCGAAGAAACTGACCTGCGGAGTAAAAGCAAATTTGATATCATGTCGGCTAATATAACTAAGATCGCTGAATTCTGTATTTTCATACGCTTCTAATGGGTGTCCAAATATCCAACCTTCTGGATTAATATCAATAACGTAACTGATACCTTCTATCCAGCTATCTAGAGTTTCGCCCGGAAGGCCTAATATGAAATCATGATAAGTGGGTATGCCTAGATCGATATATTTCTGTGCGATGTCTTCTAGTTTGTCGTTGGCTATGTTGATACGCTTGATGTTAGTCAGTGCTGTTTTGTTTTGACTTTGTAGGGCTAATGTCACACCGCCGCGATTCATGCTGTCAAGTATCTTGCTCATCTCAAACAAACGTTCAGGGCTGTTTTTAGCCCATGTAGCATTGATCTTTTCAGGGAAACCATTTTCGCTATGCTTTTGCTTGATGTATTTGACTAGATCCAAATCTCTAGGAAAAATACCGAAATTAGCATCAGCAACCTCGACATATTCTATCTTATGTTCACTGAACCAATCAATCTCACGCAATAATCTATCAGTCTCAAACATATAGACCTTGTTATAATAATCAGCTCCTAGATCACAGAATGTGCAATGATAAGGACAGCCGCGATGTGTCTCCCACACAGGCATGAAATTGTATAGTGGGTAGCGTGTGAAGTATTCGTCAAACACACCCTCTAGATAAGGACTTGGTAATTCTTTAAGATCAGTTTTTCTGATTCGTGTAGTAGTCTTTACATACTGATCGTTATCTATATAAGCGATTCCGGGAACATCTCTGATATCTGATTTATTCGCTAATGCTGTTAGCAATTCTACTAAAGATTGCTCACCCTCGCCCCACACGCTGTAATCGATATAGTTGTGTTCACGGAGATATGATTCTTGCTGTTGTGCGTTTGGCCCGCCTATAACAATTGTGACATTGGGATATAGTTGTTTGAATCTTTTAGCTATCTCTAAGTGATATGTAGTGTTCCAGCCATAATTGCTGAACAATAATATATCCGGATCAACAATTTTTGATTCGTAAACTTTTACAGGCAACTTCTCAAAATATATATCTGCTAATGTATAGTTGTTTCTAATATCATCAAATTGCCGGGCATAGGTCCATAGTATACCTGAACTATAAGGCAGGTAGATACTATTGCCGTAACTCTCTTGGCATTGAAAAAAATATAATTTCATCCTAGATAATTGTCAAATATTTTTTGTTTGCTCAAATCAGTATAAGTTTCATTACTTCCAGTATCAGGATTATGGTCAGGAAGTTCTTCCAACTTAATAATACCTATAGCAGCATCTTCGGGAGTCATATACATATGATAACCTACACAAGCTAATTGATCATCTTTATACATGACTTCCTTATGTCTACCATCATAGATCATTGGTCTACACCAATCAACGAAATTCTTATCATCAGTGAGTATAACACCACCGCGACCTATCTTCAATGTTTTTCGATGATGGAAGCTGACACAGTAATAACTATCCTGTATATACATATCTTTACGAAATCTAGTAGCACCGTCGATCACTGGAGTGTCCCCTAGACGATAATCTCCGGACCAATTTAAATCAGTGAATCTTACTTTATTACCTGCGTGTATGATCTGACATGGAACACTAGCATACGTATGTTTAGGAATCTCTATCACACGATCTTTGATGTTTAGATATTTCAAACAAAGGAACAATGCATTGCTACAGCTATCTAAGCATACTGCGTATTTGCTACCTGCGTATTCTGCTAACTTATTTTCAAATATAGTTACAGTATCCCAGGGGTCATTAATCTTGTATCCTTTATTTATGAGTTGGGATATCATATGGTTCTCCTAATTCGTTATCAAACCAATATAAACTACGATGTGGTCTATCGTCTTCACGATAATGGGCATCGCTGATATAATAGAATAATCTAAATGTGTTACGTGAGCGATTTTCTGGGCAAGTGATAGGATCGGGATATCCATGAAATCCACGCTTATGATAACGCCATATGACTACACGATTGAAAATAGTCGGTACTTCTTGTATGACTTTTTCATTATTGAAGTCTTTAAATTGTAATGCACCGCCCCACTCAGGTTTCCATTCAGGATCGAGGTATACTATCAAACTCAACATGCGATGTAATTTTAAACTGTCGTTCCAATTAAAATCTGTATGTATCTTTAAACTGTAACCATTAAATGTCCGTGAATAACCTGCACCTGTGAGATATGGATCAGGAATAAGATCAGTAATCCCGGTGACTTTGGTTAACCAATTCATGCCTAACGCACTGTGCATATGATTGACAAATTCAAAGGCCGCAGGACATACTTCAAGATTGTTACATTCTTTCATGCGACTTCCACGCCTTGTAAAGTCTCGCCAGTACTGATCAGGAACGGATATACATTCTTTATACATTTTTTCTGCATGATCTTTGGGCAAAAAGTCATCAAGCACAATCATAGGAAATGGGGGAGTGCCCACAAATGTGTTATTAAGTTCTTGGTAATTATTAAATTTGTTACGGATATGGTTAATTATCTGCATTTAAAGTCTCCATATTATACTTATGATTTTTTAAAAGGCTTGACAAGAAAGACAGTAGCATATATAATAGTTTCTATGTTGAATAAAGCCTCGGTGGTGAAATTGGTAGACACAAGGGACTTAAAATCCCTCGGCCACAAGCTGTGCCGGTTCGAGTCCGGCCCGAGGCACCAAGATTGGGACTATAGCTCAATTGGTTAGAGCAGCGGACTCATAATCCGTTGGTTCGGGGTTCAAGTCCCTGTGGTCCCACCAATATCTCAAAAAATCCAGAATTCTGGATTTTTACAAACTGTAAAGTATGATATTTTTATCTCCCCTAGAATCTTCTAAATACTTTTACGCCCTCAAAAAGGGGCGTAATTACCTATATGGTAATTTTAATCAAGGAGAGTAAAATATGCGTAAAGCACTTATAGCATTAGTTATGTTGGGATCATTATCAACAGTTGCAATGGCTGCTGATGTAAATCTAAGTGGTAACTTCGGTTATCGTTTTGATTCAGTAGAGGCAGGTACTGCACCTAAATCAGATACAGATCGTATGAAAGCAGAGTTGTTACTTAACGCTACAGTCAACGACAAGGTAAAAGTTGTCGCCGGCGTACGTACAGGTTCATTTAACTCAGCATATGACGATATGGGCGGTAACGCCGGTCTGAAAGATGTTGGTCTTCACTTAGCATATGTGGAATACGCTGCTTTGGATCAAGTCAAGGTTCGCCTTGGCAAGATGCATCAACCTTGGGCAAGTTCATCAAGTCTATTCTTTGACCGTGATGTTAAGCCAGAAGGTCTAGCAGTAGCGTTTACTCATGGATCAGGTTTATTCGCTAACGTATCTTCATTGAAGATCGTAGAAGGCGGAGCAAACAGTGATTCAAGAGTACAAAGCCTTCAAGTTGGCTTGAAGAAGGATCTAGGAGCATTGTCATTGACAGGCGCCGCGGCACTACACAACCATAGAAATGTGGGTGCAGATGTCAACCTTCAGCAAGCATTCGGTGAAGTAGGAACTAAGGTTGCTGGTCTTCCAGTAGCCGCATTCGTGGACTTCATGCGCAACGACAAGGCAAATGCTGATAACCAAGCACTCGCATACGGTGTCAAGATTGCTAAAGGCAAGTGGGATGTTTCAGCATTCCATCAAAAAGTCGAAGCAAATGCACAGTATGGTTTGTGGCACGACTCTGACTTCAGCGGTGCAATAGGTAACCACAAGGGCTATGGCCTAACTGCTGGTTACAAAGTCGCTAAGGGTTGGAAGGTCAACGCTAAGTATTTTGATGTTGAGCGTGGAGCCAGCAAAGAAGACTACAAGCGTTTGTTGATAGACTTGAACTACATGTTCTAAAATAGAACAAAAAGATTAAGTCAGATAAGAGGGAACAGAAATGTTTCCTCTTTTCTTTTATAGAATAAGTAAGTTTGCTATAATAATTTAACTGGAAGAGTGGCAGAGCGGTTGAATGCAACGGTCTTGAAAACCGTCGATCTCGCAAGGGGTCCGTGAGTTCGAATCTCACCTCTTCCGCCAAATATAGAAAAAATTGTAATATGACTATTAAATATGAAGACTTACAACCACATGTCGATATGTTGATCGACGCACTAGAAAATAAAGGGGCAAGTTCAAGCGGCATGCCCAATGAACAAGTATATCCATTTGCTCAGAAATATAGGGAGTTCTTAACAGAAATTCAAAACAGGCGTGTATCTAGATATCATTTAGAACACTTCTTAACTGAAAATCACGAAGCGATAATGAAAGTAACTAATCAACCCTATAGGTCTGAACAATTATTGGGTGCATTACGGATTTATTTTTACAAAGAGTTTATGAAAAAGAAATGATCACTGAAAAAGTAACATGGGTACATCATTGGAGTGATAGGACCTTTAGTTTTAAAACAACAAGATCAAATACATTCAGGTTCACCGCAGGTGAATTTGCCATGATAGGCTTGCGTGTAGATAACCGCAACATACTACGTGCGTACAGCGTAGTTAGCCCGCCATGGAAAGAGGAACTAGAGTTTCTTAGTATCAAGATACAAGACGGTGATCTGACTAGCAGATTGCAACATATCAAAGTGGGTGATGAGATCATACTCGCTGAGAAGACTACAGGTACATTAGTCAATAACGCATTACTCAAAGGGGGCGAATTATACATGTTAGCCACTGGAACTGGACTGGCACCCTTCATGAGTTTGATACGTGACATCGAAACACTAGAAACATGGGACAAGATCAATATCGTTCATAGCGTCAGAGATGAAAAGGATCTAGCATATTATAATGATTTGATGACAAGTTTTAAAGAAGGTGAGCCTGAATTGTTTGAGTTGATTGAGCCAAGGCTGAGATATAAGCCTATATTGACCGGCAAGGGCGACTTGCGAATCACTGATCAATTATATCAGGGATACATAAATATTGATTACACCCACGATAAGATCATGCTATGTGGGAATCTTGAATTCAATCAAGAGGTCAGCGAATGGTGTGTTAAACAGGGTATGCATGAAGGTAGCTTACGTGAACCCGGAAACTTTGTGATTGAGAAAGCATTTGTAGAAAAATGAAGAAAACAATACTCATGATCGGTGATAGCTGGGGAGTACCTAATTATACAATTGTGAAAAAAACCGGAGAATCTCCTGAAACTCACACAGAGTACTTATTAAGGGCTAAAGGTTATAACGTTTACAATTGCTCTCTTAATGGGAGCAGTAATTGTAAGGCTATAAATCTAGCAAAAAAATTTCTGAATGGGGACAGGGTAGTATTGGAACCTAGACGTGGGTCTCATAATTTAAATCCTTCAAATATAAAAACCTATAGAGGTCCTACATATTCAACGTCTATTGACAAAGATGCTACTATCGATGTAATAATTTGGTTTCATACAGATTTTTTTAGGGGACCATATTATGATCCGGAAAAAAGTATCAACGATAATATTAAGTACAGCGCAGAAAAAAATTATTCATTAGCTGCTGATTTATTCAATCAATGTCCGGATGCCAAGATAATAGTGATAGGTGGTCAGTCTCCTGTACTTACCGAGATACTTTATCAACATATTATCCCGGATTATCTTATAGAAGATTGGCGTAGTGAGATAATAGGAACAAAACTTCCGGAGGTTTATACACTAAGCACACTTTTAATTATAGAAAAAAGTCCCGACACTTTAGATTTTAAACTGGATTTACTAGAAAAACATCGAATTATAATGGATGCTATGCGTAACAGTCCTGACTTCCCCGATAATAAGCATCCGGGAGCAAATGCTCATAAAAAACTAACTGAACGTCTTATAAAGTTTATTGAGGAAGATAGGTTATGAAAACAATACTCATGATCGGTGATAGCTGGGGAGTACCTAATTATGAGGGTCTTCCGGGTTCCCCACCGGAGACACATACTGAGTATAGATTAAGAGAGTTAGGTTATAAAGTTTATAACTGTAGTATGAATGCTAGGGGAAATCTAGCTCCTATAGACCTGGCTAGACGCTACCTCAGAGGTGAAACAGTAATCTTGGAACCAATTCATCTACACACCGACCTTAGGGGATATGGTATTCCAAAAGTTATTGATGAAATTAATCCCAAGATAGATTATATCATATGGTTCCATACTGAGTTTCTGCGTGAGTTGTATCAAAAATTACTACCATTACACGAAAATATCATTGAGGCTGCACACACAACATATAGAACGGCAGCAGAGTTTTTTAGTGAACATCCTGAGGCTAAAAAAATAATCATAGGTGGTCAAGCACCTTTAGTAATGGACATATTGCAACAATACATAAAACCAGATTTTTGTATTCCAGACTGGCGCTCAGAAATTTTAAAAATTAAAATGCCTGAATCGCACACTTTGACCAAAACGTTTTGGATAGAAAACAGTGCCGATTCTACCGAATCTAAATTAGAAATAATAGAAGTAAATAGTAAAATACTAGAGGCTATGAATAGATCACCTGACTTCCCTGATAATTGTCATCCAGGTGGAAACGCACATAAATTACTGGTTGAAAAAATACACAAGTATATTTCTGGCCCTGAAGTTAAAAAATCACAAAAGAGTTCATTATGAGATTTGATGCATTATTGTTAGTTGATTGCTGGGACGAAAATTGGATAAGAAAAAAGAATGGCTTACATATACGCCAATTTTACGGAAGACTTATTGACTACGTAGATATGTTTTCATTTGTCAATGTTTTATTTGCTTCAGGATATGAAAATACCCATCCATGGTTTGAAAATCATTATCCAAATCATAGATATGTCAGAAACATCAGAGATGTAAAAGAAGTCTTACATATGAACTCTTCAGTGCTGATCGGAGGGGCAGCATGGAATTATTGTCTACATTATGCACCTGTTTCGATTCAAACTTTAAGCGATTCTGGATACCACCTTTATTCCCATCCGGAAATTGTAGACACGGGGATGTATGACAATACTAGAGTCACGCACGATGACTTTAAACGAGATAATATACCCTGGCGCAAGGTTTATGATTTTTACTATCTACAAGCAGGAATCATTCAAGATAACACAAACACTAAAGGTAAGCCTCCCGCCGATTCTTTATAAATAACCATAGAGGTAATTTATGCGGTTTTTAACAAGGAAGTTAGTTCAGCCCGGCGATCTGAACGCAAGAGGTACACTATTCGGGGGACGTTTATTAGCCTGGGTAGATGAGGAAGCAGCGATCTTTGCAGGTCTTGAAACAAGACATAATAAAGTAGTCACAAAAAAGATATCAGAAATAGACTTTATAGCACCTGCATTTCAGGGTGATATTATCGAAATCGGTGTCGCATTAAAAAGAGTAGGAAAGACGAGCATTACTTTAGAAGTGCAAGTACGTAATCTGGTAACGCAAAAGGTAATTGTTAATATAGATGAAATGGTATTCGTTTGTGTTGATGAATCCGGTAGACCTGTGCGTCATGTTTTGGGTGGACCTTAAGATAAATACATATGTACGTTAATGTACATAAAGGAGAACAAACATGGAACTAGAAACAGGCATAGTTGTTGTAATCGTTATCGCTGTAGCCGCATTCATTTTTATGAAGAAGAAAAAGGCTTCTGATGCAGGTACTGGATCAACCGGCGGTGAGTTTCATAAAGACAGTGTAGACAAACAAGAGTTGTAATACACTATACGCATCGTTTATTAATAGGGAGAATATTCTCCCTATTTTTTTGTCTTATAAATATTGTCACAACAAGGAGATTATATAATATGGCAAAAGGTTCATCGACATCCGCTAGTAACAAAACTAACACAGTTTTCAAACGCACAAGTCAAGGTGGAAGCAGACCAAAAACTAGTGCTATGAATAAAGATCAGAAAAAAGCATTCAAGCATTATAGGGGACAGGGTAAATAAAAAATTGTGATAGGTGCTAAATTACCACTTACAGCAAGCAGACCTTGCGGTACCTGTAATGCTTGCTGTGTGGGGTTTCTAACAGCAAACATATATGGGACTCCTATGATTAGTGGTCGACCATGTAAGTTCTTAGACAAGAATTGTTCTATCTACAACTTTAGACCTCAGCTTTGTAAGGACTATATATGTGAATGGAAAAGTAATCCCGCTATTCCTGATCGTTTCAAACCTAATAATAGCAATGTGATAATGCATATACGTGTCAAAGAGGGGTATGATTATCTACAGGTATTAGATAGAAACAAAGAATTACATAAAGAACTATATGATTGGATATACAGGTATCATTTACAGGGTATCTATGAAAATGTGATTTATAATCACTACAGTAACTTTCCTAGCAACTATTTAGGAAACCAAATCGTATTGACTAAGAATGAAAAATTTCGTATTATTGCTACAGAGAAGGTAAATTAAATGAGCGGAAAAGGAAGCAAACCTAGACCATATAGTGTAGACAGAAAGACATTTGATAAGAACTGGGATGCCATATTTGGTAAGAAAGAAAAGCAAGAAAAAAATCAAAAAGAGCAAAGTAAACAAGCTAAATAAAATTAACGCGGGCGTAACTCAGTTGGTAGAGTGCAACCTTGCCAAGGTTGATGTCGAGAGTTCGAATCTCTTCGCCCGCTCCAATTCTCAAGACCGCTAAATACTATATGCTATACATATCTTATCGCGGTATCTATGACGGTACAAACTATGAAGACGCCAATACTCCTAGTCAGTTAGGCAAGGCTATGGGCATGGGCTTTTCATGTATGATCGATATATGGAAAGTAGACGACAAGTTTTATTTAGGTAACGATCAACCACTTACTGAAGTCACAGAGAAATACATACAGGGCAATCGCTGGTGGATCAACGCCAGAAACACTGCAATGCAAAATTGGTTGCCAACACAGAATCAGAAACTATATCCCAATTGGTTCTATTTCACTACCCCTACTCCTCCCCCGCCATATGCCACAGCCAGCAACGGCAAATTGATAACACCGGGTACAGTGCCTATAAATAATAACAGCGTTATCTTTCTCCCAGAGATAGATGATAAAGGATTGTTTAGTACTGTACATCTACGTAACTATGCTATATGCAGTACATACTTAACATTCATCAGACGCATAAGACAAGAAGGTCGATGGAATTAAAATAAATTCATGGTAATAACTAGAGAGATTATCAATAAAAATATCGCCTATAAAGATTTTTATGAAGCGAATACAGGGTCAGTAAAATATCATAGCTATGGTTATCCGGAGCTATGTACTTGTATAGATTATATTAAAAATATACTACTGTATGAATATAATGCACAGAAAGGTCAAACAGTTTTAATTGGATTGGCAAATTCTGATAAATTTCAAATAGCATCTGTTTTCGCTTGCGCAGAATTAGGTTTACCGTTCGTGATCGTAGATTATAACCGCCCTGATGAGTTTATTGATCCGGATTATTTAGATCCAAAAACAAGAATACTATCTCCCATCGATTTTTTTATAGCATATGATTTAGATAGCAACAAATTTAGAATGTTTAAAAAACATGCCAACCATACAATAATTATAGATAAGAATGTTGATTTAAATGATGTAAAAGAAAACAAGATCATAAGAGCAGAACCTAATGACATTTTTATGAAGTGTACTAGTAGCGGAACTACAGGAACACCTAAATTAGTTATTCATAATCATAAGTTCATATATAAATTAATAATTAGAAATAGTAAATTTTTCTATGGTGGGATAGGACTAGTTTGGAATCTCAATCATGGTAGTAGTTTGGCAACGTTTTTCTTACCTAGTTTGATATCAGAAAATACGAATACTTGTAATAATCTTACTTTTATGATATTGCATAAAGTAAATATTATTTTAAACCATGTTATGGTACCATATGCTCATTATATAGACGCAGTTCTACGTAATGCAAATAAATTTTATTCAAATAGTTTAACTTTGTACACTTTAAGCACTATTAAAAAAGAATGGCTTCCTTATGTAAACCGCGATATAAAAGATATCATAAGTATATTCGGAAGCAATGAAACTAGCGGTCCCACACTAATTAACAAGGCAAGTGATCAACTATTTGAAGAGTCTGTGTATTTTAAAGTAGATGATTTTTATGATATAAATCTATCAGAATCAAATGAATTTTTAGTGACACTGCCTGTATATAGTAAAACCATCAATACAAATGACAAATTTCAATTGGTAAACAGTAGATATAAGCACATAGGTAGAAGCGATTTAATAAGAATAAATGGGTTGAATATTGACCATGATACCTATAGTAAACATGCATTAGAACTTATAGGTAATTGCGATCTCATTTATGACACTGTAAAAAATAACATATATCTTGCTGTCTGGAAATCTATAGATAATATAGATCAAAATGTTATTAAACTAAAGGACAAGATCGTGCAATTGAGCGCCGGAGCACACACCATAGACAAATATAAAATTCTCGATCATGATAGATTTTTAGTTGGAATAAAACTAGATCAAGAATTGTTAAGAGATTATTTTAGAAATTGCGACTAGATAATCAAACGATCTGGCAATAAGCATTGATTCCAGTCTCGTCATTCTTCCATTCAGAGACTAGTTCGAATCCGGCAGCTTTATATGTTGACCAGCTTTCAAGTCTAGGATAACTCCAACATAATGTTGAGTTTTCTTTTTTACTTTGATCTATCGTAGCCAACAATAATTTGGTACCTATACCCAATTTTCTATATTCTGGAAACACATATAGTCCCCTAGACCTATATGTTCCATCACAGCATTTATGTCCGCTGTTACAGCCTACTAATTTATCGTTAATAAAATATCCTAAAAACGTTGCCGGATATTGAAAGTTCTTTAATTCATATTCACCTGACAGCAACATTGCGCTATGTGTGTCTATACTAGATGTTCGCATAGGCCATAGATGTGTACGCCAAATTTCTAAAATTTTTTCAAATTGTATATGATCTATCATAGCGTCTGAAGTATGTTATACAAAAATTTATCAGGATGTCCTGGTAGATACAAATAATTTTTATGCACTGCTCTCACAGTAAAGGCTAGTCTTGGTTTATCGCTAGTATTTTGAGTAACTCCGTGTAACACTTTGTTACCGTTTATACATAACGCTGTATTGGCTTTTGGTTTATATACAAAACCGCAAGGAGTCCATAATTCCCCACCTTCACCCTCTACATGATCATAAAGATAAAATGTAACACTCCATATTTCTGAATTAGTGACACTTAAATAATTATCTACATGCAGCATTCCTTGATTGCCATCATTATGTAAACTTAATAGCTTACCGGGTTCTAGATAGTTTATATGCATACGACTGAAAATCCAATCCTCTTTGCTATCTTTGAAGGGCTCAAGATTTTCTATGGTTTTGTATGCTTTATAAAATATAGGACTTATACTATTGTATAATGTTTGATCAGACCACTCTTTGATGGTATCAATAGTTTGATAATACCATTGTCTATTTAAGAAAAGGTCATATATAACGATTTGTTCCCTATCGTTATCTTTATGACTTATCAATTTACGCCTTTGATCTTCAATAACGAATTCTGTATTGTGTGTTAGAAAAGTATTGGTTTCTCCATTGTCAATAATAGAGGATACTGTATTCTTTATAGAGGAAAACAATCTAGGCGAAAAAATTTCGTCATATATGTACCCCTTGAATCTTTCATTATTGTAATGACCGTATATACGGTCATGTTCAAAAGCTCTTACTGTAGACACTAAGTTATTTAATCATTAATGTCCATGTTGAATAAAAGCTAATACTATTAGTTTCAGTTAATGCAAGAGTGATATCACTTTCTATAGTATCCTTATGATTTGGATTAGTAGCAAAATAGAACATAGTAGCACTTTCCATATGTAGTCTAGAAGTAGTTCCTGTTGCTACAAATTCAATCATTTTTAATTTAGTCTCAGATGGAAGAGGAACTGTAGGAACATTTATAGTCAATGCACCTGTAGTTGCGTTTAAGTCCATAAACTGACTATATTGTGCTCCTACTTCTGGATCTATGAACTTGATAGACCAAACGATTGGATCGCCTGGGAATACCTTTTCAATTGGGTTGGTTAAACTGCTGTTCAAGTCTACTACTAACGGCTGATCATTTTTGTGTACACCCAAGTACAAAGTCATATTATTTTCTTTATAATTGGTATTCAAATCAGTAGAGATTAAGTATCCTAATCTATTTTGATTTTCAGAAAAACGATCATCTTCAAACAACAAAGCATTTTCTGTAGCAGTCTCTAACACTAATCTTTTTAGTTCATTGTATGGAACCATGGTACTATGCAACGCTGCAAGTTCTGTGGCTATACCTGCTATAAGTGGAGCTGAAAAAGATGTACCTGAACCTACGTTATATGATGTAGGTGTTTTGCTAGGAATAATAACATCTTCGCCAGGTGCGAATATATCAAGACTCAATCCGTGACCTGTAGTCAATCCTGAATCGCCCGGGCTAATGTTATTAAATCCTGAAGGAATATCATACTTGTCTATTGACCCAACTGTTATTACTGTGTCTAATCCTGCAGGAGAAATGTCTTCGACACTTATACCTTGATTACCTGCGGCACACACTACTGTAACACCGGCGTCTAATAAACTTTGTACTTTTGAATCTAGCCAGCTTGAACGAGCGATACCCCAAGACATATTCACGACTCTAGTTTTATTAGGGTCTGCTGCGATTCTTGAAAGCAATGCGTCTATGGCAGTACCTAAATCAATCAAGGTTGCCTTATAACCTGCACCGCCTATTTTCATAACAACTAATTTTAAGTGGCTAGCAATACCTAAATTTTTACCGCACGCCATAGCTGCAACAGCAGTGCCGTGACCTACATCGTCAGCACAGGATCCATTAAATTGTGGTAAAGTAAAGAAGTTTTCTATCTCAAGACCTTCATACTGAAACTCTTGGTGATCTGCATAGATACCACTGTCCATTATTACTAATTCTGGAGTAGATAGATATGTAGTATCATACTTGACAAATTTTTCATTCAACGGACGATAGCGACTACCGATACGTATTCTTGCCCACTGCGCCTCTGCTGATTTTGGATCAATAGTGGCATCAGTGGCATTTACTGAATCCATTGTGCTTAGGTTTGATAAAAAAGTAACTGCATGTTCATTATGCTCAATAGAATCTACACTGTCAGCAAGAGATAAACCGTCTGTTGAAGATACATGATAAAAACCATTACCCATATCTGAAATTATCGTGGTATGGGGACCGAATGATGCAGGATTGCCCTTGACTACGAATTCATGACTTTCTGCGGCACTTCCCTTTAATACAGCTACTTGTTCGTAATCTAATGCTTTAGGATCTAGCTTTGCGAACTGTAGAAAATGCCAACCGATATCCAATTGGACTGTATCAACCTTGCTCGTTAATTTAAAGCGGTCGGCGAATGCGTCTCTTGACGCTGTATCTGTGAATGTAACTCTTATCATGGTTTATAGGCTCCTGCTATATATTACTTATTTATCATTGTTTTATAGAAAATGTAAATATTAATATGTCAAATGTTCATATTATCAGTGATTTGTTTTTGGGATACAATGAGTTTAGCTCAGAAGAAGAAGCTATACCTGAATCGACGGATTTAGTAATTTTCAATGGTAATCTAGGTCATTTAAAGCGCGGCATGCTATATGTAGAGACTCTGTGTAGGAAATATCCGGACGTTCAATTCGTCTACAATCTAGGACAAACTGAAAAATATCAAACTTTCACAAAAAATGTTAATGAAGTTGAAAACTCTTTGGCTATAAGAAAATCATCTAGTCCTACTTGGCCAAAAAATCTACATTGGGATACTAATAGCCAAATAATAAAATTGAGAAATGGAAAAACAGTAGATGTTATGTGTAAGTATGGTTTTCCCAAAATACATAAATGTAATATCGACTGGGAAAATACAGTGTGGTATAAAGATCATGTTATGGATGTTATATACTGGTTCGATTCACGAAATATTTCTGATAAACCTAAAGAAACATCTGACGTAGCACATGGAGGGGTACCTATTTTTGCAACTATAGATTGGATAAACCAACAGCATGAAAAAGAGTGGTTAGATGTTAAAAAATGGGAAATTACTCCTACATGCTACAAAATATTAATCACGCATATCAACCCCTTTAAAGATACTAGGTGCTACGGATTAGATGTCAGCCCTTATCTAATTCATCTTTATAATGGTCTTTGGATAAGTTCAAATACTGTATGTGAAGGTATAAATTTCTTAGGTGGCGATCTGTATTCTAATCCAGGACGTGGATCAGTTGCAAGATCCAAGATTGTTGAGATTGATTGATTTTAAAAGTTCTTGTATTTCTTTATCAGCATAAAAGAACAATTTAACTATATTAGAGGGTCCCAATTTATTTTCTAAAGGAAATCTATATAATCTTTCGAAAGTCCAACCATCACCTGTTTTTTCTTCTAAGTATTGTTTCACTAGTTCGAACCCTGTATATTTTTGAGATTGAGGTATTATATTAAATCCTGCTTTTTTATACCCATTGATCCTGTTCTCATATCTAATATATTCATGTAAAGTTCTTTCTTTATCTGTTAACAGCATACCAGACTGGCGGAATTCTTGACTGCTGGTTAATAAGGCGGTGCTCCAAGCTAGATAGGGATCAAAACCTAAAAAATTACCTTGACACATCACATTGCTTACTCTAGTGTAATTTATGTAATTTAAAAGATTGCCGCTATAATTTGCGTCCCATTCATTCAAGTTTTCTGTGAGCATTGGAGCATTGCCTCCGAACACAAACCCTGTATATCCTTCTTTAATTAATATATCACATAGCTTATAGTGTGTGTTAAAATGTGGACTCAAGCTACGATACTTTTCACCATATGTAAGATTTTCTCTGGAAAGAAAATTTAAAACGTCTAAAGGGACATAGTTTATTTTAATATTGTTCTTTTCAGCATAATTTTTAGCATCATGGATGTCATGTGAATTCAAATTATTTTTAAATTCTAAAGTAAAAATGTCGATATCGATATTAGCTTCATTGAAACATTGAACCAATGCCTGGCTATCTACCCCTCCGCTAAAACATAATGCAGGTTTTTTACCTAATGTTTCAACACAACGTATTGCAGCATCTATTCGGTATTGTTTTAAACTTGCCTCATCAAATTTAAGATTTTGAAAAAAATCAATGTCAAGATTGATTTTCAATTTTACAGTAGACGGTAAATATCTATATGTTGGTTCATGATTGTTAGGAAACATCTCTGTAAAATCTAACCAATCATTGTAGAAAAAATTATATTGCGACAACTCTATGTACCATTTTGCTAAGTAATTCTGGCGTCCACATGACATTGACGACCAGCATAGTGCATTCATCTACAAAACTAAACAGGCTGTGAATTTTCGTTGTATTGATGAAATATACCTGTCCTAATTTCAGATTTAATATCTTTTCTTCTTGTATCCATTTCATGTCGTTGATACCGAAGTTGTTTATAGGTACAAGTATTCTGAAACTAGGAACACCTACTATAGCGCCGTTATCTCTATGCGGGGGGAAGAATCCGCCCTTATCTAACTTTAAAAAATGACAACGGCCTAGACAAGGTTCGAAGAAATCTAATAATTCTTTTAATTCTGGAATAAATTCTACAATATTAGTTCTATGTTTAAAACTATATTCTCCGTAATTTGTGTTATGTATTT
>JACCDP010305656.1_pt1 | contig 35096 bp, 37 predicted proteins | sample 7445841 | NCBI WGS metagenome assembly JACCDP01 (sample SAMN15323441, study PRJNA562643) | freshwater metagenome | isolation source: river surface water | place: USA:Blue River Watershed | collected 2017-08-17 | reverse complement strand
TTTACAATGAACCTGGTGATAATTTAGTACCATTATATGAAGCGAAAATGTTTCATCAATTTGATCACCGTTGGGCGACTTATACAGATAATGGTGATACTCGTGATTTAACAGATGATGAAAAAAGTGATTTATCTTTTTCTGTTCAACCTCGTTATTGGGTTGATAAAAAGGAAGTTGAAAATAAGTTAAGTGGGAAATGGGATAAAAATTGGTTGTTAGGTTGGAGAGATATTTGTCGTTCAACTGATGAACGTACTGCGATTTTTAGTTTATTACCTAAAGTTGCGTTAGGAAATACATCTCCTGTTTGTTTTATATCACAAAAACATATATCAATCATTACTTGTTTAGTAGCTAATTTTAGTAGTTTAGTTTTTGATTTTGTTACTCGTCAAAAAATAGGAGGAACTCATTTAACTTATTTTTATCTCAAACAACTTCCTATAATTCCCCCAGAAAAATACACCCAAAAAGACATAGAATATATCACCCCCCGCGTCCTCGAATTAGTGTACACATCCTGGGATATGCAACCCTTCGCGCAAGACATGGGATACAACGGAGAACCATTCATTTGGAATCCGAACAAACGCGCCTTAATTCGAGCCGAATTAGACGCATATTACGCCAAACTTTACCAACTCACCCGCGATGAACTACGATATATATTAGATCCTACTGAAGTATACGGTGCAGATTTTCCCAGTGAAACATTTAGAGTATTAAAGAACAATGAAATCAAACAATATGGAGAATATAGAACCCAAAGATTGGTATTAGAAGCATGGGATAGAATAATTCGTAATTCGTAATTGTTTTGTCTGAATCAGGATAACTGGTTACTGAGCGAAGTCGAAGTAGAGCGAAGTCGAAGTAGAGCGAAGTCGAAGTACAGGATTAGAGGATGTACAGGATGATGAGACAGGCAAGATGCCTGTGTTACAAGAGTTTAGAAATTTATGATTGTACAATTTAGCCGCCTAACAGCTTAAACGAAGTCGAAGTACGGTTACTGAGCGAAGTCGAAGTAGAGCGAAGTCGAAGTACAGAATTATAGGATTTACAGGATTAGAGGATGTACAGGATAATGAGACAGGCAAGATGCCTGTGCTACAAGAGTTTAGAACCCACATTCCGCACCCTCAACTGTCACATATAATTAATTCTGTCCAGGTACTTGTTTAATTACATTGCTAATTTGGTTACACAACTTGTTTGTTGTTAGGAATTCGGTAATTTGCGAGGATTTTTTAGCTATGAAGACAATGGCGGATTTTTTCCATCTCCGTTGTCGCTAAACCTAAATACATTTGCTGTAATTCTGTGGATAAATCAGGGTTTTTCATCAAATGTTCTATCCGGCTTTGCACAGTAGTAATCAAGTTATCTAAGTTTTCGTCAGCAACTATATGTTGTTTCTGTATCCGCTTTAAATCTGGCTGTAAAGGTAGTTCAGTGGAGTTAGTTTGGCTATGGAAATATTTAGCTTTCTCTGTTTCCAATTGAGCTACAGTTATTTGTAATGTTTCTATGACTCCATACATCTCCAGTGGATCAAATATCCGTAACAAACTGGTTTGAGTTACGATCGCTAACTTTGCTCCCCAATCCCAGGATACAACTAATCGCTGCACTCGCCGCTGCTGCATTTCTTGATGGGCAGACCATAGGGAATCTTCTGGACTAAGCAAAAATAAGGGTGTACTCATCACTGTTCTTGCTTGAATTTGAGGCAGATTTAATCCCAATGCTTGGAATTGTACTATGTCTCTTTCTGTAACAATTCCTACTGGTTTCCAACCGGATTCAGCATCATTCCCAGAAGCACTTTTCGTTATCACTACGCAACTAACTTGATGCTTCGCCATCATCTGTGCCAAGCTGAGTACGGAGGCTGTGGGTGGTGCATGAATTACCTGAGTGGTCATTACTTCTGACACCCGCCGCATTTTCAGCAAGTTGGTGGGGCGCAAAACTTGCCTAATACTTTCTGGGGAGACAATCCCCACAAGTTGTTTCTCTGCATTGATGATCACCAAGTGGCGAATACGATATCGTCGAAACAAAAACAGTGCAGCAAAAATATCCCGAAATGCGTTTTCCGCCAGGGTTATGACTGGATGCACCATGACATCAGCTATTTTCACATCAGCAAAATCTCTACCCTCTGCTGTAAGTTTGACAATATCTCGCTCTGTGAAAATACCCAGTATTTCTGTTCCTTCCATGACTAAAATACAACTTGAACGCGTACCTCCCATGGAACTAAAGCCAATTGCCGAATCAAAATCAGGTAATAAACAACTATTACCTCGCGTCTGGTTCATTAAATTCACAACATCAATTAGAGAAGTCTGGGGCGCAACAACCAGTGGATTCCTATCTATCGCTTCTTCTAAACAGGGAACGCCAATGAGTGAGTCATCAATTTGCATGGTTCACAATAGCTGATGAAGTTAATTTATGAAGTAATTTATAAAGTTTTGTAAAGTTTTTTGTCATATACATATCATTTTTTATAAATTTCAGCTACAATACGGGGGATGTAAAGGATAAACGATGGAACAGTTTACGTATAAAGGGTTTAACGATTAAAAGGTAAATGGGGGATAAAATTTAAACCGACCTATCTAAAATATAGGGGCAAAAGAAGACATTTTTGCTTGGTGGTTCTAAATCAGAGCCAATAAGTACATCAGTCTTCATCCATGCCAGAAATCCTCTGTATTTTACCATATAACCTGTCTAGGACTCTTTTAACTGATACAGGTTGCCACTGACTTCCTCGCTTGGTTGTATATCCTTGCTGGTTTAGCCACGCGGCAATTTGTGGAAGTGATTTTCCTGACTTGTGGTGACGGCGAATTAATTCAATGATCTGTTTTTCAGATGGATTATCTACTAGTTCACCATTAACTGACTGTTGACCAAAAGCAGGTGAACCATAGCCAGCATAGCCACCACTAGCAGCTTTCGCTTTCCTGGCTTGGTCTAGTTTTTCCCACAGGTAAGAGTCTTTTGATTTTTCGGTTGCCATTGTTTTCAGAATTCAATCACCTCTGTAGACATGATATCTCAAATATTGGCTAGTCCTAGAAGAATCCTAATATTTGGGGATTGTATTGGTTGTTGATTTCATCTCATTTTCAGTTGGAAATAGGGGGTGTTTGAATGCGATTGATTTTCTTGGGAGTACCGGGTGCGGGCAAAAGTACGCAGGGGGCAGCACTATCAAGCCAATGGCAAATTCCGCATATTTCCATGGATGATATATGCCGTCAGGAGATCGCTAAGGAGACTTCTTTTGGCTTAAAAGTCAAGCCCTATATAGAAAGAGGCGATTTAGTTCCAGATGATTTCCTGCTGAATATCATTCGCCAACGCTTAAATCATGCCTCTGCTCAACAGGGTTGGATTCTGGAGGGATTTCCTGGTAACTTATCCCAGGTGAAACTTCTTGATCAACTACTATTAGGAATCCGGGCTAAAGACCAGAATGCTTCATCAAAACAGCTTTACGACCAAGTTTTTAGCTTTTATGTCCCCATTGATATTTCCTTGCAAAGGTTACTGCAACGAAGTCGCTTAGATGATATTCGTGATAATATTTACAAGCGTATAGAATTCTATCATGAGCATTCTGCATCCTTAATTCAGTATTATCGCCAACAAAATTGTTTAACTATGATTAATGGCGATCGCTCAGTTGAAATAGTAACTCAGTTTTTACAAGATTCCGTTGCCAAATCTTATTTAACAGCAAATAAAAAAATTTAACTGCTGGAAAAATATCAATCAAATCAGGAGAAAATATTTTATCTACATGACACAAAAGTAAAGTAAAATTCCTGCCTATTTTATGCGAAAGAAAAGAAAAATCAAAAGATTACAATTTCTATGGCATCAGAGTTATAGCACTTATGAGCCTTGCGTTACCTCAACAAATAACCTCAATTATTTGACAATGTTCCATCTTACAACTACATGATCGCTAATTTAAATTTTTGCTGGAGAAACCTATGTCCACTTCTGAAAGTCTGAATGAAACTCTTGTTAAATATATCCAAAAATCAGAATTTGAATCGCTCTTAGAGACGAAAGAGTTGTTTGTCATGGACTGTACCGCAACTTGGTGCGGACCTTGTAGGATGGTTGCTCCTTTAATGGATAAACTAGCCCAAGAATACAAAGATCGGGTAAAAGTGGTCAAATTAGACATTGGTGAAGGTGAAAACCAAAGCGTTGCGAAAAAGTACGGTATTCGCAGTATTCCCGCAGTTATGTTTTTCAATAACGGTGAATTATCAGAAATAGTTGTTGGGGTAGTTCCCTATGAAAAATTCACCATAGCTTTAAACAAAATACTTTAACATTCTTGAGGGAGTTTCTCTATGCAGAGAGCGTATATATTTCCATGTCCTAATTGCGGTAGTGAAGCAAAACGTCAGTTTTTAACTGATGAAAAACTAGCTCACAAGTATTCTTTGATTAATCAAATTATCCGCACAGAGTGTCCAGTTTGTGACTACCTGATGGTAATACGCTCTCTGGATGGAAGTGTCATTGAGGCTTACGCACCTGGAATACCAAGTAATTTTCAACCATTAACGACATCTAATCTTTCTCCAGAACTGTCTCAGCAGCAGATATTAGAGATGAGTAAATCTATTTTATTCTCCTCCATATGTAGACATTTACCAAATGAAAATCCCACAAATTCATACTCATTACTTTCAGGATTTCAACCATGATTAAAGCTGAAGACATAATGACCACAGAAGTTGTGACAATTCGTGGTTCAGCAACCGTAGCAGAAGCTGTAGCACTTATGAAAGAACGCCATCTGCGCTCTTTAATTGTCGAACCTCGCACAGAAAATGACCCCTATGGCATGATAACTGAAACTGATATTGTTTATAAAGTTGGTGCTTATGGTAAAGACTCCAAACAAGTGCGAGTTTATGAAATTATGACCAAGCCTTGCATTGTCGTCAATCCTGAGCTTGGTGTGGAGTATATAGCCCGTTTATTTGCCAATACAGGCATCCGTCGCGCCCCTGTAATTAAAGGTAAGCTATTAGGAATCATCTCAATTACCGATATCCTCAGAAAAAGTGACTTTGTGGAAAATCCAAAAAGCTATTTCGAGATGTATTGTCAGGAATTTCCCGATGCTTTAGAAGCCAGAATTTACGAAGATTAAATCCAAGAATTGATGGTTTTTGCCTAGTCAACCATACTCATTTACATAAGAATAATGAGCAATCTGGAGAAAGCTAAAACGGGATTTTTGCAAATTCATTACAATTCACAAGTTACCGACAAATTTCCACCCAACTATTAATAGGAACTTATAAACCGATGATGAAAGCTGAAGACATAATGACCACAGAAGTTGTAACAATTCGTGGTTCAGCAACCGTAGCAGAAGCTGTAGATTTAATGAAATATAAAGGTTTACGATCTTTAATTGTTGAACCTCGCACAGAAAATGACCCCTATGGTATGGTTACCGAAACTGATATTATTTATAAAGTTGCTGCTTACGGCAAGGACTCCAAACAAGTGCGAGTTTATGAAATCATGACCAAGCCTTGCATTGTTGTCAATCCTGAACTTGGTGTGGAGTATGTAGCCCGCTTATTTGCCAATACAGGCATCCGTCGCGCTCCTGTAATTAAAGGTAAGCTATTAGGAATTATCTCAATTACCGATATCCTCAGAAAAAGTGATTTGTTTGAAAATCCAAAACGCATCTTTATTGAAGACGAAATAGAAGTTGCACGGGAAGAAGCGAGAATAATTTGTACAACTAAGGGTGATTCTTCTCGTGAATGTGCAGCAGCTTGGGATATTGTAGAAGAACTTCTGGCAGTAGCATCTGACCAAAGATTAGTTAAGGAGAATGTTGTCGAGTAAATACTATTTGCCTTGCCTGATTTGCCCAAAATTCTCATAGGGGTAAAGGTATTTTCTTACCTTTATCCCTTTGAATAACACCTATAGAGATAGTTGATGTGTCCATTGGACATCTGGTGGTAAAGATTGTAGATCCGAGAATCCCTACCCATGGAAAGTCTCTACAAGAGTTGTAAATCACCCATAGTTAATTTTTACAAGATGTCTATTTTTCCTATAGGATGAGTCAGGATTTAGATTTAACTTCTATTTTTCATATCTAAAAACTTCAATTGTTGATATAAACAACGAATTTGCTGCAAATTTATACCTGCCAATTCTGCTTTTCTTAATGGATTACCAAAAATTGCTTCTACTTCTAAAGGACGCTTTTCATCAAAATCAATTTTCATACTGGTGCGGTAGGGTTTCATTCTTGTGGTGTAATCTAACATTGTTTCTATAAAACTTTCATGAATGATTCTCCCTGTACTTTTTGCCCCTTCGACTACTTCCCACATCAAACTTTCCACTAACTGACGAGTGTGAATATCCGTCATCAATTCATCTGTTCTCCCATCAAGAATTACAGATAAGCCATTATAGGGAATATTCCAGACTAACTTTTTCCAACGTCCTAATAGTAGATCTTCTAACATTTCTATAGATATACCAGCATTTTCAAAATCTGTGTTAACTTCCCGCATTTTTTTAGTAATGCCGGTTAATTGATAATTAGATTTATATTCACCTAAAGTAATTTGTCCATAATCTAAATGATGAATATGTCCTGGTCCAACTTTATTAGAACAGAGAAAACATAAACCCCCAATAATGTTGACATTATTGACAATTTCTGCAACTTCTGCTTCTATATCCAGTCCATTTTGTAATACCAATACTACCCCGTCATCTTTAACTATTGGTGGTAATAAATCGGTTAAAAGTTGATTTTGGGTTGTTTTTAGTGATATTATTACCACATCACACGGTGGCATTTTGTCTACATTGTTATGAGCATTAACTTGGGGGAGGGTGAAATCACCGTCTTTAGACTCAACAATTAGACCGTTTTCCCTGACTTGTTGATAATCACTTTTGAGTAAATAGTGAACTTCTAAACCGGATTTTTGTAGCTTTGCACCATAAAATCCGCCTAATGCGCCAGTTCCTAATATTGCATAAGTGCGCTTACTCATTTTATGTATAAAAAAATTTAAGAAAATCATCAGAGTATATTTTACCAGAATTGTCGTTAATAAAACTTAAACATGATTTACTATCTTGTAGAAGCTTTGCTAGAGAGGTAAAATCCATGGCTGATATTGTTGATATTGCAGTTAGTAATGATGCGTTTAAAACTTTGGTAGCTGCTGTGTCTGCTGCTGGGTTAGTGGAAACATTAAAAAGTCCAGGGCCATTCACCGTGTTTGCACCAACTGATGACGCTTTTGCTAAGTTACCACCAGGCACAATTACAACTTTATTACAAAATATTCCCCAGTTAGCACGGATTTTAACCTATCACGTTGTTCCTGGAAAGTTAACAAAGGATGATTTAGGGAAACTAGGTACAGTCAATTCTGTGGAAGGTTCTCCCATTAAAATTAATTGTGAAGATGGGTTTGAGGTGAAAAACGCCACGGTTTTGGCAGCAGATATTATTGCTGATAATGGTGTAATTCACGTTATTGATACTGTGATTTTGATGGGTTAATCCCACAAGCTGAATTTTTTGATTTTGACATTCTGATAGAGACGTTGCTTCCAGCGTCTCTGTAATTAAAATTAAGAAATTGAGTTGTTAGAGCTAATTCTTTAAAAAATGTAACATAAATGGTGTAGCCACTCACTTTTAAGATAAGCTTACTTAAGCAACTTGGAATTTATAATAAAACCTAATCATAAGAACCTACAATTATCTATCCCCCAAAATTAATGTTAGATTTTCATACCTTAACTGAATTTTCCCGTAATCACTGTATAGGCATCTGTGGCTTCCTAGTCCCGGCCAATATCTTGACTACCTTATTAACGATTATCCTCGCGTTTCTTAATCGTCCCATGAGTCAAGTCTGGGCATCTGTGACACTAGCCTGTACATTTGCTGTAATCATGATGCTGCACGTTTATACTTGGTTTATGATTGGTGTAGTGATGTTACCGACGTATATTTTGTTATCCCTAGCTATCACCTGTTTATTAACTAATCTTTTCGTAATTATCTGGCGAAGAAATCCTCTACAATTATTTTCTCTAGGTAAATAATGACAGCATCAATCAAAAGTTAGAAAGAAAAACGTAATTTTATTTTAACTTTATATGTCCCCGATTTCTTTAAGAAGTCGGGGATTTTACTCTGGTAATGTTTAGATTTTAGCAACAAGAACCACCGCTATAACCACCGCTATAACTGCCGCTATAACCACCGCTATAACCACCGCTATAACCACCGCTATAACCACCGCTATAACTGCCGCTATAACTGCCATGATGACCGCTACCGAGAACGGTTTGTATTTCCTCAGTAGCTAGTTCATTAAGAAAACTAGTATCATCATTAAATAAATCATAGCCTATAGGAAGTAGTGGGGATATTTGGATATTAGCCACGATCATTCCTCTTTGAGATATTTTTTTGATCAAAAATACATAAACAGTCAGAATAGCAATAAAAGCAAAAATTACTATTCTGACTATTAGTAATAGCTGTTAGTTAACAGCTATCTTTTTAATTTTAATTACCCCAATAGCTCCCGTTATAACTTTTGTGAGAGTAATGATGGTTGTTATGAGAATGACAACTATGATGATGATGACAACTATGATGATGACCACCACCGAGAACGTTTTGTACCTCCTCGGTAGCTAGTTCATTCATAAAACTAGCAGCATCATTAAATAAATCATACCCAACAGGAAATAGTGGGGATATTTGGATATTAGCCATGATAATTCCTCCTTGTATATATTATCTTGATAAAAGATAAGTAAGATTAGATGTGATATGCACTAACCTTAGTTTTTATTCTTTCAAAAAGAATTTATAAATTCAAGGCTTTGATCCCAATGGATAAGACGTTATTGAAATAGTTTTGTCTAGCTATTGATGGCGATTAGGAATTCTTTTTTCTTGCCTAAAAGACTTCTTGTTTTGATTTTCTGTTATATGGTAGAGATGTTTCATACAACATCTCTACAAAAAAGTGATTTTTTCGGTGTATTATATTTATCCGAAAAAATAGACTTAATTAAGTCTGTTTTGTCTGAAATAGGACTTACGCACGAAGTAATCAAAAACCTGATTCTTTCCTGGGGGTAATTCATGAATTACCCCTACTTTCGAGTTATTTTGTGTAATTCCTGTGAAATACCAGGAATGTTTAATTGGTAAATTCTGCCCGCAATTGGTTAACAACTCGATCTAATCCCACAGAATGGGCGGCTTTGAATAATAAGCGATCGCCTGTTTGCATAAATGTTTTTAATCTTGTTACCAAATCAGCATGATTTGTGAAACATTCGCAAGATATATTATCGGCACTATTAGCAATAATTTCCGCATCTTGACCATCAACTAATACCAATAAACCATCCAGATGCAAATTTCTGACCATTTCTCCAACTTTTTGATGTAGTTCTGGGGATCTTTCTCCTAATTCCTTCATTGCCCCTAAAACGGCAATTCTCCGCTTTCCGGGTGTGTCTGCTAACAACTGCAAAGCCGCTAACATGGCTTCTGGGGCAGCATTATAGGTTTCATCTAAAATCACTACATCATTAGGTAAAGTGAAGCGTTGATTTCTACCTGTTGGCATATTTACTATAATACCAGATTGTAATAGTTGCCAATCAATTTCTAATACCTTGGCTACTGCTAAAGCTGCTAAAAAATTAGTAGCATTATGACGACCGGGTAAAGGTAAAGGTAGACGCATTCCCGCAACTTCTACAGTTTCATTATCAGTTAATATTCCTTGAATATCGCCACCAGAAAAGCCATAACTGATAACTTTACCCTGCCAGAATTTCGCTGCCGTCTCCATTAATAATGGATTATCATAATTAAGAACAGCAATACTATTATTTGGCATAGTTGCTAATAATTCACACTTAGCTTCTGCAATGGCTGCTTCTGAACCAAGTAATTCAATATGTGCTGTTCCTACATTAGTAATTACCCCAATTGTCGGTTTAACAATTTCTGTCAATTCGGCAATTTGCCCCCTACCTCGCATAGCCATTTCGATGACAGCAAAGTTATTTTGCTTGGTCAATTCTAAAAGGGTTTTGGGGACACCAATTTCATTATTAAAATTCCCGTAGGTTTTATGAACTTTGCCTTTTGTAGCCAAAACTGCGGAAATCAGTTCTTTAGTAGTGGTTTTACCTACTGAACCTGTGATGCCAATGACAGGAATAGCAAAGCCTTCGCGCCACCATTTAGCAATTTGTTGATATGCCTTTAAAGTATCTTTAACTCGCAAAACCGGAAAACCGGGATTTTCGTAATGATGATCAACTATTGCAACTATAGCCCCTTGAGCGATCGCTGTTGGTACAAAATCATGTCCATCAAACTTTTCTCCTCGCAAAGCCAAAAACACCTCCCCTGGTTGTAAAATGCGGGTATCTGTTTGTATCCCAATACCCAACTGAGTTAAGGTAGATACAGATACATTGACAGGTTCAGCCATAAGAACTTCAACCAGTTGAGAGATAGTGATAGAGACTGACATACTGATAAACGATAGGGTATTTTAAAGGTAATAACCTTATCATTTTTTGTGTCACTTTCATTGACTGGAGTTTAGATTAAATGGTTCTTCCGTACCTGTTATGCCAAATATGAGCTTATTTACCCCATAACCTTAACCCCTAAAAATTATTAGGATTTTTAGCCGTTAATTCCGGGGTTTTCAGCCTATTTTCTTTATATTATCTTAGCATTTAACACTTGTACGTAATCCCTAATACATGATATGACTAATAGAAAGATATACCAGCTATAAACAATAATAACGCAACTATTGGATTTATGCTTGAAGTTTAACTTGCTGACTCTTTATGCAATAATTTTGAAACACACTATTTAACGGACTATAGAGTTTGTGACTTTGACAAAAATTACCCCCGGACAACCACTGACTGATACACAGAAAAATGGCTTACAGTTAGTATCCCTATTGGGTGGGGGTAAACGTGATGTAGTGCTGGCCATTGATGTAACGGAAAGTGTAGGTTTAAATGACCAAGGACGTATTCGCTTACGTCAGATAGTTGAAGACAGTCTCAAACCTGGAGATTCTGTTTATGTTGTTCCCTTTGCTCAGAATGTGGTTTTTGATGAGGTTATTTCTGTAGAAAATCCATTAGGAAAACCTATATATTTTAGCAAAAAAAATTCAGAAAATATTAATAAAGTATTAGCAAAAATTCCTTTTAATTATGATCCTAACCGCTATGGTACAGATATCCAAAGAGCAGAGTTAACAGTATATCAAGGTATCGCGCAGATTAATCAAAATCGCCTGGCAAAAAATCAATCAATTAAACCACAGTCTGTTATTTGGATAACTGATGCAACCTTAGGTACTAAGCCAGGAATTACTTCCGAAATTTGGATAGAAACTCCTGCCGATAGTCCTTTTAGAATTGCGACATCACCGGAAAGTCAAGAAAGACAAAATTGGTTAAATGCTTTACCTTTAAAAGAGCGATCGCTCATGATTAAAAATCAAGATAATAAAGATTATAAACTATCTGTAATAGACCTTAATCCTACCATTCAAGAATTTTGTACACCAGCCCCCGGAGGTCAAGAAACTTGTTTAGTTAATCCTTATTTACTTAAACAGCTATGGTTTCCCAGTTTAATTTTATTATTATTAATAGCTGCTGGTGTTTGGAGTCTATGTAAATTTGCCAGATTACAAAAAAAATGGAAATTGCGAATTAGATTTGAAGATAATACAGAAGATGAAGAAAAATTATGTATACTACCAAATCAGAAAAAAATCGCCATAGGTGAAGATGATCCTAGCTGTAAGGATTCCATTGACTGTCCAGGAGGAGAAATTAGAGGCTATTTACAACGTCAAGGAGAAAAACTATATTTAGTGCCAACACCAGAGGGAAACATTCAACTAAACAACAAAAAAGTGACATCAAAGACTCTCATAACTAATTCTAGATTTACGCTAAATTGTCCAGATTCACGCTGGAGTGATTATCAAATAAATGTTAAAATTGAAAAATAGTATTCGGGGGAAAAACTATGACTCAAGCATCTGCAAAAGAAACCCAATCTAGAGGCATTAATCGCACAATTTGTATCGGTTTAGGTGGCACTGGTAGAAATGTATTAATGCGGATTAGACGGTTAATTGTTGACCGTTATGGAGACTTAAATAAGTTACCAATTGTCAGTTTTGTTCACATTGACACAGATAAAGCAGCCACCCAAGTTACAGGAATTAGAACAGGAAGCACCTATCATGGTGTGGATTTAAGTTTTAAAGAAGCTGAAAAAGTCGGCGCTACCATGTCATCAAGAGATGTCACCAGGTTTGTAGAAGAATTAGAACGCAGTTCAGAATATAGTAATTATGGACCTTATGAACATATTCGGAGATGGTTTCCTCCGCAATTATTACAAAATATTCCAGCAGTAGAAGAAGGTGCAAAAGGGATTAGACCCGTGGGAAGATTGGCTTTTTTCCACAACTACCGCAAAATTCAAGCAGCCATTGAATCCGCAGAAAAACGCACGATGGGAAAAATGAGAAACCCATATTTAAAAGAAAAAAATTCTGGTAAATCTTTTTTACACAATGATTATCATATATCCTTTCCTGATATTATGCCACCTAATGCTGCAAAAATGGAAGAAGTAGAAAATATTTTTTATCCTTGTTTAGCATTAGAACTACTGGTAGAAAATCATGATACTCAAGAATTAGAGTTTCAATATTATGACCATTTTCAGAATACTTATGATACTGTTTCCTTGAGTGGAATTTGGATAGAATCTTTGGAATATCTAGCTAGTAACCCCAATATGACCGAAGCATTAAAGCAAATTTTGGATAATACAATTCTAGAAATTGAAAATAATCCCACATTATGGGTAAATGAATATTTGCCCAAGTTGCGCCAATTTCCTGATAAGCTGACCAGAATTTCCGAAGATAATCCTAATTCTCTTTATAAGACAAGAGTATATACAGATACAAGGAATACTAACGATAATACAAGGGAGGGAGTTATAAATCGTTTTTTGAAGAAAATGGAGGCAAAATTCGGAAACACAAATTCAATTTTACCAAGAAAAAATATAGGAAATCAAAAATCTATTGTAGGAGAAATAGTTGCTAATTCTGCTGATAATCGCTCAAGACGACGACAAGAATTAGAGCAGCTTAAACAAGATTTAGATGCAGATTTTATGACTTTAGAAGAATACGAACGAGAAAAACAAAGAATTTTTCTCCAATATCCACTATAGTTTTTTATGGGTAGTTTATATCTATCAAATTCTCACAAACTTCTTGCACTATCATGAGTCATTTTTATGCCACCAATACCACTTTATTTAATTCTCCTTACTCTTTTTCTCGTTGTTATTCCATCTCTAGTTACTATTTTTATTCGCATATCTCTTTACCGCTATTTAATAGATTTGACTAATCAAGTTCAAAGGTTAATCAAAACAGGAATAAGGGGAGTACAACCGAAAATTATCCAAACATTAGAAGCTAGATTTCAACAAGCTAGTAAACAGTTAGAACAGGTAAATACAGGAGCATTAATAGATCAAATTTATAGTCAGGAAACAATCAAGGGATTTACTTTTACCTGTGAACAGATAGATTATTCATGTCGAATTTTACCAAATTTACTATTAGCTTTTGGGTTACTTGGTACTTTTTTGGGAATTACGATTAATTTATCTACTTTGAGTCAAACAATTAATCAAACTAATCCTAGTGATATTAATAATTTAGTCTCTGAATTACAAAAACCATTGGAGGGAATGAGTATTGCGTTTACTACCAGTTTAACTGGATTATTTTTTAGTGCTTTGTTAACAGTAATCAATTTCATCTTTAACAGTGGACTTGCTAAATATCGCTTAATTAGTTCTTTAGAAGATTATCTAGATAATGTATACTATCCACAAGTCCAGGGTGATACTCGTCTTGATAAAATAGTTAATAGAATGGTATCGCAGCAGGATGAATTTTTAACAAATTTTGGAGAAACGGTGCGAAAAGCTGTAGAACAATCTATGGGAAAAGTCGCAAAACAAATTGCTGACGGAAATAAAGAAACCACAGATTTAGCTAGACAGGTTTATGAAAAATTTACAGATGCTGCTGGAACTATATCTCGTGCTGCTAATGAGTTTCAAAATTCTATGTCAGACTTAAATGCAACATCTCAAATATTTAAACAGTCTGCTGAAACTTTTAATCAAAGTCAGTTTCCTAAACAACTATCAGCAGCTACGGTAGATTTGAGTAATACACAACAAAAATTTTCTGAGTCAGCTACAAGTTTAGCAGCAACAACGGAATTGATTATAAATGCCTTAACTGAAATAGAAAATTGTAGTCAGACTTTAATTAATTTAGGAGAAGAAATAAACAATACAAATAAAACTTCAATTCAGGTATTAGACTTACATCATAATAACCAAAATCTTCTCACTGAAATTATTCCCCAACTTCAAGAAGGAGCTAATAGTTACGAAAAAGCAGTTAATAAACTGGATGATTTAGATCAAAGAGTGCGCGATAAAGTTAATAGTTTTGATAAATTAATCACAACTATTGATCAGTTATTAAAAACTGTGAAAACATATACAAATGATGTGAATACTGCTATTAGTATAGCATCTAATCAAATAGATGCTAATAATCAAAAACTGATGAAATTATTAGAGAATAATAATTCTCAACTAATTTCTGAATATCAAAATGTCAGTAATACCATTATTCAAGGAATTGGCAGACAAACTAATATCAACAAGAAGGGTTTTGATGCTAATATCAAAGGTTTGGAGTTATTCATCAAGAATCTTGAGGAATATCAACAAAAACTTGATTACACAAATACCGATATATAAGGTGCGTTACGCTGGTGCTAACACACCCTACTGTTTAAGTTGACTAACAAATTCACCAAAATAAAACATTGCAATTATGGCTCGTCGTTCACGCTACACAGAATACAATGAAGACCTAAACGTTTGGCCAGCATTTACTGATTTAATGTCTAATGCGTTTATGATATTAGTTTTATTTTTATTGCTAACTATTATCATATCACAAATCTCTGAAAAACAATCAACAGATGCACCACCAATTATAGTTATTAAAGATAAAGGTGATTATAGATTTGCTTTGGGTAGTGCAGCAATACCGCCAAAAATGCTAAGTTATATTTTCAGGGAAATAGTACCAGCAATAGAAACTACTAGCAACAAATATGGTATTAACGTTGTAGAAATAATTGGACACACAGACGCTACACCTAATGGTAACGTAAACAGTAATTTAGATGTCAATTTAGAAAAAGTAGTTAAGGGTACATTTCCAGTTACAAAACTTCAATATGGTTCTAATGCTGATTTAGGCTTAATGCGTGCTTTATCAGTTGTGAAAATCTTACGTAATATTCAAAACAAGCAAGGTAGATTAAAAGGTTTATCATTTCGTGCCTATTCTGCTGCACAATTAATATTACCAAATGGCAAATTAGCGGAAGTTGCACCTGTCAAAAATCAACAACAAGACGAAACAAGAAGACGAATTGAAATCCGCTTTACTCGCTTGGGAGAAGTGCAAGAAGTTCGATAAAAATTACATTTTCTCCATCAAAATCTGATCCTTCAGGATTAAAGAGAAAGATCGCACCCGGAGTAATACTGATATTATCACTCATATCATGTCCGGGTAATGACTTACGATTAAGCACCAATTTACAACCACCAATGAAAACCCATCAAACCACAAATTAAATCTGGTTGCTGAAGTCAAGATTGACACCGATGAAATAAAACATCCCCTACTTCTTAGAAAAGTCGGGGATATTGTTGTTCAATTATGAGTTACTTTCACCCCATTCTTGCGTTTTTGATGATTCTTGATGAACAATAGCTAATTTAACTATAAAATTAGATCCCATATATAACTTGCTTTTGACAGATATAGAACCACGAGAATGACGAAGTAACAGTTTAACAATTGTTAACCCTAAACCAGCACCATTATTATCTGTAGATAATCCCGTTCTGACGCGATAGAAGCGATCAAAGATTTTGGGAATATCACTTTCAGCAATACCAATACCTGTATCACTAATTTCTAATAGAATATAATCCCCTTGTAATTTAGCAGATACCAATACGTGACCACCTGTAGGAGTAAATTTCAGGCTATTATGTATTAAATTGATCATAATTTCTCTCAAACCTCCGCTAACACACCAAACGGATGGTATTTGCTCAGGAATTGTGTAGCTAATCATAATCCCTTTTTCCTGTGCTAATGCTTGGTAGATGCTGACTACACCAGGAATAATATCTGATATATTCACTGGTTCTAATTTTGTTTGTACTAGGTTGCGTTCTAGTTCTAATAAATGCAATAATCCACTGATCAGAGAATTTTGGCGATCGCATTCCTGATTGACTATTTGTAAATAACGTTCTCGTTGTGGTGTTTTCAGATGTGGAGAGTTTAATAATGATAATGCTGTTTTAATATGTGTTAATGGTGTTCGTAATTCCTGAAAAATATTATTTAAATATTCATGGTTTAGATATTCTTGATTATCTATAGTTTGATGATTTTGTCTATCTTTTATGATCTTTCTATTCAAAGTTTGTTGATTTATTTCTTCTTGTTGTTGCATTTGTTTTATCCATAACTTATTCATCAGCATAACTGCTGGTGTATGGGGAAAAGTAAAATCAGTATTGATAGTAGGTACATCAGGTGGATTTGCTTTTTTTATCTCATTGATCACCTCCTGAATTATCTCACCATCAAAGGTATTTATAGTTAATAACGGAGACTTTTTTTCCTGATTTTTCTCTTTCTTTGCTACTATTAAACTACAAAATTCCGCGGTTAAAATTAGTAAAAAATATTCTTGTTTCAGTTGAAAATTGCTAGATAAAATTATATTAATATATCTATCGCTAAATTCTTGTTTATTGGTTTGATAATTATAAATATGATGAATATTTAGGGATTCTTGATAACGTTCAATTTCTGAATACCATAGTTTTCCCGATGGTAATTTGACTAATATTGTGGCTATAATTTTTTGTTCAATGAGTAAATCAATATTTGCTGTTACTGTTGAGAGAAGTGTAATCGGAGTTAGTAATACTGGTATATTCAATTTAGAAATATTCGAAGTTAAATTGTAAATTGAAAAATCTTTAATTAAATAATAATTCATGATTTGTAGGATGATTTTAGTAATATTTTACGGAAAAATGAACCAGGAATAAACGAAGATAGGGAAGAAAAGACGATTTTAGAGATATTTGGGTTAAGTTCTGAATTTCCAAGAGAGTTGCAATTTATATCAATACAGTTGAATTAAGAATTTTTTCTTCTCTTTTCTCTATGTTATCTATGCCTGGAGTAGTTCGTTTAAAAATTGGCTTATAGATATTTTATATTTATCAAACTGATTTTGCCATAAATAAAAATATTTTTTGATTTTTTGAAGGTGGGGAAACCCCACCCCTACAAGTTATACCATTTTGGATTTTGGATTTTGGATTGTGAAATTCTTGATACCTTAGCTTTTCATCTTTCCATTTGTCCAATTCATTTTTCAAATGGGTGTTAATTTTGGTTATTTATTCTTTGGTTTAAAGCTGCCCGCGCTTGTTCTCTATCGTCAAAATGGATTTTTTCAGTACCGAGAATTTGATAATCTTCGTGACCTTTACCAGCCAATAATACACCATCCCCAGGTTGAGCCTGTAAAATTGCGGTATGAATTGCCGTAGAGCGATCGCTGATAACTATTGGTTGTACTATATCAGGAATCCCTGCGAGTACATCCTGTAATATCCTCTTTGGGTCTTCCGTGCGGGGGTTATCTGAAGTCAGCACGGCTACATCAGCCAGTTCCGCCGCTATTTTACCCATTTTCGGGCGTTTTGTGCGATCGCGATCACCTCCACAACCAAATACACAAATCATTTTACCAGGTATAAATGGGCGAGCAGCCTTCAATAAATTCTCTAAGCTATCGGGAGTATGGGCATAATCTACAATCACGCTAATATCTTGTTGTGGACTAATTTGCACCCGTTCCATGCGTCCTGGAACACCAGGAAACCCAGGAATAGCATTTGCTACCAATTGCAAATCTAACCCCAAATGAACAACCGCACCCACAGCAGCTAAAAGATTTTCTAAGTTATATTGACCAACTAAAGGCGAACTAAAAGGGACATTTCCCTTAGGAGTATGTAAAATTCCACTCACACCATTGGGTTGATAACTTAAATCACTCATCCAGAAATCTGCGGTATCATCGTTAACGCTATAACTCCAAACTTGTTCCCGATGCAAAGATGCAATTATGCGTTTACCGTAGATATCATCAGAGTTGATAATTGCTTTTCCTTGGAAATAATTAGGACTAAATAACAACGCTTTCGCCCCAAAATAGTCCTCCATATCCTTGTGATAGTCTAAATGGTCTTGGGTGAGGTTAGTAAATACACTCACTTCAAAAGCACAACTTAATACCCTCCCCTGGTCTAAAGCATGAGAACTAACTTCCATTACCACAGTTTCACACCCAGCATTCATGGCTTCGGCTAATTGCTTTTGTAAATCTACTGCAAAAGGGGTAGTATTCACAGCAGTTTCTGCAAAACCAGGCCAGCGCGTGTAAAGTGTACCTATTAAAGCCGTCGGTAAATTAGCGTGAGTTAAGAAATATTCAATTAGGTGCGTAGTGGTAGTTTTGCCATTTGTCCCCGTCACACCCACCATTTTCAATTTTTGTCCTGGATAACCATAAAAAGCCGCCGCTATTTGGGCGCAGGCTTTAGTCATATTATCGGCACTAATGACCACAGAGTCTGCTGTAGGCGGATTTTTTTGCATTGCTGCCGGGGAAACTATAGCCGCTACAGCACCAGCAGCTAAAGCACCCGGCCAAAACTCCCCACCATCTACCCTAGTTCCTGGCATCCCAATAAACAAATCTCCGGCAGTACAGGCATGAGAATTTGTTTTCAATCCCTGAATATCAATATCTGGTATATTTACACACTCAATACCATCTACAGCCGCTAATAATTCCCGCAATTTCATCTAGTGAACCTCGCCACAAGCTTGTCATGCGCTTATTTAAACATTATTTTTTATTTATGGGGAGAGATATATACCCAAAATGGCTTGATCTTTTGATTCTGGAACTACGGGTTCAAGGGTTGTTGCTTCTAGGCTAATCAGTGGGATAGAAAACTGGATAGTATCAGCTAAGACGCGAAGCAGGGTGAGAATCATTAAGCGGTTTTCACATAATCACCTAACATTTTTTCCAACCGTTCCACACTGAGACGAGGAGAAGGACGAGGTATAGGTTTTTCCTCACCGTCGTTAGTCACTAAATACAGTACAGGAATTTCATATTGATACGCTGCAAACCAATCATCATGGATGGTAATATCGCGCACTTCTAACTCAAAACTGAGGTTTTTGATTTGTGCTAGTTTTTCCTGTAACCCTTCACAAAGATGGCAACCGGGTTTGCTGTAGAGAATTAATTGCATAAGTTGGGATTTAATGAAAGTAAACCGTGACTTTTTTCATATTTTTATAGCAGATGTCCGATCAGAATTGAGATTCAGGTATGATAAAACCCACCACATACACAGACTTTCAACCCTTCTACTATAGCTGTTACCAAAATTGTAACGGTGGAGGATTTATCAATCTGTCCATGAGATAGTGAACAAGTCATACATAATCAACGTCTGACTGGATAGACACCGGAAAATCAAAGAGTAATTGAGGCAAAAGAATGAACCTACAGAAATTGAATTCTGTCAACAGCAATTTTCTACAACGACGTTACGGCGTAAGCTTGGGAAGACGTTATGCTTTAGCTGCTGCTAGTGTGATGCTTTTGAGTGTTTTTGGTTTTTATCCGGTGGATAACACTAACAGTGTTTTATGTAAGTCTGATCTCCAAGGTTCTGATACCAATTTTATATGAAGAACCACAGAATTAAGATATCAATGCAAATTAACCGCAGATGATAAATGGTTTTTGATAACTTTGTCAGCGAAAAAGGCTCAAGTAGAAATACTTAAGCCTCGGTTACATCAAATTAATTTGTTGAACTAACAGATTAGTTCCAATAGCTGAACCTGTAAAACTTAGTAACGGTTACGTCCACCAGAGTTACCCCGGTTGCCACCAAAAGAACCTCTATCTTCTTTGGGTTTAGCCTTATTTACTTTCAAGTCTCTTCCCATCCACTCTGCGCCATCAAGAGCTTCAATAGCAGATGCTTCTTCTGCATCTGTACCCATTTCTACGAAACCAAAGCCACGTAAACGACCTGTTTCACGATCTGTAGGTAACTGAACCCGCTTAACAGAACCATATTCTGCAAACACGGCATTAAGAGTCTCTTCTGTAACTTCGTAAGAAAGATTGCCTACATAAACTGACATAGATTGTCTCCGAAATTATAAATGTGTAGAGATTTGAGTTTCGGAGAAAGGTTTGTAAATGCCAAAAACAAAAAGCTTGTCAATACTAAAAACAAATGCTGTTAACCGAAATAATTCTCACCTCCCATAATGACACACCAAACCATTTTGAGGGAGAAAAAACCAAAAGTGTTACATAAAATAATATGAGCAAAGATAAATCTGAGATTATGTCCATCTAATCACTTACGATATAGCTGCGATTATCAATCGCGTCTACACCAACAAAACCCACCCAGGTGGGTTTCATGGTGAAATTAGACTGATTTTTGACTAGATAAATCTGTTGGTGGTCTATCATTACTCCAAGCCCACCAGACAAAACCGCAATGACAATGATAGAATTCTTGCCATTTACGACGACGATCTGCGGTAGTTACGGGCGATCGCCTATTTAACCACACATTAACAGCTTCCCGACTACCAGCGTGGCATTTGGGACAATGAAATTGATAGGCGTGTATGGCTTGATTTGTCCATTCTGGCGGATTGGGATCAAAAGCATCCATATAAATATAAACTGTAATTTTATCAGTGACTTCATATACTTAATTATGACTAATAATTGACACTATGGAACCAAATATTGAAATTCGTCGCTTGTTAGATATCATGCCCGCTTCTGGACGGATGATGACGAAAATTGTCAGTAAACCAGAACAACAGCAAGTAATAGATGCTGCCTTTCCCCTACCCTTTAGTCAAGCAAGACCAATATATATTAATTTTGATTTGTGGCGACGTTTAAGCAAGCCGCAACGGGATTTACTGCTGTTGCAGATGGTATCCTGGGTAACTGGCGTGAAATGGTTGCAACCGAATATTTATCAAGCTGTGGTGTTGGCAGGGTTGACGGGAGGAATAGTGGAAGCGGTGCAATCTGATGTGGTAGGTATGGTGATAGCTGGGGGACTAACTGCTTTAGCAGCAATGCGAATTTGGCGAATGAATAAGTCCCAAGAGTCAGAATTAAATGCTGATATAGCAGCTATTAGAATCGCCCAAAGAAGGGGTTATTCAGAAACAGAAGCAGCAGAACATTTGTTAACAGCGATTGAAGCAGTAGGGAAAATAGAAGGGCGTTCTGGTTTAAATTTTAGCGAATTAATTCGTTGTCAAAATTTAAAAACGGTTGCCGGTTTATCAACGGTGGGAATACCTGAAAATTATCAATAGATTTACAGCGGAGTGACGGAAATTGACATTAGCATTGGGAATGATTGAAGTGTATGGTATACCTACCGCAGTGGAAGCAGCAGACGCAATGTGTAAAGCTGCACAGATTACTTTTATCGGTTATGAAAACACTGATTTAGGAAGAATTACGGTACTAATTCGTGGTGACGTGGGAGAGGTAAGTGTGGCAGTAGCTAAGGGATTACTAGCCGTATCAACTGTTAATGGAGGTGAAATACTTTCCTATCATATTATTCCCCGTCCTCACGAAAATTTAGAATATGTTTTACCAATTTATCAAAGCATAAATATTTCCCAATTTAATGCTGATATTCGTTTTCCTCCTCCGTTAAGTAATTGAAATTTATATCCCTCTTCCATAACTCTAGGGAACGCAAAATTTAAGACCTTGATTTACAGCAATTCTCATTTTCAAATAGGCGTTGCTGAAACCAAGTATGAATTTAGGTGTAGAGACGTTCCGCCGGAACGTCTCCACAAGGGTTTGGATATCATCAAAACTCATTTTCAGACATCAAATCAGCAACGCCCAAAATGACAATTGCTGGCGGGCAAGACTTGTACTGAGCGGTTACTGAGCGCAGTCGAACTGTGTCGAAGTATGCCCACGCCACAATATTTATGATTGAAGCTAACCTACATTAGCAACATAAGGACTGGTCAATTTATCCAATTGCTGAATTAACAAACTGAGGAATAAACCCACATCCGTAACCACACCTACTGATTCTATTGAACCCCGATCGCTCAATTTTGTCACCACTGCTGGGTTAATATCTACACAAACCATCTTCACACCTGCGGGAGTCATATTTCCCACCCCAATAGAATGCAGCATGGAAGATAGCATGAGAATCATATCTGCACCTTCAATGATTTTAGAATATTCCTGTTGTGCTAAAATCAAGTTCATTTGGGTATCGGGTAATGGTCCATCATCCCGAATTGAACCAGCCAGGGAAAAGGGAATGTTATTTTTCACACATTCATACATGATCCCGCTTTTGACTACTCCCCCTTCAACAGCATTAGCAATGCTACCAAAACGGCGGATAGTATTAATTACTTTTAAATGATGTCGGTGTCCACCGCGCACAGCTACACCCCGCTTCATGTCCACACCCAGGGATGTTCCCAGGAGGTTTTGTTCCATATCATGGACTGCGATCGCATTTCCGCCTAGAAGCCCTTGTACGTAGCCTTCCCTAATCAGTCTGGATAAATGCTCACCGCCACCTGTATGAATCACAACTGGACCAGCAGTGACAACTACTTTACCACCGCTATCCTTGATTTTACGTAATTCCCAAGCCACTTGTTCAACAACTAATTCCACCCGTCTTTCACTGGAAACACCGGAAGACATAAAGCTGAATTCTTGGGAATTGCGTTGTTCTCGTGATTCGGCTTTGCGAACGGTGCGGATACCTAAAACATCCACAACTACTTTATCGCCGACTTCTAAATCCCGGAGTATTTTACATTTTGCTACTATACCATTAGGAGTTTGAGAAATAGCGATCGCTCCATCCATGCGTTGATTTTGCACTTTCAGCCATTCTCCATTTACCCGCACTTCTGTGGGATAAATCGTACTAACATAAAAATCATCAGGAGCAACACCCGCTTGTAAAACCGGTTCTAATTTAGAATCTCGTTCATCTTGGGGTAAATCTACCGCACCCAAATCAATCAACTGAGATATAATCTCTTCCATCACCTCGTGAGATGGTGCAGATACCCTCACTTCAGCCGCAGATGTACTTTGACGTTGTTCTCCCAAGTTAAATTTCAGAACTTGGAAACTTCCCCCCATTTCCACAATCAAATCTAAAGCGCGGTTAATCAAACCTGCATCTAGCAAGTGTCCTTCCATGCGAATGACACGACTTTCTACAGAAGCATTAGCGTGAATTTCCTCGCCTATAGGTTCTGTTACCCGCAAAGTCAAGCATTTAGCCGCACCACCCGCTTTGAGAAATTCCGTTAATGGGGTTTCAATGACTTGGAAACCAGCTTCCCCTAACCGTGATTTTAAGCTATCACTGGCCTTGTTCATAATCACGATGCTTTCGATATTCACCGCATTACAAGCAAAGTTAATCGCATCAGCTTCTACAATAGCAATTCGCTTTTCTGGGGCAACGCGCATTTCTATCACCCGGTTGGAGTAGGAGTCAAACGCGCCGGGATAATAAAGTAAATAACCGTTTGCCAACGGACAAAAACAGGTATCAAGATGATAAAATCTTTCATCCATCAACCGCAGGGAAATTACTTCAATATCTAGCCATTTAGCCAAATATGGGTGAGAATCTAACTCAGAACGGAAACCGTAACCCGCCCATAACCAACGCCCTTCTCTATCTAAAAGCGCATCCCCTGCACCTTCAAAGGGCAAGTCCTTAGGAAGAGTGTAAACATTAAAACCATTATTTTCAAACCACTGTTGAAAATACGGTTCTTCCCCCTGCCGTTCTTTATGTAAAAAGCGGCTCAGAACCACATTTTCACCAAGGACTAAACCCGCATTGGCACTGAATACCATATCAGGCCAGCCTTTTTCGGGAGCGACTAAATCAACAATGGCGTGATTTTTGATAACATTGTATAATTTATTCCACTGCTCTACAGCGCGATCGCGTGAGGACTTATGAATATTCCCTTCCATCCAAGGATTAATCACATAATCCACATCATAATGATCAGGAGCGCACATCAAAAAACGAATTTGGGAAACCATAAAAATTTTACGAACTTCTAAAATGCTACTAATTTCTTCTGGATACAGAGTTTCGGTGTTCTAAGTCTGTCAAATCTGCTACTAAATCCCTACCATTGTCTCTTGGTAGGCTTTACAAGGATATCGTTATTATTCTATTCCTGCCAAGGACAATGTGAGGAAAAGAAGCAAAGAAGGTTTATGAAGAGATGTCAATTGCTGGTATTTACCTTCACAAATAACACATACTGATTTAATTTTTATGAAAGTTTGTATTAAAAAACAATTCATTTTATGCATAAGGACTGATTGCAAAAACTTACACCGAATCTAAAATAAAATCATAATAATTATAACAATTAGGCACTTACACGCAGAAGAATAGCTATTGAATCAGCCAGACCGTCTGTTTGAGGATTTCCATATTAAAATTGTAGTGTGACTTGATATTTAAGAAATGGAGAACATAACATAGATATTGATAGGTTTTAGTTGAGTGAAATAATGATAGATAGATTCACACTTGAAGTTATACTATGGCAAAAGTTAAACTGGAAAATATTAAGCGAAAATTCAACAACGTCACCGCTATCGAAGATATTAACTTAGACATTCCTGATGGTGAATTTTGGGTTTTAGTTGGCCCTTCTGGTTGCGGTAAATCAACTATTTTGCGAACAATTGCAGGGTTAGAAACCGCCACATCTGGTAACTTATATATAGGCGATCGCTTAGTCAATGATATCCCAGCTAGATCCCGGGATGTAGCTATGGTATTCCAAAATTATGCTTTATATCCCCACAAAACTGTAGCCGAGAACATTGCTTTTGGATTACAAATGCGAAAAGTTGATCCTAAAATCATTCAAGAACGAGTGTTAACTGTAGCTAGATCCCTAGCACTAGATCACCTTTTAGATCGCAAACCAAAACAATTATCTGGGGGACAACAACAACGAGTAGCACTAGGGAGAGCGATCGCTCGTCAAGCACAATTATTTTTACTGGATGAACCCTTATCTAATTTAGATGCTCAATTGCGAGATGATACCAGAGCAGAATTAAAACAATTACATCAAAAATTAGGAATAACGACAATTTATGTCACCCATGATCAAGTTGAAGCTATGACCTTAGCTGATAAAATTGTCGTACTTAACCAAGGAAAAATTCAACAAATTGGTGAACCTCAAAGTATTTATGCATTACCTGCTAATGAAATGGTAGCTAGTTTCTTGGGAAACCCACCGATGAATATTCTCCATGCTATTTACAAAAATGATGGTTTTGATATTAGTGGACAGCTATTACCAATTCCTACCAACTTTCAAGAGAATTTAAAATTGATCACAGGAGAAACTTATCATTTAGGAATACGCCCAGAACACATCAATATTACAGAAAATGTAGGAGGATTAACTGTAGAAATCAAAGTTGTAGAACCTCTAGGAAGAGAAACTTTAGTGCGTGTGAGTTTACTAGGTTCTTCCAGCTTGATTAATGTGCAAATTGGTGGCAATATTCGGCTACATCCAAGACAAAATTTGAATCTAGAATTAGACTTAAATCAGTTATTTCTATTTAACTCTAAAACTGGAGAGAGAATTTTTCCCCTATCATAAAATCTAATTACCAGGTACAACTTTCAAATCTGTAGCTTTCAAAATTTCCTTAGTATTTTGTCGCACGATTAAAGTTGCAGTTGCATCACTTTTTTCAGTAATAGGTTGTTCTAAAATGTAGACATAATCTCCATTTTCCCAACCAGTAATACATTTACCATCTCGACAGGTCACTTTACCACCTGTTAAGTCGAGACATCTTCCTTTAGAATCACACCCTTTATAACTTACATCTCCTGTACCGTTTACCCCTTTCCAAGAGTCAGTATTACTTAAAGTAATCGTCCATTCACCATTACTTAAAGTTTGGGAATTACTACTTTTAGAATTGTCATTTGCTGATTCTTTTGCTCCATCTTCACTTATTACCTCCATTTTGGTAATAATAGATTCTTTGCGAGTTTTACCACAAGGTTCTGCACTTTCACAATCATTAACTGATTGTATTTCATACACCAGACGGACTTTTTGATTAACAAACTTTTTATCCTGTTCGCAAATTTCAAAAGTCGCACCAACGTTATGTTCAGTTCCTTTTTTATCTACCAAGGTAACGTAACACATTAAATCACCATTGACTAACTCCTTAACTGTTCCTACTTTGAGTTTTTTACCTTCCTTTTTCTGATTTTTATTACTATCTACATTTTTACGGACAAGTGTTTTCTTAGATTCTGGATTATTTTCCTCCTCTTTTGTTTCTGTTTTAGAAGAAGGTTCTTCTTCATCCTCTGTTTCAGTTGCTACGACTGGAGAAGTTTCCGTTTGACTTTGTTTGACAGTATTACTTGCCTCTTCTTTAATTGTCTCCTTTGGTGTATTACCACAACCTATCAGAGATATACAGGTAAAAATTACAGCTATTGTAGGTATTATTTTTTTCATGGTAGAACATCCTGGAACTTACTCCTATTAAATACACCATATTTCATTGCAATAACGGATAAGCTTCATGTTTCGTAACTTCATATTTTTTAATTTGTAGGGGTAAAGTATGAGGTAAACCCCTACAGGAGAAATAAATAACAAGATATTCTATGAACAGGGAACAGTTTCAGCTATCTGGATATCCTTAATTTCCCATATCCGACAGGGAAAAATGCAACTGTTTTGAGACTCCATTTGCCAAAACCTGGCACTTTTTTGTTGGGAAAATCCGCAAAACCCTTATAAATAAACGGTTTTAGCTTTATTCAGCAAACGCTACATATTAAATATCATCAGGATTAATACCTAACGATCTTAAATACGCTGCTAACTTCTCCTTTTTTTGTCTTTCCTGTTCAGCAATTTCCTCTGCTTGTTGTTTAGCTATTTCTGCTTGTTGTTTAGCTAAATTTGCTTGTTCAGCAATTGCTTCTGCTTCTAAGCGAGCTTGCTTTTCTAAAATAGCTCTTTCATCACCAGTTAACAACAAATTACCCGTTTTATCCCACCATCTCACCCAAGGCACACCTTCATCCTCTATTAAACCTAATTCCACACCCATCGGGGGAATTGGAAAATGTCCTTTCTCGTTAGGTTGTATCCTTTCATAACGTCCTTGAACTAAACAATATACTTCTAATAAAGATTTACTTGCCTCAAAAATCGCATAAAAAGGAATTCTAATCGCTTGTTCATAAACCCAAAATTTACCCGCTTTTTCCGTGTCACTGGGAGGAGTTGCGTCTCTCTCTTCATCTCCATTTCCTGACACAAATTCAATAGCAATTAATGGCGCTACAAATTCCTTCCATAGTACATAAGAATGCCTGTATTTTCCATTGAGTTTAGGAGGTACATTAGGCACATAAAACCAATCGGGAGCTTCCGCACCTTTTTCTGGTGGATCTGTTAATCTCCAGTAAATACCGCTATCTTGACCAATACAATAATTGCCATCGGGGTGTAATTTTTGTAATACTGGTTCAATCGAACTGGTTAATACTATACTTTGGGGATGTTCCTGAAAATTTTTCACGAAATTGCCGTCTGAGTCTGGTAGTTGCGTATGATCTGGTAAGGTGAATTTAGGCGTATGATTATCTACAATGGCGGGAGTAGGGGGATTAATCACTGCTTGAGTGGTTTCCATAGTAACTCCAATATATACATTGAACTGATTTTAACATTATAAATTGATCAAGATTTTCAATTTAACCACTATTCCTAAAGATATTTATAAAAACAAAAATAGAAAAGCGAGTTGCCTATGTGGTTAATCAAGCAGATACTCAACTTTCTTTGTTATGATATTAGCGTCCCAGATTTCTCACACATGAGAAAAAATAATTGACTGCCATCTTTTCATTCTTTAGGAGAAATCCAGGTATCTAGTTTTTGGTCACTGATTAAAAAACAGCTATTAACTGACAACTATCAACGAATAATTGAACGCAGTAAAACTACTTTCCGACTATCTGCCAAGATAGCAACAAAACCACCTTCGCTAAGTCTTTGTAGTGTATTATATGCTTCTTTTTGATTAGTAGTATAAACTGCTAATAAATAAGGGCGTTGACCATAGGAAACAAAACCGACATCACCTCCGACTGCTTTTTGTAAGCTACTAAACATTTCTGGACGATTAAAATAATCTACCAGAATTGCATAACCTTCTCCTAATATTTTCGGGTTATAGGTAATTTGGCTCTTTGGTACTTTTGGGGCTGGTGTTGGTCCTGCTTGTGTTACTGAACGAGTGGTGATAATGGCAGACAAACCAACGATATTCTGAATATATCTAGCCCAACGATTGGCATCATCAGTTTTTTTAAAACCACCAATTCGCGTGACTGTTTGATTGTTATATTTACAAACAACTGTTTTTATTTCTGTTGGTAAGGCACTACGTAATTGGTTTTGATTGTCTACAGAAGGGCTAATTACTAATAATAGATATTCTTTTATTGCTGGTGGTTGACAATTAGCAATGTTTTGTTGAGCAACTGCTGGATAAATACTACCAATTAAGGAAGGGATGGCTAGTAATAAAGCACCGGGCAAAATTTTTAATATTTGCATAAATTGTTGAATTGGTAATGGGTAATGGGTAATTGTTGACAGTTAACAGTTAACTGTCAACCGTGATATATTAAGAAACTGTGCTAAGGGATGCTAAAGGGTTAGGTATGGTGTCTGAAGGGGCGGAAAATTCTCCAGTAATTACATATTCTAACCGCAGTTTGAGCCAGGTAATAAATTGGGAATTGGTGGAAATAATGGCCGCCGCAGGTTGGGGACATTTCTTTTTAATATCAGCCATTGCTGGTATTTCCACAAAGGCGGGTTGTTTGATTAACCAAAAATCAATTTCTTTTTCTTGTTCATGATAATTACGAGTGCGTTCTTTGAGAACTTCCGCTATAGGTTCTTCTTCCATGAGGAAGTGTTGACTGGCCAAAATGTAATAGTATTTTTGCATTTTCTTCATTTGCTGACTTATTCATAATTTTAGGGTACAGTGTTGATTCTGTACCCTGGTTAAGAAGCAAGGGGCAAAAGGCAAGAGGTAATGTGAGAAAAATTTGCTTTAGATAAAAGCTATTTTACTTTGCTAAATAGGATTTAAGTCATCCTCTCATTCCTGTTTTGCCTGTTTCCTATTGCCTTCTTTAACTTTTTTTCAATCCCTTAAACCAAGAACCAAAGGGACAAGCACTACTCTTATTTTCACTATTTTCTAGTTTGCCACCTGCTGTCAGCTTTTCTAAAAACAAGGCATTATCAAAATAGTGTTCTAGAGAAACTATTTTTAAATCATCGGTAACATGAGCAACACTCATACCGATAATTTCTACGGTTTCCCCTGTGGGTGCATAACCTTTATATGTACCCTGAAAATGTCCCCAGTGTCTCCATTTAAATGTAACATTGGGTGGGACTGAATAAACTGCTAAAACTTCCCAGGGGAAACCTTGGGGAAAGGTGCTGTGAAAGATATCATGGGATGATTCAAAACTTTCTTCTGAAGCTTTGTAATGTTCAGAATCAGCCATAAATAAATTATACGTACCTTTAGCACCTAATTCGGCGGCGGTGTATTCTTGACCTCCATTGCTTGTAACTCGGAATTTGTCATTGACAATAGATAACCACTGTTGGGGGTTGATTTTCCATGACACTTCCATCTCGAAGGTTCGTACGAGATTTTCGACGATAGCTTCTAGTGTACCTTCTAAATGATGGTGGATGCTCTCTTTGGCTAGATTTTCCTCAGAACGGCTGTAGTCAGGAGCTTTTTGATAACGCCATTGGGCATCTTTGCTGGCTGCAATTACTTTGGCTCTATTTTGTACCCATAGGGGTAGGTTGTTAGACTGTGTGGAAGTCATAGAAGTTTAAAGTTTCCAAATTTGACTCTAATTTTTTGGGAATTACGCAGCTAACACCCCTCTAGAGGCAGCAGGGGCGAACGGCCGTTCGCCCGTACAACAGTCATCAGTCAACTTTTCCCCGCATTGCTTCTTTCATTTCGCGGACTGCTCTTTCTATACCTACTAAAGCTGCTCTACTGATGATCGTATGACCGATGTTGAGTTCTTCCATGCCTGGAAGTGCGGCAATGGGGTAAACGTTCCAGTATGTGAGTCCATGACCGGCATTTACTCTTAATCCAGCTTTAATGGCTTGTTCACAACCTTGGGCTAATAAAGCTAGTTCTTTGTGACGAGTTGTTTCGTCTTTGGCTTCTGCATATTGCCCTGTATGCAATTCGATAAATTTGGCTTTTATCTTGACAGATGCCTCGATTTGTGGTGGTTCGGCATCAATAAAGAGACTGACGGGAATGCCGACATTTTGCAATTTATCAACTATCTTACCTATTCTAGCAATTTGTCCGACAATATCTAAACCTCCTTCTGTGGTTACTTCTTCTCGTTTTTCAGGAACTAAGGTAACATAATCAGGTTTGATATCGAGAGCGATCGCTAACATTTCATCAGTAGCTGCCATTTCTAAGTTTAAATGAGTTCTGACAGTTTGGCGCAATAGTCGCACATCTCGATCTTGGATATGTCTTCTATCTTCCCGTAAATGGGCGGTGATGCCATCTGCACCAGCTAGTTCTGCGAGTACCGCTGCCGCTATAGGATCTGGTTCTACTGTGCGCCTGGCTTGGCGAATGGTAGCGATATGGTCAATATTAACACCGAGTGTAGGCACGCCTGGTTTCTCCTGTTTAACAATTCTTAGATGTTGATTTTAGCGGAAATTAAAACGACATAATCTCAGTATTTAGTATTTAGTCACTAGTAGCCGAATATAAATTTACCTTTTAGCAATAAAAATATAGATCGCAAAAAAATCTAAATAAAAAAGGGCTTTCAGTAAATTCCCTCGTGAGGAAATTTCTGAGTTTGTGTAAAAATCAAGTATGATTTTAAAATTAGACTTAAACCAATATAACATACATCAAATATCAACTTAGTTGATACTTAATAGTTGAGAAAGAATGGCTAATCAAAGGCGGGTAGGGCAAATGTAATCAAAATAGGAGTTTTCATCTTCTCAAAGTTTTGAGATAATTCTTCTTGCTAACTTATTAACAATTGTAATCTGTGAGATAGACATAAATGATTTATATCTTTGCCCAAGCAGAAGCAACACCAACAGCTAATCCTATACCAATAGCACCATTCATTATGCCAACTGGGGGAGAATTTGCTGGATTTTTGTATACTTTGACGGTGTGCGCGGTAATTTCTATTGTGGTTTATGTTGCACTTTTTGTGATATTGCGATCGCTGGTTCGCAAATGGGAACAGGATACTGCAATCCTAATTCTTGGCATTTCCCAGACTCCTCTAACTATCGTTTTGATCCTCACCAGCTTAAAAGTAGCTTTCTTTCATTTAAGCAAGTCAGGAGAAATAATTGTCTGGATTCAACAAACTATCACGGCTTTTTTAATAGGTGTTCTTACTTATTGGTTTACTCAGTTATTTACTGAGACCGCAGTTACCTATTTGAAAACCTATGCGAGAAAAACAGAGGCTGTTTGGGATGATGTTTTAATACCATTACTACAGAATTTTATCCCTGTGATTACCTATATAGTAGGGACCTCCTTATTTTTTAGTTCACTGGGTGTAGATTTATCAGGTATAGGATTAGCTCTAGGTAGTATCACTGTTGTCTTAGGGTTAGCCGTTAAAGACATTTTGAGCAACTTTTTCAGTGGCTTAGTGTTATTAGTTGATACACCATTCAAATTTGGAGATGTGATAACTACTTCGGATGGATCACTAGCAATTATCAAGCAAATTGGCATTCGGGTAACAAAGTTGTATCTGATTGAACAGCATTGTGAAGTTTATATGCCTAATGCGATTTTAGGTAATCAAAATATCACTAACCTGAGCCGTCCCACAACACACTATGCTTATACGATTAATGTATCAGTAAGAATAGATGCTGATGCCACCGTGGCCACAAATATCTTACGAGAAATCGTCATTGGACATCCAGATACCTTAGCAAATTTTGATGAGAAACTTAAATCATTAGATAGTTTCTATGGCTTAAAAGAAGCTACAGAAAATAATCTTTCTAAAAAAGATGCTGGACGTAGGCGGATAGAACTAGAAAAAGAAGTTAATTTACAATTGAAGAAAATTCATGATAAATTTGAAACATTAGTTCAAGAGATTAAAATTTTAGAAAGAGGTGGTTTAGATATACAAGAATTAAAAAGTATTCAGAAAACCTATTTAGAGACTCTCAACCTAGTGGGAATGGTAATTATTACAGAACGTAAGGGTAAACGACAACGTTCATGGCTAGAAGAAAATGAATCTAGGGATAAATCAACTCTAATTGGTTTAGTGAGATATTGGTATGAAACCTGGTTAAAAGATCCAGATTTAGTGGCAGAAGATCACAATATATTGCCTGATGAATGGGAACAAAAGATCGAACTTTTGAAAATCAAATTAAATAGATTGTTCCAAACTATTTCTAATCCAGGAACAGATGAAATGAGATTAGATGACTATGCAACAAGATTACTAGAGTGGTTAGAAACTAACTTTAAAGAGTCCTCTACTGCTTGGAAAGAACCGCAAATTGAAATTACCGATATTCAAGGTTCTGCTTTACAATTCTCTGCTAGATTCTATATTGATAATATTCAATTAGAGCATTGGAGACGTGGAGAAAGAGTCAAAAATGAAGTCCGTCGAGAGATGATTCGACGGTTGAGATTAGCTCACATCTACACAGGTTAAAAAGAAGGTTATACCAATTTTCTATCAAGATGCACATAATCATACCCCCATGTAGTCCCCCCCTTAGCAAGAGGGGACGGCGAAGCCGGGGGGTTAATTATATGCAACTTTACAAAGAAATGGTAAGCTGTTGTGCCTTTAACTTGAAAAATTAATACAAGCAAGATGCTTGTGCTACCGTAACCTCAGGTTTTTTGATTGTACGGTTTAGCTGCACATCAGCTTATTAGTGGTAGTGTAAAAATCCGGGTAAGGCAAAAAGATCCCCGACTTCTATGAGCAATTTATCATTTATGGACATAATCAATAAAAGAAGTCGGGGATCTGGGCATGAGCAAGTGCTATAGCTGAATACTTACGTGGTAGTTTATATGGAAGACGGCCATTTGGTCAGAGAAAAAAGTGATTTTTTACACAGGATATGTGATTAAAATTCCTGTCCATAAAACTTAGATACCAAACTATTACCTATCCTCTGTTCCCTATTCTATTAATTGCCAGCTTGTTGGATCAAAATATCCAATTCCTGCTGCATTTTGCTTCTGACTAACTCATAGCATTCATTAACATAGGTGCGATCGCTGGCGGCGGCTTTTCCGTACCTTGTAAACACAATTGGGGGACAAACCCTAGTATAGATAGGCATAGGCAAGGGAATATTAGGTAATGGTCCAATGGCTAATCCCCAAGGTAAGCCCACATAAATGGGAAACACCAGAGGATCAACCCCAAACAACCAAGGCATCCCTAATTTATGGAGTTGCTCCATAATTTTATAGATATCAGCCAGGACAATTAGGGTATCATGGGAACCCCAGGAAATCGCCGGTACAATTGGTACATTTTCCCGTAGTGCCAACTTAATAAACCCCTTTCGGTCAGCAAAGTAAATTTTATCTCGCATGGCATGGGGTCGAAACACATCCTCAGCACCACCAGGATAAACTAAGACACTAGCACCAGCCCGTAAAGCTGCATAAGCCATTTTAGGATGCGCTCTGACTGCGCCGGCTTTCATGGCCATTTCTGCGGCTTCAGGAAATACCTCCCAGACTTTAGGGTGCATTAAACCATAAATTTCTCGTTTAGCACCAAAGCGGCGCAACCAATCATACAACATCATCGAAGTATCAGGGGATGCCAATCCCCCATTATGAGAACCAACAATGAGGATTTTTTCATCTGGAACATTTTCCCAACCACTGGTTTGGACTCGAAAATAACAGTTATATAACAAGCCCAATACAGGCATCATGGACTCGATGAATCTTGGATCGCGTTGATCTAAAGACCACCCGGTGTTAGTTTTTGGAGGACATTTTAGTTTGAACATTAGGAAATTTTATCAGGATTTATACGGATAAAACAATCTGTTGTTTTGTCGTTTTATCCAGCCTAACGTAATCTTTATCTTATTGTTCCTACTGTGCATTGGCAGATACCCGTAGGAACTGAATCCGATTTTAAGCGTCTGATCATACTAGGCTATTTAAAATTGATATATGATTGACTATTCCATGGACGTTCGGGGATTTCAAACAATATTCCAGGACTTACGCAACTGGCACATTGGTAGGGTGCGTCAGATATCAACAATCTGTTTATTTGCATGATTTATGCAGTCTGACGCACCCTACAAAAGATTTTTGGTGTGACACTTGCGTAAGTCCTA
>JACCDP010110580.1_pt1 | contig 35098 bp, 51 predicted proteins | sample 7445841 | NCBI WGS metagenome assembly JACCDP01 (sample SAMN15323441, study PRJNA562643) | freshwater metagenome | isolation source: river surface water | place: USA:Blue River Watershed | collected 2017-08-17 | reverse complement strand
CCGCACCGCCGACTCCACAGCCGAGTGCGCCGGCGGCGAAGCCTCCGAACCCAATGAACGTCCCAGGTGTCTAGAACTATGCGAAAAATCTGTTCTAACCCTCAAATCATCACTGTGAAAGGAGCCTAGAGTGCAAGGCGACGACGCAACAATTTCTGACGTGACATCGGCCCCGGTGGACAGCTCTCCGCCGCCCGCCGACACGTCTTCATCGTCTCCCGCGGAGACGTCATCGAATTCTCAGCCTGCACAAACAGGCGAGAGTAGTGGGGCAGAATCCAAAGAGTCCCTTCTCGACGCAGTGCTCAAGGTCGCTCCCGCGACGCCCGAACCTGACGTCATTGATGGGACCAATGGAAAAGAGGCCGCCCCAGCCTCAGAAACACAGCCAGACAGCGAGGTGAAGGCCGAAGACGAAGCGGCTGATACTGATGATCAAACTCCAGAGGACGAGACCGTGCCGGACAATGTCCCGGCTCAGACTCGGAAGAAGATCAACAAACTGCTCCGCGAACGCAGAGAGCTCCGTGAACAAGTCACGACGCTTTCTTCAAGCGCGGAAATTGGACAGCAACTGCAGTCTTACGCGGAGGCGAATAATCTGTCGTCGCAGGACGTGGTCTTTGCTCTTGATCTCGCATCCATGGTGGCGAGGGGCGACCTATCCAGCTTCTATGACACGATCTCTCCGATCATAAGACACGCGCAAGAAGTCAAAGGCATCGTCCTGCCGCCTGACATCCAGCAGATGGTTGATCAGCAGCAGATGACGCCGGAGGCCGCGCGTCAGTTCGCACAGTCCCGGTTTGAACGTGTGAACTATGAAGCCCAAGTCCGGAACATGAATCAACGCCATCAGGCGGAGACCGTGCATCGGGTCAAGGGTGACGTTCACCGATCGGTAGCAGCATTTGAGCAGCGTCTAATGGCGACCGACCCCGACTACAAGGCGAAAGCCGACATGGTCAGACGGACAGCGCAAGCGATGCTTGCTGAACGCGGAAACCAGATCGCCTCTGCCGAGGAAGCCCTGCAGATCACGCAGCGCGCTTACAAGGAAGTGAATGATCAGTTCCGACGTATTCAGCCGAGCGCGCGAGCGACTGCGCCGACACCGGGCATGTCAAATCATCAGACATCCTCGGCGCGCGCCGCTCCAAAAAACATGATGGAGGCGGCCATTCAGGGACTCGCGAGGTCGCGCACGGGGTAAGGCATGAAAGCTTACCGAAATGGCGTTTACATCAACTGAAATCGCCAACATCGCGAACGCGGCGTTGGACTACTACTTCAACAAGGGAGACACCTTTAAGCAGTCGCTCCAGAAGCGCCCCCTGTGGGACAAACTGGAACGCAGCAAGAAGACCTTCCCCGGCGGCAAGGGTGACATCTCGATCGCGGTCGAAGGCGACTTCGGCGACGGCTCGGGCAACGATGTGGTCAAGGGCTACACGCACAATGATTCGGTTGGATTCTTCACGCCAGCCAACATCAAGCGTGCGAACTATCCCTGGCGCGAACATCACATTGGTCTGACGCTCACCCACACCGAGCTGAAGATCGATGGCATCTCCGTCGTCGACACGAACGGCGAGCGCACCAGCAATCACTCGCAGCGCGAGATGACCATGCTGGTCAACCTGTTCGAGGACAAGCTGTTTGCTCTCGGCGAGCAGTATGCGCGCAGCATGAACAACCTTGCCTACGGTGACGGCCTCGCCGACCCGAAGGCGATGGCTGGTCTCGCTTCGATCATTCTGGAGAACCCGGCTGTCGGCACGACCGGCGGACTCGACCGCGCGACCTATAAATGGTGGCGCAACCGCGCTCGTTGCGCGGCCAACACCGATCCGTCGCTTGGCGGCGGCGCGGTGACGTCGAACGTCGCGGATGGTGGCGCCCTGCTGCAGACCCTGCAGTATGAGTATCGCCAGCTCGTGCGTTACGGCGGCCAGCCGAACTTCGCGGTCTGCGGTTCGTCCTTCCTCGATGCGATGGAGAAGGAACTGCGCGCGAACGGCATCTACTCGGTCGCCGGCTTCGACGGCTCGACGGATGTCTCCATCGGCGCCCTGAAGTTCATGAACGTGACCTTCCAGTATGACCCGACCCTCGATGACCTTGGTCATGCGAAGCGTTGCTACTGGCTCGACACGAACGCGATCTTCCTTGAGGCGATGGATAACGAGTGGCGCAAGGATCACACTCCGGCGCGTCCCGCGTCGCAGTTCGTGCTCTATCGCTCGATCACGTCGACCGGCCAGCTCGTCGCGAAGCAGCTCAACAGCTCGCTCGTGATCGACATCGCGTAAGCAATTCCCCGCGCCGAATGTCGCACTCCGTTCGGCGCGGAGATAGAGGGTGGCGGGTTTTCTCCCTGCCGCCCTCGTTCATCGAGTGCGAGAGTGATGGAGAGATCAATGCACTTTTGTAAGGCTACAATCCGCGTCTCCGGCGACCTGCGCACGGTCGTCGTCCGAGACACCCATAATCCGGTCTCGTGGCCGGAAATCGAAATCCTGCGCGCGCTGCACGGCGATGAGTCGCTTGTCGACGTGAAGCCGTTCGTGCGTGTCGAACAGTCGCCGAAGGATGAGAAAGAACGCCTCCGCGGCATCTACGGCAACGCCGTGTTGGAGAACGTCTTCCCCGGTCGCAATCCGCAGATGGAAATGGAGGCGCCCGGCGCCAAGCTTCCGGTGGAGAAGATCGCGTGGCGCAACCCGATCGACAACGACCCGGTGAAGGCTGACGAGCCGGCTGAGATCAAAAAGCCGCAGACCGCCGCGGCGTAATTAGGAGCCCCTGAGACATGGCGACGAAAACACTTTCGGCACTCATCACAGCCGTCCGCGCAGAAGCCGGACACGCTTTGACTGTGTCTCAGGGCATCAACACTGTCGAGACGCTCAAGCACCTCATCCGGCGCACGGAAGTCGAGCTCTGGGTTTCCTTCCAGTGGCCGAAGCTCAAGATCCGGTCGCAGTTAGACACGGTGGTTGGGCAGTATAAATATGAATATCCGGACGACATGGGCTACGACCAAGTCCGCGAGGTGTGGTGGTCTTACGACAATGGCACGCACTGGCGTCCGGTAGAATATGGAATTCCAGAAGACTGCATCCGGGGCGACGGGACGAACAGCCGGAGTGGCGGCGTCCAGCTCTGGGAAGACGGGCAAGACGACACGCTGTTTCGCGTGTGGCCGACGCCAGACCGTCCGGGCTTCATCCGCTTCGTCGGTATGCGCCGCCTGAACGAGATGGTCGACGACACGGACTACTGCACGCTCGACCCGACGCTGATTATCCTGTTTGTCTCTGCCGAGCTGCTATCTCGCGCCAAGGCCGAAGACGCCGCGGGCAAGCTCCAGAAGGCGCAGCGTCACCTCCAGAAGCTCTTGGGCAACCAAGTCTCGGCGAAACACAAGGTCTCGACCTTTGGGTCATCGCGCGGTTCATACTCCGCTGCAGGTTTCAGACCGTTCATCGATTACATCCCGTAAGGATCGCCCGTGCCGTATTTCCTCGTCGAAAACTTCAAGGCCGGACTCGACGTTCGAAAGAGCGTGCTGACGGCTCCCGCCGGCACTCTCACGAAGCTGGTCAACGCGGCGGTGACGCCGGGTGGAGAGATCCAAAAGCGGCGCGCGTTCGTGAAGGTCGCAAACCTTGCTGGAACCTTTGGGCTGGCGGCGATCGGCAGCACGCTCGTCGCGTTCACGCGTAGTGGCGACGTTATTCCTCCAAAGATCCCCGGACTGAACGACGTATCTCTGCGCTTTGACAAGATCCCGAACCCGTCGACGACGACGGTGCAGACCGACTACGACGTGTTCGACGGCAAGCTATACGTCGCCCTCTACGATCCGAACGGTGCGACGGTGAAGGCTAAAAATCCGCACTACTACGACGACGCGGCCACCGGCGCGGCGCCGAGCTATGTCGAGACCGAAGGCTCGGGGATGGGTCTCTACGTCCGCTCCTACAAATCAAAGATGTATGCGGTCGGCGACAAATATCTCCGCTTCTCGGCGATCGAAAATCCGAAGCTCTGGGAGGCGGCTACAGATCCCGCCGACACGACGCGCACGGGCGCCGGCTACATCAACATATCGCTGCAGGAGGGCCAATCGGCCAAGCTGCAGGGCGTCGAGATCTACTATGACCGTCTCGCGATCATGTCGGAATACACGACCCAGATGTGGGCGGTCGTCTCCGATCCGAAGCAGAACTCGCTGGGGCAGGTGCTGCGCGCCACCGGCACGCGAGCCCCGTGGTCGATCCAGCAATATGGCTCCGGCGACATCCTGTTCCTGTCCTCATCCGGAATCCGGTCTCTGAAGGCCCGTGACATATCGAACTCCGCTGCCGTCTCCGACATCGGGTCTCCGGTCGACGACTATGTCCGGTATCTGCCAAAACGCTACGGTTCGGACAACTTCCTCTACAATGCGCGCTCGATCTTGGAGCCGGTGGTGGGCCGCTTCTGGATGGCCTTCCCGCGCGAGATCCTCGTCCTCTCTTACTTCCCCGGCCCGAGCATCACGGCGTGGAGCGTCTACACGACGCCCTTCAACATCGACAATATCGTCGCCTGTGGCGACCGGGTTTTCATCCGGTCTGGCGATGACCTCTACCTGTTCGGCGGCGTCAGCCAAGAGGAATATGACGACTGCCCGGTAGAGGTGAGGCTCCCCTTCCTCGACGGCGGCAAGCCGGGACACATGAAGATGTTCCAGGCCCTCGACGTCACGGCAACGGGACAGTGGGACGTGAAGATCGACTACAACTTCGACGAGCAGGAGGCCGAGGAGACCGTCGCGACGGTCACGGCGCCGACGTGGAACAAGGGCCGTTACGAGTTGACCGGCTACGCGTCCCACATGAGCCTGCGGTTCTATTGCAATACGACCGGCCCGGCGACGCTCTCGAACGCAGCAATTCACTACATGATGGCTACCGATGCGGATTGATCTAGTCTCACGAGTCGGTATATTCCCGCGTAAATCTCGGGGTCTCCCGAGGCCACTCATTGCTGGGATTGGCTCCAGCGGCACGAAACGCCGAGTGGCCCTTGACCCATACCGATCCAGTAAAATCTGAACGCTCAAAGCATCCGCGGCTCGTGCCGCCGGGCCTCGAGTTCCGTCTCGCAGACGAGAACGACGTTCCGGCGCTTGTCGAGCTCGGGCGCGAGCAATTTGAGACGTCGCGCTACGCCGACTTCGGCGTTCAGTTTTCCGAGGCGCAGACGGAAAAGTTCCTGACGTTCGCGCTGTCGAACGCATACATCCCGCACATCCTCGCGATGATCGATGGCAAGGCCGTCGGCGGGATCTCATTCACATACGATCACAGCTTCAGCAAGCAGCCGATCGCGGTCATGCAGAACCTGTTCGTCACGAAGAAGTATCGCCGCACATTGATCGGCAGGATGCTCGTGATGATGGCTGCAGACATCGCGAAAGACGAGCAGGCGTGCGCCTTCTTCGCCCCCGTGAACAACGGCGGCGATCATGTCCACAGCCTTGGAAACCTACTCGCGAAGGGCGGCTTCCACATGACGGGATATATCATGTCGAGGAAATTATAATGGGCGGCGGCGGCGGCGGCGGCGACAATATGGGGATGATGTATCAAGTCATGCAGGCGCAGGAAGCACGCCAGCGTGAGGAGGCACGTCAGCGACGCATCAACGCCGGCACTGCTGGCATTGACCAAGCGTTCGCGCAGATCTCTGATCCGAACGACACGTTCTACAAGCGTTACGGGCAGGCGATCGAAGACTACTACAAGCCACAAATTGCAAAGCAATACGCCGACGCGAATAAGGAGCTGACGTATCGCCTCGCGGATGCGGGGACGTTGCGCTCATCTGGCGCCGCGGAGGCCACGACCGAACTCGCCAGCCAAAACGACATGAACATCGCGAATATGAATTCTAAGATCGACAGCGCGAAGGGCGACCTCCGCAATCGTGTCGCGTCCGAGAAGAACACCGCGATCAATCAGCTCTACGCGACCGAAGACCCGGAGATGGCTCTGACGACTGCGCTGAATGGTGTGAAGAACATCAATCTCGCGCAGCCCGATCTGTCGCCGCTGGCGAACATTTTCAACGTCGCGACAGTCGGCGCGGCGAACGCCATGAAGGCGTGGCAGTCGCAGGGAATGGGTGGCGGCAATACGCCTGGAAGCCCGACATCACAGGGGCTCGGTTCTGACTCCGGCTCTTGGATTGGAGGCTAAGTCATGGGCGGTATGCTTGGACTTGCCGGCACCGGGATGCAGGTTGGCGGCAGCATCATCGAGATGCAGCAACGCCAGAAGGCGCAGAAGCAGCAGCAGGAAAATCTCAACAACTGGTATTTGTATCAGGCGTTGATCCGCAATCAGGAATACATGCGGCAGGACTCGTTCCGCAATCAGGCGGACACGTCGCGCCAGAACGTCCTATACAACGACGTCTCCAGCACCGCGCAAAAGGCGAAGCAGGGCGCCGAAGCCCAACGTCTTGCCGGCGCCTATGCGCAGGGGACAAGCGCGGCGGCTGGCGCGCCATCCGCGTCTGACGCCTCAATCCGCTCCGGCGCGCAGCAGGGAATTCTCACGGGCCAAAGTGGCGGCGATCAGGAGTTCCGTTCGGATCTCGCGCGGCGCCTAAACAACAGCGCGTCTCGCGTGCGTGATCGGATCACGGCTCTCGGCACGATGAACTCCTACGGCGACTCGTTTCAGGGTCTCGGCACGGAGAACCCGCTCGCGTTCCAACGCGCCGGCTGGGACATCAATCGCTTTAATAATTTCCGGAAGGGATCGCTGCAGGCTTACGGCGTCGAGAAGGCGATAGAACCGCAGCAAGTCCAGTATCGCGGCTCTCCGGGCGCCATGGCGCTGCAGGCTGGCGGCGGCTTCTTGAGCGGCCTCGGCAAGGGTGGCGGCGGAGGAATGTTCTAATGGTCACGATGAACGTCATGGCGTCGCAGGTGCCGAACGTGACGACGGCGGCGACGGCGGCTGGAGAGTCGCTCGGCAATCTCCTTTCGAACGGCATGGGCAATCCGGCTGCGCAGTCTCGCGCCGCGCGCGACGCCGCCTACATGGAGAGCCTGAAACACCACAACGCCGTCTATGACGCGCAGACCCAGCAGCTCCAGCAGAAGGCTGAAGCCGAGAGGCTGGCGAACGAAAACACGCAGCTCTTGCGCAAGCGCGCAGAAGATGCCGCACAGGCGGAAGGCAACTCGGCTGCGGCTCGCGTCGGCCCGGCTCCGGCGATCGTCTGGAGCGACTACGACCGGCGCAAGGCGCAGTGGGATGCCGACGTTGCGGCAGCTCGCGCGCGCGCCGCTTATTCATATGGCGTCGGCGACGGAACTCCGGCGCAGCGCGCGGACGCGGCTAACGCTCAGTCGGGCGGCGACCTGATCCGCTATGGCGACGCGGCGGACATGCGTCGCGGCTCTGCCGTCCTCGGACACAATCCGGGGATGAACGACTACTACGGCCCCGGCGACCCGGTGGTGGTGGACGCCCCGAAGATTGACGCCGCGAAGCCGCACTTCTTCAACAACGGCGCCGACATGAACACCCGCGACCCGGCGACGGGCGATTGGACGCAGCAGCACATTGCCGGCGCCCCCGTGTCGGATGACCAGTTCCTGATCGATTACATCCAGCGCCGCAACACCGGGCAGCAGACGAAGCCGGAAGAAGACATCCGCTTCAAGCTTCTCAACGAGAAGCAATACCCGACGACGTATAAAGAGTTCACGGACGAGAACCGCATCCAGCATCAGGTGCCGATCTCGCGCGCGCCCTTCCAGTTCGACAATGGGCCGGTCCCCGTAACGCCGCCAGCGGCGCCGGTGGGCGCCCTGACGCCGCCGGCCACGTCTCCAATTATTCAGTCGGCGCCGCCTCCGATGCCGAGCGCGCCGCCCCCGCAGGACGCGGCTCCCCCTCCGTCAGCTCCCCCGCCGGTCGCGCCTTCCGAGCCTGCTGGGCAACCGGGCGCGCAGCCTCCGCTGCTTCCCCCTGGGACAATCACGCTCGGACGTGGCGTCGTGAACCCGCCGACGCGCGATCAAGGCACGGCTGCGAAGTTCGCCACGCGCGCGATGAACGCCGAGCAGGTGCTCTCGCAGGTGCGGGCGCCGGAAGACGCCCCGAACCTGATCGAGAACATCATCCGGGCGCCGAACGACAGCGAGCGCATCAACCTCGTTTTGAGCTACGCAGCCGACCCGCGCTATGCGGAGTTTTTCAACGCGGCGAGCCAGATGATCACGGCTATCGCGCGCGACGAATCCGGCGCGGCGATCGGCAAGCAGGAATACTGGCGATACGCGCAGGAGATGCTCCCGTCCGGGGTGGACTCCCCGCAGTCGCTCGCTCTGAAGAAGTCGCAGCGCGCGGCGGCGATCTACGGCATGTTGAACGAAGCCTACGGCAAGGGCTCGCCAGAATATAACGACATGCAGCAGCGCCTGACCGCGAGCGGGATTCCGCCGGAGGCGCAATTCTACCACCCGGACGCGAACAGCGGCGGGGCTCCAGAACTCCAGCCCGGACAGGAAAAGATCATCCAACATCCGCGCGGGACCGTGCGGGTTAAGAGGCTCTGATGCCGAAGTTCCAGCTCACCGGCCCCGACGGCGGCAACTACGAAGTCGACGCTCCCGATGAGGATGCGGCGGTTTCGGCTGTCTTCGGCGACGCCGGCGGAGATCCATACAAGGGCGCGGCCACCGCGAAGATGAACGACATGAACCCCGTGCGCGCGGGGATCATCGAGACCGGCGACAGGTATCTGCACGGCGCCACCTTCGGCGCGTGGGATAAGGCCGCGCCATATATCCACGGCGCCGGTGACTTCATAAAGACGGGCGGCGAGAATTGGGACGAGAGCCTGAAGCGCGGGCAGGCGCTGGAGGATGAGATCCGACGCCGTGCTGGCGCCGATCACCCCATCATCTCGGGCGCCGCAGACGTCGCTGGCAATCTCGGCACGAGCGTCGTCACCGGCGGCGCCGTCGCCAATGCGCTCGGCAAGGCCGGCGTCGGCGCCACGCTGCTACAGGATGGTATGGCGGGCGTCGTCACAGGCGGCGCGACTGCAGCCGGTGATGGAGAGAACCCTCTCGTCGGCGCCGGGCTTGGTGGCGCCGGTGGCGTCGCCGGCAATCTCATCGGCAAGGGCGTCGGCGCTGCGGCTCAATTCTTCAAGAAGCCGAACGTCCCGACGATCGCCGATCGCGCGGCGGAGAAGGCCGCCGCCTACAGCGAATTCGAAAATGGCGGCACCTACACGCCAGACATCTATGACGCCCTGCGCGCGAATATCCAGCAGGAGCTCGCCAAGCCGGGCATGGCTTACTCGCGCCGGATGCATCCGAAGACGCGCACGCTCATGCAGGAGCTCGACGACATGCAGCGCGGCGGCGTGTCTCCCGCGTCCAGCGCGCCACCGCCGGGCTCTCCCGTGCCGATTGCGGCGCCGGCCCTCAATCCGACGGTCGATCCGGGGGCTCTCCAGAATTTGCGCGTTTTGGCTAATGACGCCATCCGCGGCGGCGAAGCTCGCACGGGTTATGCCGTGCGCAACGCCTTCGACAATACGCTCCTGAACCCGCCGCCGGGTGTGGCTCTGAGCGCGAACGGCGTCGACATGGGCGCCAAGCTCCAGCACGCGAATAAGGTCAACCAGATCCTGCAGAAGGCGGAGCTCGTCCAGAACCTGCTAAACAAGGCGGGCGCCGGAACGCGCTCTACCGGCTCGGGCGGCAACATCAACAACAAGACGCGGCAGGCTCTCGACAAGGCTCTCGCAAAGCGGCGCGATTGGACGCCAGACGAGCTCGCAGGTTTCTCGGCGGCCAGCGAGCCGACGCGTCTGGAAGAAGGGCTCCGCAAGGTCGGCAAGATCGCCCCCGGCGGCAACGGCCTGATGACCGCGCTGAACGTCGGCGCGTGGATGCACGATCCGAAGAACATGGCCCTCTCTGTGCTCGCGCAGGGCGCGAAGGGCGCAGCCGATCGGTCGTCGATGCGTCGTGGCGAACAGGTGCTGGAGACGATCCTCAACGGCGGCCAGAAGGTAGTGTCTCCGCCTGCGCCGTTGCGTCAATTCATCGAGCGCAACCACGGAGGGATCGGCGGCGCCGCTGGCGCGATGTCGTCCTACCCGGCGCCCGCAGTCGTGGAGCGTAAATAATGCCGACGATTGCGGAGATCGCACAGGACATCGTTCAGCGCGCGAAGGCTCGCGGCGTTGACCCCAATCTCGCGCTAGGTATTGCGTCGCGTGAGGGCTTGATCCCGCGTGTCGTCAACTCGCCGACGTTCGGCAACCCCGACGCAAAGGGCTACAGCTACGGCCCGTGGCAACTCTACTCGGGATCGCCGACGCCGGGCGCCGTCGCTGGCGGCGGTCAGGCCGCTCAATTCATGCGCCAATACGGCGCGCGCCCGAGCGCGAATAATTGGCGCGAGCAGAATCAATTCGCGATCGACTTGATGTCGCGTCTCTCGCCGCAGCAGCGTTCGACAACTTGGTATGCTATCCCGAACGCTGGCGGTGAGGGCGCAATCTCCCGCATGGGCGCGCAGTTCGCCGCCCGTTTAGGGGTGACAGGCAATGGCGCCCCCGTGGCCGTCGCGGCTGCGCAGCCCGGACAGGCGCCGGCGCAGGGTGGCGACACGATCATCATGCCGGAAGCCCCGCCGCCACCACCCGCCGACGTCTATGTGAACGAGGACAGCGGCGGCTACGACGGCGGCATGTCAGCCCCCGAAGCCGGCTCTCTCGCGCCGCAGCTCGACAACATGCCCGGCGTCATGCCGACAGACATGGAGGAGCCGCAGCTTGAAGACCCGGCGACAGCCAAGTGGGCGGCGATCAAGCAGCAGCGAGCTGCAGGCACTCGCCCAGACCCCTCTGAACTTAACCTCGCGAACGTCTTCCAGACCGCCGACTTCAAGAACATCGGCACGGCGAAAGACATGCAGTCGATGAGAAAGATGAACGTCGGATGAGAAAGCATCACCACGCCACACGCAGCCCAGCATGGTCTCCGAACTTCCAAGGCGACCGCGACGCACTCGCGCGCCTGATGGAGGCAGAGGCCGGCGGGGAAGGCGACGCGGGGAAGCTTGCCGTCGCGAACGTCGTGCGCAATCGCGCAGACAGCAACTACAACGGATATGGCGGCGGCATCGAGGCCCAGGTGCGCGCGCCGAGACAATTCTCCGCGTTCAACCCGCACGGCTCCGTGAACGCCACCGGCAAGCGCACGATGGCGATGCCTGCCGACGGCGAGACGATGAAACACAACTACGAGCTCGCCGACCGCGTGCTCGGTCGCATGGAGCCGGACCCGACGCACGGCGCGAACCAATACTACGCGCCGCAGGGTATGCCGGGCCACAAGGCGCCGAAGTGGTGGAACGAGAACTACAAGACAGCCGAGATCGGCCACCAGAGATTCCAGCAGAACCCCGCGCAGCCCGTGACGCCAGATCAGGGCCAGATGCGGATGGGCGACCAGCAGATGCTCGCAGGTATGCCGGGCAACACGCAGACGGCGCAGTCGCCGATGGCGACGATGATGGCGCAGGCCGTCCAGCCGTCGGCGCCGAAGCCGTCCACCCCGCCGATGCAGCTCGCCGAGCCGGCGCAGGCTCTGAGCAACCAGCGTTACAGCGCGCTGAACAGCGTGGCGCCGCGCGGTGGCGACAACGAGTTCCGCGACATGGCGCGACACACGGTGTCCGCCGGCGCGCCGAACCGCATGGCGATGATGAACAACCCGTCAGCTCCTCCGCCGTCAATGCAGCAGTCGGACACGCCCGTCCTGCATGAGCCGGGCGTGCAGCAGGCGCAGATGGGCGCGCCGATGGAAGGCATGTCGATCGACCCGACGTCGAGCATGGCGGGCGGCCCGATGGTGAGCCCGATGAGCTCACAAATGCCGGGCATGGATGGCGGTCTAGGTGGCTTGTTCTCCAATGCAGTTATGCCACCAGAGATGATGACCGGCGACATGGGCGGCGGCTTTGGCGGGATGGATTTTGGCGGGTTTGATCTCGGGGGATTATTCGGATGAGCTGGGAAATTAATCAGGTCGACGTCGGCACGTTTTTTACTGAAGTCCGACGCACGTTGTTCGGCGGCACGCTCAACGGCGATCAAGTCGAAGGCATGGAGAATATTCTCGGCTATCGCGACCAAGTGTGGCCGGGCATGTGCGACGAAGAACTCGCGTATCTGCTCGCGACGACCAAGTGGGAAACCGCTCACACGATGCAGCCCATCGAGGAGTATGGCTCGCAGTCCTACCTCAACTCAAAACCTTACGCGCCGTGGTGGGGCCGTGGGCTCGTCCAGTTGACTTGGGAGGATAACTACCGCAAATACGGTTTTGCCGCTCCAGAACAAGCACTTGAGTGGCCCGGTGCGCTTCATTGCTGCTTTAATGGGATGATTTACGGGCGCTTTACAGGGCAAAAACTTGGCGATTACATCACGCCCGGCGTGCGTCCGTCGCAGCACGATTACGAAGAGTGCCGCCGCATCATCAACGGCACCGACAAGAAGGTCGAGATCGCCGGTCTGGCGTTCAAGTTCCTCGACGCTCTGAACAAGGCGCGCGCCGCGTGGGTTCCGCCGGAAGTCGACGACCGCCCGGAAGAAGGTTCGCCGGAGTTGATCCTGCCGCCGCCGGAAGTTCCGCCGGAAGTTCCTCCGGAGGAGATGCCGACGGTCGACGTCGAGGAGCCGGAAGTTGTCGCGATCACCGACGAGAACTTCAACGCGTGGTTGATCTACGCGCTGGAGACGGACGCCGACGTGCAGAAGGCCGTGCGTGACGTCATGGACAGCGGCGGGCGCCGCCGTGGTTGATTACCGCAGCGCGCCGCCGCGCCCAACCCCGCAGCGGCCTGCGCCGCAACACTACGAGGAGCCGCCACAAGCGGCCCCTCAGTTCATCGGCATGTCGAACAACGACGTCGCGAGCAAAGTGGTTGACGCCTACAAAGTAAACCCGATGCTGACAGGTTTGCTCTTGCTCAATCTGCTGATCTTTTGTGGCGCAGGTTGGTATCTCAACGTCGTGCAGGAACGCACCGCGATGTATGTGAAGTCGCGCGACGGAGACTTGAAGGAGCTGCAGAATAAAGCTCTGGATATGGCCGCGCGTTGCATTGTCCCCGACAACTTCCAGCAGCGGTCATATCAACAACCCGCGCCGCAATACTATCCGCAGCCCGCGCCGCAACCATATCAGCCGCCGGCTCCGCCGCCCGCTCCGCCGCCGGTGGCAGTCGCGCCGGCGCCGCCGCGTCCTACGAAATAAAGGAGAGACACATGACCCCGAACAAGCCGACCAACAAATCAAAGGCCACGACGAAGACCGCGGCCCCCTCAACCAAGGAAAGCGCGTCGACGCTGCCGCAGGTTATCCTTGGCCGACCGCACTCGATGCCGCGTCGTCTCTACAACGTCCCGGCGTCCCGCAAAGACACGAGCGGCAAGGAATAAGACAATGGGCGGCGGCTTTCCCGGCTTCTATCAGCCTCAATTCCAGAACCCGCAAGATAAGTCGGATTACGACCTCTACTACTCGGGCATGTCCGATCAGCAGAAGATGCAGGAGATGTTTCGCGGCTATAGCTTCGGAGGTGGGGCGGGAATGTTCGGCCCGATGATGGCCGCGCAAAACGCCGTCCAGCAGGGGCGCGCGAAGCGTCAATCGAACGAGCAAGCAGCCGCTCAGCAAGCAGCCGCAGAACAGGCCGCCGCGCAGAAAGCGGCGTCGGATAAAGCAGCCGCCGACAAGGCCGCTGCGGATAAAGCCGCCGCGGATAAAACAGCGAAAGAGGCGTCCGCGATGGCCGGCTTCAACAACAGCCTGCCGTCTGCGCTTACGAGCACAAATGCCGGCAGTCAGTTGATTGGCGGAGGAGCCGGCGCCGATAGCCTTGCCCCCAAGCAGGGATCTGGATTCATCAAGGACGACATGCCAGAGCGCGGCAAAGAGCTCGCAGGCATTTTTTCGGATGCAGTTAGCGTGGGACGCAATGGCGTCTCTGGCAGAAACATTTACTAAGGAGACGCGGCTATGGGCGGCGGAGGTGGAGACAACAGCTCATCGATGATGATGGCAGTAGCCATGCAGCAACAAATGCAGCAGCAGGCAGAACAGCAGCGTCGAGAGTTTGAAGCTCAACAGGCTCAGATGCGGAAGCAGTATGCGGACAACAGCCGCAACCGCTACAACACGCTTCTCACGCAGCAGAATAGGAAGCTGCAAGAGCAGTATGACGCATACAACAAGAATATCGACGAGACGGTTGCAATCGATCCGGAATTTACAGCCGGGAAAAAGCTGGACTTCTCGCAGTTCGACTACGAGGCGCCGCAGGGGTTCGACGCGATGGACGTAAACTCCGTCGACAACCTCTACGGACAGCTCGATAGCAAGAGTTTTGACGACTACAACGCCTTCAAGAAGCAAGTCGATCAGTCGAACGTGTGGTTGAACGCCGCGAAGCAGAAGAAGGACATCCTCGGACGCAACATGCCAGGCACGCCTGTCGCTAGCTGGGGCGGTGGTGGAGGCATGGTCGGCGGCGGCGCTGGCGCCGACAGTCTGAAGCCTTCCAATGGAACGGGGCTCATCGGAGACGCCGACCCGAACGCGACGAAGCTCGCCGACGTCTTCACGGGCGCTGTTGGTGGCGGCGGGTCTCCAAAATCATCTCAGTCTTCTGGAAAGAGCATTTTCTAATGGACAAAGACATCCAGCCGGCGATCGAGAACGGCTACGTCATGACCCATGAAGTCCGCCAAGGAATGATGGAGTTCGTGGCGGAGCCGCCGAAGTTCACTGGTGAGGGAACCGGCAACAACGTCTCCGCCGAATATCTCGCGAAACTGGAGAGCGACGTGAAGTCGCTTCTTTGGCTCGCACAACAGCCAAGGAATCCGTGATGACGCCTCCTCTCCCCCCGCGCAGGCCGCCGCAGGCCGAACTCAACCAGCTCGCCGCAAAAGCGCAGCCGGCGCCCGTCGCACCGGCGATGAACACTGAAGGCCCCATGGAGGGTCTGGAAGGGCTCGGGGGCGGGATCATGGAATTCCTCCAGGGGCTTCTCGGGAACGCCTTCGGAGGCGAGTCCGCGCGCCCCGGCCAACGGTGGGACGCTCTGGAAGGCTGGGTTCCGGACGACTCGGCGCCTCCGCCGGCAGCCCCTGCGCCCGCGCAGCCGAATCCTGTTCCACTGCCTCCGCGCCGCCCACAGGGGATCTAAATGGCCTCGCTCTCCGACGTCTTTTCAGGCGCCAAAATGCCGGGAGACGGCGCGCACAACTTCGTGCAGGCGCAGCTCGCATCAGGAGAGCCGCAGCTCCCGCAATACGACCCACAGGGAGGCTGGGAGACGGCGAAGGGCTGGGGGCGGGACATCGCCACCATGTCGACGCCCGGCGCTATCGCTGACGCCGCTGGAGCCCTTGGCGGGCCATCCATGCGGGAGAATTGGAACGCCGGCGACAAGCTCGCCGCGCTGTTTCAGGGCGCGTCGATCGCGCTCCCCGGCGCGGGCAAGCTGGCGATGGCTCTGGCCCCGGCGGCGAAGGTCGCCCGGCGCGTGGCGGCGCCACAGCATCCTATCTCAAAACTCCGCCTCGATCGACCCATCAGCGAGATGACGCGCGACGTCACCAGCGTCGGGGAGATGAAGCCGCGCGTGATCCGCGAGCCGGCGGAGCTGATGGGCTCGACGATGATCTCTGGCATGGGCGACCGCACGGCGACCAATGAGATCCTGCACGGCTACAACGGGACGCAGCTTGCCCACGACACGCAGCTTGAAGGCGGCCCCGACTTCGCGCGCGCGAACCCCACCGTGTGGGCGTCGGCGGCGTCGAGGACGAAGCAGATCCAAGACAAGGCGAATGAGGTCGAAGATCCGATCCTCGCCTATGTCACGATGGGCAACCGCGCCGGCGACTTCTCGCATCACATCTCCGACGCTCTCGTCGGCGCCTTACCGAGCGCGAAGATCTCGCGCGCGAACATGGCGTCCTTGAACGAGATCCTCGCGGGCGCCGTGAAGGACTTCCCCGGATTGCAGAGCCCGGATCTCCGGCAGTTCTTGCTGTCTAATCCCGGCGCGCGCACGAAGTTCGCCAAGCGGCTCGACATGGGGGATGCGCAGAAGCTCGGCGCCCCGGACGTGGGCCACGCCCGCTTTGCGACAACGGTTCCGGACTTGATCGACACGCCGAACCTGATGACGGGCTACACGCTTTCCCGGCTAACGCCCGGTGCGTCCATCATCAAGAAACCGGACATGCCGCACACGACCTACCCGACGCAGATTGCGGGTGAGTATCTCGGCGGACTCGAATATCAGCTTCCGCCGGAGATCGCCTTCCGCGACTTTTACAAGGCGCAGAAGCCGGAGACGCTGGCGAACGGCGCCAAGTTGGGCCGCAGCATCGAGCTCGGCATCCCGACGCAAAAAGTCGACCAGCAATGGGTCGACGAGGCAAGCGCGTATATGGAGAGAATGAGAAACGGGGGCAATTAGCCCCCGTCGTCGTCTTCCGGCTCGAAAGCCTCTGATATGAGATCCTCAAGTTCGAGGAACAGGTCGATCATCTCCTGAGAGGCGCCGCCCGGCGTGTTGTGGGCGATCTCGGTGATCTTCGCCTTGATCCTGAACCTCAGATCCTCGTTGTCGCAGAGTGTCATCTCAATACTCGCACTTCTTCTTGCTGATGGCGGCGTTGATCGCACGCTGTTCCGGTGAGTAGTCCGAGCACATGGCCGGCGCCGTTTTCACGTCGTAGCCCTTGCACTCCATGGCGATGCCGGACGACTCCAGCAGGAGCTCCTTACACGTCATTTTTGAGGCCGGCTTGGCCTCCACCGGGGTGGCGACGATCAGCGCGATCATGATCAGCTTCTTCATTTTCTGCACCCTTATGTGTTGGCGGTGACGACCGACGCGAGCTGCGCGGCGATGGCGGCAGGGAGGAGGACGTCGAGCTGCAGGCGCAGCATCTCGGGGGCGCCGGCGACGACCGACAGATTGATGTCGTTGACGGGAGCTTCCTTGGTGGGCTGACGGGTGGGGCCATATCCACCGCCGTGGAGGAGGTCGTTCGGAGCGACGTTGAGGGCTACGGAGAGTTCTTTCAGCGCGCGGGCCGTCGGGATGGCTTCGCCACGGCAATAGTTGCTGATGCGATCGCGGCCATATTGGACGACGTAGCCAGTTTTTGCGGTCTTGTTTTTGCCCGTCCCCCAGATCGCGCGCGCCAGATCACTCTGGCTCATGTTTTTCTGGTCGAGCAGGGCGTTGATCTTGGCGGCGAACGCCTTCTTCTCGGCCTCGTTGTAGTAGTGTTTCATCTTACTCTCCTTTGCTGATGATGCCGGCGCGTTCCCAAGCGGCGAGCGCGTCTGCGTATGGGTCTGAAGAATTGTTGCGGAGGTAGTCCATGTCGTTTTCGTATTCGACGTAGAACGCCTCCGGCATGTCGCCGAGATATTCCTCGGCGCGTGTGTCGATATGCCAAGAAAGCCCGAGCCACTTTGCCCAGCGATCACAAATCAGGGCGCAGGCTTCGCGTTTTTCTTGCGCCTTGAACGCGGCGCAGAAGTCTTCGAGCCACTCGCGCTGACGGTTGGTCAGCTCCTTGCAAGCCATCAGGAGCTCGTCCGCGGGCTCGTGGCCTTCGAAGCCGTTCTCGGCGAGCCACTCGCCGTAGACGTCGGAGAGGCGGCTCGTGTTGAGCCCTTCGAACTCGTTCATTTTTCCTCTCCGTATTTCGCGACGATCTTCATGACGGTGTCGAAGTCTTCCGACTCCGCGATCACCGGCTGGTCGCTCGCCGGGGTGCCGTCCTCATAGACGGGGTAGGCGAGGAAGCGCGGGTATTCGGGGATCTCGCGCTTTTCAGGTTCGGCAAAATCGACAAACAGGGCAACGCCAAGCTTGTAGTTGACGAAGTTCGGGCAGGAGTCGTTGCGCCAAGAGATGTCTTCCCAGCCCTCCGGCAGAACCGGCATGTCGGCCTCGGGGAAGTCGGGGAATTCGGTTTTCCAGTTGGGGGTCATTTTAGTCCTCCAGAATGGCGTAGATCACCCAGAGCACTTGCGCTCCGAACCACACCCAAGAGAGCCACGGGAAGGCGACAAACAGGGCGATGCCCATGGCAACATTGATCAAAAATCCGACTGTGACAGGCTCATCCATAACTGCACTCCTATATGCTTCGAAGCATAAGATATGCGCATATGAATATTCAGTCAAGGGGGCTACCAGCGCACAACTGCGTCATTCCGCCGCAGCCACACGAAGGCCCAATGTGGCGCCTTTTGTGGCTGGTGTGGCTGCTTTCGGACGCGCCCCTCGCGGCAGGTGCGCGAGGGGGCTTCTTCGTAAATGATTGATTTGGCGGAAGGGGTGGGATTCGAACCCACGCATGAGTTGCCCCATGGGCGGTTTTCAAGACCACTGTCCATTCCGACTTTTCCCTTCGTTTACAGGTAGTTTGCCCGACGCTGTGGCATGTTTTGTGGCTGCTTGGCCTTACGCTCCTGCTCGGGCGACAGGAAGGCCAAGTAAATCTCCGTTGTCTTCACGCTCGTGTGACCGAGATGCTGCTGCAGATCGTATATCCCCATGCGTCCGCTCTGGAGAGCTTCGACCGCGAACAGGTGACGCAGATCGTGGAAGCGAAACGTCACGCCGTCGACACCGCGGCGGATGTAGGCGAAGTCGCTGGACGCCTGCGAGAACGGATAGCCGAGCGCGTTGCAGAAGATGTGTTTCGAGTTGAGCGTGCGCGGATGATTCCGGAACACGGCGATCGCCTCCGGCGACAGCTCGATCACACGGCGCTTGCGGCCCTTGCCGATGACCGTCAGGAGCCCCGCAGAGAGGTCGAGGTCGTCCCAGCACGCGTCGACCAGCTCGCCCTGCCTGCAGCCCGTATGCCACGCCGCGAGGATCATGGCGCCGAAGCGGTGGCCGGCGGCCTCCACAACGCGATAGATCTCGTCGTGCCGGGGCAGGGTGATCGGCTCACGACGCTCGACGAGGAGCTGACGCTTCGACAGGGTGGGGTTCCCCTCCGACCATTCCATCGCCTCTGCGTATTTCAGGACGCCGGAGATCGCCGTCAGGTCACGGCGTATGGTGGCGGGGGTGACGTCGCACTTTCGGCGAGCCGCGATAAATCCAGAGATCACAGCGCCAGAGATCTGGTGAACGCCGAGATGCTCGAAAAAGGGCGTCGCAAGCTCTAACGAGGTCGCGTAACGCCTCAATGTCTCCTCCCCAAGTTGGCCGCTGGCGTGATCGACCCATTCTGCGACGGCTTCCTTCCATGGGATCACGCGCTCCCCGTGGCGGACAGCCGCCGTGATTTCCTTGATCCGCTTGTCGCGGAACCGGCACGCATCTTTGAGATTGCTTGTGTGAAGCGACTCTCGATAGCGTTTTCCTTTGATGACGACGGACAGACACCACGTCTCTCCACGCTTGGTAAGGTTCTCTGGCACTCTGCTTCCCTCCGGGTGATGTAGTTTTCGATTTTGTCGGCGTCATACGTCCATGTGGCGCCGATCTTCGCTGCACCGGGGAGTTCTCCGCGGGCGGCCATACCCTGTACCGTCCGCGGCGACACGCCAAGCATCAGGGCGGCGGATTCTGTGCGAATACGCGCGCGCATAGCTATGCGTTTCCTTTGGTTTTCGGCTTCATGTCGACGAGCTGAAGGCCCACCTTATTCAGGTTCCTGATGTAAGAGCCGCAGATGTAGCTGACGAAGGCGTTCGCCGATAAAACTTCATCAGGAACTTCGTCTTCGCTGAAATTAAAAATTTCTCGGATCTCTTTAACCGCCAATTCGCGATCAAAATCGAGGGAGTCTTCCACAGTGCGCGCGAGCGCGATGATGTGGTCGACGGTCAGATCATTTCCGGCCACGGGCGGCGTCCTCTCTCCAAGTGATGAGAGTGTCGACCACCCAGATGATCCCCGCGCAGAACGCGAGGAACCAGATTGCGAGCGTGAGAGCCCAAGCGACGAGGTCGATGATCATGGTCGTCGCCTCAGTTGGAGCCAACGCCGAAGCGCAGCGTCGGTTTCACGTTCAGGCGGATCTGCTTGGAGACCGTCTCGACGTCCTTGGCGCGGTCGCCGAGGAGCTCGCGCACCTTCTTGCTGTCGATGCGCGTGGTCGAGCTCTCAGACTTGGACACCGTCCACGTCAGACCCTCTGCCGGCACATCCTTGATGAAGGTGATCAGGTCGTCGCGGAGCAGCTCCTTGCGCTCCTCCAGAAGCTTAATCTTGGCGACAATGTCGCCGTATTCGTCGGCGACTGAGTTGATGTAGTTGTGGCCTTCTTTGGTCATCGCATATCTCCTCTGCTGATGCATCGAAAGATATGCGATGACGCATAGTAAGTCAAGTCAGTGAATATTTATTTATGCGGCCTCGTATTTCCCGATGATCCTGTGGGCCGTTTCCCATTCAGACCGCTTCAGGATGGATGTCTTCTCCCTGTCCTTCGGCGGGTTATACGCCTCCACCGTCCAAGTCTCGTCGTCCCAAGCCACCAGCAGGCGGATCATCGCTCGCGCCTCCCCATCTTCCGTCTGGCGGATGAATATGTGGTCCTTACTGCGGACATGCGGGAGCTTGGCATTAACGATGGCGTGATCCCCCGGTCGATACGCCGGCGCCATGGCTTCCCCGGAGACCATGACCGCGAAGCAATTATCGGAGTCCCCAATAAACCATGGGGCTGGCACGCGATGTGGCCTCTCCATATCAATCAACATCTCCCCACCTCGTTTCTCTTGAGAGTTATATATTTTCAGATCCGCCCGACTTGGGCGGAGCGATAAGGGGTCAGATTTAATAAGATTTAGTGGACTGTCGTCCTCGCGAATCAGTTGGTTGAGCCGCTCTTGCTGGGATGGGTCTGGGGTAGATCCACGGAGCCACCTAGAGACGGTCGGCTGAGACACGTTGCACCTCTCGGCCAGGTCGATCTGGGACCAGCCTCGAATATTCATCAACTCCTTGATTTGCTCGGTGGTGATCATTTTTGCCTCCGTTTTTTTATTTATGCGCATATTTGTAAACGAAAATTATTCATACATCAAGCTTGACAGTCTGCATATGCGTGAATATACGTAGTGGTATGAACTCATTACTCACACCTATGCGGGACATCCGCACGCTGCTCGGAATGACGCAGGATCAGTTCGCGGCGGCCACCAAAATCAATCAGTCGTCCATCTCGCGATGGGAGTCCCGCGGCTCGACGCCGTCCGGTGAGGCTCTCGCGAAAATCCGGAAGGCCGCCATCCGGCGCTACCCGGCTTGGAACGGCTCTCTTTTTTTCACCCCTTCGGTAGTCCGCGCGGCGATCGCGTCGCGCAAGACGCCCAAAGAGATCCCTCCGCGCTGATCATTCGCGGATGGATAAAGCGCGGCAGTCTTCTCCGCCGGGCTTTCCTCCCAACCTTGGCCGGCCCTTCGTCAGGGTCGGCCCTTTTTGGGAAAGTTTTTTAGGGCTTCGCCGCAATGACGCGGTGAAGGACTCGGGACCGGAAACCCCGAGAAACACGCAGAGGTCGCGTAACAACTTTTGCGTTTACGGGGGGCGGTCGCTCCAGAGCTGCCCCCCGTTCCTTTTTTAGAAGGTTTCAACATGGATTCTGTGAAGAATACATGCGTCGCGGGTATTGATCCCGGCGCAACGGGAGCGGTGTCTTTTGTGTTCACCGCCGCGCCGCAGATCGTGACCGCGCTCGACATGCCGGTCGCCGATGGCCGTGTCTGCGCGCCGTCTCTCGCCGCGATGTTCCGCCAGTTCAGCCCGGACTTGGTCGTCATCGAAAATGTCCACGCCGTTAGAGGCAACGGCGTCTCATCGACTTGGAATTTTGCTGTCAATCACGGTGTGGCGATCGGCGTCGTCGGAGCCCTGCAGCTCCCCGTCCGTTATGTCGCGCCCACGAAGTGGAAAAAATATTTCGGGCTTGCGGCTGACAAAGAATTGAGCCGTGCGCGCGCCCTCGAAACGTGGCCCGCCTGCGCCGACGCCTTCTCACGAAAGAAAGATCACGGACGCGCAGAATCCGCGCTGATCGCGCTCTACGGACGCATCCACTTCGTTCAGGAGGTGGCCGCCCATGACCCCGAGAGTTGATCCGTCACGGTGGGGCGGGACGAAGAACCGGACGAACCCGAGCGGCGATCTCTACATCGCGCACCTCCAATTTCTCACGGATCTGCTCATCAACCACCGTGAACGTGCGCCGAAAGATTTCGAAAACACCATCAGAAAACACGAAGAAAAAATACAGGAGATCAGGAATGGCGATCAGTTTAAGTAGCCTCAAGAAAGTGCGGGCGACATCCGCACCGAGGATTGTGATCTACGGCGCCGAGGGCGACGGCAAGACAAGCGCCGCGTCATCGTTCCCGAACCCCGTCTTCATCCAGACAGAAGTCGGCACGCCCAGCGAGCTGGAGCTGACGTCGTTTGGAAAGATCACGAAGTTCTCCGAGGTCATGGACGCGATCACGTCGCTCTATGACGAGGAGCATGACTTCCAGACGCTGGTCGTCGACTCCGTCTCTGCCCTGCAGCCGTTGATCTTCGCAGAGACCTGCGAGCGCGGCGACGAGAAGGGCGCCAAGAAAAACTCCATCGAGGAGTTCCCCTACGGCAAGGGCTACGTCTTCGCGCAACGTGTGCTGGGTGAGTTCATGCAGGCGATCAACGCGCTGCGCGAGCACAAGAACATGACGATCGTCCTGATCGCCCACGCGCGCATCAGCAAGTTCGACGACCCCGAGACGCAGTCATACGACCGCTACGAGCTCGACATGCACGCCAAGCTCGCGCCGATCCTGTCGCGCGACATGGATGCGATCCTCCTCGTCAAGAAGTCTGCCGCCATCAAGACGGAAGACGCCGGCTTCAACAAGTCCCGCGTGATCGCCGATGGCGGTGGCACGCTGTGGACGCACACCGAGTCACGCCCGGCATACGTCGCGAAGAACCGCTTCGGGATGCCGAGCAAAGTCCGCTTCGAAAAGGGCAAGTTCTACGAGTCAATCGAAGGTTTTTTACCGAAGAAAGAGCAGGAGTAAATCATGGCTAAGTTGGATTTTTCTTTTGACGCCTCGCAGGTCGACACGACTGACGAGTTCTCGCCGCTCCCGGCTGGCAAATACCCGGTCGAGATCATCGAGACCGAAGTCCGCGACACGAAAGCCGGCACCGGTAAGTACCTCCGCGTCACGGCTCGCGTGATCGAGGGTGAATTCGAGAACCGCCGCATCTGGTCGAACATCAACTTCCGCAACGCGAACCAGACGGCTGAAGCGATCGGCATCAAGACGCTCGCCCAGCTCACCAACGCGTGCGGCATCACCGGACACTTCGACGACACCGAGGAGCTGCACTTCAAGCCGATCGTCGCCGACGTGACGATCGAGAAGGACAAGACCGGCCAATACGGCGACCGCAATCAGATCCGCTCGTTTGCCGCCTATGGCGCCGCGGCTGCTGCCGCCGCCCCGAAGAAAGCCGCGAACACCAATGGCGCCGGCAAGCGTCCGTGGGAAAAGTAAGGATCTGAACGATGAAAATGCCAGAGCTTAAATCCAAGACCGCGATCGCGATCGAACAGCACTACAGCAAACAGCAGAAGCCTGTGGATCATCCCACGCTGCGGTGTTCGAAGATCGGCGAGGAGTGCGAGCGGTCGCTCTGGTATGATCTCCGCTGGACGACGCCGCTCGAACGACATGAAGGTCGTGTCGAGCGGCTGTTCCAGACCGGACACCGCGAAGAACAACGCATGATCGCCGACCTGCGCGCGATCGGCATGGTCGTCTACGACAAAGACCCGAACACCGGGATGCAGTTCAGCGTCCGCTTTTGCGACGGCCTGTTCAACGGCTCGTGCGACGGCGTGGGCGACAAGGTGCCGGGCCACGAGAAGAAGCATCACCTTCTCGAATTCAAGACGCACAACGACAAATCATTCCAGAGCTGGAAACGCGACGGCGTCGAGAAGTCTAAGCCGACGCACTTCTTCCAGATGCAGATTTATATGCACGGGCTGAAGCTCGAGCGCGCGCTCTATGTCGCGCACAACAAGAACACCGACGAGGTCGAGGTCGAGCGGATAAAGTATCAGCCGGCGGTCGCCAAGGCGATCATCGAGAAGGCCGATCGCATCATCGCGTCTCCGGAGCCGCCGCCGAAAATGGAGAGCTTCGCGTGCCGCTGGTGCCGTCACGAGAAGATCTGCCGCTATGACGACTGGCCGCGCGCCAACTGCCGCACCTGCATCGAGTTCGACTTCCGCGAGGGCAAGCCGTTCTGCAACCTCCACTCGGAGACGCTGACGATGATCGAGCAGCGCGCCGGATGTGCGCAGCACCTCTACATCCCGCCGCTGGTGCCGGGAGAGCAAGTCGACGCCGACGAGAAGGCGCGGACGATCACCTACACGCTGCGCGTCACCACTGGCGACGAGGTCACATACGTCGACGGCAAAGACGTGAAGCCGGAAGTGCCGGAGCTCGCAGAGTGACCGCCTACTACAACGAAATTGAACCAACGGCTGCCCATGTCCTCGAATGTCTCATCAAAGATGGCGCCATCGCCCCAGGGATTGTCGATCGGCGATCAATCGCCGAAGTCGAGCCCGGCGACCTCGACGGCTTCACGCAGGCGCACTTCTTTGCGGGCGGCGGCATCTGGTCAGTTGCAGCTCGACTTGCCGGATGGCCTGACGATCGGCGCCTCTGGACCGGCTCCTGTCCCTGCCAACCAATCTCGGTCGCGGGGAAGAAAAAAGGTGCTGATGATCCCCGGCATCTATGGCCCGACTTTCATCGACTCATCCGCGCTTGCCGTCCAGCCGTCGTCGTGGGTGAGCAGGTTTCAGGAAAAAATGGCTACCATTGGTTCGACGGAGTCGCCTCTGATCTGGAAGGTGATGGCTACTCCGCAGAAGCGATCGATATTCCGGCTTGCGCCGTCAACAGCCCGCATGTTCGTAGCCGCCTCTACTGGCGCGCGGTGGTCGACGCCGACGGTGCAGGATGCCGAGAACACAGCCGGCCCCTCTCAATTCAATCGCAACACGCTGCCCCTGAATGTGCAGGCGGTGATCCACGACGTGTGGCCGACCCCGGTGGTGTCGGATGTGACGGGCGGACGGAAACACCGGAGCGGGAAGCGCAGCAACGAGCTGCTCCTGAATGGTCTCGCCCATGGGACGAAACAGAGTGGATCGAGGGAGCAGACGGGAAGTTCCGGCGCATTAAGCCCGGCCTTCGTCTTCTGGTTGATGGGCTTCCCGGCAGGGTGGGTCTCATCCGCATTGGCGGCAACGCAATCGTTGCCCCGCTCGCGGCGGCTGTCCTCCAAGCGGTGATGGAGAGTATTGATGTTTGAAGAACGCTATTATCAGACCGAAGCGGTCGACGCTGTTTTTGATTATTGGGCGCAGGGCGGCGGCAACCCGCTGGTCGATCTCGCGACCGGCACGGGCAAGTCATATGTGATCGCCTCGATCATCAGGCGGCTGCTCGCCGACTATCCGGAAATGCGAATCCTGTCGCTGGTTCACGTCAAGGAGCTGGTGCGCGGCAACTCGGATGAGTTCCGGCGCCTGTGTCCGGAGATCCCGATCGGCATCAACTCCGCCGGGCTCAATCGTCGCGACACGCAGCAGCAGGTTCTGTTCGCCGGCATCCAGAGCGTCGGCTCGAACGCGAAGCGTCTCGGCGCCCGCGACCTGATCATCGTCGACGAGGCCCATCTCATCCCCACGTCCGGCAACGGACGCTATCGGAAGCTGATGGAGGATCTGCGCGAGCTGACGCCTTCCATGCGCGTGCTCGGCCTCACCGCCACGCCGTTCCGCCTCGACTCCGGACGCCTCGACGAGGGCGACGACGCCCTGTTCGATAAGACCGTCTACACCTACGACATCGGCAAGGGCATCGAGGACGGCTTCCTGTCCCCGCTCATCTCCAAGGCCACATCCCAGCGGCTCGACGTGTCTGGCGTCGGCAAGCGTGGCGGCGAGTTCATCGCCGGAGCCCTTGAAGATGCGGTCAACGTCGAGGCGGTAACGAGCGCGGCCTGCGACGAGATCGTCACCAAGGGCGAAGACCGCCGCGCGTGGCTGGTGTTCTGCTGCGGCGTCAATCACGCCGAGTCCGTGCGCGACGCCCTGCGCGAGCGCGGCGTGGTCGCCGAGATGGTCACGGGCCAGACGCCGAACGATCGGCGCGACGCCATCATTCGCGCCTACGCCAACGGCGAGATCAAGGCGCTAGTCAACGTGAACGTGCTGACAACCGGCTTCAACGTCCCGCACGTTGATATGCTGGCGATGCTGCGCCCGACCATGTCGACGAGCCTCTATGTCCAGATGGTTGGCCGCGGCACACGTAACGCCGCCAATAAGGACAACTGCCTCATCCTCGACTTCGCCGAGAACGTGCGCCGCCACGGGCCGGTGAACGACGTCAACGCGAGCACGGGGCGCAAGGGCGGGAAGGGCGAGGGCGCGATCCCCGCCAAGGAATGTCCAAATTGCGCATCTCTGGTCGCCACCCGCGTCTATGAGTGTCCGGACTGCGGCCACCAGTGGGAGAAGCCGGAAGGCCCCAAACACAACGCCCGGTCGGATCAGGATGTGGAGATCGTCGCGCGGCAGAAGCGCAGCGAGAAGTGGCACCGCGTCTCGTCGATCAGCGCGCGCGTCCACCGCAAGGACGGAAGCCCGGACATGGTCTGCGCGACCTACTACTGCGGCTTCAATCCCTACAACCAATACATCCTCCCGCAGCATCCCGGTTATGCCGGCGACAAGTCGCGCGCGTGGCTGCAGGCCGCGCTGGGGACGAGGACAGTCGCCCTGTCCGAGATCATCCAACTCATGAACAACAATAACAGCCTCGCCGAGATCCGCGTGGAGCAAACCGGAAGGTTCATGGAGATCGTCGCGTGGCGCGTCACCCGCCCCGACGGAACGGTCATCGAGATCGACAAGAACCTGCGCATCAGGATCGCCCCGCGCGCGGAGGCCGCAGAATGAAGCGCGGCGCCGTCCGACAATGGAAAGATCCATCCAGGCTGACGCCGCAAGAGGTTCAGATCTGGGAATTGTATCAGCAAGGGAAGAAGGCGCCTGAGATAGCAGACGCGCTCGGACTTGCGAAGAAGGGCTCCACGATCGCGTCGGCAATCCGCCGCATCAAAGAGAAGTTGGGTATCAATCAAAAGGAGAGTGCAGATGTTTACTGAGACGAAATACGGGATCGAAGGCAAGGAACTTGAAGACATCAATGGGGCCATCGCGGACAACGCGCTTGACGCAGCCCGCAAGGCGATGGGCGCCGACCACCTCCCGAAGACTGCAGACGACAAGCGCAAGCGCGACATGATCGCGAAGGTGCTCAACAGCCTGCAGAAGTATGAGAACGAAGTCCACCACGGGTCTCTGATCGCTCCCGTCCAGGTGCGACAGTCGAAGGCTTTCGACGAGATCGAGTCGAAGCTCGCCGACGCCCTCAATCTTGTCGACGAGCAGATCACGCTCCCGCACGTCACGCGCAAGCCTAAGTGACGGCCCTTCTCAAGTTCGCCGAGGCTTTCATTGTTTGCCTCGTCATCGGCGTCACCCTGATCTCCGGGGTGGCGCTTATGCTCCACACCTTTTTTGCTCATTAGGAGTCTGCGATGAGCGTCGTATTTTCAGATGACATCCCCCCAATGCCAGCGAGCATGAGAGAGATCATGCGCGATGTCTGCACCAAGCATCGCGTATATCCGCAGTGGCTCGTGTCTAAGTCGCGCGAGGGTCGCGTCATTCACGCGCGCCGAGAATATATCTATCGCTGCCGCACCGAGGTGAAGCACGCGTCTCTGCCGCGCATCGGCAAGAGCATCAATCAGGATCACACGACTGTGCTCTACGCGCTGCGCGTGGTGGCGGACAATCCGAACAAGATGGAGCCGTTTTCTTATTCGCAGAGAAAATACGAACGCTACACGCACAAGCTGACGCCCGAGGAGAAGATCATCTTCAAGCTTCTCGAGCAGGGTCTCACGCACCACGAGATGGTGGCGCAGACCGGCATCAGCTCGCGCCGTGTCAGTGATCACAAGTTCTCGATCAAGCGCAAGGCAAAGCGCGCAGAAGCGAAGGGTCTCACCCTATGCGCGGACTGATCTGGCTTGCTGGCGGTATCGCCGCCGGCGCCATCTTGGTGGCGTTCTACAGCCCGGCTCCGATCGCTTCCAGTGGATGCGGGGTCGAGCGTGTCCTCAACAAGGTGGAGACCGCCTATGTGCTCAAGCCGCCGACAGTGGCGCCGATCGAGCATGTGACGATCGTGAAAGAGAAGTGCGAGCCTCCAGCTCCTGTCGAGGAGCCGAAGGTCGAAGAAGAAAAGCCCAAACGTAAATGGCGGCACATGCGCCGGCATAGGAGACATTGGTGATGAAAGACTTGTTCAAGAAAAAACCGAAACTCGTTCTCGTCAACGGTGGCGGCTGCATCGGCTGGTATTTGAGGGTCGTGAAATGATCGCCGCCCGCGCCGCTTTGGAGAAGAATAATGACTAAAGAAGCCAGAGATAAGATAGCCGGGGGATTGCAGGAAGCAGCAATCATTGCCCCATATCTCGCCCGCATCGCGGCTCTTGAAGCGGCGCTGCGTCCGTTTGCTGATTGCGAAGTTTCGCCCGCTTACGGGGACGACGAGACATTCAAATGCCTGCTAATGGTCGGCGACCTCCGCGCCGCCCGCGCCGCTTTGGAGAAGAAGAATGACTGATAGCGCCTATCCCGATTTGGCGAAGGTAGAGGACTGGCTAAACGCCAAGGGCTACACGGGCGAGGCTGGCGCGTGTCATGCGGCGATGGACAAGATACGCGAACAGGCCGCCCGCATCGCTGAGTTGGAAGATGGGCTTTCGTCTGCTTGTGAATACGCCGAGAAATATGAAGCCGCGTTGAAGCGACTGTATGACGCCGCGCTGGACATAGACGTAAATGAAATGTCGTTTACCGAACGCGATTGGTGGCAAACAGAACTCCGCGCCGCCCGCGCCGCTTATCTGGGAGAGACTAAGTAATGCAAAACATCAATCGCACATACGACCGCCCGCCGGTCGATCAACTCACTCCGACCGAACAGAAGGTTTACGACCTTTATAAAGAAGGAAAGTCTCGCAAAGAGATCGGCGAAGCTCTCGGCATGAAAGTCAATTCCGTCGGACGTCGCATCACGGCAATCAGAGAAAAGGTCGCGCTACAATGAGCCAGCGTGAGAGTGGATATGAACGCGTCGCGTTCGATCAATATGAGACACCGGCGTGGGCGACGCGCGCCCTTGTCCCGCACATCCCAGAACGTGTGCGAACGATTTGGGAGCCGGCGTGTGGGTCTGGGAAGATGGTTGATGAGTTGAGGCGCAATCATATTGTGACTGCGTCAGACATCCAGACAGGTAGCAACTTCTTAGACGAAGTTCACTGCTGTGGCGACGCCATCATCACGAACCCGCCTTACTCTATCGCGCAAGAGTTCATCGAGCACGCGCTCGAACTGACAATGCCGGAGAGCGGATTCGTCGCGATGCTGCTGCGCTGTGACTTCGATCACGCGAAGACGCGCCGCCATCTGTTCGCCAATCACGCGGCGTTCGCGAAGAAGCTTGTGCTCACAAAGCGCATCCGCTGGATCGAGGACAGCAAGGGCTCGCCGTCTTTCAATCACGCGTGGTTCATCTGGGATTGGGACTGCGCGTCCGATCCCGTCCTCGCCTATGACTTCCAATGACGCTCATCGGAAATAGATCACGCGTCCCGATCACATGCGCTGCGTGTGGTCGGGAAGCAGGCCCGACAGGATTTATGCCGGGCAGGGATGTCAGCTCAACTTTCTGGTTATGCCGTCACTGTGTTCCGCACGGCGCAAGGATTTCAAGAATGAAAAGATCAGACCTCACCAACGCCGAAAGGCGCGCCATCGAAAAGGGCAAGGGCGAGACGGTCGGCGGATTCCTCGACGCCTTCATGGGCGCCATGTGGGACGAGAACATCCGCAACCTGTCAGAGCTCGACAAGGAAAAGTTCAAGGCGGTCGTCGATCGCCTGAACAAGGAAGACAAGCTGCAGGTGCTGCTCGAAAACTTCCTGCTCGAATACGCGAAATTCATGCGTGACTATTTTGAACCGCCATTGCCGGAGAACAACCAATGAGCTCACCCTATTCTCTCCACGGCGCGGACCTCATCAACAAGGGCTACTGCGCGATCCCCTGTCATCCAGGGGCGAAATATCCCGGCCACTTCTTCGGCGGCCAGTGGATGAAGATGACGGGCTGGACGACGAAATACTCGTCGAGCCTGCCCAGCCGCATGGATGTCTCGTCATGGAGCCGAGCCGATGGCGCCGGCATCTGTCTGGTGTTGGGCAAGGCGTCGCGCGGCGTGGTGGCGATCGATGTCGACGTGGATGAGGCGGTCGAGGCCGTGCGCCTCTCGTTCGACGCCACGCCCGTCGCCAAGCGCGGCAAGAAGGGCTGCACGTTCTTCTTCCGTGGCGATGTGAAGTCCACCGCCTTCAATCGCGAGAACGCGGACGGCACGCGCGAGCGGCTGGTGGATGTGCTGGCCGAAGGGCGCCAGACAGTCCTGCCCCCGACAGTCCACCCCGAGACGGGCCAGCCATATGAGTGGATCGGCTCGCCGCTGTGGGACGTGGACATCAACGACCTGCCCGAGCTGCCCGGTGACGCGCTTGAGATGCTGGAGCAGGCTCTTGCGCGATATGGATATAACCCCAACAAGCTGCGGCACACGGCGGCCACGCAGGAGCTGCGCCCGGCGCGCGAGCGGACAGATGATGGCGACGGCTCTTTCGCCGGGCTCAATCAATTCGCGATGGAGAACTTCGGCCTGTGGGTTCCGAAGCTCGGGCTGCAGAAGCTGGCGCCTACGGCTGGTGGATATGAGGCGGTGGCCGATTGGCGTTCGTCATGCACGAACCGCCCGCTCGCCCAGCGCAAGCAGAACCTGAAGATCCACCGCGAGGGGATCAAGGACTTCGGCGACGACAAGACCTACAGCCCGATCGACTTGGTGATGGCGGCCCTCAACATGGGCGACTGCTGTCAGGCGTTCGAGTGGCTGGCGGATGTCACTGGCTGGCGCGTTGACCTCAAGAACGTGATTAGCCCGAACTTCGAAGCGAACATGAAGCGCAAGCAGGCGGAGCGCGAGGCCAAGGCGGATGAGCCGGCGCCCGAGCCAGAGCCCGCCCCCGTGGTGGTTGAGATCCCGCCGTGGCGCATGAGCACGGGGCCTGCTCCCGTGGTCACGCAATGCCCAGGCTTTGTGGGTCGCGTTGCGGATTGGATTGTGCAGACCGCGCGCGTTCAGCAGCCAGAGTTCGCCATGGCCGCGGCTTTGGTGCTGACGGCGACGCTCGCCGGGCGGCGGACAGTCGGACCCACTGGCACCGGGCTGCAGTTGTTCGCGATCATTGCGGGCGGCACGGGCGCGGGCAAGGACCACCCGATTGAGGCGATCGACGCGATCACCAATGCGGCTGGGTTCTTTGGCCGGATGCGTCTTGGCGGCGGGTTCACGTCCGGGGCTGCTATCCTGTCAGCCCTGCGGCGCAACCCCTTGGCCTATTCGTTCATGGATGAGGCTGGGAAGACGCTATTCGCCAAGGGCAAGGGCAAGAACGCGGCCAGCCACGAGCAGCAGATCCACGCCTACCTGCGCAGCCTGTTCACGTCGAAGCCGAACAAGCCAACCATGGGCGAGGAGAGGGCGGCTGACGCGGCCACCACTGTGCATGGCGCTTGTCTCTCTCTGCTGTGCGCCACCACCCCGACAGAGCTGTTCGAGAGCTGCGACAGCATGGACGTGATGAACGGCTTCCTGAATCGGTTCTTGGTCTTCACAGAGAACCCAGAGGCCATGCCCATCAAAAACCCCCTGGACATCTCAGCCGTGCCGGACGACATCGTCGAGCAGGCCAAGGCGATCTACTACCACCCGGATGACCGCACGTCGGCTCTGTTTCATGGCGGCGGAGACGTGCCGGTCGGGATGACGCCATATATGGTCCCGTGGGACAGCGAGGCCGTCGGCGACGCGTGGTATGCGACGTCGCTGGAGCTGCGCGCCAAGGCCAATGGCGGGGAGAAGGATGCCGAGATCTACCCCAGAGCGGCGGAGTATATGGTCCGCATCGCAACCATCCGGGCGATCGGCATCAATCACCGGAACCCGTCAATCACGATGGAAGACTTCCTCTGGGCCAAGGAGCTGGTGCTCAAGTCTTTTGACAAGTTCGCCAAGGCAACCACCGAGCACATGGTCGAGAACAGCTTCGACCGGAACCTCAAGCGCGTATCGAAATACATCTCCAAGAGGGGGAAGCAAGCCACCATGTTCCGGCAGGTGCAGCAGAACATCAAGCTGCGCACCACAGACCTCAAAGAGATCATCGACCGGCTGAAAGATGAGGGGGTGATCCTAGAGGTCGACATCACAGACCCCGAAAAGGACAGCAAGAGGAAGGTCGCATACCGGGCGGCCTGAGATAAAAAATAGGGGGGCCTCGGCTCCCCTTTTTGTTGCGCGCAACATTTTACCCAACACCTGCGCATCCAACACTTGGTAGCTTGGACTTGAGCTTGTAGGGGTGGAAATGTGGGATTGTTGAAAAAGTGTTGGACCCAACACTATAGGAGCTTGAGCTGTAGCGTAAAACGCCCAGAATATATATATAATATATATATATAAATTATATATTTATATATTTGTTGGTATGTTTCTCTTATGTCTTTTTCTCTGATTTATATGTCCCCTTGGGGGGTCTCCTATATAGGGTGACGCAAACACCCAACATGAGGGTGGAGAGGGCGATCCGGGGTGGCTTGAACGAGGCCGTGGTTTGGGCATGGTCGCCCCCATGATTGAACTTCGAATCTCAGCCAAGGGGCAGGACGACCTCCGAGATCAGGTGGCAGACGCCGCCGAGATGATCGGAGCCCAAACCAGCCTCGATGACTTCCCCCTCGCAGACGTGATCGAATACGCGCGCCGCAGGCTCAATGACCTGGGCCTCGACCTGGAGGTCACGGGCGGGGCGTTGCCGGAGGAGCTCGAGCCGTGAATAGGGGCTTCGAGAAGATCAAGGATGTGCGCCACAAGACGCAGTTCGGGTCTGGGGCTCACAAGCAATGCACGGCCAAGAACCGCAAGACGAAGCTCCAATGCAAAAACCCCGCAGCCTACGGGATGCCGGTGTGCTGCAGTCATGGTGCGAGGCCGCCTGAAGCTAGACGGGGGCGCAATAGCTCAGAATTGACCCGTGGTGTGGGTTTGCCTCTCGTGACGCCTGAGAGAGCGGAAAGGCGCTACCTCGCGTCCTTGGCCTTCTGCGAGGCGATAAACGATGAGGTATCTAAATACCATCCTACAGCGGTGAAGGAAATCGACCGTGAGGAGCGGGTGGGGGCGCGGGGCAGAAAAATCCATGATCTCCTCAACCGTGACCTTCGCCGTTAGAGAAGCGAAAGCTTGACCATAAGAAGCTAGAGCGAGACCATATGAGTGCGTCAGAAATCAATGAAATCAAGCAGTTGGCGATCGACACTCTTGAGGGCGTCTGCCGTGATCCGGATGCGCCAGCAGCGGCAAAGGCGGCGGCTGCGCGAACACTTGCAGAAATCACTGCTATGATCGGGCGGAACAGCGTGGCCGACGCGCTCGCGACCAAGAGCCTGACCGAGATGTCAGCCTCCGAGCTGGACGCAGAGATCAGGCGCATGACACAAAACCAGCCACACCACAACGTAAGTAATTGATTCACTGGGGTGTTCAATGGTCTAGAGAACCATTGACGCTAGAGCTTGACCATACAGCCTAGAGCTGGGCCGTGGGCTAGGGCTTGACCATGGGCTAGAGCTTGACCATTCGAGAGCTTGGCCTCGGCCATTGGCCCCCCGGCCAACCCCGACGCGGCGGCTTTTGCCTCTGCCAGCCCCCCCGACAAAATCCGCCATTTTTTAAGTTCCACCCCACCCCGGAAAAATCCGGGCGTATTTTTCTGATTTTTCTTTCCGAACTCTCTTGAACGACGTTCTGCCCCCTTTACTCCGGAATCACTCCGGCGCCTGAGGGGAACCACGATGTCTGTCCGCGTATCGAAGGGATATTCGTTTACGTCGTGGCAGGCGTCACGTCCGAGAGACCCGATACCGGGTGACGCTCTGGACACGGAATTTGCGGAACTCAGGCGTGGCGTGAACGAGCTGTCGAAGCAGCTTGACGAGATCCGCCGGGCGGACGGCAAGCTTCAGTCGAAGGCTCTTGATGCGGGGTCGATTGATCCGAACCTTTTAGCTGCGATCACGCAGCATGTTGACGCTGTGCTGGCTCCGATTGTGAAGCGTGCGGACGTCGCGTCGACGAGCGCGCTGGAGATCAGCCAACAGATTGCCGGCGACATCAGCCAAGCGATTTCTGCTGCGAAGTCGGCGAAGGAGGCTGCGGCGATCCTCGACACGAGCCGGACGCCGGCTCTGAAGCGGATGGAGAAGGCGGCGCGCGAGGCGGAGGTTTCGGCGCATCAGGCGGCGACGGCGCTTCAGCAGCTTGAGGTGCTGTCGAGGTCGAACAACCAGAAGGTTGCGGGCGACGGCGGCGAGGCGGAGGTTTGGGCTTACGCTTCGATGCATTGGGCGGAGTGGATGGACGGGGATCATCCGATCCCGCCGAACTTCCTCGCCGAGATGGATATTGTTGGCGATCATTGGAGTTCGAGATGGTGGGCTTATCGCTCGCGCGAGCTGGGCAACGAGGCGGTCGAGGGGATCTTCAAATATTACATCGGGGCGTATTCGGCGCCGCCGACTGAGTGTCCGAACGGCGATCCCCTGACGCCGGGTGTATTGTATTACGACACCAATCAGCAAGTGATGATGG
>JACCDP010828391.1_pt1 | contig 35105 bp, 46 predicted proteins | sample 7445841 | NCBI WGS metagenome assembly JACCDP01 (sample SAMN15323441, study PRJNA562643) | freshwater metagenome | isolation source: river surface water | place: USA:Blue River Watershed | collected 2017-08-17 | reverse complement strand
CTCCGCCATTTTTTAAAAGAGGAAATATATGTTAAAACCCACAGCAAGTTATAGAATGTCGAAACAAACTAAAAGAAGCATTGCTTTAGGACATTATCGTTCCGAAGAAGCTAGATCTAGTTGGAAAAGAGCAATGATACAGGCCGAATTATCTGCTGCTATCCAGCCAAGGATAAGTAAGAATCGTAAAGAACCTACAGGAGAATAATATGGCACAGGGAACTTGCGGTTGTGGGCGTTCACCAACTGGTGATTGTATTGGTTGGCACGCTCTTACAGAAGAAATGTATCAGCATAAAAAAATGTTGTGGTTAGAAGAAGAATTACGCAAAGACAACGAATTAGAACAATACAAGAAACAGGCACAGAATCTGTGGTCGGATTCTTGTACATCACAAAGATCCGAGTAATAAATATTGGGCCAGTAGCTCAGCTGGGAGAGCACCTGCTTTGCAAGCAGGGGGTAGCGGGTTCGAGTCCTGTCTGGTCCACCAATATGCTGGAGTAGCTCAGTTGGTAGAGCTCCTGATTTGTAATCAGGCGGTCGAGGGTTCGAATCCTTTCTCCAGCACCAATTTTACCAAAAAGGCTTGACAACAGGCCTTTTTTAACCTATAATAGTTTTGTTGCGTAGGAAACTATGCAACCGGTGAAGTGAAAGGTAGATGAGGGTAGACGACGTTATCGCTTTATGCGATGACAAAATTATTCTGGCAAGGACGCCTTGAAAACGTCTTCGTGCTTGAGTGAACCGATTCTTATATACCTGTCAATTGCTGATCGGAAATATTCAGGCCCCTGTCGCCTGTCTGTTGCACATTGTCATAGGATTGATTAAATCCGTTTGTCAATTGTCCGGTCTATTACTTGACCTTTCATCGATCCGTTAGTATAATATACAAAAGAGAGAACACAAATGAATATCACACTTCGTAAAGCAAACGCAATCCAGAACAGCATCAACGATGCTATCAAAAATATCAAAGTTGATCTTAACGTTGAACTTAACGAATTTCAAAATGTTGAAGAAGTTATCGGCCAAGCTAATAACGCTATGATCGAAGCAGACGGTCGTCGCCAAAAGTTAACTATGGCACTGTACAATATTCGTGCTCTTGTAGGCACAGCGAATGCTGCGAGTGGTATCGACACTGCTCTAGCTAAAGCAGCTTTTATCGAGAAACGTATCGGTCAGCTAGAGCAGTTGGCTACTGCAAATGAATTGATCGCTCTTGATGTGATCAAAGGTAAACTTGAAAAGATCAAGAGTCTTAAAGACGAGGCTCGTAGTCGTGTATTCGGCTACGGTGACACCGTGACCACATCTATCCTAAGCAAAGAACAGATTGGTCAGGCCAAGGCAGAAATCTTGAACCTGAAAAAGCAGAAGCAAAAGCTTAACGACGAGATCCTTGAGCTCAACATCAAGACAGAGATTCCTCTGGCTGATGATGTAGTAGCAACACTACAAGCAGAAGGTTTGATCTAAGAACCCCGGGGTCCCTTCCTCGTTATTAAAGGGGGTAATTGGCTTCACCACAATGCCAGGGTACAAACGGTAACGACCCCAAGTCCCGCTATATGGGAGCCTTGAGACACCGTGGCGGCAGAAGCAGAACTGACGACAAAGACGCAAATACTGATCGACAGGGCAGACAACTCAGTCTAGGGCGGAACAGGGAACCGTAGCTAGACACTTTTAATGAGTAGATTGACGAGCGCATTATACCACGGCAATGGAAGGTGTGCAAGTCGATTTGCCGATCGAGGGGACCTATAATTTCCCTTCAGTCTGCTCACTAAAAGTAAAGTCTATCGCGGAATAGAGAAACGGTATCTCGAGAGTCTCATAAGCTCTAGTTGGTGGTTCGATTCCATCTTCCGCAACCAAACATTTCCGGGTGTAGCTTAGTCTGGCTTAAAGCGCCTGCTTTGGGAGCAGGAGATCGTGAGTTCGAATCCCACTTCCCGGACCAGTTATTAGATGTAAATAGAATTATGCGGGAGTAGCTCAGTTGGTAGAGCACTTGCCTTCCAAGCAAGATGTCGCGAGTTCGAGACTCGTCTCCCGCTCCATAATATGAAAGTTATAGACCAAAACGAAACATTCCGTAAGTTTGATTTTAGTTCTGTGATTACCGCAGACGATAATAAATCAGCCATAGGAATAATCAAGGACATTATCGCGACCGGTAATTACTTTACCAATAGTCCTAAATATCAAACCAAAGAAAACATTTTTAAAAGACCGGAACCTGTGTGGTTAAAATACCGTATGAGCTTTTTGTTTTCTGTGTTCTTGTATCTTAGTAAGGAAGTCAAAGTCAGTAATATGATGGCATGGTCGTTTATGACTAATCTCGAGGGTGCCGAAGATCGTGAAAAACTATGGCATCATCATTGGCATCCATCTAGACCAGATGCTAAATTATTAAGCGGAATTTGGTACCTACACATACCCGAAGATGTGAAAGATCGAGATTACTGCGGTACTGAAATGGCTCCAAACGGTGTAGATGCCGATGGAAAATTTTTTGTCCGACCTAGTGATTTTAATTGGTTAGTTTACCCATCCAATCAATGGCATAGACCCGGAATCGTCCAAAGTGATCAATATAGATTCATATTAGCTGCAGATGTAGAATATTATGATTGACAATAGCACCAAAAGGTGCTATAATTTTGAGTATGTATAAAGTAGAATGGAATGACACAGCGGGTAGAGGCTGTGTGGAAGCAGTAAAAAATCTATCGGAAGCATTGGCTTTCGCAACAGAATTAGGAATACCGGTCACCATAAACGGTGGCGGTATAGTGTTAGTAGGAACATTTGGTTCCGCTGGCGTAGAAGATGGTAGATTGCCCAACGGTGATCCCTACACTTGGTATAAAAGGAGAAGACCATGAAACGAGTGATTGAAATCCGTGCTGCAGAGGGCGGAGAAGATAGCAAACTTTTTGTAAGTGATCTCGCGACCGCTTATCAGAAACTAGGAACCAAACTGGGTTGAACTACCCGCCTGATAGATGTACGTCCTGGCGAGTGTAGTTTACTTGTAGAGGGTGTAGATCTATCCGGCTTAGATAATGAGCCTGGTGGACATAGAATACAACGTGTTCCTCCAACGGAACGCAAAGGCCGTGTTCATACTAGCACCGTTACTGTTGCCGTCATAGACCGCACAACAGAAATCGGATCTGTTGCTATTAATCCAAAAGATCTCAAAATCGAATGGTATAGCGGTACAGGTGCCGGTGGACAATATCGGAACAAGCATCAAAATAGCTGCCGTATCACACACCTTCCTACAGGTATAACAGCCAAAGCAGAGTGTCGAAGTCGCCAAAACAGTTTGGATTCTGCTATGGCAGAAATACAACAACGAGTTGACAGCGAGCTCAAAAGATCGTATAATAGTAACATAGCATCAGATAGAAAGCGTCAAGTTGGGTCAGGTATGCGTGGAGACAAAATACGCACATATAGGTTCCATGATGATGCTGTCCAAGATCATATCACAGGCAGTAGAGCAAAATGTTCTGCTGTTCTCAAAGGCAACATCGATTTACTCTGGAGATAAAAATGAATCCGTGGATCCAAAATATATCATTATCCGATGTTCGCAAAGGGCATCACATCGACGCGGGCATTAATTCGATGCTGATTCAGATTGTAGATCCTCCTGGAGATTTCCCTACGCCTTCATACAAGTTTAAAGAAGTACATCAATTTGAATTTTTAGATGTAGAAGAAAAAGACGAAGTATTAGACGAGGCTATGCGTTGCTCGCAAGAGCAGGCTAATGAACTTGTTCGACTACTGCAACACGCATTTGAAAATCGTATGAACGTTGTTGTTCATTGCCACGCAGGTGTTTGCCGTTCAGGTGCTGTCTGCGAGATTGGTGTTATGATGGGCTTCCGTGATACCGAAGTTTTTCGTAGCCCTAATTTGTTAGTCAAGCACCGTATGATGAAGGCCTTAGGTTGGACCTACGATGAAAATGAGCCCCACACTATCAACGGTGTGACTCTACCTTCGGGCATCGTAGTTCCTCCTAAAGCCATAGATTGGACCAATGATAACGAAAAAGTCTTTACACTTGCAGCTGAACGCAGAGCTCGTAGAGAGCAGGAAGGAGATATCTAATGTATTTGAACAGAAAAGATTTAGAGAAAATGCAAGATATTCTTGCAAAATTTCCCGAAGTTGATCATTTTGAAATCAATCAAGAATCTGGATCAGGTATCGGATCCGTTATTACTATGAAATTCACATACGAAGTAAACGGACATATTGGTAATTTTGAAATTGAAATCTCAGGCGTGGAGGATTGGTAATGGGTGACGATGACAGTTTGGTTCCCGAGCACACCAAAGGTGCTTTAGAAAGATATTGGACACACGGCTACGAGCCCGGCAGCTTTTTGGGCAGCTTGCTCTGTGGCGATGTGTTCAATGCTATCCTTAGGGCAGATCCCTGGAACAAAGAAGCACTAGGACCTATCGTAGAGTATATCGTGCGTAAGGCTCCCAGAGGCAGCTACGGCAGCGTGGCCCTGTATCAAGATTGGGTTAACCACGGTGTGGCTTTTCAGCAACACGAAAAGAATCGTGTAGTTGACTATTTGAGCAATTGACCTTATAATACTACTATGCAATTCGCTGTTCAAACTCGTAGCAAGCAGACTAAAAAGTTTATCGAAGGTATTCTTCCTTCGATGATCAAACAACTTGGTCTGACTCGTAGCAAAAAACTTTTGTTTATAAGAACTGTTCGAAACATAGACGAGAACGATGGATTGACTAGCCATCTTAAACAGTTTGATGCTATCGTGGTTTTACTCAAGCCACAAAGCCTAGAAAGATTAGGAGTCACACTAGCTCACGAAATGGTGCATGTAAAACAGATAGCCAAAGGAAAGTTAAGAACCGTAAACGGAGTCAATTACTGGAATGGTAAGAGATACAGTAGTCGTACCAAGTATCTTAACCAGCCCTGGGAAATAGAAGCATTTTCAAAACAAGAGCTCATCTTTAGACGAGCAATAGCATAGAAAGGAGGGCATTATGCCAAGTGTGTTTTTAGTATCAGACACGCACTTCGGACACGCTGGTGTGTGCCGATTTTTGCGTGAGGATGGAACAAAGCTTCGCCCGTGGGATGATCCTGAAGAAATGGATGAGGCTATGGTCAAGGCTTGGAACGAACGGGTCAAGCCCACGGACAAGGTCTATCACTTGGGTGATGTTGTGATCAACAGAAAAGCGTTGGCAACATTGCGCAGATTAAACGGAGACAAGGTTTTGATCCGTGGAAACCACGATATTTTTCGTGATACAGAGTATGGACAATACTTTCGTGAATTACGAGCTTACCATGTAATGAACGGAATGATATTAAGCCATATTCCTGTACACGAAGCATCGTTGGGTAGATTTGGAGTTAACATACACGGACATTTACATGCCGGTCGTGTTAAAAAAGCTCGTGGTGCACACGCTGATACTGGAGAAGTTATCTATAGCGATTACATCGACCCTCGTTATCATTGCGTTTGCGTAGAACAAACACCAGACTTTGCACCTATATTGTTCGAAGATGTTATAAAGCGAATCGAAGAAGAAGGTGGAAAAGTAGGGTTTAGGAACGGCAACGGTCCTACAATGTGACATTATCTACGCATTTATAGGGCTCTTCGGAGCCCTATTTTTTTGGCTACGGGTTCTGATACTGTGACATAAATATATTGAAATAGGAAATTTCCAGGAGTTAAACTATGCCCTTACAGATCCGCAGAGGCACTGAATTACAACGTCAAGCGATGACCGTCCCTTTAGCTGCGGGCGAACTGCTATACGTCACCGACGATCAAAGATTATATGTTGGTAATGGTACTACACTAGGTGGTGTATTAATCACAGGATACACTAACGAAGATGCCCAAGATGCAGCAGCTCAATTGTTCACTAACGGAACACATACAAATATTACTTTCACATACACTGATTTATCAAATAAAATAGATGCTGCGTTAGACCTTTCAAACTATACTGGGACTATCGGTGCATCTGCTTTTAAAGGAACAGTAGTTGCTGATGACTCGAGTGTATTAGTAGATGCTGTATCTGGAAGAATTGTCGGCCCAGTGTTTTCAAATGTCACTGGAAACTTGACTGGTAATGTCACTGGTAATGTCACTGGTGATACTAACGGTCTCCATACCGGTAATGTCACTGGTAATGTCAGTGGTAATCTAACTGGTAATGTCACTGGTAATCTAACTGGTAACGTCACTGGTAATACCACAGGATATCACACTGGTGATGTCACTGGTTCAATTTTCGCTGAAGATTCTACCTTACTTGTGGATGCTCTTTCCGGCGAGCTAGGTAATGGTACACTTTTAATTTCCGGAGATAGTATCATAGGCGGTAACGATATCGTCACTCTCAGATCAGATCGTGACGAACCAGTTAACGTTATAGGAGTCACTGGAGTAGCTGTACCATTTACTGCGTTCCAGTTTGTTAGAGGTAGTAATGCCAATCCCTTAAGTACTTTAGCAGGTGATGTTTTAGGTGGAATAAAATTTACTGGTCTAAGATCTAGTACGCAAATCAACGCCGTGGCGATGGCTGCAGAATGGGATTCTACTGCTAATTTTTCAGATCCCAATCCAGCAAGTAATTTCTATATCTACCTCAATAATAACAATGGTGGAGTACAAACACTAAGCTATGATTGGAAGGGAACACTCAGTGGTCCGAAAACTTTCCAATGCCATGTTTTTGCTGACGTCGCTGCACGAGCAGCGGCCATAGCTTCACCAGCGCCTGGGATGATCACATACCTAGCAGATGATGGGGGAGGAAATCCTAAATTCCAAGGATATAAAGGTGCCCCAACAAATGCTTGGGTTGATCTAGGATAATCAATAATACTGGCCTAGCCAATATTGTTTTCTTTCTAATTCCTCACTCATAAATATCTTTATGATAAATTATCACCTTCATGAAAATGGGTGGACTGTGATCCTTGATGATGTCGACCTTCGAACAGTGACCCAAGACGATGTAAATCAAATAGCAAAATTAATTGCCACTAATACCTGTGTAGTCGTTCACGATCAACATTTAACAGTAGATGACGAAATGCGAGTCATTAATATGTTTAAAGATCCAGAACCTTATGTTGAGCCTACAGATCCAGATTACAAACAATGTTGGGTTGACGGGACTGACGGAATTATACAACGAGTGACAGGAGCACTTAATGATCACGGCTACGAAGGACTAGCGGGTTTTGTTGACGAAATGGTATGGCACTGTAATCAACCTTACAAGCGTGATCGAAGACCTATAGTGTGGTTATACGGAGTTAGTGGCACTGCGGGATCTCGCACATCATGGAACAACAATATCTTAACCTATAATGACCTCGATGACGAAACAAAAAATCAATTAGCCGACTTAAAATTTCTTCCAGTCACAGGTTTAGAATTAGATGTTAATGTTATAGAAAGCACAGGTGTTATCATCAATGATTTTACTCCTAGTGTTGTTCATACCAACAATGCAGGAAAAACAGGATTGTTTTTTCCGTTTTTTCAAATCCATAAGTTTATAGGAAAAACCGAAGAAGAGACACAACGTATAATCGAACCTATCAAAGAGTTTACCACACAGGACAAATACTGTTATCATCATGATTGGCGAGATGGAGATCTTGTTCTGAGCGAGCAATGGTTGGGTATACACAAACGCTGGCCTTTTGAACATATTAAAACTCGTTTATTACATAGAGCTGTATTTGATTTTCCAGAACAAGATTATTCATGATAAATTATCAAATACATAAAAACGGTTGGACAGTAATAATCGAAGACTACGACCTAAGATATGCTACACAAGAAGATATTAATCAGGTAGCAAAACTATTAGCCACTAACACATTAGTAGTTTTTAAAAAACAAAATCTTACTATTCAAGACGAAGTTAAGATAGCTAAGATGTTTAAAAATCCTCGCCAATTCTACCCGGCCACAAGTGATGAGGACGCTGGCTATGCTAATTGTGTTCTTCCCGGAAGTGACGATATGATTATAAGAGTCACTGGAGAAAAAGACGAACACGGAAATCAAGGCTTTCAAGGTTATGATGAAGAATTAGTTTGGCACTGCAACGATCCGTTAAGGAAAGATAGACATCCTTTAGTTTGGCTCTACGGTGTGTATGGAACTGCGGGTTCTGTGACTACTTGGAATAACAATATTTTTTCTTATTCAGATCTGCCACAGGAAACTAAAGATAAAATTAAAAATTTAAAAATTGATGTAAAACACGTTTATGATGATGGTCAAGAAATAGTTAAGGATCAGCACTATCCAGATCTTGTTCATACTAACCTAGCAAACAAAACAGGCTTATTCTTCCCTTTCTTACAAATAAGAAAATTTGTAGGAATGTCAGAGGACGAAAGTCTTGAAATTATGAAACCGTTAATTGAACATACTACACGTGAAGAATATCTATACCATCATCATTGGGAAGATGGAGATTTAACCATTGCCGAACAGTGGCTTGGAATTCATAAAAGATGGCCGTTTTCGGGTATGAGCAAAAGAATGCTACATCGAATAGTCTTCGATTTTCCCGATCAAGATTATACCAGGTGACCGAATGCCCATAGTCTTTCTGAACACCAGAAACAATTTCCGCAATGCCCGATGTAATCTTCAGTTTCGCAGCTACGAGTTTTAGGAAATAGAGTTTGTTCAAGATCTAATATACGATACATTTCTGCAATATTTTTGTTATTCAAATTTACAAAAGGTACATAGACCCTAGCATCGATTTCAAGATTATCGATCTTTTCACCGCTGTCAGTCACTGTAGAAAAATCTGTTTCGTTTCCTAGTTCAAATTTAAGACCGAATAAGGGTTTAATTTTTTTATCTGATCGTGTTTCTATGTGCCAAGTAGGTTGTGTGGTCCCCCAAGTTTTCCATTCTTCTTCTGCTGGAAAATTTGTTATTCCTTGATAGATAATATCAACTTCTTTACTATCTAATCTATCTCTTAGAAAATTAAAATATACGTCCGGAGCTTGTTGACTCACTTTTAATTGCTTTACAGTAAAATTTTTATTCCCCGTTAACGACGAACAAGTTGACACAACATCATGAAAAGGTGGATCAGATGCTAATTCTCTTCCAGGTTCGAGTATATTATAGATATAAATGTGATTTTCGGTATTCGACATAATGATATACAACAACAACGCACTTTCAACGCCTCCGCTGACACTCACACCAACGGGACCGTTTTCATATATACCGATTTCGTATTTTCCGATATGTATAGATTTCATAATATTTCTAAGAATATTTACCACCACTAAATAGACGTACTTAAACAAATGAAAGAATTTTTTGAAACAAAAGCAAGATATCTAAAATTAAACCTGCCCGTTCCCCACGAACAAATGTATGAAGAAGCAAAAAAACTTAAACATCGATTTACAGATCATCGAGGAGACGAAAATAATAAAGGTTGGAAAAGTTTAGCACTTTACGGACTAGACGAACATCGTCATGAAAATTGGGCGGACTATGGATATTCTACACCGGCAGAAGCTGCAAAAGATTTTAAATGGACCTCGGCAGCTGACGAATGTCCTACTATAACTAAGTTTCTCAAAACTGTATTCCCCTGTAAAAAGTTTGGTCGTGTAAGACTAATGTTAGTTGAAGCAGGGGGTTATATAGGTATGCATAATGATAGTGAAAGTAAAATATACCTCACTGAAAATATTAATATATCGTTAAACAATCCAACAGGCTGTATGTGGCATTGGGGTGATGGACACCCAGACCTATTCATGGAACCCGGCGGAGTGTATGCTATGAATATAACATATGACCACTCCGTGACTAACAACAGCGATGAAGATCGATATCATCTAATAGTGGCTAGACACGATGCAACACCAGAATGGAAAAAATTAATTATCGAAGCTGCTGAGTCTCAGAACGAAAAAGGACAGTTTATAGTTCTCGATGCGCTGCCTTAAGTTAACAATTTTCTTTCACCTGTAAACATACAAAGTACCGACCAATCATTTTTATGCCATGGTGGAGCATTTAAATCGTTCATGTCAGTGTAATCAAAATCTTTAATCTGTCCATACTTAATTCCTGAAACATCACGTCTAAAACCGTCTGCTGCTCTCGAGGTTAACAATACCCATATACTAGGATCTTTTTCTTTTAATTTGTTAAACAATCTATTTTCAGCTGCTACTCTGTATTTTAAACTGAGTGTATGCATATAAGGTGAATGATTAAACAGATCGCTGAAATTGCAGAACGTAGATTTTTCTTTTTCTAAAAAATCAAAATTGTAGTCAGATGTATAATCAATCGGTATAAATTTATAATTTAATTTTTTTATGTCTGCCCATACTCGATCCCAGTCATCAAAAGTCGATCTAAATTCTTTCCATAACTGGTCGGTCCACTTAACTAATCCATCCATATCTTTTACATAAGAATTGTTAATTTCAAAATCAAGATGTTGCTTATAAAATTCTGCATAGTCTACACCATCCCAAGTAGTCACTAAAGACTTCATAAATCGTAAACAATTATAATTTATATCTGTGAATATAATTGTAGTATTCTTGTTATAATTTAACTTGATTAAATTTTTTACCCAATTTAGACCTATGCCCACACTGACATACTGTTCAACAGGTCGGTCCATCGAAATATGTTCTTGAATGCTATCTGAATTCCAAGGAGAATAAAAATTATTACAAAAAAATTGATTATAGAAAATCGATGAAATCTCTCTTATGAATACATGATCGTATTCATAATAAACATATTTTTTACTATTTCTAACTTCTTCTCCGATATCTATTACAATTTTATTATTAGACAATGCTAGGTCTAATAAATTCCAGCCATGCAACTTATGTGTATATGTGACTTCTGTTGACCCTGGACGTATCCAAGCCGGAACTTCATCATCGTTGTATAACGATTCTTCACTACGGAGAGGAGCTATTATAGTGTTATTGACGGGAATAAAAAAACTTCCTTGATCTACAGGTGGATAGTTTAAACTTATATATTCATTGAGATGTACTACATAAAATTGATGGTGAAGTTCCCAACCACGTGTTCCTCTATCAAGCACATGGCCGGCAATAAAAAATTCTTTCTTACACAGATTTTCTATAGCTGAAAAAATTCTATCTGATAACCCTAGATAGGTTCCTGCTGCTATAATTACTGCGTGTGTATAATTATTGTTAGCAGCTTCGGTCAACAAATCTTGTTCGTCTGTACCTATAAAAATGTCAAATCCATGAAGATCAAAACGATGTATCATAAAATCAGACAAATTAATAGAAATTTCTTTAGCCCAACCGCTTTGATACGTTTCTGTAAGATCGTGTATACAACAAACAATATTTTTCTTTTTACTATTCGTAAATTTAGTTATTGCCATCTTGGATACCTGTTCAATTCTTTTAAAAATTTATCTTGGAATAATTGCCATACGGTCTGTTTAGTTCCTCGATAATCTACGTCTTTTATACGTTTCATTTGTCCTGTAGATTCCATAGCAGGTGCAAAAATTTTATGCACTAGTTTCTGTGTGCCGCTGTCGTTTTGATTAGTAGTGATATAAAGATTAGACCAGGGAGGTGCCCATTGTATGCACACAGGAATTAGAAATTGACTTGTGATATGTTGATGGGTCACTATTTCATTCTTAGTTCTTAGACTACGATATGGCAATAGGTCACTGAATACACAGGTTCGAACTGCTATTCTATAACTATCCTCCCCCATCACATCATCAAAACTATGTGCGGCAACACTACCTACAGCTACATCATTATAGTATAAAATCCATACCTGCTTTTCACGTTCGTTATTAAAACAATCAACTAACATTTTTTGATTGGCATTATTTTCAAATCCTCGAGATTTAGCATTATTATAAAAATCAGTTAGATCTAAATCCGGATTCCAAGAAATTATTTGATACATTTTGCCTTCTCAATAAAATCACTTGGATAATTTGTTCTAAAACTTTCCCAACACAGGTCTTGCAAGAGAGTCAACGGCTGGGGTTCACTCCAACTGATATTTAACTTTTCAGTATGTTTACGCATTTCTGCTTGTCTATTACTGTGTATATGACTAACGTGATCTTTAATAGATATTGGTCCTTCACTTTCGTGATAACAGAAAAAATAATTTATACTTTTTAATTTTCCATCAACTAAAAAATAACTGCTAGGATGCATACTGTATTTGTATAATCCTAGACTTTTATGTGCCATGAGAATCGCCAACATTTGATCTTGCCAATCTGGCAATACGCTATCGTAATTCTCTGTTAGGCATCCTGCTCGATTCCAAAAATCTAAACCATCTATAGCTAGATAAATTTTTTGTTTTGTGTGATCTATTTCTAAAATCTTGGGCACTTTATCTTCATATTTCCAAGCCATTTCTATAAGATATTTTACTTCTCGATCCCATTTAGATTTCATTAAATCGGGATTGATAACTTCATTCTGACCTTTATGGTATTCGCTGTCGTTATGATACCATTGCACAAATGTTTTTTTGTCTTTAGAAATAAGACTCGTGTAGATTAAATTATTTCTCCAAGGCTCCTGTCCAGGCACCCGATTGTAATAATATTCGTATTCCATAATATACATTTAATTTATCAATAAATATCGAGTACCAAAAATAATATAGGACTATAATGACCGATCAAACCGTATCACTATGTGAGATCTGCTATCGCCACATTCCAGCAGAGCGATTTGAAAAAAATGGATCAATGTGTCTAAGTAAAGTTTGTCCGAGACACGGATATCAAGAAGCTGTTTTAGATATTGATGCTGAGTTTTATAAAAGTCAAAAATATCAAAGAAGGACACCTAGTTCTTATTGGTTAGATATTACTAATCGCTGCAACTTAGACTGTCCACATTGTTATCAAATACCAGATAACAATAGTAAAGATCCAGCTATCGATTATTTGTTAAGTCAAGTTAGATCTTGGCCCGATGATGGTTTGCCTATAAGCCTTGTTGGTGCCGAACCTACTGTGAGGAAAGATCTAGCAGATTTAATTTTAGCCATACAATCCTTGCCTGGAAAATCGAGGACTATAATTGTAGTGACTAACGGTGTGTATCTAGCAAAATGGGAATACATAAAAAGATTCGAAGGTATAAAAAATTTAAAATGGACTTTTGGTCTAAACCATCCCGATTATAACGGTGGACCTATTAGAACAAAACAAATGGAAGGCTTGGAAAATTGTGTTAAACTCGGCCTTGAAATTAAAACATTAACCTATACATTGGCAAACTTAGAACAATTATCTGATGTTCTAGAAGAAATGCAGAGCTTTCATAAAAGGGGTATCTGTCATAATGCTAGAATACAAGTAGGAGTTAATATAGGTCGTGTTCCTGAAGAAACCGAAGACAGTGAATTGTATCTGTCAGAGCTTGTAAAAGCCGCTGAAAAAATCTGCAAAGAAAAAAATTGGACTTTTATTCCTGATATGATAAACGGTAATCGAACACATTATGCTGTAGATATCAATGGAGCTGAACACAAATTTATTAAATGGTGCGATGTCAAAACTATTGATCTCGAAGAAGTGCAAAGCGAATCGTGGGCAGAAATAGTACCAGGAAAACCAATGTCTACATTATTACATCAGGTAATTTTACGTGATCAGGCAATTAATAAAGGATTACCCTTATTTGATACTATACCTAAAAAATATCAGAGACAAGATATATGAAAAAATTAGAAGATACATTATCTCTCTGTGAACACTGTTATAGGCATATACCTGCTGTACGTTTCGAAAGAGATGGTCAAATATGGTTGAGTAAAAAATGTAAGTGGCATGGAGAATCCGAGCACCTTGTCGAGCCCGATGCAGAATTTTATCTAAACTATAATTACCCAAGAGAAGCATTAAACAGTTATCTCATTGATGTCACAAATCGTTGTAATTTGAATTGTCCTAACTGCTACCAAATGCCCGATAATTTAAGTAAAGATAAACCTATAGAATATTATCTAGAATTAATTAAATCTTGGCCAGATGACGGATTGCCAGTAGCACTCTGTGGAGCTGAGCCAACTGTGAGAAAAGACCTACCTGAGTTTATCACAGCCATACAATCATTGCCCGGCAAACCTAGAAAAATTATGATACTAACCAATGGTGTTAGATTTTCTGAAAAAGAATATACAGCACAGTTTTCTAATTTTAAAAATGTCATGTGGACCATCGGTTTGAATCACCCCGATTATCAAGGTAGAACTGTGAGACAAAAACAGATGGAAGGTATTGCAAATTGCAAAGAATACGGTTTATATATTAAGAACGTAAGTTATACCTTAGAACACCTAGGGCAGTTAGAATATTGTTTAGAAGAGATTCAGCAGTTTGGTGTAGAAATATGTGAACAGTATAGAGTACGTTGCGGGGCAGATATCGGTCGACACCCCGGAGGTCCTAAGGTATTTTTATCAGATTTAATCAGAGAAACTAAAAAGATCTGTGAAAAACATAATTGGACATTTGAATGGGAACAGCATCACGGGAATCGTGCTCATTATGCAGCATCAATAAACGGATTGTTCTGTAAAATCATACAATGGCCTGATGCTAAAACTTTAGACCTATCGGAGGTTCAAACCGAAGCGATAGCGGATATATTACCCGGTAAACCTCCTAGTCCACTAGTACATCAGGTAATATTAAGAGACGGTGCTGTCAACAAAGGTTTACCTTTATATGATGTTATACCTAAGGAATATATAGATAACTATGGCAATAAAAGGAATAGCTAATCATCCTTATTTTAATTTAGAACCTTTCCTCGATATGGAAACGTTTGATTCTCTACAACCTGAAATATATAAAGGATTCGCAGAAGCTAGAGAATACGCCAAAGAGGGAACTTGGATGGAACCAGGTTTTACATTTAATAATATGAGTTATAAGGTGAATTGGAAACCCATCTATCAGGCTATGAAAGAATTCCATGATTTACCAGACAGCGATCCTATCAAAATAGCAGGAATAGATCTTTACAGAGATTTCAAAAATTACAAACAAAGAAACAAATTCACTAGATATCTGAAAATGGCTATGGGAGCATATGACCCCTACATCTATTATTTTCTATGGGAAGAAGGATCTTGGGATGATAGAACTGCAAAACGTACACTCACTGAAGAAGCTGCTTATTTCCCTAATACAGTGTTGTGGGTAGAAAATTTAATAAAAAATAATATATTTGAACACATAGGTAGAGTAATATTTTTTCATTGCGAGCACGACGGAATACCTTTCGAGCATCGAGATCTAGATGCTAGGCACGGAATAGATACAACCTTCCCTCATAGAAACGAATTTATACACATACGACCAAACACAAAGAAAGCCTTTTATATTTGGGATCCCGAAACAAAAAATAAAACTTATCTCAATACTCGTGCGGCTTGGTGGAACGATCAGGATTGGCACGGTGGAGAGAGGATCATGGAACAGAGCTATAGTCTTAGAATAGACGGAAAATTTACAGATGATTTTCGAAAGAAATTAGGCATAGATCATTTAGAGACGTACTAATGAAATTCATAGGCAACTACAAAAATTGGATCACTGAAGATCTTTTAAATCATTTAAAAAACTGCGAAGGCGATACAGTTCCAGTTTGGCAACCGGAAAGATGGACTGGGCACCCATTATTGGATCAGTATAGAGAATTAGCCAGACCTGGTTATTCTAACAAATCTCATAATTTTCAACAGTTCAATGCTAGGTCGAGGGATATGCAGTCTTTTCAAATAATTTTACCCGACCTTCCTGAAAAAAGAGATGTGACTTTATGGTGGTTTGTAAAATTATTGCCCGGACAAATGCAGGCCATGCATATAGACCCACATCTCTTAGATGTTAAAAATCCTGTTAGATATACTATGTTCCTACAAGATTTTCAGCCGGGCCATATATTTGTCTATGACGATAAGATGATTAACAACTACATAGCAGGTGATTTATACGAATGGAGCGATCCTATGATAGTTCACGGAGTAGTTAACATAGGATATAACACTAGGTATACTCTACAGATCACACTTCATGATCATTCATGACCTAGTATATGAAACATCCAATTGGGTTTGAAACTACTGTTTATTCCGTTGTGCCAATTTTTATAATCATTCCACTTAACTATTAGTCCTTCTTTGCAAGAGTAATAGTATTGGTCTTCAATGATAAAAATTTGACCTGGTTCAAAATCTTCAATCATAATAGTGTATCTTAAAATATTACCTGCTTTAAGATATTCGATTTCTTGATCGTCTATATCCCAGTGCCAAGGAGCTAGACATCCTGGATCTAATCTACTGATCCAAGATCTATGAATGCCGCCAAGCTCTAATTTTTCTTTATAAAAATTTTGTATCGAAATATCAAAATCTCTACCTGGATAATAGTTTATCCACTTTATTGATTGCATATTAAAATTAGAATCTTCCCACTTTTTAAAAATCTGTTCGTAGTGAGGGTTATTCAGATTCCAGCGATCCCTGCTAACAGTGACTTCGCTGCCTTCTTTATTTTCTAACTGCGATATAATTTTTTTCCAATCAATCATAGTGTATTACAAAATCTTTAGGAATGATAGATTCCAGTTCGCCTATGCATTCTTTTTCTATACAAAATTTTACATTTTTACCATCCGAACTAAAATCGCAAAGACAACTTTGTTGATTTTTTCTATTCAGCCAAGGACTGATGTTGTTATCAAAAATAAATCTATTTTCTTCGATATCATCAATCTTTGATGTTATACGGATAGAGACGGGTTCAAGTAAATTACTTTCGTTAAGTAGTTCTCTAACTACTAATTGATATCTTTCTCTATTACCAAAATTTGTTGCAGTGTGGCAGCGACCAGCATCCATATAATACCAGCTTCCATCAGTGGACAACTCGTGCATACCCTTATTTTCTAGATCAATAAGAAATGAATTATTACCAGAAAGATTTAAATGATATCTGTTGTCGATGTCGGCATGACTACCATAACATTGACCTTGATTTAATAAAATTATCCTTGCTTCTCCTATATTAAAAGGAAGGCTATTTAAAATTTCATTCCAGACAGTATTTAGATATTCATCTTTTATTTGCCAAGGATCATAAAAAAATCTACCTGTTGGTCGATTCAACGGTATCTTAAAATCAAAATTAGGCAAATCCTTTAATGCTAAATCTATTAATTCTTTACTAATAAAATAAGGAGTTTTATTAAACATTTAAAAATCTCTGGGCATGATATTGTGTTAGTGCATCTTCCGGCCACTTAACATAATTTTTTATCGTATCAACAAAAAACTTTTCAAAATTTACTAAACTTCCTTCCGTAGCATTTTTAAATCTTTCAATAGAGTCATTGCCTATCATTCCTTGTAAAAGAGACCACTTTACATAGGGATTTGATTTTTCTACACAGGCATAAAAATCAAAAGTTTTTAATTTATTTTGCTTGTCTAAAAAATAACAATGTGGATACAGGCTCATTTTATAATGCCCTGAATCAATTAAATCATCTAGAATTTGGAACAGTTGATCTTTCCAATTAGGGCAGATCTCATTTAAATTATTTTGTGTATTTAAAATGTTGTTAACTGTTATAGTGTTCCATTCTAAAAAAATATATTTTTTTTCTAAATCAATTTCTAATAATCTAGGACACCAATCATACTTTTGAAAAAGGGTTAAGTACTTGCATTCACGCAAAAAAAATAAATCAACGAGTTTTTGAGTGTAATACGGTCTTTCGTATTCTGTTATTTGATATGGTTCGTTGGCGTTCCAGCTCATGCACAATATATCACCGGCTGGACTCATTCTAGGAGTATACAGTAGATTATTGGTCCATTTTAGACCTTCTGGTGATAACTTATAATAATATTCCCAATTGTCGATATTCATCATAACCTATTTATGAACTGATAAGTACTGTGCTGATATTTTTATCTATGTCAAATAAAATTATTAAAATAGAATCTACACAAAAATCTAAAACACTAGACATTAGGTGGACGCCAAATAACGTCTGCAACTTTAGATGCCGATATTGTTTTCCAGATAGTAATACAGGAGATTATGGTAATCCTAAAGACCTTGCCCTAACGATCAAAAATTTTAATTACCTGTTGAAACAGTATAAAGAAAAGTTGGGTAAGACACGGACACATTTAAAGATCATTGGGGGAGAACCCACCCTATGGAGAGAGTTAGATATTTTTATAAGAGAAATAAAAAAAGAAAATGACGTGTACATTTCTCTTATTACCAATGGTTCTAGAACTATTAGGTGGTGGAAGGAACATGGTCACATTATAGATAATGTTCACCTAACGCACCACGTCGCACAAGCCGACTTGGACCATACTATAAAGGTTGCAGACATACTTTATGATTTAGGAAAAAAAATTACTGTTAAAGTTTTGATGGATCTTACCTGTTGGGATCAATGCGTCGAAGCTGTTGAGTATCTTAAAAAGAATAGTAGAAACAGATTTATAATTACGGTAGCTGAAGTTATTGAACCGGAAATCAGTAGCTTAGTCACGATAAGAGCATCTACAGAAAAAGATTTAAAATATACCAACGATCAAAAAAAATACCTTAGTAAAGGACTTAAGAGAATTCCAGGGCCTTGGTGGTTTTGGAAAAATAAAAATTTAATTACTTCTGGCGAAATTAAATTATACGAAAGTATAGCGACATTAGAAGATGGTAGTAAATTAAAAGCAAAATCCGAAACATATATCAACAAAAATTTAAATAACTTTAAAGGATGGAGTTGTAATATAGGTATTGAATCTATTTTTATAGACTGGAAAGGAGATATTAAAGGTTCCTGTAATGAATTTGTCTATGGCTTAGATTACTATTACAATATCTTAGATGCAGACTTTACAGAAAAATTTATTTTAAATCCTGTTCCTGCGACCTGCACCAAATATAATTGTATATGCTCTCCTGAAACACACATCAGTAAAACTAGGATTTAATAGCCCATTCTCTTTCTAAACACCAAAAACACTGATTGCATAAAGGAACATACTGTCCTTTTTTATAATTCTTGTAAGTAATATTTTCGAATGTTCCTTCACAGCTTCTTGTTAAATTAAATAATTCTGAAAGATTTTTATTTTTATATTGTTTATAAATCCAAGATTTATCTATAAATCTAAATGGATGACAACTAAGGCCTCCCATATGTTTTGTTATAGCCATCTTAAAATTTTCTTCAGAAGGCTCAACATCTCTTCTGGACATTTTATTGTTTAACTCTATAGGAGGATTTCGTGTCACAGCATTATAATAAGCGTCTAAATTTTCTTTTATTCCTATATACTCTGCAAATGCTCTTATTTCAATAATATCTCCGCTGTTTAATTGACCATACTCGTCAATGATGTTAGGACCTTTTGAACCCCATTCTATATCTGGTGGTATAAAATTTGTATGCCTTTTAAATTTTATCGATGGAAATCTATCTACTAACCAATTATAAACATTTAAACTATCGTATTCTTGCCAGGGTTTTTCTTTCCAACATCTAATATGACTAATGCAGTGGATCATAATATTTTTATCTTTAACAAGATCACACAAAATATAAGCCAACATAGCACTGTCAGCGCCGCCACTTAGACTAACAGCAATATTTTTCCAATTAAAATCTAAAGGAATATAAACATTATCAACATCGTGTATAATGTTTTTAAATTCGCTATTTTCGTATAATTCTCTAATCATTTTTAAACTTTGTTAATGGTATGTCTGCTGCACAAGTGCACCAGTCTCTGGTACAAGTGATAGGTTCTTGAGGAATAGTAAATGATCCGTTGTAAATATTACCTAAACTTCCACCTACTCTACAGGTAGCACGATGTACCTCTCCATCCCAATTAATCATGAGGCTTTCCAATCCTGCGTTGCAGGTCCAACCTTTGAACTGATTTAAGTGTGTTCTTATTATATCATTGGCGTGTATGATTTTCTCATCATCTACTCTACAGTTAGGTGTGGCTGTGGTATGCTCTTTCAGCAGCCATTCTAGATCTTGGCCGTCGTATCTAAGGTCGTCAAAAACATTATGATCTCCTTCTGTCCAGCGTATACGTCTTACTGTATGTCTGATACCTAACTGCTTAAATTTAGTCACAACTGTTTTTACCTGAGGCATATAATTGTGATGTGCCATCACATTTACTAAAAAATCTCTTTCTGTACTGTCGTAAAATTTTAATATAGTATCAACTATTCTAGTATATTCATGTTCAAAATGTAGACTAAACACGATGTGATTGTAGAAAATCTCATTGTCTAAATACCAACGATATCCTCTGGTACCATTAGTGGTTAGATTGACCCAAAATATATTCTTACGTTTAAAATAATCTAATAAATCCTCTATATCAGGATGAACGCAAGGTTCACCACCTGTTAAGCTGATACGCAACGGCTTGCCTATCTCGCATAGTCTATCTACAGTTTTTTCTAAAATGTTGATATCTGTGTGCGGACTAAAGTTATCGTGAATAGAACTTGGACAATAACTGCAATCATAGTTGCATCGTTTACCTAAGTTCCACTCAACTTTTATTTGATCTTGATGCGGCCAAGCCGAGGTTATCTTATTCATATTTCATAACTTCTAATAATCTTGAATGTTTTAACATATGTTCAAAGTACATATCGCTATCAAAAAAATCAATAGCAACAACCTTGGCATCATCTCCTATAAATTCTTTGTTCCATTTTAATTTACAGATATGATTAGGAATATACCAGTCTCCGAGATTGTTATGATAGGATAATAAATTATCAGTTATTATTATTTGTCCTAAAATATAATTTCCTAAAGCTAAGTTGTTTAGGTTGTCTAGATTTATATTTTTTGATTTAGCCCAATGATAAAAGTCTTTTTCTTCGAATCTTTTATAATGATGTTCGGGATGAAAATGCATATGTGTTTCGCTGCTAATCGTTGTCTGTAATACTAATTCATCGAGACTGTCATCATTTCTAAATATTTCTAGCCACTCTTTGCCCCTAGTTCCGTATCCTAAAATCAGATCCCCCCATCGAAATTCTGTAGTTAACCACATCTTATATTCTTCTTTAATAGGTATCTTTGTTTCATAATCTCTAATAAAATTAATAGATCGACTGTATTCTGGTAATGGATCGTTAATTAGGTTTTCTAAACTATGTATTAACAAATTAATCTTTTGCCATACGTCGGGAGATTGACTTTGAAATTTTACAAACAAAGAATGAATATAGTTTAATTGATCAACTCTGATTGGATTATGAATTTTTTCTAAGCCTACTAGAACTAATTGAGAATTTAATTTTCCTATAACAGTATCTAAACTAGTATCAGACATAGGGTATGTTTCAAAACCCAACGGACGACTTTGTATCTCTTGCCAGATATGCTGTACAGGATTATCGTTCAATTGAAAATAAACTTCAACAGTTCTACCTTTAGATTCAAAAGTCACCTTTGCAGTGTTTTTTCCAATACGACTTCTATAGTTTTCGTTCATAATATGTAAGATTCAAATTCAGGTGTAATTTTTTCAAATGGTCCTTGCCTGCGACTTTTATCTAATCTATGATTATAATCTATACAATCTTGCCATTTGTCACTTTGATCTTTCGAGTTTAAAAAATTAATAATTCCGTCTATTTGATTGTATGTTAGCTGTTCTAATATAGGATGTTCTTTTACAAGATTAAATGTAGGTACTAATTCTCTAACCTTGTTTAATTTTAAAATTGCTAGATCTTTTAATTCCTTGGGTAGAACTTGAACAGATAACACGTCAGGATATTTAACCATGTTTGTATAAAAAACAATCCCTAGATCATCTAAGAAATATTTTATCATCTTATCAAGTATAAGAACATTACTGACCTGTACAGCTACAGCACCTACTATACGACTGATGTTAGATACGGTTTGTATTTGTTTAATGTTATTGATCAGTTCAGCCCAACTAGCATTTCCTCTAATGTATTCGTAGCTGTCACCAATACCGTCTATACTAACATTGACAGCTATACTCTTAAATTTAGGCCAATACTGCCAAACAGTACGATTGTTTTTACCTAATGTAGTTAGATTAGTAGCATATTTGATTTCTATCTGATCACCATAAGGTACCAACATATCTAATATTCGATAATGTTGCGGATCCATTAACGGTTCTCCGCCAGCGAACTCTACACGCCGAAAGTAAGGCAGAAGTTTTTCAAAACTTTTCCACCAATTAGGATTGTCCTCAAATTTATCTAGATATGGTTTACTTTCTAGGCCGTGATCTTCGACCAATCTATAGATTACTTGACCAGAATCTTTATAAAAATCTTTGATTTCTGACCAGTCATTCCAACTAGTACTATCTCCCGGATGACACATACGACATTTTAAATTACACAAATTGTTTAATTTTAATTCCATAGTAGGAATTTCAAAAGGCATAACTTGTTGTAAAACAGTATTCGGATATAAGTTAATACGTGCTTCTGGTATCTCACCCTTAATATGCCGCTGCCGAAGACTTTCAACTCCTTGATCTTCTAAACTAAAACACGGTTCACACTCTGGAGGACGTTCGTTGTTCAATACTTGTCTACGAATACGCTGCATAGTATCATTGTTCCATATCTCTTCCAAAGTATTATTCTGTATAAAACCAACGGGATGGCTACGGCAGCAGGCCTGTATAGCACCATCTTCTCTAGTGGCCAAACCTGTAAACGGATGCATACAAAAAGTTTTACTATTCATATATAATTTTTTATTTTTCTATAATATTCTGGAAAAACTTGTTGAAAATTTTCTTTTCTATACTCGTCTCTCTGTTTACATTCATACCAAAACATTTTCCATGTCAAGTAATTATATCTAGAATTGTTTAAAAAATTGATTACAGATTCTCTGTAAGAAACCCACTGCAGATCTGAACTGTTATGTGACCTTAATTTTTCAATTACTTTTTCTTTAAGACCCCGAGGCATAAATTTTGCACTTCTATTATCGTGAACAAAATTTAGTATAGGATTTAAATCATTGGTCTTACAGAATTCATAAGTCTCTGCGACATCCCAAATATTAAACATAGAAATAGAAATTATGGTTTGTATAAACCATTGAGGATTTTCTTTTTTAACACGAATTACGTTCTTCACCCAGTCATCAAAATTTCCTGGATGTCTGATGTAATTAAACTTTTCTCCTATACCATCTATGCTAAAATTAATTCCAACGGATTTAAACTGTCTAAGTAAGTCCATTGTTTTTTCTAAATATAATGTACCGTTAGATGTTAGGCTGATATCGATATTTTTAGCATATCCCATCTGTACTAGATCAGCTATAAATTTTTGATTATTCTTTACATAAAGAGGTTCGCCTCCGGAAAAATAAACATATCTTGCCGATGGCATTAATTTAATTAAATCTTCCCAGAAATTTTTATTGTCTTTATCAAAACTTCTCCGCCCAGTTTCTAACTCATTATCCAATGCAACTTTAATTTTTCCTAATAGAGATATCTTTTTTTCTTCCTCGACTACTTTAGATGACCTATCAGTGTGGCATATCCTACATTTTAAATTGCAGGTATTCCCTGCAGCGATGTAGAACAATGTAGGTAATTGATCTATGCCTTTAAAATCCTGCATATACTGTTGATTACTTAATTGTCTATGGCTGATCTTACCTGCTGCTTCTTCATCCCAACACTGATAGCAAGTTTTTTCTTTATAGCCAGATTCTAATTTGTCTATCAATGACAATCTATCAGGGCTATCCCAAAAATTTATGATAGATTCTTTATCTATAGTTTCATTCCCTGATTTGGTTTTATAATGATATTGGTAATTTCTACAGCAAGGAGAAACTTTACCATTGGGCTCTATAGCCATATTGACATACGGATTCACACACCAGGTATGTTTGTTTTTATCTGTTAGCATTTTCTAAGTATCTGATCAAAGGGCTCACACCAACTGGACTGTTATTCCTTAAAGCTAGGTAGATAGAATTAGTAGGGGTAAGATCAAAGTCGTTGCAGATTTTAAAATATCTATCTCGATGTGTATTCCATAGATAATCCGGAGGAATACTATTTAAAAAATGTAGTCCAATCTTAACCAAAGCACGATTATTCATAGAAAAATCATTCATTATACTGATACTATCAGTGCCTGCGGATTTCGACCATCTAATACCAACTCGGTTCCAGCCTAAGCCTAATCCTTTACTCAGACTTATGGCCATAGAATGTATAGCAGGATGATCAAAATTAAATTCTATGTCTCTACAACAGGTAATCCATGCCCCGTCGATGTGAACTGGTATATCTTTTTGTATACACTGCTCTAGTATTAAATCCATATGAGGATGCTTATCTCCGATTTGGGGGAAAGGCATGGCTATGATAAGCGGAACACCAGGAATTAAACTATCGATATCTACAAATTTTGCAAGATTCAATCTTTGATGATACCGATAATCATCCCTCATCACCTGTACAGGACCTTGCATATAAAGATTATCTATAAATTGAGTGCAACCATTTATTATGTCAACCCGAGAATATTTTTCAAAACCCTGTAATTGATTTAATTTGCTCTGTTGAATCCAATTAACAAATGTATTTTTAAAATTCAGATAGACATTATCGGAAATATCTTTATCCATCCTACCGTTTAATACTTCAGTTATCAGTGATTCGATTTTCAAATCACTAAGAGGTTGTGGTCTTTCTATTTCTAAAAAGTTTTGAGAATAAGTGCTGGCTATTTTTATGCGTTCCACAAGATATTTATTATATAAACTGCGCATATAAATATTTAATGCTTCAAGAAAATAAAATCTTTTGGTTCCAAAACGAAAAATCTAAAATTGGAAAATGGCAAAGACAGATAACTGAGATCACAGGAAGCCCTAGTTTTTGTGCTTTGCCTTGGATACATCTCGCTACTCGCCCTAACGGTGATGCAAGACTTTGCTGTGTGACGAATGCATCAGGAGCTCATACCGGCGACTATGCTGTAGGACTTGTGAAAAAAGAAAATGGAGAGCCGGCGAACTTTGGCAGAGAATCTCCGTTAGAAGCATTTAATAATCAGTATATGCAGGATGTTAGAAAAACCATGTTAGCAGGAAAAATTCCTGCTAGTTGTTCTAAATGTTTTGAGGAAGAAAGCAACGGAGTTGTTAGTAAACGTCTTTGGGAAATGTATGAGTGGCACAGAGAAAACTTAGATTTTAAACAACTGATAGCCGATACCGCAGAAGATGGCAAGGTGCCCCCAGTTATAAGATATCTAGATCTAAGACTAGGACATACCTGCAACCTCAAATGTATAATGTGTAGCCCACACGATAGTAGTCGTTGGGTGCAAGATTATGAAAAACTTGTAGAGACGGCAAGCAGTAAAGTTGTTTTGCAACAGATTAAATGGGATGCTGGATCTTTCAACAATAATTGGTATGAAAAACCAGAATTTTGGAATGATGTTTTTGATCAGATTCCTAATATTAGCCAAATATATTTTGCCGGGGGCGAACCTCTGATGATCAAAGAGCATAGAAGATTCTTAGATGAAATCATTCGTAGAGGTTATGCTGATCGCATTAGTCTAAGATATAATAGTAATGGTATATTTGTTAATGAAGATATTATCGAAGTCTGGTCTAAATTTAAACAGGTAAGATATGCATTTAGTATAGACGCTGTAGGAGAAAGAAATTCTTACATACGATATCCCACAGACTGGAATGACATAATTCGCAGTCTTAGATTGATGGATAATGCTCCGGATAATGTTCATTGTGCAATAGCCTGTGCTGTACAAATTTTTAACATTAAACATATTATAGATTTTGCTAAATGGAAGCTGGCACAGAACTTTAAAAAAATTAATAAATTTAATTTTGATGGTTTCGAGACTGGCGGTGGAATAATAAACCTGCATTTACTTTATATCCCAACGTTTCTAAGTGCTAGATTGTTGCCTAACCAGGATAAGCAAGAAATAAAACAACAGTTTGAAGATTTCAAACAATGGCTTTGGGATAATTATAGACAGGATGATAACTTTTGGAAAGATAATCCCTATGGCTGGCAACGCTGGGAAGGTATATTGAAATTTGTCCTAGCTGAAGATCATTCTCATCTACTGCCTGATTTTAAAGAATATGTTGAAAAAATGGACAGCATCAGAAACACAAAAAGCAAAGAAGTATTTCCCGAATTATCTCACTTACTTTAATGATTCATTTGTTATAAATTGATCTTTAGGATTGCTGATTATCTCGGGAATCTTTCCGCAAGTTCGGACGCAGGTAATCAATTTTTCTTCTTTCCAGTAGTAGTCCCATACTGATTGATACTCGTAAGAATCTATTATTTCTTTTATAGTTTTCTTCTCACCGTTTATGGCATCGTTGCCGCCTAGAGATGCTACTAACTTGTGATATTGAGCTAGTATTTCTTTTCTAACCGAAACTAATTCTTTCTCATGATCGATAGGCAAATAAGGAATCATCGCCAACCAACAACAAGGAAATATTAAACCTTGAGCAGTAATATAAATTTCTTTGTTAGCTATTGCGAAACAATCGATCTCAGATTCAGACACAATTTTTTTATAATTTTCTATAGTTTTTTTATCAATAAATTTTATCGTGCTCCACTGACTAGGTTCTAAATAATGTGTTGTATTTCCTTTTTTATCATAGACCGGAAATTTAGTATCTATTACCCAGCGACTGCTGTCTTTCATCGTAAAAAAATTAAAATTAAGATCTTTCGCTAATTGTTTTGCATCGTCTACTTGATGCTCGTTGTGCTTGAATCTTAAATAAGCCCATTCGGCATTGCCGCCCGAAGAAATAAATGCTCGAGCATTTTCTATTATCTTATCAAAATCGGTGTTTATTCTATATAATTTGTGTGTATCCTTTAAACCATCTAACGCAAAAATAACAGAATGATTTGATGGTAGTGTTTTTGCTAATTTTTTCCACCATTCTGTAGACCTTAAGCTACCATTAGTATGGATTCTAATTTGTATGCTAGGTTTGATCTTTACAGTATATTCTATCATCTCTATCAAATCATTGTTCAACAGAGGATCTCCATAGTTTCCACAGAAATATATCAGCTTTACCTGATTAATAACTTCTTCTGAAATTATTGTCTTATATCGATCCAATGACCAATTTTCTATTTTTATCAAAGGATTCTCTATTTCGCCATTTATATTCCTGGTACACATAGGACAGGAAGCCTGACAATTATTCGTGATTTCAAGATGTATCTGTTCTAGTTCTTTAAATTGAAACATTTTCTTTAATTTGATTTTCTATTCTTGTAAAAGGTGTATCCTTGCTGCATAATATCACACAAACAGGAGAAGTTTTGTTTTCCCACTCTCTATACCAAATACTTTGCCAGGTTGGATTTGATAATATCTTCTCGATTCCTATATCGAGAGCGTTTAAATTTTTTATACCTCCAAGTTCATTTATAATCCTATAAGTTTCTTTCTGTGCAAGATTACCTGCATCTACTAAAGAAGATTCGTCATAGACTTTATATTTTATATAAAGTTCTTTATCATAGTTTGCATAAAGAAAACTGCCTAATAAACAACAGGGCATCACGGTATAATGTGCATCTATATAAATTTCTTTTCTATCCAAAACAAAACATTCTATATCTTTAGCATTGTTCCAATTTTGATAATTTTCTAGATCACTTTTATCAACAAATTTAATAGGACTGTATTCGGGCTGATCGAGATAGTGACTGATATTACCGTTTTTATCTAAGACTGTAAATGTCTTTCCGAATCTCTTACTGTTTTTTACAGCAAAGTTTGAAAAACCAATTTCTTTAGCTGTGTCTTTGGCTTCTTGAACCTGATGTTCGTTGTGTTTGAATCTTATAAACATCCAAGTGGCTTTGCCGCCAGCTGAAATAAAACTCTTGGCATTTTGTATTATTTTATTGAAGTCTGTTCCTACTCTATATAAATGATGTGTGTCCTCTAGACCGTCTAAAGCAAATTCAACTTTATGATTCAAAGGCAATGATTCAGCCAACGATATCCACCAGTCATGATTCCTTGCGCTGCCGTTGGTAAAAATAGATAGATATATGTTTGGATTTTCTTGTCTAATATATCTACACATTTCAATTAGATCATTATTTAAAATTGGATCTCCGAAATCTCCGCAGATATCTATACTTTCTAATTTTTTTAATATACCATTCTTAAAAATGTTTTTAAAATCTTCAAAAGACCAATCATTAAATCTTAAATTAGGATTTGGTATACCCCCGTTTATGTTTCTCAGACACATCGGACAAGATGCCTGGCATCGATTTGTGATTTCAATTTGAACGTTTCTTAATTCGGTGTAATTAAACATTTGCGGAATAACTTAATTTTTTCTGTATGTAAGATTTAATGTGATCTAAATATTTCTGATCAGCGTTATCAATAGAAGTTATTTTCTTATCATATACATCTTCATATTTGTCTGTTTCATAATACAAAAATAGTCTATCGGTCAAGAACGGATTACACCCTCTGAGGCCTTGAAATCCATTTTCTGAATAAAATAATTTTACTAACTTTTCTGCCTGATACCAATCCATAGAATTGTGCTGCCATATAACAACATCATTTCTTGTACTGCCAACTCCTCCACCTCTAGGTGTCGTTGATTTAAAAATTACATTACCGGATTCGTCTTTAGACACTTCATAACCTGAGTTTTGTCTTGCTTCTAATTTTATTAGACCGTTACTGACCAGTTCTTTGGTAAAACGACTTTGATTAGTTAATGTTTCGTCATAGTCTGGAACTTCTAATATGTGTGCGCTGGCACTTTGACGTAGCCAATGAGTATTAAGCCATTGTAGTGATTCGTTCCAAGACTCTATAGTTTCTCCGGGAATTCCACAGATCATCTGTATGTTTGCTCTATAACGCCTGGGTGCATGGTTATCAGTATAATTCTGAAAGCCTAACAACCCTTCTTTGAGTTTATCAGGATCCATTCCTTTACGAACTAACTTACCCGCTTCTCTATTGAAAGTTTCAATTCCCATAGAGTGCCCAAGAAAACCTAATCTAATATAAGTGTCCCAGTGTTCTCGATGTTTGACAACTAAATCCCCTCTAGCGAACCCGCAGATCCAAGGATTGTATCCTAGTTCATCTACAGCTTCCGCATACTTTTGTAGTTTTTCTGGACGATCATTAAATGTTTCATCCATCACACGCCAATTCTTAATGCCCCACTTTTCATATCCTAATTGGAGCTGTCGTTTAAACTGTTCTTTACTGACGCTAACATCTTTACTCTGTCCTATTATAGGAAAATTACAGTATGTACATTCGAACATACAACCTCTAGCTGTTTCAATCTGAGGGCATTCATAGGGCAACATAAAATCTCTATCTTCATAATCAACAAGATAAGAATTCAAAGGCGCACTAGGATAATGATGTAGACCCCTAATAACTTTTTTACTACCGAAAAATGCAGGGTCTGTGAGTAGTGGAGCTCCTAAAGTTCCTATGAGATGTCTACATAGAGACAAGATCGCATTTTCTCCGTAGCTGTCAACCCAATAATCTACATTTTCAGCGGGGGTCACTAGAGCGTTATTACCTCCTACTACTATAGGAATATTCGGATAAGAGTTCTTCAACCAACTGATAAAATCGTTTAGGTACGGACTCCAAGGATTTAAAAATGCTGTTCCGAAACAAAACATAACAGTTTTTTTTGATACACGCATTTTGACCAGTTCTTGTAATTCTTCTAATTGCCAGAATGCGGTAAAGTCTACAACCTCAGCATCCCATCCTTGTTGTCTTAGGAACGTAGCTACTCGATGAGGCCATAAGGTTCGTTCCCATCTTTTTCCTGTTAACGAAAAAAATAAGGCGTGATTCATTTTCTACCTATTATCATAAATCTTTTATACAAAGGAAGTTCTAATTCACATTTATGTTCCACCTTTATATGACTCTGTTCTATGAAATGGTCTAGATTATCAGCAGGACGAATATGTTCAGGAATAGTATAATCGTTGCTCTGTAAAACTATAAGACTAGTATCTGGAAGATTTGATAACCATAGATCATATTGACCTTGACTTATATGTTCACAACTAGTATTGATAATTATATCTGCTGAAGATTCTATGAGACACATATCCGCAGTGACTGATGAAAATTTTCCAACCATTTCTTCTGCCTTGTTCATCATGACAGCTATCGATTCACAATCAGGGTCGATATCGATATTACGAATATGTTTAATCGGAATAGTGCTTTGAAACAACATACTAGACAAGGTCCCTACCCACCCTCCGTGTATGTCTATACTAACAGGAAAGTTCATTGTTTTATTACGTTCAGGATAGATTATAAATTCTAATGTTTCAACTAACCATTCTTTGCTACGCATTTGTCCTCGCCAGAAGGCATCAAGGGTACGCATAGGATCCTTGCTTTCACGAATGGCACACATCCAATAATGTAGATGCTCTAAATCAATTTGCATTTTGGTATCTTGCTATCTGCTGAACTGACACAGCTCGGAGTGACGCAAATCTGTGGTCGTGTAAACAGATTAAATCCTTTAGTTAATGTTCCTAATGGCTGATCGTGACAGCTATAGGATCGCTTTACTTCATCGCTTCTAATTATAACACTTTGGTATCCAGCATTGCAGTTCCATCCCTGAAATTTATTGAATTGAAAAGCATTAAACCGTTCTGCTTGGTCAAATAGATACTCTTGACCGGTCTGATCATATAATGCTATTTGATACAGTTCTTCACCTCGAAACTGTTGAGGGAAACCTGTCTGCATAAGATCTATCATTTCTTCAGTGTATCCTTCGACAACAAAACTAGCTGTAGGATCGCTCTGAGGCTTCAATGTGATGTTAATACCTCTCTTGTGCAATCGTTGGCATCGTTCATATAATTCATAAAAATTTTCAGGAACCATCACCTGATTAACAGTGACATATACATTATCATATATGAGCTGCAAACATTTGTCTCCAAATTCTTGTTCTTTGGCAAATTCTGCATGATAGCTGGCTGTTATACTTCTTCTTTGCAGAGATGATGTATGTTCACACCATACCTTCCACCATTTGCTGCCCGGACTTAGATTAGTGGTCATATGAACACTTTGATAAGGTGTCATCGGACCGTCGTCTAAGTGTTTGATAAGATCTAATAACTGTTTATAAGCAGTAGGCTCACCACCACTGAAGCTCCAATGAAATTCTGTAAATCCGTTTTGTCTTGCCTGTGCTTTAATTTCATCTATGGTTCTTTTATAAATTTCTATATCGAGATGATCAATTTTATCTGATCTAGCATATGGCCAACAGTACGAACATCGGTAATTACAGAAACGTCCTAAGATCCAACTTACTGAGAACAAAGGACGTTCTAACATCGTCCTTTGTCCAAATCGTTTAATGTCTTTGAATGGTATTGTTTGAAAATCGGTTATCATAAACTGCTAATATTTAACCTATAACAGGTTGCTCTATAAGAAACAAGGTTATATAATATACTTGTGGTCGTCAGTGGAATTGGTAGACCTCCGGTCCGTTGCGAAACGCACTTGGGAATGGGGCGCCGTCTTAGACACAGCCTTTGTAGGTTCGAATCCTACCGACCACACCAAATTCTATTATAAGTAGAATACTACTAACAAAAGGAAACTTATATGTCAAACACAGTAGAACAATTAAAAACACAATTTGAAGAATTCCTAGCAGAAGATGCTAAATTCTCAGGCGGCAATAACGCAGCAGGTACAAGAGCAAGAAAGGCACTACAAGAAGTTACAAAACTTGTGAAAGCTCGCCGCAATGAAATCACAGAAGAAAAAAACGCCCGCAAAGAAGCCAAAGCCTCAAAGGCCTAATATGGATGATCAGGACACTATCACCATCACAGGTGGTAGTGGCTCCGATGTCATAACAGGCACCGGTAACACTACTATCCTGGATCTGAGCGGATATGGCGCACAACCTACATTAACATCAGCAGATATCTCTACAATCACTTTAGACGATCTCACAACTTATAATTGGAGTAATATGAACACCACTGTGACTATACCAGTGTCAGGAGGTGGAGGCGGTGGTTCTGGTTCGGGTTATACTATTTCTAACAGCGGAACTGGATATACTTGGGGTACCGGTATCACTAGTCCGACTGTTGTCATTGGTAATGATGGAATGGAGATTCGTGACAACGGTGACATTAAGATAGGTAATATTAGTCTAAAAGCATTTATAGAAAAGATGGAACAGAGACTTGCTATACTTGTTCCCGATCCCGAGAGATTAGAAAAGTTCGAAGCACTAAAAAAAGCCTATGAACATTACAAAACAATGGAATCGCTCTGTTTTCCAGATGAGAAAGATAAGAAAGAATGAATGTTAAACTTTTATCCTATTCACAACCAACAGCAGAATTTGCAGACATGGGCATCGACGATGCGCAGGAACTCATCGCGTATTGCGCCCGTGTCAGCAACCCAAGCAACCAATTCAATACAGAGACATCAGAGAAGCTTATTCGATATCTTGTTAAACACGCACACTGGTCACCCCTGGAGATGGTTTCAGCCTGCGTTGAAATCTCAACAACCAGAGACATCGCAAGACAGATCCTACGACATAGAAGCTTCTCCTTCCAAGAGTTTAGTCAACGATACGCTGACCCTACAAAAGATCTTAACTTCGTCACTAGAGAAGCAAGGTTGCAGGACACAAAAAACAGACAGAATTCTGTCGAACTGGACATGGCAGACCCTGAGCAGAGAGAGCTCGCACGTCTATGGGAAGAAAAACAACAAGGTGTTATACGAGCCGCTCGAGAGGCCTACACTTGGGCTGTACAAAATGGTATAGCCAAAGAACAGGCTCGTGCTGTTCTACCAGAAGGTAATATCGAAAGTAAACTTTATATGAATGGTACCTTGCGTTCGTGGGTGCATTTTATCGAACTGCGTTCTGGTAATGGTACACAGAAAGAACATCAGTTAGTCGCTTTAGCCTGTGCCAAAGCCATCGCAGCTATTTTTCCAATGACTGAGAGTCTCGTAAACGATGGATGAAGAACTAAAACGATTTTATGAAAACTACGAGGTCCGTGTCTTAAACGATCAAAAGCGTAGGGCACGGTACCATCCCCCTAGATTTTTTACAGATCCAGAACGTGCTGACATCATTCGAAATGATGTTGTAGAATACGAAACTGAAAAAGTTATCACGATGGAAATACCTGAGGGTCGATTACGGGCATTAATTGAATTAGAAAAACGGTTCTTCAAATGGCAACATCATACTCGCAGCGAAGTTGACCTATTCCAAACTCTTATGGACAAAGAGCGAGAAGAATCCTTTTATCGCAATACCAACTCTGCTGTCAAGAAAGCCTATGAACAATATTCTTTGATGTTAAATATCGCAGGATATCAAAGGAAATTTTAATGACCGTAGAACAGATAGTTTACGCAAACATAGCATTTGTAATTCTTATAGCCATTGTTTATCATAGAACAGGAATACAAAAAGTCAAAGAATGCTACGGTATGTGGTTTACCAAAGAATATTGGACTAATTACAATACTGTAGAATTTGTTAGTTGGTTTGCTAAGGCTTTGATTATTGTTCCAGGATTGATATTTGGAGTGAGCCTTTGGTGGTTGTATTTTTTAACTCTAGGAACAAGTCTGGCATTAATTTGGGCTAGTAATAAAAAGTTTTTACCTACATTGGTGGGATTCAATACTATTTGGACTTGGATTAGCTGTATGGTTTTGGCTCAACATCTAATCAAATAAGATCGATCAAAAAAGAATCATATTGACAGGTTTTTAATAATCTCGTATAATTAAAGTGTTCGACAGAAAGAAAATACTATGAGAAATTATTGGACTTGCTCAAAATTCGCAGATTGGATCCGCGGCACTACCAAACTCAAGTGCGGTACCGGCAAAGAATGGAGTGAATGGGAAAAAGCCGCCAAGGCCAAGTATCCTATTCGCTGGTGGATCGCTGAAGAAGGTTTGGATAAAATTCAAAATGTTTGGTGCTGGATTCCAGAAAGGTTAAACGATATACGCTACTATATCAACAATCGTTGGGTTACCCGTAGTCATGCTCTTACAGCCCATCCTCGGGACATTGCTCCCGGCCAATGGCATGATGTGGGAAATCGTTTTCTTCCTTGCCTTTTTAATGAACTTGTGGATTTTGTCGAGATAGAACAGGCATGGCATTACTGTGTCTGGAGCGATGAAGATAAGAAAAAATATAGTTACCCTTGGTGGCGCAGATGGTATCGCAACTGGCGTTGTCCTGAAGCAGGCATTGCTTATCTAGAATGGGCAATGGCTCTAACCAACGAAGAGTTTTTGGAAGATGGTGAGAAGCATCTGGCTGAGCCTACCTATCAGGCCAAGGCTGCTAGAGAAATACTAGAACTATATCGTTGGTGGAAAGATGTTTATCCAAAACGTCCAGACGTTCATGATGCCAGCGGATGGACATCCTACTGCAATCTACGTCGTGAAAAAGGTTATCATCTCCTCGATATGGAAGATAAAACCGCAGAAGAAGCCGAAATGTGCAAGACTGCTCTTGACAAGAGCCGTGAGTTGGAAGCACAATACGAACAAGAAGATGAAGAAATGATGATTCGTTTAATCAAAATACGTCAGAGCCTCTGGACATAATCGTGACTCCATTTAGACACTGGATACATCATCTTTGGGTCGAGAACTGTGAAGAGCGGCTGCTGTATCACGATGGTGATAGGCTCACTGAACGAGAATATTTCCAAAAGTTT
>JACCDP010633204.1_pt1 | contig 35110 bp, 23 predicted proteins | sample 7445841 | NCBI WGS metagenome assembly JACCDP01 (sample SAMN15323441, study PRJNA562643) | freshwater metagenome | isolation source: river surface water | place: USA:Blue River Watershed | collected 2017-08-17 | reverse complement strand
GGTACTGCCGGACGGCTTGCTGCCCGCCGGCGTGCTGCCAGGCACCTGCGACATCTCGGGCGAGGCCTACTCCTGGAAGCGGTAGGCGAAGAGGGCGCCGTAGTTCAGCACCCAGCGGCCGTCGTCCAGCTGGCGGCGAATTTCGGCGGGGGTCTGGTTCTTCGAGACCGCGACGGAAAAGCGCCAAGCGTCGTCGTTCGTCTGCAAGTCGACCGGCACGCCGTAGTTCGAGGAGAGGCCGATGCCCGGCACCTGCGCCGTCGTCGGCCCCTCGGAGATCGCATCGACGGCCACCGTCACGACGTGGCGGAGGAACGGACCGGCCGACAGCTGCACCCGATCGAACGTCGTGCCGTAGTCGCAGTCGAGGCAGTTGCCGTCGTTGTAGAGCATCCCCTCGCCCCAGTGCAGGCCCTTGCGACCGAAGGCGACCTGACCGATGGGCGTCTCGATCTCGGCCCAGAGGCGCTTGACCGACATGACGTCGCCCGCGACGCGGGACGAGAGCATCTGGGCACCGATGCCGGGATCGAAGTAGGGCTCGATGAGCGGGTTGTTGCCGACGGTGACGTTGTCCAGCACGTCGACCTGGCCGTAGATGGCGATGTCGTCCGAGATGCGCAGCACCGGGTTCAGGCGCAGTCGCATGTTGCCGGCGCCCAGGTAGTCGGTGCCGGCGGCGGTGGGAAACAGCGTGTTTCCCGCCGGATCCGTGCCGCGGCCGAGATCGCCGCGGTTGAACAGGTCGCCGCGCATGCGGAAGTAACCGTGGAGCTGCAGCAGGTTCACGGTCTGCTTCAGCTCTTTGAGCTGGCGCGCGTCGAAGTTGCGGGCGTCCTCGGCGGCCTCGACGTAGGCGACCTCCTCGCGGATCTCCTGACGCGTCTTGTCGAGTTCGCGGCGCACCTCGTCGAGCACCTCGCGGCGCACCTCTTCCTTGAGCCGGTCGCCCTTCTCGCCGGGCTTTGCGGGGGCCGGTGATGCGGGCGCGGGTGCGGCGTCGGTCTGCTCGGGCTCGGGCGCGGCCTCTTCGGCGCGGAGCGCGGGGGCAGCGAGCAGGGCGGCAGAAAGGAGGAGGCCGTTGCGAAGTGCGGACAAGGTGCTGCCCCGAGACCGGTGGACCGGCATTGGGCGCTGCCGCGGGAACCTGCGGCAGCGGCGCGAAAAAAGAGGCGATGGGCTTACACGCGCGGCCTCCGGGTGTCAACGAAGGGACCGGCGGCGAACGAGGCTTGCGCACAGCCTGACGAAGCGACACCATCCGCGCCGCTCATGCGCGCCCTGCTGCTCATCACCCTACTCGTCTCGTCGCTCGCCGCCTCGGCCGAGTCCGCCGTCGATCAGAGCGCGCCGCAGCCGTCCGCACCCGAGGGCAGCCCCACGGGCGCCGCTGCGCCGGCCCCCACCGGAGTGCTGACGAAGGCGCCCGTCCTCAAGCAGTTCGTCGACGCGCCCTACCCCGCCGAGGCGCAGGCCGCGAAGTTGGAGGGGACGGTCACGCTCGAGATCGAGATCGGGGCGGACGGCAAGGTGTCGAACCCCGTGGTGGTCGTGCCGGCCGGGCATGGCTTCGACGAGGCGGCGCTCGCGGCCGTCGCACAGTTCGAGTTCGAGCCGGCGGAGATCGACAACCTTCCCTCTCCGGTGCGGGTGACCTACCAGTACGCCTTCGTCTACCGGCCGCCGCCGGAGCCCGAGAAGTCGGCCTCGGAGGCCGCCCCCACGCATCAGGCCGCGCACGTCGTGGTCTTCGAGGGCCGGGCGCTGGAACGCGGGACGCGGGTGCCGCTCAAGGGCGCGACTGTGCTGGTCGAGCGCGAGGGCGAGACGCGCGAGGCGACCTGCGACGACGAGGGCCGCTTCCAGTTCGAGGACCTCCCGCCCGGCACCTGGAAGGTCGGCGTCAGGCAGGAGCGGTTCGAGCCCTACGACACCAGCGAGGAGATCCGGGCCGGCGAGGTGACGAGCGCGAAGTACTACGTGCGCCGCAAGGTCGAAGGGTTCGAGGTGACGGTCCGCGGCAAGCGCGAGCAGAAGGACGTGGCGCGGCGGACGCTGACCCTGGCGGAGATCCAGAAGATCCCCGGCACGCAGGGCGACGCGATTCGCGTGGTGCAGAACCTCCCGGGCGTGGCGCGCACGCCGCTGGGATTCGGGCCGCTGGTGGTGCGTGGCGGCCGCTCGGGCGACACGCGGACCTACATCGACGCCCAGCTGGTGCCGCTGCTCTTCCACTTCGGCGGCCTGACGAGCGTCATCAACTCCGAGTTCCTCGAGAGCCTGGACTTCTATCCAGGGAATTATCCGGTGCGCTTCGGACGCAGCATCTCGGGCGCGGTCGACGTCAACACCCGGGCGGGACGCACCGACCGGTACCGCGGCTACGCCAACCTGAACCTGTTCGACTCGACGCTGTTCCTCGAGGGGCCGCTGACCTCGAAGGGCTCGTTCATGGCGTCGGTGCGCCGCAGCTACGTCGACGCGATCCTGCCGCTGGTGACGCGGTTCGTCTCCAACGCGGACGCGGTGAACTTCTCGGTGGCGCCGCGCTACTGGGACTACCAGTTCAAGACCGACTTCGACCTGGGCCGCGACAAGCTGTCGTTCTTCGTCTACGGCTCGGACGACCAGCTGTCGTTCGCGCTGGCGAACCCGTCGGCCTTCACCACCGAGAGCCGCGGCACCTTTTTCACGAGCATCGGCTTCCACCGGCTGACGGCGCGCTGGGAGCGCAAGCTGCTGCCGACCTTGACGAGCCGGCTCTCGACGACCATCGGCACCGACCTGACGAAGAACAGCATCGGCAAGGACATCTACATCGACGTCCAGTTCGACACCTGGACGCTGCGCGAGGACCTGTCGTGGAAGCCGCTGGACTGGCTGACGTTCGACGGCGGCCTCGACTTCCTGGGCGCGAAGTTCACCTACGGCGTGCAGGCGCCGCCGCTGCCGATTCCGGGTCAGACGTTCAACCCGAACCTCAACGGGCAGCTCGCCTATGCGTCGGACACGGGCATCGCGGTGGAGCCGGCGCTGTACCTCGATGCGGTGGTGCGGCCGCTGCCGGGGCTGAAGCTCGTTCCCGGCATCCGTGTTGACTACGAGCAATACATCGGACGGGTCTGGTTCGACCCGCGCTTCGCGGCGTTCTACGAGCTGACGCCGAAGCTGATGCTCAAGGCCTCCGCGGGCCTCTACCACCAGCCGCCCACGCCCGAGAAGCTGACGAAGAAGTTCGGCAACCCGAACCTGACAGAGGAGGCGAGCGTCCAGTACGCGGCGGGCCTCGAGTACAAGTTCCTGGACCGCTGGGACCTCGACCTGCAGGGCTACTACAAGAACCTCTACGCCGAGGCGACGGCCTCGAACCAGCTGGTGACGGCCGCGCAGCAGTCGGCGTTCGGCGCGGTGCCGTTCAGGAACACGGGGCGCGGCTATGCCTACGGCGCGGAGCTGCTGCTGCGCCGCGCGCCTTCGGACGGTCTCTTCGGATGGCTTGCGGTGAGCCTCGGCCAGGCGTGGCGTCAGGCGGCGCCCGGCGAGCCCTACGTCCAGAGCGCGCTGGCGCAGCGCTACAACATCACCGGCGTCGTCTCGTACAAGGTCGCGAAGTGGGACATGGACTTCGGCGTGCGCATGCGCCTGACCGACGGCAACCCCTACACGACCTACGTCGGCCACATCTATGACGTCGACAGCGACAACATGCTCGGCATCCCGTCGCTCAACCGCCGCAGCGAGCGGCGACCGCCGTTCTTCCAGATGGACGTGCGCGTCGACAAGCAGTGGGTCTTCGAGAAGTGGATCCTCAACGCCTATCTCGACCTGCTCAACGCGACCTACCGACAGAACCGCGAGGGCGAGAGCTGGAACTACGACTTCACCGCCTACAAGCCGGTGACGGGCCTGCCGATCTTCCCGGCCTTCGGCATCAAGGGGGAGTTCTGATGCGCGCCGTGCGAACGCTGCTTCTTGGGCCGCTCCTCGCGCTGTCGATTGCGGCCTTCCTGGCCGGCTGCCAGGACGAGGAGGAGGAGTTCCCGCCGTCGTCGCGCATCACGTCGCTGCGCATCCTCGGCATCAAGGCTTCGCCTGCGGCGGTGCTGGCGGGCGACCGGACGCTGCTCGAGAGCCTCGTGGTGAACCCGTTCGCGGGAGTTCAACCGCTCTCGTACCTGTGGGTGGTCTGCGACCCGGATTCGTCGGGCAGATCGGCGAGCCTGTGCGGCGCGACCTCGACGACGCGCGACCTCTCGAGCCTGCTGTCCGCGCAGGATTCGTTGCCCCCCGGCGTGACGGTGGTGCCGATCGGCGAGTCCATCTACTACCGGTCGCCGCGCGACGCCTTCGACAACGTCCCGGCCGACTCGCCGCTGCGGACGCAGGGCATCGACGCGACGGTGCTGCTCATCGCCTACACCGGCCTGTCGCCGGCGGATCTGCAGGACGAATCGACGGTGCGGGAGATCGCGCTCAAGCGGATCAAGATCTTCCCGAAGGGGGTGCCGAAGAACAGGAACCCGGCCGTCGCGCAGGTGACCGTGAACGACGTACCGCTGCTGGACGGCGAGAAGCTGGAGTTCCCCGCGGGCGCGCTGGTCTCGCTGAAGGCGACGGCCACGCCGGAGAGCGTCGAGAGCTACACGCGTCCGCTGCCCGACGGCACCGAGCTGCAGGAGGACGAGACGATGGTCTTCTCCTGGTACGTGACTGCGGGGACGCTGGATCAGCTTCAAAAGCAGGGCGTGCGGACGCCGGACGGGGTGGCCACTGAATATACGCTGCCCTCCTACGACGAGACCTCCGGCGGCGTGATCGACCTCTACGTCGTGCTGCGCGATGCGCGCGGCGGCATGGACTGGGTGAAGCGCTCCCTGCGCGTGACGCGCTGACAGTGGGCGGCACCGGGGCTTCTCAAGGCACCTCGCGGGCCAGCCCTCGGTGAAGCTCGCGCCACCGGCGGGCCAAACCGAGGAGCGCGGCGTCGCTTTCGGTCGAGGGAGGCAGCGACAGCACCATCGGCGGCATGGGCGCGCTGCGCTCGAGGGCCGTCGTGACGAGCACGCCGCGCGCATCGACCCGTCCGAGAGCCTGCCCGGGAACGAGCATCGCGCCCGCCTCGACCGATGGCGCGAGCCCCTCGAGGCGCAGTCGCTGACCATCGACCGCAAGCTCCAGCGTGTGCCGGTCGGTCAGGACATCGAGCACGCGCGCGGCGACGGGGGTCGAGACGGGCGCATGGGCCACCTGCTGCTGCACGATGCGATTGCCGCTCGGTGTGGCCCCGCGAGGCCCATAGACGCGCGCCTCGGCAAAGGTGACGGGCAGGCGGCGGCGCGAGCAGGGCTGCCCGTCTCCGCACGCACAGAAAGCCCCTGAGCGCACTGCCGAGACCTCGCCCTGGCTGCGCAGTCCGCGCGCCTCCGCACGCACCAGCTCGCCACCGGCGCGCAGAAGAAGCAGCTCGAACCCGCGCGGGATGCGGGCGATGTCGAGCTGGCCGCCCAGCATCGCGCGCAGCTCGTCGAGACCCGTGGAGGGCAGGCCCGCCGCGAGCCACGCCTTCTCGAGGGAGCCGTTCCTCACGACGATGCGCCGGTGCTCGAGCATCACGGCGCGGCCCTTTTTCCAGAGCGCGGCACGCGGTTGCCCATCGGCACCGGTCCACTCGACGATCGACAGGCGTCCGGCCTCGCGGTGCAGCCGGAGGCGCGTGAGCACCGGCAGGACGAAGACGCGGCGCGTCGTGCGATCTCCGTCGCGGGTGACCACCTCCTCGCAACGCTCACCGCAGGAAACGACGGAACGTCCACGCTCGGGACGCGCGGCCGTGAGCCCCGCCGAGAGCCGCCCCATCAGGACGAGCGCGCGCTGCGAGACACCGCCTGAAGCGCCGTCGCGAGAGAAGAGGCGAGGGGCTTCCGAGGCCGTCGCGCGGGCTTCGCCGCCGACGAGCTGAACCACGCTCGCGATCTCCGTGTCGGACCAGAGCTGCGTCATCAGCATGCGGATAGGTGACTCGATCGAGACGTCCGTGACCTGCAAAGCAGGCAGTGGTGAAGAGACCTCGGAGACCGAAGGGGTCGTGCTTCGCCGCGGCGTTGGCGAAACGGGGCCGGGCGTCTCACTGCGAGGCGCGACCGCACGGATCAGCCGCTCGAGGATCGGCCCTGCGCAGTTCGCTCCGGTCGCGCCCTCCCCCAGCGGACGCGGCGTCCGATGACCGACGTAGGCAACGACGACGAGCGGCCCGAGCGTCGAATCGCCCAGCAGACATGCCATTCCCGCGCGGGTGAACGAGTCGTGCGTGCCGGTCTTGCAGGCGAGCAGGGGCGTACCCTTGTCGCCGAGCCGATCGGTCGACGAAAGCCCGTAGGACTCCTTCAGTCGTCGCCCCATCGCGGCCGCCGTCCCCCCCGGCTCGACGACGCCGCGCAGCATCGTCCGAACGGCCTCGGCTGTTTCGCTCCGGTAGCCGCGAATCGCCTCGGGCTCGGTCGCACGCCAGACGACGCGCCCCTCCTGAAGCACCTCGGTGACGACGCGGGGCCGAACGACCTCACCCCGGTGAAGCGCGGCAAACATCGTCGCGACCTCGGTCAGCGTCACCTCTCCTGCGCCCAGCGCCATCGGGAGGTTCGCGGCGAAGGCGCTCCGGACCCCGAGCAGACGCCACCGCGCCATCAGCGCATCGACGCCCACGTCGCGCGCGGCGCGGACCGCGGCGGTGTTGAGCGAGCGCGCGAGCGCCTCGGAGAGCGGCACCGGGCCGCGATACTTGTGGTCATAGTTCTGTGGACACCACCGTCCGAGACAAAGGGGTGCGTCCAGGATGCGCGCGTCCGGGGAGAAGCCCTTCTGCTCGATCAGCTCCGCGTAGACGAACGGCTTGAGCACCGAGCCGACCTGCATCGGGCGATCGGAGAACGGCACCTGGCTGCGATGAAAGTCGGCCCCTGCGACGTGTGCGCGAACGAGCCCCGAGACCGGATCGAGCACGACGACCGCGCCATCGAGATCGTCGGCGGCTCCGGCGCCAAAGCGACGACGGATCTCGGCGAGGCCGTGGGAAAGCGCCTCCTCGGCGGCGCGCTGCAGCGGCGCATCGATGGAGAGCCGCACCTCAAGGCCGTCGCGGTGCAGCCCGGGCCCCAGCAGCCTCTCGAGCTCCGGTCGCACGCGCTCGAGCAGGAAGGGATGCAGCGCCGCCGGCGGAGTCGACGGCACCGGAAGCGGCTCCGCGCGGGCGATCGCGATCTCCTTTGAGTCTCGGCCGATTCGCGGATCGGGCTCTTTCAACAGCGTTTCCCGGACGAAGGCGTCGATCCGCTCACGCCACGTCTCGACGCGCTGCGCCGTGAGCCGCTCCAGCACCGCGTCACGTCGACCTCTCAGACGCTGGGCATCGCCCGACAGCTCCGTCGGGGCGCGCAGCAGGGCGACGAGGCAGGCGGCCTCATGGAGCGCGAGACCCGCGCAATTCGGACGACCGAAATAGGTGACACACGCCGCGCCGAGTCCATGCGCGCCGCGCCCGAAGTAGGCCGCGTCGGCGTAGTGGAGAAGCACCGCCTCCTTGCCCAGCCGTTCGTCCAACACGAGCGCCAGCGCCACATCGTCGAGCTTGCGCTGCAGCGTCCGGACATCGTCCCTCTTGAGCAGCTTCGCCAGCTGCATCGTCAGGGTGCTGCCGCCCTGAGGATCGCCGTTCACCACCGCCGTGAATGCGCCCAGAAGGCGGACGCGATCGACGCCATCGTGCTCTCGAAATCGCGCGTCCTCCCAGCGAACGAGCGCCTCGACGAAGTTCTCCGGAAGCCGCTCCAACGGCTCACGCTGCGCTTCGGGGGCCTCATAGCGACCCAGCGGTTGCCCAGTGCGATCGACCACGATGCTGCGCCGGGGCCGCTTCAGTGAGGCGCGGTGCTGCACCCAGAGCTCGCGCCCCCGCACCTCGCGCAGCCAGGTCGTCACGAGGACGTCCGCGATGGGTACAACGGCGGCGAGGGCCGCCGCGATCGCCAGACTGCGCCACGCACCGCCGATGATCCGGCGCCACCCCTTCGCTCGACCCACGCGCCCGCACCCTCCTCACCACCGAGGACCAGACGGGGGTTTGCAAGCGGGAGACCAAGCGCCGGAACGCTTCGGATGGGCCTTGCAGCGATCGCGGTGTGGCGAAGGGGTTCGCGTCAGGGTCGATGGGTTCCACACCGGCGCGCGTAGTCGGCCGGACAAGCCGCGGTGCGGAGCCACTCGTTCGCGAGCCTCTCGACCGTGCGCCGCTCCTCCTCGCTCAGCGGCGCCGAGAGGGCCGCGAGCATCTCCTCCATGCGGGACGCGTGTCCGACGTGCGAGGCGTAGAAGTCGCGCAACAGGCCGTCCAGCCGCGCCCAGCCAATCAGGTCGGCCACCTCCTCGTAAAAGCAGGCGCCCTTCATGTACGGCGCCATCGAAAACAGGTCGGCAAGCAGATCGATCTTTCCGCAGCCCTGCGGAAGCACGACGCTGTTGACGCCGCCGTCCGCGCAGATCGCGTCGAGCTCTTCGATGTACATCGGCCAGACGTCGGGACCGCCCACCGAGGTCAGGGCGCGCGCCGCCATGTAGGTGACGGTGCCCTCCGAAAGAACGAAGTCCTCCCAGCAGGCCAGCCGGACGCCGTTGCCGAACCAGCCGTGCGCCGCCTCGTGGGCGTGAACCTCTTCGGTCCCGAAGTCGAACTTCGCCACGTGGGAAAACGGGTGCGTCTCGATCCCGCCGTACGACTCGTCGCCCCAGTCGACGGAGACGCTGCCGGCCTCGGGACCGAACGGGTACGGACCATAGGTCCGCTCGAGGAAGTCGAAGACCGCCGTCAGGTGAGCCGTGCCTGCACGCGCCGACTGAGACGACACGAGGTCGGGCGCATACCAGGCCGAGATCTCGGTCCCTGCCGAGGTCCTTCCCAAGGGCAGCTGCGCGAAGGTGCCCACCGCTACCGCCGGCATGTACGCAGGGCCGTCGGTGAAGGTGCTGCGCGGATGAATCGCCGTCATGCCCGCGGGCACACCGGTGACGCTCATGGTCACCGTGACGCCGTCGGCGGGGTCTGGGTTACACGGATAGAGGTTACCGCAGGACGACGGCCACGTGACCGTGAAGCCCTGCTCCGGCAGCCAGCCGTCGAACGTCTCGAGGCTTCTCGAAGGAAAGGCGTAGTGCACGACCACCATGACCGGCCCGACGGCCGAATCCACGGGAACGCGCAGGAGCCCGTCCGTGCCCTTGGGCGGCGGTTCGATCAGACGACCAGCGACGCTGACCGACACAACGGAGAGACCGTGCGCATCGAGCACCACCTGCGACGCGCCCGTCGCGGGCTGCACGCGCAGCGTCGCCACACCGGACTGCGTCGCGAGATCGAGCGTCAGGTCGGCCGAGAGAACGTCCTGCGGCGCGTCGCGGACCACCGGCGGGGGGCCGGCGTCGCGCTGGGCCTGCGGCGATGCGCATGCGGCCGCGCAGAGCAACGCGAGCAGCCGCGCCGGCCGCTCAGCGGTAATCGGTGAGCTTCTTCCGGGTCGCGCCGCCACGGTGTTCTTCCTTCTTCGACTGGCATCCGACGCAGAGCAGCGCGTGCGGCTGGGCCTCGAGGCGCGCCTTCGCGATCGGCTCCTCGCACTGCTCGCACAGTCCGAACATGTCGGGGTCGTCGCGCAGCTTCATGAGCGCCTTGCGGATGCGTTGGAGGTCCGCTTCGTAGGTCCTGTTCCGCCCCGACGCGATGGCCTGCAGCATCTCGTTGAGCGGCTGCTCGTCCTCCGCATCGGCCGGCAGGGCGGCGTCTGTGCGGTTCGGCTCGATGCGGCTCGGCCCACGCTCGAGCAACTCCGCTTCGAGGGATTTCAGCCGCTTTTCGAAGGCTTTTCGCTGGGCTGCGGTCATGGGTCAGATGTTGAGGATGAAGCCGACGCCGGCGTCGACGACGACGGGGGTCATGGCCGAGGCCGAGGCGGTGGTGCCGATGGGCAGGCCGGAGAAGGCGCCGCCGAAGCGGAATTCGCCCTCGTTGCCGAAGTGGTAGGCGCCGAATGCGCGCACCGTCAGGTTCGTCAGCACCGTCACCGAGTAGTCGAGGCGCGCGAGGAACGACTGGTCACTCAGGTTGCCGAGGCACGAGACCGTGAAGGCGGTGTTGTTCCAAGTGCCGGGGTTCAGAAGCGACGCGTAGACGGCGGCGTAGTGGCGCCCCAGGTAGAAGGGCGTGAAGTTGCCGACGAGCAACAGGCCGCCGTAGTTCGCGCTGTCTCCGGTGCCGGCGCCGTTGAAGAAGTACTCGGCGCCGAGTCCCACCGAGTCCTCGTCGGAGTACTTCACCGACATCTCCGCGCCCGCGACGACCTGCCCGATCCATTCCTCGTCGCGGAACTCCGCGGGGAGGGGCGCGCCGCCGCTGGGGGTCAGGAAGGCCGCACCGAGGCGCTCGGCCGAGAACGGGCCCGTCACGAACATCGCCTTGTTGCCGTGGGTCAGCGCGCCCTCGAGCCGCAGGTCGAGCGGACCGACACCGGCAGATATGTCTGCCCCGAGCTGCACAAGTGTCGACACATCACCGTTCGCCGTCGGCAGGTTCGAGCGCAGGTTGTCTGCCGTCGCGCCGGGAATACTCTGGGCCGCCTGCGTGACCAGCGCCTCCGAGGGCCCTCCCGCCGCGCCCGCGTTGCGCACCTGCGCCGAGAGCGTCACCTCGGCCGTACCCAGCACGAATTCACCACGCAGCGCGCCGCCCATCTGGCCCGGCGTCGAGGCGCCCGTCAGGTTCGCGATGGCATAGAAGTTCCAGCCCAGCGACTCGACCGGCACGTGCACCTTGAACAGCGTGGCGCCGAGGCGCGTGTCGACGATGGCGAGGGCGTTCAGCCGCTGCGGGTTCAGGAAGTCGGTCGGGTTCCAGAAGCGGCCCGCGCCCCACTTCACGCGCTGCCGGCCAAAGGTGAAGAAGACGCGCTGGTACGCATCCCACTTGAGCCAGAGCTGGTCGAGCGAGGCGACGAGCGGCGTCTGCGTGCCCCCGAAGGCTGCGGGACGGCCCTCGACCTGCGACGGGTCGTAGGTGAGGCGTCCGCGGATGTAGGCCCGCAGCCGGTCGTTGGGACGGCCGTCCAGGTAGACATCGAGGAGCGTGGGCAGAGAAAGCGTGCCGTCCTTGAGCGGCTCGCCCTCATGGAACGAGATCTGGTCCTGGTTGAAGAGGCGGCCACCGATGGCGAGCTTGTCGTTGGCCGCGCTGGCACGCTCGAAGACCGCCGAGGGATTGACGGGAGCAAGCTCCGCCGGCGTCTTCTGCTCCGCCTTCTGCTGCGCCTCGGTCCCCGGGCTTTGCACGGGGCTGTCCCCGAACAGGTCGTCCTCTCGCGTCTCTCGATCGGACTTGCCCTCGGGCTCGGCTGGGGCCAGCGGAGTGGTCCCGAAGATCTCGTCTTCACGAGCAGAGGAGTCTTCCGCACGCAGCACCGGAGAGATGAACGCCAGCGAGACGGCGAGGAGTGCAGCGGCGCGCATCAGCGGCTCCGGGCTTCGAGCCACGCCTTCGTGAAGTACGAATCGTCCAGCGGATCCAGCTCGACCTTGCGCATCACCACGGTGGTCGAGTTGCCCTTCTCGACCTCGTCGAAGATGCGGATCTGCATCGGCATGTAGACGTCCGCCTTCTTCGAAGCGCTGTAGAGGGTCTTCCACTCCGGGTAATAGGTCGTCCGCATCAGCTTGCCGCTCAGCGCGAGCTCGGTACGCTTGAGCAGGTTCCCGCTCGCCTTGTCGACCCAGAGCTCGAGCACGGGGAACGCGACGTCGACGCCCTTCTTCGCGGACAGCTTCAGGCGGTGCACCTCGAACTTGCCCAGCTTCTCGTCGCCGACGAAGGCCGCGTCGTACTCCTCGTGCAGGCGGCTCTCGTCGAAGTCGTTTCGGCGCGAGTCGGTGCCGGCGATGCGCTCGCGCTCGGTGCGGCGCTCCCAGCGGCCCACGGTGGGGTCGTACAGGAACAGGTTCTTGTCGATGCGCAGGTAGCCCTTGCCCTTCTCCTCCTTCGGCTTCTCGAAGAGGATCACGAGCTTGTCCGTCGCGTCGCGGCGATAGATCGACGCCTCGTAGATGACGTCGTTCTTGTTGCGCTCCTTGCGCTCGATGTAGACGACCGAGTGGTAGTCGCCGACGTTGCGCTGCCGCTCGTCGATCTGCTCGACCATCTTGTCGACCTGGCCTTGCTCGATGGCCGAGGCGGAGCTCACGTTCAGGCTGACGGCGAGGGCCAGCAGGATGACGAAACGCATGGGCGATCCTTCCTAGGTGACGGTCTGAATGGCGGTCACGGGCTGCATGCGGGCCGCGCGCAGGGCGGGCCAGAGCGCAGCGAGCGCGGTGACGAAGGTGAAGACGAAGGCCGCGAGCAGGAGCCGCCCCGGCGTGACGGTGAAGTGCAGCGTGTCGCTGATGAGGATGACGCGCACCGCCTCCTTCAGCTTGATCTGCAGCCCGTTGACGACGGCCGCGATCAGGCCGCCGGTCACGATGCCCGCCGCCGCGGCCCCGAAGCCGAGCAGCGAAGCTTCGGCGAGGAACATGGCGAGCACCCGGTGCTGGTCCATGCCCACCGCCCGCAGCGTGCCTATCTCCGGCGTCCGCTCCCGCACCGAAATCCACATGGTGTTGATGATTCCGACGACGATGATCACGAGGAGAATCGTCAGCAGCATCACGCCGACGAAGTTGATGCCCGTCACGATCTGAACGAGGAAGCTGACCTCGTCGCGCCAGGTCGTGACGTCGAGCTTCTGGCCCGTCCAGTCCTCGGCCTGCACGGCCTGGAACTTCGTGAAGAACGGCGCCGACTCGTGGTCCATCAGACGGTAGCCCTTCGCCTCGAGCGCCTTGCGCAGGTCGCCCATCGCCTCCTCGGAGCGGTCTATCTCCTTGAGATAGACCATAACGGCGCCGGTGGTGTCCGCCTTCAGCTGGTAGAGCTCTCGCACCACCTGCTTCGAGACGAATGTCGACCAGTTCGACAAGAGGCCGATGTCCTCGCAGACGGCCACCACGGTGAGCTGCACCGAGTTCGAGACGCCGCTGAAGGTCTGCGTCGTCGCCGTCAGTTCGTCGCCGACCAGCACACCCAGCCGCTTCGCCTGGCCCGCGAAGATGACGATGGTCCCCGGCTCGCCGATGCGCGACAGGTCGCCCTTGCGCTCGCTCGAGCCACCCTCGCGGTAGGCCGACTCCTCGGCCAGCGTCAGCGACCTCGTGAGGCGGGACTCCTCCTTCGGGTCGATGCCGGAGAGCCCAGCGAACTGCGAGCCGGTGTCGCTGACCATCTTCGCCCAGCCGCGCTGACGGTCGATGACGTAGTCGAGACCCGGCGTGCTCTCCTGAACGATGCGGCGGATCTCGCCCGAGTCGGTCACCACGGGCGTCACGTCGGTGAGCGACAGCTTGTAGAAGCCGCCGATGTTGACGTGGCCCGCGCTCAGCGTCGTCGCCGACCGCACCATGCTCTCGGTGGCGCCGACGAGCAGCGCCTGGAACAGCACGAACAGCACCGTCACGAAGGCGAGCGCCGCGCCCAAAAGGAACGTGCGGCGCCGCGCCTGCATCAGGTTCCGGCCGCCGATCATCGCGTAGAGACGGAAGTTCCGGACGAGCTCGCCCACGGCCCGCGACATCAGGCCGAGCGTCTCGAGCCGGCGACGGAAGAAGCCGGGTTTCTGCGTGGCCATGGCTATTCCCGCCTCTGCATGGCGACCACGGGCGCGACGCGCGTCGCGATGATGGCCGGATAGAGCGTTGCGACGAGGCTGACGACGCCGATGCAGGCCGCAGCGACGACGACGCTCGTCGTGGTCATGTGCGGGTGCAGGTAGGGGCCGCCGAACAGCACGACGAGAATGTTGTTGGTGCCTGCCGCCGGCCAGTCGGCCGCGTTCATCAGCGCCACGGCGCCCCACGCCGCGAGGAGCCCCAGCACGATCGAGAGCACCGACAGCACCAGCGACTCGAGCAGGAACATGCCCAGCACGAAGCGCCGCTGCGCCCCGATGGCCCGCATCGTCCCGATCTCCATGATCCGGTCCATCATCGACATCAGCATCGAGTTGTTGATGATGGCCAGCGCCGTGATGAAGATGATCACGAAGGCGACGACGAGGACGATGCGCATCACGAAGATGAACTGTCCGATGATGCCGGCCGCCTTCTGCCAGTCGAGGAACTTGAGCCCCAGTCCCGCCGCCTTCGCAGCGTCGTCCAGCGCGCGCAGGGTCGGCTCAAGCCGCTTCCCGTCGGCCAGCAGAATCGCTGCGTTCAGCACCACGCCGCCGTCGATGTCGTCCTGCGTGAAGGTTCGAGGAGCCTCCACGGAGGGATTCGCATTGCCCTCCGGCGCCGCTTCGGCGGGCGCCTCTTTCGCGACGGGGGCCGCAACCGCAGACGCCGCGTCGGCACCGAACAGCGCATCCTCGGCGTTCTCGGCCGAGACGTCCTTCACCCCCACCTGCGCCCGCATCGCGTCGAGCTCCTTGCGGCGCTGCGGCGTCATGAGCCCGTAGAGGTCACGGAAGCTCATCAGGTCCATCATGTTGTAGGTCGACGCCAGCAGCGAGCCGTCCAGCCCCTCGAACCGGAACGTGCCGTAGACCTTGAGGTTCTGCGCCCGCGTGTAGCCCGACTTCGAGAAGGCCCGCAGCGTGATGGTGTCGCCGACCTTGACCGAGTGCAGCCGGATGCGCGGCGCGATGATCCGGTAGAAGGCGTCATACCGGGCATCGGCGGTCTCTTCGGTGAGCGTCAGCAGCTCCTTCACGAGGCCGTCGAGGTCGCCGCCGGGGCGGTTGAAGAAGACGCGCAGCTCGCGCTCGACCGCGACGGATTCGTCCGGCCCCAGCTCGAAGATTATCCGCTTGTACTGGCGCAGCATCTTCGCGGCGTTTTCGCGCAGCACCGTGTCGCGCGCGTTCGCCAGCGACTTCCCGTCCTTCTTTCGGGCGTTCTGGATCTCGTCCAGCTGGTGCGCGATGCCGTTCTTCACCAGCTTTTCGTAGACCTCTTGCGAGAAGAGGAAGCCGCGCTCGCCCTTCGGCACCGGCGTCCCCTCGACGATGCGGAAGCTGCTGAGCGCCTGGGCGAAGAGGTCGAGGTCGGTGCCGAGATAGGCCAGAAACAGGGTCGATCCGTCCTCCTTCAGCGGTGCGAGCCTGCCCTCGAGGAACTCGAGGCCGGCCTCCGGAGCAGCGGCGAATTCGGCCCAGAAGGCGTCCGAGGTGGCGCGGTCGACGATGGCGAGCCCGTTCTCGATCTCCGTCACGTTCGACGAGATCTCCTTGCGCTTCTCGAGGTCCTGCCGCACCAGCTCGGCGAGCTGACGCACCCGCAGCTGCAGCTTCGCCGCCCGATCGCTCTCGCCGGCCTTCAGCGCGTCCCGCAGCTCCTGAAGCTTCTGATCGATGACGTTGCCGATGGTCGCCGTGGCGATGTCGCGCCCCATGGGCACCACCGCCTGGACGCCGGGCACCGTCTTCAGCGTGTCTCGAACCTTGCGAAAGTCGGGCAGCACGCCCAGGTCCTGCGACGACTGCGCGCTCGGGCCGAAGAAGGCGAGGTCGTCCTTCGCCTGGTCGCTCACCACCTGCGCGTGGCCGATGAGGGAGCGCGTCACGCTCCGCTCCATGGCCGCTTCGATGTTGTTCAGGAAGGTCGTGTTGAGCGCGAGGAGGAACGTGCCGAAGGCGAGGATGCCCCCGACGATGAGGCTCTTCGCGCGGTGGGTGGAGATGCTGCGCAGCGACAGCCGCACCAGCACCTTGAGCTGCTCCGCGGCCGCCATTTTCAGGCCTCCCCGGCGCGTGCGCCGCCCTTCACGCGGCCATCGTCGACGATGACGCCGTCCTTGAGCTTCACGATCCGGTCGGCCATCTCCATCACCTTCGGGTCGTGCGTCGAGAAGATGAAGGTCGTGCCCTCGCGGTTGAGCTGCTTCATCGTCCTCAGGATGTTCTCGCCGGTCACCGAGTCGAGGTTCGCGGTCGGCTCGTCGGCCAGCACGATGCGGGGCCTGGTCACGAGCGCGCGCGCAATGGCCACGCGCTGCCGCTGCCCGCCCGACAGCTCGCTCGGACGCTGCTTCAGCTGCTTCGTCAGGTCGACCTTCTCGATCACGTCGTGGACGCGATCGGCGCGCTCCTTCGCGGTCATGCCGCCCTGAAGCAGCAGCGGAAACTCGACGTTCTGGAAGACGTCCAGCACGGCCACCAGGTTGAAGGTCTGGAAGATGAATCCGAGCTTGTGCAGCCGGAGGTTCGTGAGGCCGCGGTCGTCCAGCTCGCCCGTCGAGACGCCGTCGATGCGCACCACGCCCGTCGTCGCCGTGTCGACGCAGCCGATCAGGTTGAGCAGCGTCGTCTTGCCGCTGCCCGAGGGCCCCGCGATGGTGGTGAACTCGCCCGCATCGATCGTCAGCGAGACGCCCTGCAGGGCGCGCACCGACAGCTTGCCCAGCGGGTACTCCTTGATCACGTTCTCGATCTCGACGATTGCCGCCATCTGACGCCTCGCTTCTGAATGGTCGTCCGACACAGAGATGCCTGCGGCGACGCTCCGGTTCCGTCGCGGGTCTTAGGCCCACGGCGGGGTGCCGTCAACGAACGGTGTTCGTGTGGGGCGAATCGCCCCGGACAGGCCTCAGGAGAGGATGCGCCGCGCCTCGTCCAGGTCGGTACGGATCTGCGCCACCAGCGCATCCACCGAAGGGAACCGCCGCTCGGCACGCAGCCGCGTCACGAACGAGAGGGTGAGGCGCTGGCCGTAGAGGTCGAGCTGGCGGTCGAGCAGGTGCACCTCGACCGAGAGGGCGCGCACGCCCGGGCCTTCGTTCTCGGGCCGGAACGTGGGATTCAGACCGACGTTGCAGGCGCCCGGCGCGATGCTTCCGTCCGGCAACGTCACGCGCACCGCATAGACTCCGATGCCGGGCACCAGCTCGTTCTCAGCGGCGACGTTGGCCGTCGGCACGCCGATGGTGCGTCCGCGTCCCGCGCCCTTCACCACCGGCCCCACCAGCTCGAACAGCCGCCCGAGCAGGCTCGCCGCGCCCTCGACGTTTCCGCCCAGCACGAACTCGCGGACCTTGGTGCTCGAGGCGACGAGGCCGTCGACGGTGACGGGTGGGACGATCTCCAACGTCGCGCCGCGGGCCTCGCAGGCGGCCCGGAGCGATTCGACGTTGCCGCCGCGGGCCCGTCCGTAGGTGAAGTCGTGGCCGACGACGATGCCTCGCGCGCCCAGCTGGTCGAGCACGAGCGCAGCAAACGCCTCCGGCGCGAGCCCCGCGAAGTCGGCGTTGAACGTCTGCTCGATCAGAGCGTCGAGGCCCGTCTCCGCGAACAGCGCGCGTCGCTGCTCCGCGGTGGTGATGAGTGGCGGCGCCATGGCGGGCGCCAGGATGCGCGTCGGGTGCGGCTTGAAGGTGAGCGCCGCCGCTGGTGCACCGCGGTCGCGAGCCGCCGCGAGGGTACGCTCGACGAGACGACGGTGGCCGAGGTGCAGACCGTCGAAGTTGCCGATGGTGACAATGGCACCCGAAAGGGCATCTCCGGCGGCCTGTATCGACTCGAAACGCTGCATGGGCGGCGTGCCTAACAGCGGCCCCGCGTCAGTGTCAAATCGCGCACTCCCTCGTTGCCGCGGGAAGCCCCCTCCGATACGGATAGCGCCTCTTGAAACGCCTCCCGTCCGTGTTCCGGAGTTCCGATGCAGAGCCGCTTGGCATTCGTGGCCACCGCCGTCGCCCTCTCACTCGTGATGAACGGCGCGCGTGCCGAAGAGGCTCCTGCCGAAGCCGCACCCGCCGCGGCCGCGCCTGCGCCCGCTCGTGCCGAGACGGCGGCGGCCCCAACCGATCCCGTTCCGGAGGTCGTTTCGCCGCCGCCGTCTGCGGAGGCCACACCTGTTGTCGCGCCCGAGCCTGTGCCAGTGGCAGCACCGGAGTCCGCGCCTGCACCAGAGCCTTCGCCCACCCCTGTCGTCGCAGCGCCGATCGCCCCGGAGCCCGCCGCACCGGCCCCGGCGGCTCAGCGCTTCCAATACGAGGTTCACGGCAGCTACCGCATCTCGGCCATCCAGCAGAGCGACCTCGTCCTCGGCCGCAGCGACACGGGCAGCGAGGCCGAGACGCTGGGTCAGCAGCGCTTCTTCGACCACCGGCTTCGCCTCGGCGGCAAGGCGTCGTGGGGAGACCTGTCGTTCGACCTCGAGTTCGATCTGCTGAACGGCCTCATCAACGTGCCGTGCACCGGGGGCTGTCCCGAAGGCGCGCAGGTGCTCCCGCCGCTGGCGCGTCCCGACGGCTCCCCGGTGCGCGCGGATCCGGCCGACCCCATCCGCAACCGCGCCTACGGCCTCGATCCCCTCAACGCCTATGCGCTTCGCAAGGCCTCGCTGCAGTGGCGGAGCAAGGTCGGCCAGTTCTCCATCGGCGCGACGACGAACCAGTTCGGCCTCGGCCTGCTCGCGAACGGCAGCAGCGCTCCCATCGACGCCGAGCTCGCCGACCAGCGCTTCGGCGACCGTGTGCTGCGCGCCTCCTTCGCGACGAAGCCGCTGCAGGCGCTCTCCGGAGCGCTCTCGCAGGAGAACCTGACGGCGCTCGTCGGCCTGGACCTGCTGCTGCAGGACGAGACGGGCGCGCTGGTGCTGCCGCTGCATGCGCCCGACGCGAACGACCACTTCACGAAGGACGTCGGCCTCGCCTTCGTGCTCGCGCTGCGGCACCAGAAGAGCGGCTATTCGTCGGGCCTCTTCTTCACGCACCGCGCGGTCACGAGCCGCGGCGCCACGGTGCTCGACCCGAACGTCACGGCGCCGTTCGACGCGAGGCTCTCGGCGACCGTCGTCGATCTGTTCGCCGACTACAAGCATCCGGTGGGCGCGCCCGAAGCGAAGCGCGAGTGGTTCGTCGCCGGTGAAGGCGCCGTGGTCTTCGGCAGCACCAACGCCGTGCGAAACGCCTCGTGTCCCGGCAACAGCGACGACTCGCACTGCGCCATCGTGCAGGGCGGCGGCGTGGTGAAGGCGGGCATCCGCGACGAGCGGATCAGCGCGGAGCTGCTGGGCGGCTACGCCTCGGGCGACGGCAACCCGTTCGACGGCAAGCTCACGAACTTCCGGTTCGACCGCGACTTCAAGGCCGGCCTCATCCTGTTCGACCAGGTGATGGCGTGGCAAACGGCAGCCATGGTGCGCCGCGCGGGCAATCCGGCGCTCGTCAACGTGCCGTCGGCGGGCCTCGAGCTGCTCTCCACCTCGGGCGCCATCACCAACGCGCTGTTCCTGCAGCCCACCGTGAAGGTGAAGGTGCTGCCCCACACGCAGCTCGTCGCGAGCGCGCTCTTCGCCCGCGCCCCGCAGCCGTTCCTCGACCCCTACTGGACGAACCGCACCTCGGTGGCGACGAACCCCTTCGGCGCAGCCGCAGGTCAGAGCTACGGCGCCGAGTTCGACGTCGGCGCGAACTACGTCCGCCCCCTGACCAAAGGGGCGCAGCTCTACGTGACGCTTGCCGGCGGCTACTTCGTCCCGGGCGACGCCTTCCGGACCGCCTCCGGCGGACCCGCGATGCCCAACGTCTACCTCGTGAAGGCCCGCACCGCCGTGACCTTCTAGGAGCTTCCGAGATGCGCGCGCTCCCGACGACGTCTCCGTCTCTGAGGGCAGCGCTCGCCGCCCTCGCCGTCACGCTCGCCAGCCCGTTCGTCGGCTGCACCGATGCGCCCGAGGGCCTCTTTCCGGCGCCGCCGCGCACTGCGGGACCGACCATCGCCTTCGACTTGCTGGCGAAGCCGCTGCCGGAGATCCCGTTCCCGAACGACCTGGCGACGCGGCTCGACCCCGATAGCCCCACGGGGCGGCGCATCAACGCGGCCCTCGTCGCGCCGACGCTGCTCGAGAACGACGTCCGCGAAGAGTTCGCGCTGCTCGACGGCTTCGGCACCTTCGCGCCCATCACCGTCTCGTTCGACGCCGAGATCGATCCGCTCGACGTTCGCGCCCGCCACCTTGACGACGACTTCGCGAACGACGCCGTCTACCTCGTGAACCTCCGCACGGGCGCGCCGGTGCCGGTGGATCTGGGCCGCGGCAACTTCCCGATCGTCGTCCAGAACAACGACAAGTACTTCCTGGGCGACCCGCGCGACCAGTCGTCGAACCTGCTCTTCGAGAGCTACGACGAGCCCGACCTCGACGGCGACGGCGTGCTGGATCCGGAAGAGGACACCGACGGCGACGGCCACCGCGACCGGCCCAACACAGCGAACCCCGAGGCGCCCGCCTTCGGAATCGCCGCATCATCGAAGGAGATGCCCGACAAGGCGCCGCCGGGCGCGGGCGGCAACGACCGCTACCGCGACCTGCTCACCTTCTACGAGCGCGAGACGCACACGCTGATCATCCGGCCCGTCGTGCCTCTCGAGCAGCGCACGACCTACGCCGTCGTCCTGACGCGCCGCATCCGCGACGCCGCCGGCCACGCCATCAACCCGCCCTTCCCGTTCGTGAACCACGCGGCCCAGACCGACCAGCTCGCGCCGCTCCTCGGCCAGCTCGGCAGAGGCAACCTCGCGGGGCTGACGCGCGACGACGTCGCCTTCACGTGGGCCTTCACGACGCAGTCGGTCACCACCGACCTCGAGGCGATCCGCGCGGGGCTGTACGGCGAAGGGCCGCTCGGGTGGCTCTCGGCGAAGGTCGACGCGAAGCTCGAGCCGGTGATGTTCATCGACCCGAATGACGCGGTGCCCGAGCCCAAATCGCACCCGGTCCATCCGCTGCGCGACTCGCGCGCCGCCGTCGGCAAGAACCTGCACACGGTGCCGATGGCCGAGTTCCGCGCGGCCTTCGACGAGCTCACCGGCATCGCCTTCGGCATCAGCGAAGGGCCCGACAAGGACGCGCTCCTCGAGAGCTACAAGTTCGTCGACTACCTCGTCATCGGCTCGTTCAAGACGGCCAACTTCCTCGACGACCCGCAGAGGCCGACCTTCGACGCCGTCTTCCGCATCAACGCCGAGGCGGGCACCGCGCGCCTCTGGCAGCGGCCCGACGGATGGGAGTCGGTCGAAGAAACCGCGCTCATCACGTCGGCCACCTCACCCACCTCCGCCGAAGCCGCCGAGTGGCGTCAGAGGCTGCAGCGCGCCACCCGCGATCGCGTCACCTTCATGCTGGCGGTGCCGAAGTCTCGCGGCGGCGTGAAGGCGCCCTTCCCCGTCGCCATCTACGGCCACGGCTACACGAGCAACCGTCCCGAGATGCTGGGCTTCGCGGGGAACATGGCCAAGTTCGGCATCGCCACGGTGGCCATCGACAGCTACGGCCACGGCCTCGATCTCTCCGCCGCCGAGCGCGCCACACTCACCGGCATCATCAACCGCTACGGCTACGGCCCGCTCGCCGAAGCGCTCTTCGTGGGCCGCGCGCGCGACCTGGACAACGACCAGATCGGCAACTCGGGCGGCGACTTCTGGGTGGCCGACACGTTCCACACGCGCGACGTCGTGCGTCAGTCGGTGGTCGACTGGATGCAGCTCGTCCGCGTCTTCCACACCTTCGGCAGCACCACCATGGGCGACGTCAACGGCGACGGAAGGCCCGACCTCTCGGGCGACTTCAACGGCGACGGCGTCATCGACGTGGGCGGCCCGGCGACGATCGACGGCGCGAAAAACCCCGGCCACGACTTCTTCGTCTGGGGCCAGTCTTTGGGCGGCATCCTCGCGGGCATCCTGCCGGCGGTGGAGCCGGGCATCGTCGCGGCGGCGCCGGTGGCGGGCGGCGGCGGGCTCGCGGACATCGGCATCCGCAGCGAGCAGGGCGGCGTCATCCAGGCTGTCTTCCTCGAGATCCTCGGTCCCATCCTCGCGGGCGTGCCGCGGGACGACGGCCGCGTCGACCTGATCTACGAGGTGCAGGACGTGAACGACGCGCGCCGCGTGCGCCTCGCCACCTTCGAGAAGGGCGAGCTTTTGCCGGGCGACGTCATCGAAGCGGTGAACCTCAACACCGACGGCGGCGAGCCGCAGAAGAAGGACCGCGCGGTGGCGGGCAAGGACGGCCGCTTCCGGCTGCAGGTGGCCGCGGACAGCGCCTCCTTCCGCGACGGCGCGCCGGTCTCGGACGGGCCCGTTCGCCTCGGCGCCTGCGATCCGGAGCTGCCCTCCACGCGAGCCTTTTTCGGCGACGCGCTCATCCAGCCGGCCGACTGCATCCGCATCGTTCGGCACCGCGCAGGCGCGCCCGACCGCGTGGTCGACACCTTCGAGAAGGACGTCACCTTCCAGGGCCGCAGCTTCGCGAAGGGCACGCCGCTCGTGGCTCTCGCCCGCGGCTTCGGCATGAAGCGCGGCACGCCCACCTTCCGCCGCTTCATGACGCTCGCGCAGACCATCCTCGAAGCGGGCGACCCGGTGAACTACGCGAACCATTACGCGACGAACCTGCTGACGGCGCGCGCGGGCAACCCGGCGGCGGTGCTGGTGATCGGCACGACGGGCGATCTGAACGTGCCGGTGAACACCGCCTACACGCAGGCCCGTGCGGCGGGCGCGCTGCCCTACATCTTCGATTCGGAGAAGCACGCCGCGTGGGGCATGTCGCCGAACGACGTCCTCATCGCGTCGAAGGCGACCGAGTGCATCGAGAAGCTGCGGTACTTCACGCCCATCGCTAATCGGATGCGCTCGCCCGACGCGGTGCTCTCATCCGCCGACGAGCGGCTCGCGGGGCTCGTCTCGTGCGAGCGGCCGGAGGACTGCGAGCGCGCGGTGCTGGTCGATCCGGGCGGCTATGCGTTCGACGGCACGCGCTGGCTGGACGTGGGCAACACGCTCGATTCCCGCGACGTGCAGAACGGCGGCGTGCCGCGGATGAAGGTGCCGCTGCGCGACGCGGTGCAGGTGAAGGAGAGGACCGCGGGCGGCGACCTGCGCATCACGGCGCTCGTGACGCCGTATCTGGAGGAAACCGGCACGCATGGCTTCGGCACGCCGAATCCGGTCGATCCGTTCGACGTGGACCTGTTCATGGTCAACCTGATTGGCCGCTTCTTCCAGAGCCGCGGGGCCGACCTGCGCTTCGACACCTGCATGCACCGCGACGGCTACGACCGCCCGCGGCTGAAGCCCGAGCACCCTAGCGGCACCGCTCCGATCGTCGATGCGGAGGCGGTGCGCGTGCCGGCGTGCGACTTCATTCCCGAGACGCCCGGGAGCTGGTGAGGGGATCCACCTCACCAGCGGCTGCCGCCGCCGGCCGTCTCCCCAGAGCGGCGAGGGCCTCCAGCGCATCCAAGACAGACCCCTCGTCCAACGAAGTTGGAGAGGGGTCGGCCGGCAGGCCGGGGTGAGGCCTCAGGGGGTGCCCGTCCCGCCGCGACCTGACCTGCTCCATCCGCGCCGCGCCAGAGCAGGTCCCGTCACGGGACCGACCCCTCCGCGGCCTGCTCGTGCCGGAATCCCTAGCTTTGCCGCGCCCCACGCCCGCCTGGGAGGGAGAGGGCCGGTACGGCGACGAGACTTTTGACGCACAGCGTTACGACGGGTGGCACACCAAGGAGGAGAGCCATGGGCATTCCGGGAAACCTTCGCGTCATCGGTCCCATGCGGCCGGGCTTCGAGGAGCTCCTCACGCCGGACGCGCTGACCTTCGTGGGCGAGCTGGTGGCGGCGCTGCGGCCCCGCATCGACGCGGAACTTGCGGCGCGCGCCCTCCGGCAGAAGGCGTTCGACCGTAACGTTCGCCCCGACTTCCTGCCTGAGACCGCGCACATCAGAGAAGGCGACTGGAGGGTGGCCCGACCGCCCGCAGATCTGCTCGACCGGCGCGTCGAGATCACCGGCCCAGTCGACCGCAAGATGATCATCAACGCGCTGAACTCCGGCGCGAACGTCTTCATGGCCGACTGCGAGGACTCGAACTCGCCCACCTGGGAGAACTGCGTCCAGGGGCAGATCAACCTGCGCGACGCGGTGCGCGGCACCATAGACTTCACGTCGCCAGACGGCGCGAAGGAGTACCGGCTCAACGAGAAGACGGCTGTGCTGCTCGTGCGTCCGCGCGGCTGGCACCTCGTCGAGAAGCACGTCACGCAGGATGGCCGCCCGGTGCCGGCAGGCCTGTTCGACTTCGGCCTCTACTTCTTCCACAACGCCCGCGCCTTGATGGCGAAGGGCAGCGGCCCCTTCTTCTACCTGCCGAAGATGGAGAGCCACCGCGAGGCGCGGCTCTGGAACGACGCCTTCACGCTGGCGCAGAAAGCGCTCGGCATTCCGCACGGCACCATTCGCGCGACGGTGCTGATCGAGACGCTGCCCGCCGCATTCGAGATGGACGAGATCCTGTGGGAGCTGCGCGACCACTCGGCGGGGCTCAACTGCGGCCGCTGGGACTACATCTTCAGCTTCATCAAGAAGTTCCGCGCCGACCCGCGCTTCGTCATGCCCGACCGCGCGCAGGTCACCATGACGCAGCCGTTCATGCGGGCCTACACCCAGCTCGTCATCAAGACCTGCCACCGCCGCGGCATCCACGCGATGGGAGGCATGGCTGCGCAGATTCCGCTCAAGGATCCGGAGCAGAACCGCGTCGCGCTGGGCAAGGTGCGCGCCGACAAGCTGCGCGAGGTGACCGACGGCCACGACGGCACGTGGGTCGCGCATCCGGGCCTCGTGCCTCTGGCGAAGGAGATCTTCGACACTCACATGAAGGGCCCGAACCAGATCGACTTTCAGCGGCCCGACGTCCACGTCAGCGCCGCGGATCTCATCGCCGTCCCGACCGGCACGCGCACGGAGGCCGGCCTGCGGCAGAACGTCGACGTGGGCGTCCGCTATCTCGAGGCGTGGCTGCGCGGCTCGGGCTGCGTGCCGATCCACAACCTGATGGAGGACGCCGCCACCGCCGAGATCTCGCGCACGCAGGTGTGGCAGTGGCTGCACCACGCGGCGACGCTCGACGACGGCCGCACCGTGACGCCCGAGCTGTTCCGCTGCGTCCTCAACGACGAACTGCGGAAGGCGAAGGACGAGCTGGGTGACCGCTACGCCGAGAGCCGCTTCGACGACGCCGCGCGCCTCTTCGAGCAGCTCTCCGCCTCGCCCGCCTTTGTCGAGTTCCTCACGCTGCCGGCATACGACCTGCTCGACGGCAACCACTGATCCCAAGAACGCCCGCACGCCACCTTCCTCGCCCGGAGACGACCATGTCCGCGAAGACGATGACGCCCACCGAATGGAACGAGCAGCGCTTTGCCGGCATCACCCGCCCCTACTCGCAAGCAGACGTCGCGCGGCTCAGGGGCTCGGTGAAGGTGGCCCACACGCTGGCCGACATCGGCGCGCGGCGGCTGTGGAACCTCATTCAGGAGGAGCCCTACGTCAACGCGCTGGGCGCCATCACGGGGCAGCAGGCGACGCAGATGGTTCGCGCAGGGTTGAAGGCAATCTACTGCTCGGGCTGGCAGGTGGCGGCAGACGGCAACCTCGCGGGGCAGACCTACCCGGACCAGTCGCTCTACCCGGCGAACTCCGTGCCGAACTTGGTGCGCCGCATCAACCAGGCGCTGCAGCGCGCCGACCAGATCGACCACTCGGAGAGGAGGCACGGGACGCATTGGTTCGCGCCCATCGTCGCCGACGCGGAGGCCGGCTTCGGCGGGCCGCTCAACGCCTTCGAGCTGATGAAGGCGATGATCGAAGCGGGGGCCGCGGGCATCCACTTCGAGGACCAGCTCTCGAGCGAGAAGAAGTGCGGACACCTCGGCGGCAAGGTGCTGGTCCCCACGTCGCACTTCATCCGCACGCTCGTCGCCGCGCGCCTCGCCGCCGACGTGCTCGACGTGCCGAGCGTCATCATCGCCCGCACCGACGCCGAGAGCGCGAAGCTGCTGACGAGCGACGTCGACCCGCGCGACAAGCCCTTCTGCACCGGCGAGCGCACCGAAGAGGGGTTCCATCGGATGAAGGATGGCGTCGAGGCGGCCATCGCCCGCGCCATCGCCTACGCGCCTTACGCGGACCTCCTCTGGTGCGAGACGTCGACGCCGGATCTCAGAGAGGCGCGCGCGTTCGCCGAAGGCGTGCACGAGCAGTTCCCCGGCAAGCCGCTCGCCTACAACTGTTCGCCCAGCTTCAACTGGAAGATGCACCTCGACGACGGGGCCATCGCACGCTTCCAGCGCGAGCTCGGGGCCATGGGCTACAAGTTCCAGTTCGTCACGCTGGCCGGCTTCCACAGCTTGAACCACGGCATGTTCGAGTTGGCCCGCGACTACCGTGACCACGGCATGGCCGCCTACTCGAATCTGCAGCAGGCCGAGTTCGCCGCCGAAAAGAACGGCTACACCGCGACGCGCCACCAGCACGAGGTCGGCACCGGCTACTTCGACGAGGTGAGCCAGCTCGTCTCGGGCGGCCTGTCGAGCACCACCGCGCTGAAGGAATCGACCGAGGCGGCGCAGTTTCACTGAGCGGACCTCACCCCGGCCTGCCGGCCAACCCCTCTCCACGCTGACGCGTAGAGAGGGGGTTGTTTTTTTGGCGGAGGCCCTCGCCTGCTTGCAGGAGAGGGCCGGCGGCGGCAGCCGCGGGTGAGGTGTCACATGCCCCGGATCCCCGTAGGTTCGGGGCGTTTTCGTTTTCTCCGCGCGCCCGTGAATCGGCATACTGCCGCGCATGCGTGCAGCCCTGCTCATCGCCGTCGTCCTGCTCATCGCTGGCGGCCTCGCACTCGATCGCTTCGTCCAGCAGCTGAGGCTCAAGAAGACCGCCTACGCCTGCCAGGACGGGAACGGCGCGGCATGCATGGCCTCGGCGACGACGCTGCTGAACGGCGCGCGCTGGATCTCCGTCGACGAGGTGCGCGCGAACGCCCTGCTCAAGAAGGGCTGCGAGCTGGGCCTTTCCGATGCCTGCCTGAAGCACGGCGAGCTGCTCATCGAGGAGGGGCCCGACGCGATCGACGAGGCCGCTCAGGCCTTCGTGAAGGGCTGCGAAGGCGGTGAGACCGAAGCCTGCATCCACCTCTGCGGCCTGCTCTTCGCACTCCCCGACAGCGGGCTCGAGCAACAGGCCGACGTCTGCAAGAAGGCCTGCGCCATGGGCGACGAGGAGAGCTGCACGCTGGTCGCGCGAATCAGCGAGATGCAGGCCCAGGAAGAGCCGTCCCCGGAGGATGCGCCCTCGGACGACGAGGTGGAGGTCGAGGGCGATCCCGACGAGGTGGCGCCGGACGACGGCGCCGGAGCCCTGGAGCCAGATGGCGACACCGAGGCCGCACCGGAAGATCCGCCGGACGATCACGGCGAGCCGGTCGTCGAATAACCGCTACGGCGTCTCGCCCCGCACCAGATCCTTGTAGCTCTCGCGCTCGCGGATGACCCGGAAGCGGTCGCCGTCCACCAGCACCTCGCAGGCCCGCGGACGCGAGTTGTAGTTCGACGACATCGAGAAGCCGTACGCCCCGACGGAACGAATGGCGACGAGCTCGCCGGGCGCCAGCTCTGGCAGCTCTCGGTCCTTCGCGAGGAAGTCGCCGCTCTCGCAAACGGGCCCCACCACGTCGACGACTTCACGCTTTCTGCGGGGCCGCGCCACCGGCTCGATCTCATGGTGCGCGTCGTAGAGCGTGGGCCGAATGAGATCGTTCATGGCGGCGTCGACCACGACGAACTTCTTCGTATCGGCCTCTTTCGTCAGCAACACCTGCGTCAGCAGCACCGCGGCGTTGCCCACCAGCACCCGCCCCGGCTCCAGGAGCAGCGTCATGTCGAGTCCGGAAAGCGCTTGCCGCAAGGCTTTTCCGTACGCCTTCGGGTCGGGCGGCGCCTCGTCGAAGTACCTGATGCCGAGCCCGCCGCCGAGGTCGAGGTAGCGGATGCGGATGCCGTCGGACGCGAGCTGCTCGATGAGCCTACGCAGCCGCGCCACCGCCTCGAGGAACGGCGCCACCTCGGTCAGCTGCGATCCGATGTGGCAGTCGAGCCCGACGACGTCGAGGTTCGGGAGGCTCTTCGCCAGCTGGTAAGCGTCGCGCGCCCGCTCGTGCGGAATGCCGAACTTCGAGTCGCGCAGGCCCGTGGCGATGTAGGCGTGCGTCTTCGGATCGACGTCGGGGTTGATGCGCAGGCTCACCGGCGCCCGCTTCTTCAAGGCGCCCGCCACGGCGTCGATGATGATGAGCTCGGCCTCGCTCTCGACGTTGAAGAGCAGGATGCCGGCCTTGAGCGCCTCCGCGATCTCGAGCGGACTCTTGCCCACGCCCGAGAAGACGATCTGTCCGCCCTTCGCGCCCGCCCTCTTCGCTCGGAACAGCTCGCCACCCGAGACGATGTCGAAGCCGAGCCCCTCGTCGTGAAACAGCTTCAAAATCGCCAGATTCGAACAGGCCTTCACGGAGTAGCAGACGAGGTGCGAGATGCCCTCGAACGGCGCCTGCATCGCCCACGCGTGACGGCGCAGGGTCGCGGTCGAGTAGACGTAGGCGGGCGTGCCGACATGGTCGGCGATGACCGACAGCGGCACCTCCTCGCAGTAGAGCTCGCCCTTCTGCCGACGGAAGTGGTTCATGGCGGGCCCCTTCTGTGAGTGCGTTCGATCGCTACTTCTTCGCCTTCGCCTTCTTCGCAAGGCCGAGCGTCTTCTCCCAGCGCGACAGCTCCTGCGCCACGCGCGCCGGGGCCGGGCCACCGATGACGTCGCGCCGCTTGAGCGAATCCTTCGGATCGAGCCGCGCCCGCGCGCCCGCATCGAACTTCGGATGCACGGCCTTCAGCTCGGCCGGACTGAAGTCGTTGATACGCCGACCGCTCTTCAGGCACTCCTGCACCAGCGCACCCACCGCGTGGTGCGCCTCTCGGAAGGGCACGCCGTTCTCGACCAGGTAGTCGGCCAGGTCCGTCGACATCAGGAAGCCGTCGTGCACCGCGGCGAGCATCCGATCGGTCCGCACGCGCAGGGTCCCCATGACGCCGGCCATCACGTCGAACGCGTCGACCGTCGACTCGACGGCGTCGAAGAGCGGCTGCTTGTCCTCCTGAAGATCCTTGTTGTAGGCGAGCGGGAGGCCCTTCACCGTCATCAACAGAGAGACCAGATCTCCCACCACGCGGCCCGCTTTGCCTCGCGCCAGCTCGGCGGCGTCGGGATTGCGCTTCTGCGGCATGATGCTCGAGCCGGTGCAGTAGGCGTCCGCCAGCTCCACGAACTGGAACTCGGTCGAGCTCCACATCACCAGCTCTTCCGCAAGGCGCGACAGGTGGGTCATGGCGATGGCGCAGGCGCTCATCAGCTCGAGCATCGCGTCGCGCGAGCCGGTCCCGTCGATGCTGTTGCGGGTCACCCGCGCGAAGCCCAGCTCCTTCGCTACGGCCTCGCGGTCGATGGGGAACGGCGTCGCCGCAAGCGCGCCCGAGCCGAGCGGACACTCGTCGGCGCGCGCTCGCGCGTCCTGCATGCGGCCCTTGTCGCGCGCGAACATCTCGACGTAGGCGAGCAGGTGGTGGGCGAGCAGCATCGGCTGCGCCCGCTGCAGGTGGGTGTAGCCCGGCAGCAGCGCGCCCTCGTGCGCACGCGCCTTCGTCACCAGCGCCTTCAGCAACCCGTCGATGCTCGCGATGAGCCGTGGCGCCGCCTCCTGCGTGAGGTACAGGCGGGCGTCTGTCGCGACCTGATCGTTGCGCGAGCGCGCGGTGTGAAGCCGGCCGGCCGCGGCGCCCACGTGCTTCTGCAGCGCCCGCTCGACGTGCGTGTGGATGTCCTCGAGGTCGAGGCTCCACTCCATCTCGCCCCGGTCGATCTGCTCCTCGACCTTGCCCAGCCCGTCGACGATCGCCTTCGCGTCCGCGGCCGGAATGATGCCCTGCTTGCCCAGCATCTTCGCGTGGGCCTTCGAGCCGCGGATGTCGTGGCGGTAGAGACGTCGGTCGACGTCGATGGAGGCGTTGAAGCGCACGAGCAGCGGATCGGCCGCACCGGCCAGCGCCGCACGAGAGATCGCGCCCGCCCCCGCTGCAGCCGCCGGCGGCGTCGCAGCCTTCTTCGTGCGGGCATTCTTCGAGGTCGCCATCTGATTCTCCGAGCGTTGAAAATTCGGCGCCGGTTACCCCACGGATGGGCCACGCGCAAGGGAAACCGGCCACGCCCCGTGAGACACTCCGCGCATGCTGCTCGTTCCGCACCGCCTCCCCGGCAGCGGCCTGTCCGCGACCGTGATTCGCCGCACGAACCGCTTCCTCGCCCGGTGTCACCTGGACGACGGCAACGAGGTCGACGCCCACGTCCCGGACCGCGGACGCCTGCTCGGCATCATCGAGCCCGGCGCACGCGCGCGCCTCTACGCCTCATCAAATCCGCTGCGAAAAACGGCCTTCACGCTGCTCGTCTGCGAGGAGGCCTCCACCGGCGTCGCCGTCGCCATCGACCCTGCGGGCGCGAACCTTCGCGTCGAGGCGCTGCTGAGGGCGGGACTCATCCCATCCATTCCACCCGAGGCGACGTGGCGGCGCGAGGTCACCTGGGGCGCCTCACGCTTCGACTTCCGCATCGAGACCGCGCGCGGCCCCATCCTCGTCGAGGTCAAGAGCGTCGGGGCCGCACGGGACGGCGTGGGCCTCTTCCCCGACGCCCCCACCGAGCGCGGACGCAGGCAGATCGAGGAGCTGTCGCAGTTCGTCCGCGGCGGCCACGGAGAGGCCCGCGTCATCTTCGTCGCGCAGCGCGGCGACGTGCGACGCATCACGATTGATCGGTCCATCGACCCCGAGTTCGGACGGACGATCGACGCCCATCACGACGTGCTGCGTCTCTCCGCTCTGGGATTCGACGTTCGGGATAATGGGCTGCTGTTTCAGGGGCCGCTGCCGTTCACGACCTGAGCTGTGCGGGCTACCCGCGCCGCTTCGCCAACTCCTGCGACGCCTGCAGCTGATGCTTCCACTGGCCGTAAGCGTGCCCGCTGCTCGTCAGCACCTCGAGCCGCTTGCGCGCGGGCTCGTGCAGCTCGGCCGGCGGCGCGTTCTTGAACGGCGTCCCGGGCAGCGGCAGGAAGGCGTGCGTGTGGACACGCGCCCCCATCTGGATGAGCCGCTCCATCAGCGTCAGCGTCATCGCGGCGTCGTCCGGCGTCTCGCCCGGCAGGCCCAGCAGGAAATCGACGTTGGGCTGAAAGCCGGCCGCCACCGCCACGCGCACTGCGCGGACGATGCTCTCGACGTCGTGCCCCCGATGGCTCGATTGCAGCACCGACTCCGACCCCGACTGGCCGCCGATGATCAGGTTGTCGTTGTCGACGAACCGCTTGAGCAAGGCCAACGCCTCGGGCGTCACGTGCTCCGGCCGCACCTCGCTGGGGAAGGTGCCGAAGAAGATGCGTCCGTCCGCCCCCATCGCCGCGCGCACCTTCGAGAGCAGCTCCTCAACCGCCGGCAGGTTGACGCGCTCGTCGGCTGATCCGTAGGAAAGCGACGTCGGGCTGATGAAGCGCACGTCCCGGTGCCCGGCCTCGCGCAGCAGACGAGCATAGTGCGCCACGTTGTCGGGCGAGCGGTGGCGGAAGCGCGCCTTGTTCAGGAACGGCGTCTGGCAGAAGCTGCAGGCGTAGATGCAGCCCCGCGTGATCTCGATGGCTCCGTACCGGTCGTGCTTCGGCGCAAACGGCGGGAAGTCGTCCAACACCACCGGCTCGGCCCGTCCGAAGCGCTCTAGAAGACCTTCGACGCGCGTCGCGAGGCCCGGAATGCCCTCAAGCCGCTCGCCCCCGACGAGCCGGCGCGCCACCTCCACGATGGTCCGCTCGCCTTCGCCCACCGCCGCGAAATCGAAGCCCGCAGCCAGCACCTGACCCGGCTCGGCCGAAGAATGAACACCGCCCGCGAGGGCTACAAATGGGGCCCCGACCCGCGCACGCACCTCGGCGAGCTCCGCCGCCGCCTCCGGAAATCCCATCGAGTAGAACGACCAGCAGGCCACGACCGGCGAGCCCTCGTCACACGCGGAGCTGATCGCCGACACCAGCTCGTCCGCCGACTTCGCAAACACGAGCCGCAGTCCACCCGATTCGAGCAGACCGCTCGACTCCAGCGCCCCCGCCAGCACGTTGAACGCGTACTTGCCCGGAGACCGATACGAGAAGACGAGCGTCGCAGTCACTTCGCCTTCGCCGGCGCCGGCGTCCCCGTCGAGAGCCAGTTCGCAACGCGCTCGGCCACCTGCGCCGCGCCCTCGTTCGACGTGTCGATGTGGAGCTCCGACTGCTTGTAGGCCGGCTCACGCGCCGCGAGGAGAGCCTTCAGTTCGCTGAGAGCCTTCGGCCGCTCCGCCATCGGACGCTTGTCGCCCTGCCCCAGAACACGCGCGAGGTAGCTCTGCGGCTTCGTCTTCAGCCAGACGGTCTTGGCCCCCGCGCGAAGCAGCTCCCACGCCTCCGTGTGCATCGGCAGCCCCCCGCCGGTCTCGAGCACGAACTTCGGATGCGTCGCCAGCACGTCGCGCAGCACCTCCTGCTCGTAGCGCCGATACGCCGGCTCCCCGTGAATCTCGAACAGCTGCGCAAGCGTCAGCCCCGCGCGCTCCTCGACCTTGCGATCCAGCTCCACGAACGGCACGCCCAGCCGCTTCGCGAGCAGCTTCCCGACCGTGCTCTTCCCTGCACCGCGAAGACCCACCAGCGCCACCCGCACCCCCGGCAACGCCTTGGCCCGGCGCGCCTCGATGAGATCCGCCAGCGCCTCCTGCGCGTCGAGATTCATCTCTTCGACGAGCCGGGCCAGCCGCGGCGACGGATGCCATGCCCCCGCCAGAATCTCCCAGACGTTCAGGTTCAGCGTCTCGGCGAGCGCAGCCATCGTCTCGAGCGACGGGTTCGCCGTGCCCGCCTCCATGGCCGCGAGGAACCGCTCGCTGACGCCAGACGCCTCCGCGATCTGCCGGCGCGACTGCCCGTCCTCGTGGCGCGCGTAACGCAGGTGCTCCGCCATCGACCGGCGCATCTCGTCCAGCTGCCGGGCACGAATCTCGTTCTTGGCCATGGGTCATCTCCTGCGGAGCCCCTCCGCGATTCATGCATTATACTGCCGATCTTGCCGAGATGGGCGATAACCTGCATCATAGTGCTGAAATGTTTTTCGTCCCCCGCAGAGGGACGCCCCTGCCCGCCCCGGGCGCATGAGGACTCTTCGCGATGACACCCGCTTCGTTCGAGACGCACCCGAGCCGCTACCGCCACTGGAAGCTTTCCGTCGAGGGGGAGACCGCGCGCCTCGTGATGGACGTGGACGAGAACGCGGGGCTCGTGCCGGGCTACCAGCTGAAGCTCAACAGCTACGACCTGGGCGTGGACATCGAGCTGGCGGACGCGGTGCAGCGGCTGCGCTTCGAGCACCCCGCGGTGAAGGTGGTCGTGGTGACGAGCGGCAAGGAGCGGGTCTTCTGCGCCGGCGCGAACATCCGGATGCTCGCGGCCTCGAGCCACCCGTTCAAGGTCAACTTCTGCAAGTACACGAACGAAACGCGGCTCTCGATGGAGGACGCGAGCCGGAGCAGCGGCCTCAAGTTCATCGCTGGCCTCGCGGGCACGTGTGCGGGCGGCGGCTACGAGCTGGCGCTGGCGTGCGATGTCATCGGACTCGTGGACGACGGCTCGAGCGCGGTGAGCCTCCCGGAGGTGCCGCTGCTGGGCGTGCTGCCGGGCACAGGTGGCCTCACGCGCGTGGTCGACAAGCGCAAGGTGCGTCGCGACCGGGCGGATGTGTTCGCGACGGTGGCCGAGGGCATCAAGGGCAAGCGCGCCGCGGACTGGCGCCTCGTCGACTTCGTGGCGCCGCGCTCCCGCTTCACCGAGACCCTCGCCGAGCAGACGGCGGCGCTTCGTGACTCCGTCGATCCGGAGCTGGCCCGCGGCCCCGCCGTGACGCTGGATCCGCTGGAAATCAAGGTCGATGGCGACACCGTCACGTACAGCCACGTCGAGTTGTCGTTCGACCGGAAGGCCCGCACGGCGAAGCTGACGGTGCATGCCCCCAAGGGCAACGAGCCGACGGACCTTGAGGGTGCCGTCGCCGCCGGTGCGCGCTGGTGGCCGCTGCGCGCGTTCCGCGAGCTGGACGACGCGCTGCTCCGGCTGCGCTTCCATGGCGAGGAGATCAACGTCGCGACGCTGCACACGGCGGGCGACGCGGCCAAGGTGCTTGCGATCGACGCACTGCTGGAGGCCCACGAGGAGCACGGCTTCGTCCGCGAGGTGATCCTGAACATGGCGCGCGTGCTGCGCCGGCTGGACCTGACGGCCCGCTCGTTCTTCGCCGTGGTCGACGAGTCGAGCTGCTTCGTCGGCTCGCTCCTCGAGATCGCCCTCGCCGCCGACCGGACCTACATGCTGGACTCCGACGGCGTAGGTGTTGGCTTCAGCTGGCTCAACTTCGGCTCGCTCCCCATGAGCCATGGCCTGACGCGCCTGCAGCAGCGCCTCGACGATGCGCCGCCGGACGATCTCGACGCCGAGGAGAAGGTGGTCGATCGCGAAGTGGCGTTGAACCAGCGCCGCGGCGAGCGCATCGATGCGAAGGCGGCCGACGAGGCGGGCCTCGTCACGGTGCTCTCCGACGAGCTCGACTTCGAGGACGACCTGCGCGTCGCGGTGGAGGAGCGTGCGAGCTTGTCGCCCGACGCGCTCACCGGCATGGAGGCCTCGCTGCGCTTCGCCGGCCCCGAGTCGACCGACACCAAGATCTTCGGCCGCCTCTCGGCCTGGCAGAACTGGATCTTTACCCGCCCGAACTCGACCGGTCCCGCGGGCGCGCTGACCATGTACGGCAAGCCCGAGAAGCCGCAGTTCGACTACCGCCGCACCTAACGCGCCCTCGACGCATCGGAGACGTCGCCATGAACATCGACCTGCAGAGCCGCATCCCCAACAACGTCGACCTCGCCTCGGACAAGAAGCTGCAGCGCGCCCTCGAGCAGTGGCAGCCCGACTACGTCGAGTGGTGGAAGGCCATGGGCCCCTCCGATTTCAACGCGAACGACGTCTATCTGCG
>JACCDP010880970.1_pt1 | contig 35143 bp, 33 predicted proteins | sample 7445841 | NCBI WGS metagenome assembly JACCDP01 (sample SAMN15323441, study PRJNA562643) | freshwater metagenome | isolation source: river surface water | place: USA:Blue River Watershed | collected 2017-08-17 | reverse complement strand
CCGTAATTACTATGATTAATCTGTTTATCTGGATAATCTGGGTAATGTCCAATAAAATATTTACAACTAACACATAGTTTGTCAATATTTTTGTTCATTTCTTTATTCAAAAATCGTTTCATTTAAATATATAATTCAAATACCTTTATTATATTTATTATAATATATGAATAATAATAGACTTCAAATATTGTATCAAAAAACTGATTTTAATCATCACAAAATTTGTCAATTACAAGGAATATTTAAATGTTGTAAATGTAAGAAAAATAATAATATAATGGTTAACGCAACTACATTAGTTCAATTGTGTTTATTTTGTGGCATGCCAAATAATGTAACAACTAATATTAATTCAATAAAAAATATTAGATAAATATATATAAATGGATAAATCTACCATTTTATTAATTGCTCTTCTTGTGTTAATATTTTTAGGAATTATGCATAGTAGAATGTATCAACCAACAACTACTACTTCTAAAACGGTTGTTGTAAGAGAACCACCTCACTATTATAGACGTTATGGATTAACACCTCATTACAACCCATATAAGGCTCAATTTTATTAAATAAATGATAATAAAATATATTTTGATATATATAATGACAACTCCATATGCTGTATCTACAAATATAGGTTCTGTATCATATAATAATTATGTAAATGCTCCTATAACTGGACCATTAAGCACTAACCAAACTCCATGTCAAATTCCTTACCATAGTTATGGAACTCTAACTGGTATAAGACCAACCCCACCACAATTTTATCCTATGCAAGAACCAGTTTATGCCGAGATGAATTCAAATATGAGAAAACAATACTTAAGAACTGCTATTAGCCAAACGGTTAAGGCAAATCAAATAGCTTTAGGAAAATTATCGGTTCCACAATCATATGTTATCAATTCATCACAAAGACAAGTCCCTGTATCAAGTCATACGAACTATATCCCACCTATTCCTGCGTCTATGTATGTAAATATTGTTAAATCAAATGCTGTAGGTCAAAGTGCGTACAAAGTCAATTTACCAAACGCATCGCCAATAAGCACAAAAAATTATTACCCAAGTGGAACACGTTCAACAATTAGAAGAGCACGTTCAGGTGGGTGTGTAGCGCCAAAAAAAAAGGGTTCAATCTACAATACTAGTTTAAGTAATGGACAAGTTTGTGCGTGGGGAGCTATTGCGCGTCAAAATTATTAAATTCCATTTTAAAAGGTTGAAAAAAAAATAATATTTAGTATTATTATAATATGCCATACCCAGTATTAACCCCAGCTTATGGATTAGGAAGTTACGGTAGAACCGGAGCTGCGTTAACCATCAGTAGTCCTCGTACCAAAATTGGTTCTCAAGGACGCATTTATGCTTTCATGAAGAATCAAGGGAAAGGTTATGAATATGAACAATATTTAATCGATGCTATGGGCCTAAAATATTTACCAAAAGTAAATCCATGGACTCTTATCTAAATTATAACATATTTAATCAAAAAAATTATTTTATAATTATTTTATATAATGAACAAATATTTAGTAGAATTTTTGGGAACAATGTTCCTCATGTTTGTTATTTTTGCAACTGGTAATTGGTTAGCCATTGGTGCTGCGTTAGCAGTTGCTGTTATGTTAGGTGGTTCTATTTCAGGTGGAGCATTTAATCCTGCTGTAACTATCTCTCTATATGCTGCTGGCAAATTGACTAAATCAGATGTATTGCCATATGTCATTGTTCAAATATTAGGTGCTTTGGCTGCTTTCTACGCATATAAGAAATATGTTAACAAAGCTTAGATTAGGAAAAGTATACTCTAACTATATATTTATTTCTTTTTGTAATATATAATGGGAAGAAAACATACACGTAAAATAATGAAAGGAGGATTTTTAGAAAATTTGTCTACTACTTTATCTGGATGGGGTTCATCTCTTAGCCAAGGAACATCTAGTATGTGGGAAAAAACAAAAAATGCCGCATCACAATTAACTAGCATGACAACTCCACCTTCAGATCCATCTCCAGCACCAGCTTCAGTATCAACACCGGCACCTATGTCATCATCTACATATGGAGGTAGACACAGTAGACGTAGACGACATATGCGCGGCGGTTTTAAAGATAATACTCCTACAACTGGTATCGCTGTTCATGCCGCATCCATATCAGACGTAAAAACAGCACAACCTCATAATTTGGTGGGTGGTAAAACTAAAAGACGTCATAAATCAAAATCTAGAAAAGGCAAAACTCGTCGAAATTAATATTATGAAATAAAAAATTGAAACAAAATAACTAATAAATATTACTACATGTAAGCAATCATGGATTTATCTTTAGAATCTGATATTTATGAGCCTTCTGTTGGAGATGATGGTAATTATTTAGATTACTTACCACCATCTAGTAAATTTATACATGGATTAAGATGTCCTTGCGGTGCTAGAAAAGATCATGTATTTGATAGTAGACCTAGTTTTAGTGGTCATATTAAAACGAAAACACATCAAAAATGGTTAGCAGAGTTAAATACAAATAAGACGAATTATTATATGGAATGTGAGAAATTAAAAGAAGTAGTGAATTCACAAAAAATAATTATAGCTAAAATGGAGAATGATTTACAAGTAAAAATGAAGACTATTAATTATTTATCGCAACAACTAATGGCGAGAGACACTGGAATAAACGATATGATAGATTTGCTTTCATTTGATTAAAAATTAAACCATCAAATTTTACTTTTGATAACTGTTGCTTTTGATATGTTTTTGATTATTTTTTCTTTGCTTTCTTCTTTACAGTCCATCGCTTCTATAACTATTTTACTATATTGGTCTGACCTTTTTGAATCTGGGTCATTATAATCTGGATAATGTTCCTTATATGTCTTCATAAGAATTTCGTTCTTAAAGGACACACTTTTAATAAGTTTTTTGAGTCTATTTTTATCTTCTTCTTCTTTTTCCCATTTATCTTCGTCTTTTACGTAAAAGGTTTCTCTCTTTTGATCTGTGCAGTGAATAGGTCTAATCGTTTCATCAAGTGAATTAAGATTTTTTACAATTATATTTGAAATGCTCTCTATAAACCCAACTTCTCCCATATTTATAAAATCACTTAATTGCAACTTAATAGAATCTACAAAATCTGTAATATTCATAGCATTTTTACAAGTTTCGTTTAAAAAAAAATTTAAATTAAATGCTTTGTTGTGTGAGTTTGTCGTAGTTATAGCATTATTATTGGTTGTATTATGAGTTCCATTTTTAACTATTTCTAAAATCAATTCTTTTATATCTGCTTGCTCTTTTCTTAATTCAGAATTTTCTTTAATAATCTCTGAATTTTGCTTCAGTAACATCATAACAAGTTGTTTATCACTTGGTTCTTCTTTTAATTGTAAATCATTATTTTTAGAATCACAAATTTTAGTATGTTTCCATAATCCAGAATTGGTTTTAAACTTTCTACCACATTTACAAAAAAACGGGTCTTCAAGTTTTTTTATTTCCTTGGAATTTCCAGCAACACGATTTATGTGTTTTGGTCTCTGTATATGTCTATCCCAATCACAGCGTTGAAAGCATATAAAGTCACACTTTTCGCAAACAAATTTCGTCAAGTTTTTTTTAAGTTTTTTTATTTCCTTAATTTCCATATATTGGAAATAGAAAAAACTTGAAGTATTTTTTATAAAAAAAATATCATAACAAATTTTATTTTTCAGGTTTCATTTGTGACCATATTTTTATATTATCGTCACAAAATATTTTCATCGTAAGAGTATTTTTGCAATTTTTTTTTGGACATTTATTTTTGTCCATTTTAAAATTTCAAAAAACTTTTGTATTTTCGGAAATTAAAAATCTAATAAAATTACCAATTTCTATGTCTTAACAAAAAGATTTCATAATGTTAAATCAACAATCACCGGTGCCATTCTTGTAAACTCTGTTAGAGGAATTCCTTTAATACAACCGGGACATCCGTGTGGCGTATTTTCACTAGCAAAACCCGTCTCTGGATTCCACCAACAATCTCTACATATTCGATGTGCGAGTTTGTCACCATGTTTTACCAAACAAGCTCTAGGTATAAATGTATCATCTTTATTCACCATTTTTTCACACATACAACACTTCACTTTTTCATTATTTCCGCCTTTACGAGATTGTCTTGTTTTTTTATTTTTATTATTTTTAATGTATCTTTTTTTTGTTTTTATTCTGCTTATTTGTTGTATTGTCTTTTGTCTTCTTTTTTTTTGCATTATAAATTATTATAACATTATTTATAATGCTTAATGCGATTTTTCCATTAATCGATATAATATAAATAAACCTAACACACCTAAACTTGCAAAATATATTTGTGCTAAAGGGTCATCTGGCATGGATATTTCTTGGTGAATATTTTGAAAAGTTTCTCTGCATTGTTTGCCACTTACTGGATTTTTGCCGTCTGAAAATGAACAAGGATCCATACTTATTATATCTGTCAATGTAACATAATGTGTTTCAGAAGACTTAGCGTTATCAGATGTTATAGTTTGCATAGTAATTTTTTGACAAGGAGGTGTAGCACCAGAAAGAAATGCTCGTAAAATAGCAAATGGATTCAATACATTTAAGTTTCCCATTGCGCCAGGAATTAAACCTTTAAATTCTGAAAAATTCACTCCCATACCACTAGAAATAAATGGAATATTTCCATGTGGCACATTATCTATATAAATATATCTATCAACTTGTTCACATGTAGAGGAATCATTTGGGTCTGTACAATTGTCTGTCGCGAGACATTTTCCACCCGTTTTTAAAAAAAATTTATTTCCTAAAGGACCACCTGTTGCGGATGCTTTACTATTGCCAGTAACTAATAATTCAACATATTCTATCAAACCCTCAACGTCTTTAGCCATTTGTTTAATCGTTCCTTTGTCACTCATGCCAATTTGGGATGGAGTTTTAATATTTTTATAATATGGATATGTAGGTCCCAATAATTTCTCTTGAACACCTTCAGCATCTGTTAAAACTTCTTGAAATAAATTTGACATTACTAATTTATACAGATATATTTATTTTCTTAATTATTATTCTGTTACAAAATTGCTTGTTGAATCGCTTGAATTATTGTCATCTATTGCGCCTGAAATTTCTGGAGGTGAACCACCTGTCATTTGATTCGCATAATCTTGTTGAGATTGCAGCAGTCCATTTACTTGTGTTTGTATAGTTTGAACATTTCCGCTTAAATCTTGAACTTGTTGATATACATCAGCAAACTTATCAAGTCGTTCTTTTAAATAAGATATATTTCCTGCATTTTGTTGTGCTAATATTAAAGCATTATTTGGATTATTTGTATCATATGACTGATATTGGTTTTCTAATCCTTCCACAATATGATTTGCTAAAAGTATTTGATACAATATTAAAAAAAGAAAAAAAAGTATCAATATATTTATCAATGTAAACATTAATATATTATAATATTACTTTTTATTTTCTTCCATAATATTATATATGTCATCAGCAGTTTATCCATTAGGAATGAATTCAATGCCATCATCTGGTTATACACATCAAAGTAAATATTATAATAAACAATATATACCATGGAAAGGAACTGGTGTAAATAGTTTTCCTGTAGGAACAGCACCAGGACATATTAGACCTCTTACAAACAAAGATCCTGGAAATGTTTTTCCAACTGGTTTTGGATTACCCAGACCCATTAAGCATTTTCGAAAAGGACGTGTTATACCACCTGCTCCAATAGAAGAAGTCCCAAATTTGGATGTAAATAGTCCTTATAGTGATGTAAACTTATCCATAAACGAAAACGCGTTGATTAATTATAATATAAATCGATATGTGAAATCAAGTAAAGGAACATCCTTGGGTGGTGGATTCGGAGGTTCTGGTTTATTAAATGATATGCAAGATAAACCAGGTGCTTATATTGTCAAACTAAATTCGCCAGATGAAATCAATGGTGTTACACAAATGCAACAAGATTGCAAAACGTGCGAGGGCGTTGGTATTGTAGCATCTTATAAGCCAAATCTTACTAACTTGTCGCAAGACCCAGCACCAAACACAACCAATCCAGTATGGTGTTGTAACCAAGAAAAATTCGCAAAACGCAGAGTCATTTATGCTAATACTAACCTTAAAAAGAATTATTACACTACAACCAAACAATATCTTCAAAATAGATGCAAAACATATGACCAAAAAGCGTTCAATTTCTTATCATATAGAAGCAATACTGCAGGACCATATGACAATAATAATCCATACTACATATCTGTAGACGGTAATAAAGGACCTATACCAGGCAGTCCTCTAGCAACAGAGAATACATATTTGGCAAATTGTCAATTAAACGCACAATTATACGAAGGCTCAGAAAACGCATTTATATATCAAATGCTAGGTATAATGGTAAATGAACAAATTATTACACAAGCAGAAGTTACAGCATTTAACGAAACTGGAATTAATTCTATACAAGGTTTTTTTGACTGGATACAAGGATTGCCTGAATCACAAAGAGCACCAGCAACTGTTGTATTTGAAGTATTTATCAACAATCCTTATTGGGGTATGCCACCATCTGGACCAACCAATCCTACAGGCTGTCAATTAACTACTTACAAACCAAATAACTATCAATATGCGAAACAAGGTGCTGTGTCAAGCTCAACAAGACTTCTCAAACTAAATGTCGATACTATTTCTACAAATGCTGCGTCTATTCAAAATTACAATAACACTGGACCACAACTTGTAACAGCAAATCAATTATATGCTGGAGACGATAACAACAACAGTAATTTATTAAAAAATAAAGCACCATCTTGTAATACACCTTGGCCTTTGAATATGAGTCAATCAGGACAATTTCAGAACAAAAAGTTCTGTCACTTTCAACGAGGATTACCAATTTATCAACTTCCAAAATCACAACCAAGTGCTTATCGTTATTTTCCAGGAACGGTATTTAGCACAAATCGTTATTCTCAATCACCTAATACATATAATACAACATCAGGAAGTGCTGCTTATACGTAACAAATTGTATACATAATACAAAATATATATAATATATTTAATAAGTTTATTACATATATTTAAGTTTCGTTTACAATTGGTAAAAATATATTGATTTTTTCTGTAAATTTATTACAAGGTATTTTGTGTTTTTCGCACCATGAAACCGATTTTTGTATATTTGACTTTTTTATGCTCTCTATTTTATCATTTTTATTTTTATTTTTAAATATGGCTATGATCTGGTCTAATGATTCAATTTGTTGTTGACCAATAATAATGTTTAATTCATCTATCTTATTTTTAAAATAATAAGGGATGTCATAACCTAAAATGTCTTGTATATGTTGACCGTTATTTTTTTTGATGGTTAAAACCATTTTGATTAGGTTCATTCTTAAATATGAACTGAATGATTCGCTACAATAGAATGATTTACATATGATATATCGGTCAATAGATGCGATATTATTCGTGTTGGGTTTTGCGATATACACTTTTTCATAAAAAGAGGTTAATAAATACAAACAATCCAAAACTGGTTTATATAAAATATCTTTTACTTTTATAATAGCATTTCCGTTTGTTTTTTGATTTCTTAATAGAATAATCAAAAATGTAACAAGTGATTTAATATATTCGTTTTCATTATAATATGTTGCCTCCAAAAATATAAAATCAAATTCTTCTTCGATAATATCGCTAGTAATATCAATAGAATTATAACTTTGGAATGTATCTACGTAACCTTCCCTAAACATTTCACAACAATCTATAGAATCATTATAATTTGGTGAAATATGTAAAGATTTAATATTATGGCATTTAAAAGCATCAAATAATATAAAATTATTTACTATTTCAAATATATCATAAAACAAATTAGTATTTGGTTTCAGTTTGCTAACTGAGAATTTTGATCCAGGAACTTTTGAAAAAATAAATTCATACGGATTAATAATTCGTATAGCATCTTCAAATGTGTTATCAGACAGGTCATTATCATAGACAAACATTTCAATAATCTGTCTTTTTACTTCTAAATAATAGTTTAAAAAAGAAAAGGATACATATGGTTTTAATTTCACGCTTGATAAAACAGGGTTTATGCTTATTTTATTTGTATTTTTAGGTAATATATAATAACTCATTAGTCTTATTATATATAATAAAATTTATTTAAGTTTGTTACTCAAATTAAAGTTATTCTTCATCACTATCTTCAATAATCATTTTTACTTTTTTTGGTTGTTCCGTTTCTTTTTCTTTCCTTGCTTTCTTTGTTGTTGTTTTCTTTGTTTTAATTGCGCTTGTTTTCAATTTATCTATTTGAATAGCTTCTTGAATGGCTTGCGCTGAATTATCTACTGCTTCTGTTGCAGGAACCAATTCTATTTTTTTGTCTAATTTTCGTACTTTTGATTTGGCTTTTTCAGTTTTTTCTACCTCTTTTGCAACAACCACCGCTCTTTTTGTTGACTCTTGTTCTCGTTCGACAACTGCTTCTTCATAATCACCTAATTCGAGTTGAATTTTTTCGATATTTACTTCTCTTACTTTTTTATATACAAAATAACGATTGAGGAATGAAATCTTCTTTTCAAATGAACTCATATTAGGTGCTTCACCGAACATATTAGCCTTGAACTTATTTTTGTTAAGTTCATCTAACATATCAATAAACAACTCGCTAAACAATCCTGATCCAGATGGTAATCCCATTTCATTTGCTTCTTCCCTACTAACAATTTTGAATCCATATGATTCCATAATTCTATCAAAGTATTCATAATTGACAAGGTATTCTGATATATATTGATTTATGGATTCTTGGTATACATTTATTTTATATCCAATGGAACTAGAATCGTCATCAAAATTATCAGAACCATATTCTTTAATTACCTCCCAAATTTTTTTACCGTCTTCATTGATCTGGACACTTTCGCCAGTTTTCACCTTTTTCAGTTCGTTAAACATTAATTTGCCGTCATATGATGTTCCGATAAAGTATCCGTTCAATTTAGTACACTCTGCTACATTTTTAAGAAATCCTCGTAATGTATCTGGGTTTTCGAAGAAATAATGAATCGCAAATTGACACGATGACACATTAAATCCACCCTCGCCTTTTCCATATTGTCTAGCAACACCTTTTCCAATTTTATCTGCTTCTTTTGGACCATTTCCAAATACAGCTGCAGCGATTTGTTTTCCTCTATCATTTAACATTGCTCCTCCGTCTTTGATATTAAATGAACTGTTTCCGTGGGCAAATAAAGCATATGGAATATGTTTATTGGTTTTTCTGGATTTTAAATACCGGGCACAAGCACCATCTAGACGATTTTCCAAATTGTCTTTTGAATAGTCTATACCAAATACGAAAGACAATTTGGCAGAAATCCATTTTGACAAGTCTCCTGCTTTACCACACGCAAAATCAATAAGTGTATCACCTTGTTTAGATGTGCCGCAAATTAATCGTTTCTTAACATATAAATTGTGAAAATTCTTAAGACCCTCGGTTTTCATTTTACCTGCTGGAGTGTTATAATACACATCTTCACTTACAGATATTTCAGGAATGCCTAATCCAGTCATTAACATTGTTTCATCAATTCTTCCGACGGGATGGATGGACTTCCAATTTTCATTACATACTCTATATGAATTGCCATATTCTTTTTCTCCTCTAAGTAATTTAGAGGTTTTGTCGTATCTTACACGCAATGGTTGCCAATTCCATCCTTCTTGTCCATTCATATCATAAGCAAATTCTACAATACTATTGTCTGTGATAAGCTCATTATTTTTAGTGAACATTTGCATTGCGCCTGTGTCATCCATTTTAAGCATTATTTTACACAAACCAGCATTCGCATCATATGGTTCAGTTGGATAGAATCTTTTGGGAACATAATCATTTGATGGTTTATCTTCAAATATTGGTTTGTATTCTGGAAGATTGTCATCAATAATATCTTGACAAGGATTAATAAATCCGTCATTTTTTTCACTAAAACCACATCTCAATTCTAACATTTTGTATTGATTAAATTGAACATAAGAATTTGTGCTTATTCCATCTTCAAACACTGAATATGTAATATCTTCTCCATTGGGTGATTTTAATGTTGTAACCAAGAAATCAATAGTGTTGTAATGTGGTGGTTTCCATTTGAAAGAATGTTCCCAAGTTATTTTAGTTTTTGGTCCTGCCTTACCTACGACATCGGAACCTACTCCATAAAATTCATGTGTAAAGATTAGACCATCAATTTCATATTCATATAATCCTTGTTTTTCTCTTTCCAAAATTAATTTACAACCATCGAATATAGTTTGTTTACTTGACATTGGATAAAATTTTTTCACTTCAAAACGGATAGGTGAAATCGAATGTTTATTATATTCATCTAACATTTGTTTAAATCCTTTTTTAGTTTGTGTGATTGTTTTGGTGTCTAAAATGGAAATTGGATTTAACATAGTTTTTATTTTTTCCAAAATATAATATCTACATTTATATATATCACTCTCATCACTTTTTAACGCAAATGTATATCCTCTTATATCCTTATTTTTATGATAATAAATATCAAATGCCGCATATAAATTTATAAAATTACCTTTTTTGTCATATTTAATTAATTCACCATCAAATAATGTATTAAAACAATCTTCGTTTAACGTTTTCGCACCCGTAAATTTAACATCCATATTGTTATTGATTAAATATATTTTACCATTTTTTGAAACATACATAAGATGTCTTTCACCATCCGCTTTTTCAGTAACAACAAAATCTTTTCTAATATTTGGTGTTGTTGAATTCGCATCAATAGGAGCAATATTAGTTAATTGTAATGTAATAGGACTTGGACCAATAAAGTTGTATGTTGTAATTCTTCTGGATGGTTCATACTCATCTCCCCAAATCATTTTCATATAATCTCTCAAGACTTCTTCTTGTTCAGGATACGAAATCGGATACATCGAGCCCTGAAGACCACTTAATATGTATTTGATCACTTTTCTCATAGATGTGGCAACCAATTCTGGTGTATTAAATTTAGTGCCTGGACCAATACGATTGTTGTCTACTTCAATTTCAATTTCATATGATTCTCTATTATTCATTACATTTGATTCTTCGATGGTATAAACCGGTAGTATGTGATTATAACCTCGTTTATCTTTTGCCATATTGCCTGACTTGGTAATGCTAATGTCTACCATAACAGGAAAATCTGGATGCGTGAATGTGACACGATTTAAATAACGATATTCTTTCTTGGATTTACGCCAATTATCAAGAATGTAATTTTCTAGGCCTTTTTTTGCCGTTTCTTCAATAGAATAACTGGCTCTAAAATTAAAATCATCAAAATTGACTGGACGAATCATGACTTTTTCATTTGTAACAAATTGTCTTTTGCTCATAAATTTTACACTTTGAGGTTCATCTTTGTAAACTGTTTTAATATCATTGCTTCGGCATAGTTTTTCAATTGCGGTAAGTCCATCAATTTCAGTTCTTATGTCAGACATTTTAAAACGCCCAGTTGAACTATCTAGAAATTCACATCTTACACGAAGAGAGAATAGACCAATTGGGTTACTAGTTACAAAACCGAATGATTTTAATACTTTCACAACATTATCGTAATCATTTTTCGTTAATGGTTTTATTCCTTTAGTTCCAAATCTTACCTCTAGTTCATGATTAACATTAACATTTCCACCCTGACTATACACATTTTTAACATATGTTTGCATTAATTTATCAAATTGTTCTGATGGTGTAGATTTTTTATCCTCTGGAATAGTTTTAATATCATTTTCAAACAATTCTTCAGGCGGTTTGAGAGCACTTGCTTCTTCTGAAATTAACTCTTTTCCGTCCATTTCTCCTAAATGAACTTTGATTATTTGGCAATTTTCAGAACTATCCCCGCACGGTTCAATAGATAATTGTTCATAATCCAAACTGTTAAGACCATTAGTTTTCCAAGTTTTTTCATGTTCTGCTAATGCCTCTTTTTTTTTCATAAATTTAAGTTCATTTTCTCTAAGATAATCAAGTTTTTCTTGTAAATCCATATCTTCTAAATCTGTTATTTTTCCATTTCTAACTTTATTAACGTTATAGAATCTTTTTACACGATTGTATAATTCATCATCTTCGCCTCCCCAACCCCAAAAATTATTTGGATAACCATTAATTTTTTTAAATGATGCTTCATTAAAAGCAACAATACCTCCAAAATAATTTGGATTTTTATTATATCTATCCCATACAGCAGCAATATGAACAGGACTAGATACTGGTGGATTTATGTAGTACTCTTTAAGTTCTTCAGAAGGCAATAAATCAACATCATGAAATACGAAAATATTACATCCGTCATCTTTTGCTGCAATAAACCCAATATTCAATAAAGCACCGCGATTGAATTTACGTTTATCATCAGATTGTTCAACTACATAAATCATATAATTAACATCTCGCAGATAATTTCCGAGATATTTAACTATTCTATTCAATTGTTTAGTACGTGTTTTTTTAACTTTATCTGACTCGCGAAATGGAATAATAATTGCAGTTTTTTCGGAAGAGAGCCTTGGAGGAGGATAATCTGGAGTATGATGGCTACTACTTTTATTTTCTGAAGGTGTTCCTGAAGGAGGTCCATCAGGAGTTAGTGTTTGGCCTTGACGTTCTATTGCAATTCTTGCTAATTCACGTAAAAACATATATTTTCCTTTTCGTCCTAGTTTATCAATACGCTGTTTCTCTTCAGGATTAAGACTATCATATAATTTATTAATCAACGGGTCTTTTAGGAAGCGCTGATTCTGAATCAGACGATGCATCTCAGTATTAAAATAAAGTTCTTTTTGGATTTTTGGAAATTTTGTATTTAATATTATATTATGAATGTCCACCTTTACTTTAGGCGTTAAATTTTCGTAGTCATTAATCGCCTTTATCTTTTCTTCTGTATCAAGAGAATCTTGATTTTGAGGTTTTCCCTCTAAATTCGGATTATTTTGACTATTAGAACTCATTGTTATATATATAGTTAGACATATTTTTAAATTATTGTCAATTTTTTTAATAATTAAAAATATTGTATTATCGATTCATATAACTCATTTTTTGTCTTATTTTTCCCAGTTTCCTTATTTGTAACTTCAATTGCTAATTTATTACATATATCAATTAAATCTTGTACTTTATAAGACGATAATGCTTTTATTGGTTTATCAATTGAATCTATCTTATATAAATTGTTACGAATATGATTCAATGATTCTTCATTAGCAAGTTCATAACCATATTTTTTTACATAATTAGATGATTTATGTTCCATCGCTTTAATAATATAAACTATATTGGTATCGTTTGTCAATAATTCAAAATACGTTTTATTGTTCACAAATATAACATTCATATTTTGAATTGCGAAAAGAGTCATTGCGGTTTTAATATTTATTATAGCATCATTTGCTAAATTGTTTTCAATATTGCTTATAGTGTCAAATTTATACATTTTAACAACCGATTTGTTCTCTCTAATTTTAGAGATATATTCTATTTTGAGTTGCTTGGTAGTTAATGTATTTCGATTTTGCAACATCTCGTATGACAATTCTCCATTTGATATGATATAATAACACCAAAAAAGCGAGTCTTGTTCTTTTGGGAAAAAAATAGAAGACTCATAAGATTTTATTATATTTACTTTGTTATCATTCGTTTGGGTTGTATTCATTTTATTATCTAGTTTTGGTGTTGGATTATAAACACGTGAATTATTCAATGTATATTTTAAATAATGTTGCATATTTGTTTCATTTAAAATATACGGCTCACAACTTATAATGTATTCACTCATCAACTATATTATGTTTAGAGGTATCTTTAATATCTTTTGTAAAATATGTATTTATATAATCTGCTTTTTGTTTTTCTGCGATATTTAAATTCGTCTCTTGCGCATTGACATATTTAATATAAACAGACAATTCATCTAACACTTCTTTTTTTATATCGGATAGATTAATATGTGTTCCATATTTATTTTCATTTAATCTTACTTCCTTATGTTTATGAAAGATTCGTAACACCTCAACTTGGTTAAATTTATTCATATTTTCAATGGCTTCTCTTAAATAATTTAATTCGCTAACTGAATAATTATTAATTTCATTTGTAGAAACGATAGCCTCCATGTCTATATATATATTACTATAGTAGATGTTTTTATATGATAATTTAAAAAATAAATTATTCAATGTATTATTATAATTCTATTCTATTTTTCAATTACTAATCGAGGTTTTAACATTGGTTTGGGCTTAGTTACATATTCCTTCTCTTTCACTAATTCACCAATAACGGATACAGATTTATCATTCAACTCAAAACGTTGTCCAATAACTCTAACAGTAATCGTATCGCCTACTTGCACTTCATTAAATTGTTGTGACGTAAAGTGATGGTCTTTTGCGACAAATACAACAAATGGAGAAGGAACATCTGTAGAACTTTCGGCACGAATCCCTGCTTTCACTATATTTTTAACAACACACGTAAGAAGCATACCTTCAACTGGAAAACAAATATCACATTCAAACACTAATTCAAATACTACATTAGAACCACGCTCAATTACGCCACTCGAATATCGAATAATTTTAGACGAATTCGGCTTTACAAAACCCTCTACAATACATTTTCCTTCAAAATTGTTCTGAATATATTCCTCCATAACTTCATCTAAGTTTTTGCCAATACACGTAATCGACAAAACAACTTTTCTTGTTAAAAGACATCTTGAATAATTACTTTGTAATTTAGTATCCTTGCGTTTTTTAACAATCGGGGTATATTTTGCGACGGCCTCCATTATATATTTTATACATATTATCTTTTCATAATGTTTTATTTCAATTTTATTTATTAAATAAAGATATTAAGAACTGTCTATCCTTATATTTTCCAGTTTTATGTTATTATTTTTGTTTTAAATGTTTCATTACATATATTGCTTTTTCAGGTGTCATAAACCATTGTTTATCTTTTGTTTCATTAAAATATCTGAGAATAAATTCTTCTAGAACGCACAATTCGACATTTCCTACTGCCTCCGATATAACATTTCCATTGCTATCTTTCACAGCTTTGGTATTTTCATTCGTATATCTCTCTTTGCCAAGGATTTCATTTAGTTTGATCATATTTTTCGCTTTACCAGCATCATCACACGTTGCTCCTGTATTGCGTTTTGAGTCCATATTAATAGTTTTAAAAGCTAAACTATTATTACCCTTTTCATAACCCATAAATCCGACTATTTTATTGAAATCATTTTTGTCAAATGAAGTAAATTTTTTTGTTTCTTCTGCTGAAGCAACTTGTCTTGGATCTACAATGGTTGTTGTTGTTAAGTCGACCCATTTGTTATCATCGAGTATCATAATTATACTCTTGTTTAATTTGTAAGCTATGAAAATGGTAAAGTCCTTTGTTGTAATGGAATTTTTTTCAAAGTATTCCTTGGCATATTTCTCAAACGAATCATTACTAATACTATCGAGAGAATATAAATAATTCATAACGTGTATTTTGTCTTCAAACAACAGTAATTCTAACATATGTGCTACTAAAAATGGAATCAAATATTTTTTGGATTCTGGATATTCAGTTGACATTTTTTTCATAACTATTCCACAATGTTTATACCAATTCTCATCTCCTCTTTGAACTTTGGATTGTTTTAAATACTCTTTTGTAATATCAAAATTTACCTTCATTTCATCGATAATGCGTTTACCTTCTGGAAATTCAACCACTTTTTCTAAGTCTATATCTTCATCTACAATGTTCAATTTTCTTTTATCAATTACAGGCTTTATTATATTTTGTTTTAATTCAAAATTCACCATTTCATGCTTATAATCGAGTGGAACTGATCTGTCAAATATAGAAATATGTTTGTCTTTTAGTTCTATTGGTTGAAACAAATAATAATCACCAATATTAATCAACCGTCCATTTCGTCCATATTTATCAACAATAAATTCATTTTCGTCTTCAATTAATTGCGTTAATGCGGAATAAATTTGAACATATGGATATTCTTTGGGTGTTCGAATAGATCGCAACAGAGTATCTTTCTTATAGAAAAAAGACTCTTTGAAAAGCATTCTAATTCTTTGTAAAATTTTTTCTGAATTCATCACGATAAAATGTTCATCGTATGTGTCTTCGTTTAATTTTGATTCATCAATCTCTGCGTTTGGGCGACAATTATAATTACATGTTGCCATATAATCACACGAAGGTGAGAATGGTGCGTCACCCACTTTAAAATTATTTAATATTTTACCAGACGATAATTCTTGTTTAATGGATTCTTTCAAATTCGCCTTCATTATATCTTGTGTAAATTTTGTTTGGTCATGATTAATAATACAATCTACAGCAGTTTCCTTTAATACTCGTGTAACTTTACCAATTTGGATAGCTTTATATTCCGCAACACGATATACATATAAATCTGCTGCTTCCTCTGTATTTTTATCAAGAATAGTTCCATGCATATAAATTTCAACGTTTCTCTTTTCAAATGGTAAATCTTTATGAGAGAAATTACGAACAGCACGACCAATAATTTGTTCAATACGATTCATATTGTACCACGGTTCCAGAATATGAACTTGTCTTATAAATTTAAGATCAATACCTTCCGAACCTGCTTTCGATATTAATACTATTTTTACTTTATGTCCATCTTTATTATCTTCGCCTGTCAGTCCTTTCACTTCAAAATCATTATTCGGAGATAATTTTGGATCACCTGTTATCATAGAATATCTTGCTGGCATAAAATTCTTCTTATCATGTGGTGGTTTCATTGTTCTAACATCAACGACTTCACTTGGTCTGTTCTTAAATAATGGCTTTATACCTTGTTGACCATATCTAGTAAAACCCATTTCTTCAAGAGCAAGTGCCATTGGAATTAATCCACTATCAATGTATTGTGAATAAATTAAAATAACACCATCTGATACTAGTTCAGTTTCTAGATTATAAATTTTATCAAGAATACATTTTATTTTCGCACTATATTTACCAATCTCATCGCGAGAGAAAATCTTGCCGTAACTTTTTAGTGTTGTATTTTTATATTCAAAGTCTCCCTTAACTGGGGGTGTTTTACTATCTACAAAGTTCATCATTCTAGTTAATCCTATTTTGCCAGTTAATTCATGAGGGTCAATTGAGAATGATTCTTGGGATGATTCAGATGATGATGATTTTCCACCAGTTGTGGCTAGTCCTTGATGGCTTCTAGGTATAATATCTAGATTATATTGTTTTTCAGTATCACTGTTTTCCTCGGTTTCATTATATTTATCGATTTCAGATGCTTTTTCTTTAATAGAGGAAGTTTCTTTTTGAATGAGTTGTTTTATTTTGTTTTTAGGTTTAGGTGGACATTTTCCATTTTCTAATCGTTCACCATATTTGCAAGGTTTAGGCGGACATTTTCCATTTTCTAATCGTTCACCATATTTGCAATTTTTTCGTGATTTTACAGTGGTTTTAGGTGCGACAATTGTTGTTGGTTCTATGTCTTCCTCTTTATCCTCTTCTTTATCTTCTTCCTGTTTATTTTCTTCTTTATCTTCTTCTATATCCTCTTCTTTATCTTCTTCCTGTTTATTTTCTTCTTTATCTTCTTCCTGTTTATTTTCTTCTTTATCTTCTTCTATATAACCTTCTATATCATCTTCACCAGCACTTTTTCTCTCGGATGAACTACTTTCAATGATTATTAAAGGTTTTTTAGATGGATAAATCGGTTCAGGCGACTCTTCTTTTTCTTTATCTTCTTCATCTTCTTTTAATTCATCAAAACTTTGAGAGAAATCTTCTGATAAGGTTTCAGACGGAATGTTATCTAAAAGTTCTTTTAATCCAGAAACCGGATATGAAATAATCAATGATTCTAATGGTGTTTGTAACAATGTATAACCGAATGATTCCATATTTTCAAAACTAGGCATATCTTTTGTAACTCCATATTTTGTTGTAATTGTAAATTTTTTATTTCTAAGATTATGAATAATATATTTATAACAACAATATTGACACTTACCGCAATTATCACAACCACCAATTGTATTTAAATATAAACTTAATATTCTTTTTTTATCACTATGTTTGATTTTTTTGAGATTCATTTGATATGACGGATATGTAATAGTTGGAAACGTATTTTCTGAAGCAAAATCATTTGGATAAACTCTGTAAGGAAATGTATATGGGTTTTCACCTCTTACAAATGAAATATATCCAGTTGCCTTTCTTATTAACATTTCCTCGCCATTTTTCTTAAAATTTCCATTTTTATCAAATATATCTTTTACTTCAACCCTACCTCTTCTATCATTTGTATTCATAAGATTTAATAACCAAACCATTTCTTTATAATTGTTGTACATTGGTGTAGCAGATAGAAGTAAAAATCTCATATTTTGAGCAGATTTAATTAGATATTCTAAATTGATAGCAACTTTTTTATTTTCATTATCATCTGTTTTGCGTATGTTATGGACTTCATCGATTACAATTAAACGATTGTTAAACTCATTTCTTAATCTGCGCATAATTCTATTGTTGAGTTCAATCTTTACATCTTTGAGTTGCTGTATTTTTGATTTCTCTCTTTTATCTCCAAGCTTATTCTTTTTTTGTTCTGTTTGTTGTTTAACTTCTTCCTCATAATTCATGGTTTTAATAATGTAATTTGCGAATTGAACATATCCCAAGAAAATATAATATGTATTTATCAAATTTTTAATTTGGCTAACCACTTTTTCTTTGGGCATTGGCATATTCATTGGATTTATTTCTTTTAATAATTTATTTCCAACACAACCTCTCATACTCCAAATGCCATTTACTTCTTTTAATTTTCTCTCATCAAACAACTGTAATTTAAAATTATCTTGAACATTTTCAGACGCAACAATAATAATTCTCTTTGTAATACCCATTTGTTTCATATAATCTCTCATCTCTTCACAAACCCCAATAGCACTGCATGTTTTACCAGACCCTAAACCATGATATAATAACAAACTGCTATAAGGTGTTTGAAATGACATAAAGTTTTTAACAAATGCTTGATGAGGTTGTAGTTCAAAATCAACATTTGCTAACAGGTCAGCTTGTTCTTTAATTGATTTGGTAAAATCGGGGCCTTCATATTTCGTATCATTAAATTCCTTTTTCGTTGCGATTTTTATGTTAAATTTTGTATCATTTAAATTAGGATATAAATAATCATTAGCATCTTCTTGTTCAGAAATGGCATTTCTCTCTAAAATCTCTTTTTTAAGTAAAAATTTATTACATTCTGGTGTAAAAAAATTATCAGCGTTACAGTCCAAATTTTTAAATTCATTTTCCAGCGCATTTTTGCTAATAGATTCATCCATATCTGTTGTAGTGACAGTTTCAATAGATGATGATGTAGGTGGAATAATGGTTGATGACGTAGATTCTGTATTGGACGATGATTTGCTGCTAACTTGATGGTTTTCAATTGAAACACTATCTTCTTCATCAGATATTTCCATCGATTTCTTTTTCTGATTGTCTGTCATAATATTATATATTATAAATATAATCTATATTCTTTCAATACTTTATTAATATTCTGAATAATTTCTTTTTTCTCTAAATTGTATGGTCTAATTGATTCTAAACATTTATCGAGTGTCTTCCATTGTAATTTACTTACTTCAGTTGCTTGAAAGTGATTTAATTCATCCGATATTATTTCTTCTGGCGAATGACTATATAGAGCTAAAAAATATTTATGTTTATAAGCCTTATGATTCGAACCTATATACATCTCTTCAAATGGCAATATATTTTCAATTATTGTAATTTTATTTTGAGGAATACCAGTTTCTTCTTCAAATTCACGTAACGCACAATCTAAATCTTTTTCCTTTTGATTCCGACGACCTTTTGGAAACTCCCATTCCGTTTCATGCCATTTTGTTTTACTCATTTGGACTATATCATTTAATGTATAAATAGTGTTCTCAATGGAAACTCCTTCTTTCAAAAGTTCAAATTTTTTTTTTGAAATATTCTCTTCGTTTTTGTATTGATTATTGCCAATATTTGATTCTCCCCACATTTCAGTCCATAATACTTCAAATGGATTGGTTATAATTTGCTCTTTTTCATGGATAGACATTTCATCTATCATATTTTTTAGTTGAATTAAATTAAATGGCGAGTATTTTCCTCTCATGAAGTCTATATAACCAAAACTGTTTTTTCGTCGTATCATAAGATATTCAATTCCTTCTAAACCACCTCTAAACACTATAATACCGTAACTTGTAATAGGCAGTTTGCATTGATGAAACAGATGTCCTTGTTTACCACAATTGTTGCATATATTTATATTTTTATTCATAAATCTGAATATATATTACACAATATGTTTAAATAATTTATTCAAATATTAAAATATTAAAATATTAATAAATTATATATGCCAGGTTCACATTTATTTAAAGGTGTTAGTTCGGCAATTAATATTGGTAGCACTCGTGGTAGGGGGGGATCAACCCGCATTTTAAAACACTGTTCTCAAAACTCCTCAAATCCTTCATCATGTATTAATCAATTTATAACAATTGGACAACCAGGAGGAGCCGTTTCCAACATATCAACAATTCGTGACTCGACTAATAATAACTCTGGTAATCATGAATCAACTTTTCCAGGTGGTAACGTTCAAACTATTCCTAGTAAACCATTTATCACATCTATAACTTCCGGAATGAATCAGGTAACAGTTAATTTTAATCAGCCATATGATGGTGGTTCTTCAATTATTGGTTACCAATATAGAATTAGTTCATACAACGATACGACTCCAATGGTTAATGATTTACCAAGCAATCGTGTAATTGTAATAACAGGATCAATTGATATATCATACAATATCCAAATTAGAGCTATTAATTCTATCGGAAATAGTGAGTGGTCCGACACTGTAGTTGGTATTCCAACCAATTACGGTGCTATGGGCGACGGATTTAATTATGATGTGCGTTCAATCGTTTTATATGAAGACTATGTTTTTGTTGGTGGAAAATTTACACAAAATTACTCTGAAACAGTTACATATAATAGACTTGCTAAATGGTCAACAACTAACAACACTTGGATCTCTTTAGGCGTAACAAATGATAATGCGAATGGTGATATTGTCAATTCAATTGTTCAAATTGGTGATTCAACTTCTTTTTACGTTGGTGGAAATATGTATAAATTTAACTCAATTGATTTAAATGGAATAGGAATTTTTGATGCATCTTCTGGAACGTGGAGTTCTATTGGTGATTCAGAAAATGGTTCAGGTGTATATAGGTATAATTCTAGTAATCAAACTTATTCAACTGGTTATGTATATTCAGTGGCATACAATAGTAAATATAATGTTATATATTTTGGTGGTATGTTTGATGAAGATAGCGCTGGAAATGTGTTAAACAATATTGCTAGTAGTACCCCATCAATGAAAAATGTCGACATAATAAAAGATACAAATTTTGACAAAGGTTTAAATAATCAAGTATTTTGTATTACATGTGATAATAACTCTCAAAGCGAACATTATGGGAACATTTATGTAGGTGGTGAGTTTACTAGCACAGGTTCATCTGGTTCAACAGCCTTGAATTATGTTGCGTATTATAACCCATCTACTAATGAATGGATGAATATGTCGGGCGGTGTAAATGGAGTTGTTCTTGCTATTGCGATTGATCCAAATGATTCAAATAAAATATATGTTGGTGGTAATTTTACATCTGCTGGAGGTGTTCAAGGTGTTCCAGTTAAAAATATCGCATGTTATAATATGGGAACAAGCGAATGGTCTGGTTTGAATGGTGGTCCATCTGAAAATTCCGTTGTTCGCACGATTGCTTTTGATTCAAATGGTAATATGTATGTTGGAGGGTCTTTTACAAGTATTGATATAAGTGATACTACTGGTTATTCTAATATATCAGTTAATAGTATAGCAAAATGGAATAGTTCAACAGGATGGTCAAAATTAGATGTACAACCAAATCAAGGAGCGAGTATTTATGCGATAGCAATAAAACCTATTACTGAAATAGAAACTATTATTGATATAATGTATATTGGAGGCTCTATGTCTAGTGTAAATTCACTTACAGCAAATTGTATTTACCAATATCAACCATAATTATTTATTTCCTTTAGGGGTTAAAAGTTTGAATCATATTAATTTTTTAGTTGAATTTAATATGTCAGCAACTGTTTATCTAGATCCAAAAATATGGGGTCCACATTATTGGTTTTTTTTACATACTTTAGCCATGACATATCCACATCATCCGAACGCAGTTACTAAGAAAAAGTACTATGAATTTATTCAAAATTTACCGTTGTTCATTCCTGTTGAACAAATTTCAAAGGATTTTGAACAATTAATTGAAAAATACCCAATAACGCCATACCTAGATAATAGGGATTCATTTGTAAGATGGATGCATTTTATCCATAATAAGATAAATGAAAAGTTAGAAAAACCGCAAATAACACTAAATGATTTTTTTGTCGAATATTACAATGCTTATAAATCAAATGATGATAAACTAGTGGAGTATTATAAATTAAGAGAAAAATTAGTTTATGGTGGCGTATTATTCACTATTTTAGGTGCTATTTATTATTTATATGACAAATAATAATGTTCTTATTATATATAGCATATGGGCAAAACAAGAAAACATTTCATAAATAGAGGAGGGAAAGTAATAGCATCTGGTGGGTATGGATGTGTATTTAATCCTTCGTTAAAATGTCAAGGGTCAACAAATAGAGACAAACATACTATTTCAAAACTAATGACCACTAGACACGCGACACAAGAATACGAAGAAATAAATAACATAAAAGAAAAAGTAGATTCTGTGCCAAATTATAAAGAGTATTTTTTGTTATATGACGCTACCATATGTAAACCAGCAAAACTAGATGAACATGATTTAGCTGGTTTTAATGACAAATGTACTGCTTTGCCGAAAGATGGTATCACTAAAAAAAATATAAACGACAATTTAGACCAAGTCATGTCTTTAAATATGCCAAACGGTGGAAAACCTGTAGATGATTATATCTATGAGTGTAGTTCATTCAAACAAGTATACAATCTTCATTCAAAGTTAGTAAGATTATTGAAACACGGTATTATACCACTAAATAAACACAATATATATCATTGTGACATAAAAGATTCAAATGTATTAGTTGATGACTCTACCAATGATTTAAAAACGCGTTTAATAGATTGGGGTTTATCTATTGATTATAAACCGAATGAAGACGAAACGTTTCCAAAAAATTGGAGAAATAGACCACTTCAATTTAATGTGCCTTTTTCTGTTATTATATTTAGTGATTCTTTTGTGGAAAAATATACAGTATACTTAAAAGATGGAGGCAAAGTAAACGAAGAATCATTAAAACCATTTGTTATTGATTTTGTGAATAGTTGGATGAAAGAAAGAGGAGCAGGACATTACAAATTTATTAATGAAATAATGTACAAATTATATGGCAATGATTTAACTAACATAATAGAAAAAAATAAGCCCGCTTTTATTGAAACCCAATTAACTATGCCAACCATTGTAAATTATATAATAGATGTTCTCATTCATTATACAAAATTCAAAGAAAACGGTGCTTTAAATGTAAGAGTATATTTAAATGAGGTATTTACCAAAATAGTTGATATATATGGATTTATTAACGTATACTATCCATTGCTTGAATTATTATCAAATAATTATTCTTTTTTAGATGAAAACAAATTAAAACTACTAGACAATGTAAAATTTCTATTCCAGAATTATTTATATAAACCAAGACATGAGCCTTATGATATGAATACACTTCTAAGTAGTTTAAAACAACTAGGTAATTCTATTCGAGTGGTTGCGAATAGAGAGAATAATGAAAACATAAAGAGTGTTAAAACAAGTAAAATAAGCAAAACAAGTAAAATAAGCAAAACAAGTATTAGCAAACACAAATCAAATACAAGCATATTTAGAAAAAGAAAAACAAAAACCAGTGAACTGTTTAAAAGAAAACAATTAATTAAAAGATTTAAAAATCCTATATTCTTATCATTAAATTAAAATATCATTTATTATTATATATGAAAGAATTTAGTAAATTGTGTACTCCAGCTAAAATTTACTTTGCTATTGCTGTTATAGCCACTATTATTGCGTTATTTAGTGGAGCTCCCATTATGTATGCGTTTGGAAAGTTAGTATTTGCGTTTATTTGGACTTATATTTTAGGATGGCTATGTAGAAAGGGATTTACTTCCATTTCTTGGTTCTTAGTTTTGCTTCCATATATCATTATGGCTTTAGCAATGCTTAACATATATCACGTAACCCATGAGCAAAGACAAATATTAAGAACATTGAAATTACAAGGTGCCTATGGAAAAGAAGCATTTAATCAACGCGACTATGATGTTTTGAAACAGAAAAAATAAATACATTATTTTATTATACATAATTAATATAATAATGCGTCTTGAAATATTTGTATTAGGACTAACATCATTTTTTGTGTACAATGCGTACACAGATGGAAAATATTCTAAAATGTTAATGTCTTTCAAAAAATACTATAAAATGATTTTTTATGCTCTTTTAGGAATAGGTATTTATTACATGTTAAAAAGAAATCCTTCTCGAGGCAAAAATATGTTATTATATGCGAACAATGTTGTTAAATGCCTGCCAATCGATAGAAATTCGATGGATATGTTAAGTCCGATTATTGATTTCACTGGAAACGCCGATCAAAGTTTTATGGAAGGATTTAATGATATTGAACCACAAGGTCCAGGATTTTGTTCAGAAAGAAGAATACAAAGTTCAGGTAGAGGTTCTACAAAGCGTTCTGTTAGTGAAACTAAAAAGAAATATGTTGCTTCCAATCAAGACTGGAAATGTGGTCATTGTCATGAACAACTAAATCATACATTTGAAATTGACCATAAAATAAGACTTGAATATGGTGGCGGAAATGAGGTGGATAATTTGATTGCGCTATGTAGAAATTGTCATGGTAAAAAAACAGCGAGCGAAAATATGTAATACTTATTTAACACGATATATTTTTGTATTGCTGATATATTGTATTTCAACAAATTTTAGTTAAAAGCGAGTTTTATTATATTATATAAATATATGAGCACAAACACTGATATAAATACAAATATAGATACAAATTTATCAAAAGATTTTTTTGAATCTTCAAAAATAGCTGGAGATGCTTTAAAGGAAATGAAAACTTCAACAGACAAGTATATTTTGTATGCTCCAATTATTTTTCTTATAGCTATGATGTTTATTATATTTTATGACATAAAGATGCCAAATTCAAGTCCGTCCAAATCACAACAAGAACTAATTGGCAATATATTCATAGTGTTGTTCTTTTCTTTATTAGTATTTGGATTATGTGTTATATTTCTTCCGAATATGAAAGAATTCAAAAAATTATTTGAGCAAATCAACAGCGTGACCTATGTAATACTATATACCATTTTTTTCATTTTATTTTACACTATGATTCCATCGGATGTATTAAATCAATACGCGTATCTAATCAATAGTATTATGTTAGCATTAGGTTTTTTTGCTTTTTATAAAGGTGCTAGTGATAATTATATTGAAACATTTAACATCAATTATGAACGAATCAAAATGTTAATTTTATTGTTTTGTTTAATCACACTAACTATCACTTTTTACAATACTAATCCAGGAGGCGCAGCTGAAAAATATTTTGGATATTCGATGTTACTTACAATTATTATATCCGTATTCGCGTTTTTATATACTATTATTCTATTGACTTTGCCAGGAGAAGAGGGAAGACAAAAACAAAACGCATTAAGTAATTTTTCTTCATTTGGTGTTTATGGAGTTATATCATTTATAATATTTCTGATAGTTATTACCATAATCATTTCAAGCGATAAAGACAGTTTTTTTTCGAACAAATCAAAATCAGCAAGTGTGATGATTTTACTACTAATAATTTGTATATTATGGGTGATTATGATAGGTGCGAATTTATTTGACCAATCAATAGATAAAGTGACTGCCTCATCAAAAATAAATTTTTATAAAAGCGGTTTGTTGGCTGTATTAGGACTAGTCATTTCTGGATTATTAATTTACTGGTTAACGTATAATATTGAGAATTTATCTGGTAATTCCAGTATCCGAAGTTTTGTTTTGAATATATTACTTGTTACATTGATATTAGGACTTATATACAAAACATTTTATATAAAACTACCCACAGGTAATGCTAAGAAAAACGCTTTTTTTCATTTGATAATCAACACACTCCTATATATACCTTGTATTTTTAGTGGAATATTCGACTTGGTTGGAAAAATGATAGTAGGTCAATATAATTCTACAAGTGCTGGATCATTTATTATGTTAATCGCAACTATTATTTTGATGATTGTATATTTTAAGACTCCAACTGTATTAAATCTTGTAGGTAGTCAAGGTGGGAACCAACTAGTCAACAAACCTATATATACAGATACAGAATATACTTTAGGAAGTTATCAAGATTTAAATGGAAGTGATACATTCGATTATCAATATGCATTATCTTTCTGGTTGTTTTTAGACGCCGCTCCTCCTAACTTAAACCCAAATTATAATACATTTACTTCCCTCTTAAACTTTGGAAACAAACCAAATATTTTATACAATCCAAGTAAAAATACACTCATGATTACAATGAAGCAAAAAGATTTGAAAAATGTAACCAAAAACAAACTGATTGATTTTGATGATAGTGGTAATAGAATAATTTATATCAATAAAAATGTTTTACTACAAAAATGGAATAACATAATCATCAATTACAATGGAGGAACAATGGATATATTTTTAAATGGTGAGCTAGTCAAATCATCTATTGAAGTCGTGCCTTATTATACATACGACAATTTGGTAATCGGAACAAATGATGGAATAAAAGGAGGCATTAGCAATTTGATTTACTTTAGACATGCGTTGAACTCTTCCAATATCTATTTATTGTACAATACCGTAAAAAACCGAAATCCACCTATACTAAATAATTCAAATGAAACTATAATGGCAAAAAAATAGAGTAAACATGTTTGTATCAGTTTGTAGCATTTAGCAAAAAGTAAGTCGTATAATTAAAATTGTTTATTATGAAAAATTTCTAAATCTATATTATACAATGAGTCCTTTAAGTATTGTTATTACAGTAGTTATAATAGTATTTGTTTTAATTATGTTAAGATATATTTTTTCTGACCCATATACATTACAAAATATTCAAGATGGTAAAACTACTTCTACGATTAGTGCGTCATCTTTAGCAACGAATGGTTCTGATGTTCCATCTAGTAATTTTGCGTATTCTGTGTGGTTTTATATAAATGATTGGAATTATCGCTATGGTGAACACAAAGTTGTGTTTGGAAGAATGGGTGCAAAATCAGGAAGCGAAACTGGTTCTGTGCCAGGTGTCAATGGTATAGATCCTTGTCCAGCCGTTGTTTTAGGTGCGGTTGAAAATAATATCTCTGTTTCTTTAGGATGTTATCCTGGTGTAGATCAAGAACCAACTACACCAGGTGGCAATACTGTTGTGCATACATGTAATGTTGCTAATATACCTATTCAAAAGTGGGTAAATCTTGTTATTAGCGTTTATGGTAGAACAATGGATTTATACATTGATGGTAAGTTAGTGCGAACATGTTTATTGCCTGGAGTCGCAAGTGTTAACAATAATTCAAATATTTATGTTACCCCTGCAGGCGGTTTTGATGGATGGACTTCAAAACTTCAATATTATCCAAATTCACTCAATCCTCAAGATGTATGGAATATTTACACACAAGGTTATTCAAATTGGTCTAGTATGTTCAGTGCCTATCAAGTCCAAATCTCTCTTGTTCAAAATGGAACAACCCAAAGCAGTGTTACGATTTAATAATTTTTAGTAGTTTAACATTTGTTTAATTGTTTACTTTACAAATTTTCTTATTTATTTAATATATATAATGAGTGATATCGGAGCATTTAATTCATTTTCAACAAATAAAGGAAGTTTTGGAACAAAAGAGTTTTTAGAATCAAATAGTTTAGTGGCAAAATTCGCATTTTTATTATTAGTATTATTTGGATTTGTTGTTTTATTAAGAGTTGGTATATCTATTTTATCCTATTTATTAAAACCAACTGAATCACCACATTTGATAGACGGAATGGTTGATGCTACACAAATGATTACATTCACCCAAGACCCTAGTAACAATGGTTCTGTTACCATTTACAGATCAGTGAACGCTACAGATGGCATTGAATTTACTTGGTCTACTTGGATATTTATAAACAGTCTTCAAACTAATGCTGGTATATACAAACATGTCTTTAGTAAAGGCAACAGCAATTTAGCTGAAAATGGTATGATCCATCCAAATAACGCACCAGGCCTCTATATTGCTCCACATACAAATGCTCTGGTTGTAGTTATGAATACATACAATGTTATTAATGAAGAAATTGTAATACCTGATATTCCAATCAATAAATGGGTAAATGTTATTATACGTTGTGAAAATACGACAATAGATGTTTATATTAATGGAACCATAGCAAGAAGTATTAATTTAGTGGGTGTTCCAAAACAAAATTACGGTGATGTATATGTTGCAATGAATGGCGGGTTTGATGGTTATATTTCCAATTTATGGTATTATAATTATGCTTTAGGAACAAACGCCATTCAAAACATTATCACCAAAGGTCCAAATACCAAAATGATCGGCAGTAATGGATTAGCGGATACAACTTACAATTACTTATCTTTAAGATGGTTTTTTAATGGTGCTGGTGACGGTTTTAATCCAGTAGTTGAAAAACAAAAAATGGTTCAAAACGCTGTTTAATAGATTACTTATACAAATTAATAAATAATCTATATATATGTCTGGTTATAGTTATAATCCAGTTCCACCAAGAGTTTGGTCAAGAGTACAAAATCCATGCACATTTATTGTCCCTGGTCTACCTGCGCAATACACTGTATATGTGCCTTTAACCGGTGAAACCGTTACGCAAGCTCGCGCAGATTATGGAGATAAACAAATTTACAAGGGTAACATTTTACAATACAAAGCAAATAGTGCTAGACTTACTAAATCCCAGAAATACGCACAACTTGCGAAATGCACAGGTCCAAATAGAACAAAAGTATTTGCTACACAAAGTGAAACATATACCAACCCAAATACAACAGGATTATTGCGTTCTGGATTTCAAACCTATACGTATCCAAATGAAATCGTTGGAGCTCCGAATAATGTGTCAGGACCATTTCAATACAACGTATCTAATCCAAACAATTGTTCATCTAACACCGTTATTGATGGAGGAATATTAGTTTGTGGAACATATGCGAATCCTTGTTCTGGAGAGATTTATACAAAATCTGATACCAACTCTACTATTTGCAATCCATCTTCCGCGTCAAATGTTCCAGGCTCAAGTGTTTTGTGTTGGAATAAAAAAGTCCAGACATGGTTTCCTAGACAACGATATTTTATGAATAATAGCACAGACAAATGGCCAGTCAATTATAAAGGATTTGTGAGTGCTGTTTCAACCAATCAGTCTTGTTTTACGAGATAATCCATCCGTTAGTTATGCTCTTAGATTTGGATTCATACAAATTTCTTGACTTGGAAAAATATCTCCAGACATACAGGTATCATTTACACCTATTTCTGCGCAAGTTCTAAACCCTCTATCGTCTCCAATATAACACCATCCAGACTTTCCTCCTGTGTGAATTGAACTAGATGCTTCGTGTGCTTGGTAATCTTGTTCTGTATTTAATGCTTTGTTTAAACTCGAATTATCTGCTTGCGAATGTTGAATAGCATTTTGTTCATTCATAGTCTGTCCTTTTACGGAAGAAGGTGCAACCGCACCACTCGGTGTAATATTTTGAACTGTTGTTAATCCGCCTTGGATTGCGTTTGCGGTTTCACCAACAACTGCCTTCGCACCTTCAGCTGAAACATCTACTGTTTGACCAACTACAGCACCAGTTGCTCCAAATAATTGTTTCGTAATTGGTGCGAAAATATCTGTCACAGTTTGTGTGCCCTTTGCTAAATAAACAAAAATATTAAATCCCAAAAAAGCTAAAATCAATATAATTAAAATCCACGTTGTTACGTTTATATTTTTTAAACTATCTAACCACCCACTTGTAGTTGAAGTAGTGCTTGAATAAGTTGTAGAGCTAAGAGAAGGAAGGGTTGTTTCACTTGATTTCAATATCGACTGGGTTAAATTGTTTGTATTATCCATTATAATAAAAAATGATATATTAATTTTTATTATACATTCGCATTATTGAATTGTTTATTTAAATGTTAATAAATATAAAAACTGGTTCATATCGCCTAAAATGGTATCGCGAATATTATATAAATCAGTATTACTCATACGTTTCATTGCGGTATTGTTATCTAAACTCACTAAATATCCTTTGAATGATTCAATTTCTCTCTTTAAATTTTCTTGAGAACTTAGGTCAAGTAATTTGATGTGTTTATTGCTCATTAGATCTATTCTCGAGCCGGATTTACCTAACAGAATTTCAATAAAACTATCAATATTTGCGTTTAATTTAGTGTATAATTCATCTGTTGCTTTATGTGTAGCGTAACTGGTTGTCTTCCAATGAAATAGTTTCACCATTAAAAGCATCTCTAAAAAAACAACCGCAATTTCCTTTTGAAAACTAGCTAAAGAATTACTGGACCGATTTCTACGGGTTCCACCTTTATTGTGTCTATATCTTTTTGTATACATTATATATAAGTTTTTTATTTTAATTTTATAATCTAGGAACAAATGTCTCTCCAAAACTATTCATCGCATCCAATTTTTTGATAGTGCTTTCTAAATTTGACGATTTCATTCCCAAAAATAGATAGTCGGTTCCAGTCGATTCTTCGTTCTTTTTAATTTGACTATACACAAAATTTATGTTCTGCTTGATTCTGCTGACTAATTCAATTTGTGAATGACGAATGATTTCTTTTTCTATGACAAATTGCTCACACAAAATAGAAATAGCAAGATACATTATATTTTTACGTTTTTTATGGCATCCACTAGTATATTTCAAACAAAATAAACTGAGAAAGGAGTTCATTAATTTATGAATCAGTTTTGAACGCTTTTCAGATTCTTTTAAAAATACATCCCAAATAATCCAAACAATATCTTTTTGACATTTTGAATCAACATTTGCAAAATTTCTTCTCTCGCTGAAAATTTTTTCTTTTAATAGCTTACATCTATTTTCATATTCAATAATCCATTCGATCCAATAACAAGCATTCATTTGATTATTTCCTGATTCCGTAACACTATAGGCCAATTCATTTACAAATGGAAACAATTCTTTTGGATCTTCTGTTGTGAATACTTCTTCACCATATTCAGTTGAAGGTGCTTTGAATTTGTCCTTAACAGACAACATATTGAGATCGTCTGGTTTTATTTTAACATTGTCGAAACTATGCCTTCTTTTCGCATCACATAATACACACATTATTTCACAAAAGAGTTTTCGAATTTTATCATTGTTTCTTAATCGTAATATACTGTCTGTGTATCCATTATTAACGATTGATTTGAAATCATTAATTCTCATTTCGAGATAAATACCTATATTTGAATTTCCTAAATGAATGTATTTACTAAAAAAAAGAATGATTATTTCCCACAGTTCACTATAATGTCCAGCACAAATTAATTCTGCGCTCCAATAACACGCAGGCTCTATTTTAGAATGTATTAAACTATTTAGCAATTCCTTTTTAACATCCGCTTTTTTAAATTTGGAAAATGAAAATCCCCTGAATTCTCCTTCTCCTCTTAAATCATTTATTTCAGACTCTTCCATATAATTATTTTTTATACAAAAAAAATAACAACAATACATATAGATGAAAATTGTCAAATCCATAAAAAATTGTTATTCTAAATTGTCCAATTTTGGAAAAGTATTAATATTTGTAGCTTTATTGTTAGCAATCATTGTTTTTTTTAGAAGTATCAGTCCAATAAAAGAGGGAATGACTGAGTCAAATAAATTTTTATTTAAACAGGGAACTGCTGTTTACGATGATTTTTATGCTGATATTTATGACTATTTAGTATTTAATCAATTGAAAAATGATTATGAAGTAGGTGCAATTATCAATACTATATCACCAGACCAAAAAAGTGTTATAGCAGACATTGGTTGCGGCACAGGACATCATGTTAAAGAATTAAGCACCAGAAATTTTCAAGTAATAGGTATTGACATATCTCCTTCGATGATAGATAAAGCAAAGCAAAATAATCCTGAATTAGTAACACAATTTAGGGTAGGGGATGGTGTAGACGGCCATATATTTCAAGATACATCCTTAACTCATATTTTATGTTTATATTTTACAATTTATTATATGAAAGATAAAGTGCGTTTTTTTAATAATTGTATGAATTGGTTAATGCCAGGTGGGTTTTTAATAGTGCATTTAGTTGATAAATATAAGTTTGATCCTATATTACCTCCAGGAAATCCATTATATGTCGTCTCTCCTCAAAAATACGCAAAAGAGAGAATAACCAAAACCAAAATTACATTTAATGATTTTATATACGATTCGAACTTCAAATTAGATAACAATGATATAGCTACATTTGATGAAAAATTCAAGTTTAATGATGGTCGTGTTCGAAAACAAGAGCAGCGCTTATATATGGAAGACTTACCTACTATTGTAAATATGGCACAAGATGCTGGTTTTTTGGTACATGCGAAAATTGATATGGTGAAATGTGCTTATGAACATCAATATTTGTATGTATTTGTTAAACCGTCATAGAATTATGTAAAAACCCATAAAAAAATATTTATATATATTATAGATGTCTTTGACAAATAAATTATGTGTAATAAATAATAAATTATTATATAATAATTATTCAGTATGTTTAGATTACTCTAATAATGATTGCGAATGTAAGGGAGCAACCGGCCCAACTGGATTACAAGGTGTTATTGGTTTTACAGGTCCTGCTGGATTACAAGGAGTTACAGGAAATGATGGAGCAACAGGTCCAACTGGATTACAAGGTGTTATTGGTTTTACAGGTCCTGTTGGATTACAAGGAGTTACAGGAAATGATGGAGAAACAGGTCCAACTGGATTACAAGGTGTTATTGGTTTTACAGGTCCAACAGGTTTTACAGGTCCTGCTGGATTACAAGGTGTTACAGGAAATGATGGAGCAACTGGTCCAACTGGATTACAAGGTGTTACAGGAAATGATGGAGCAACTGGTCCAACTGGATCACAAGGTATTATTGGTTTTACAGGTCCTACTGGATCACAAGGTATTATTGGTTTTACAGGTCCTACTGGAATACAAGGACTTACAGGAAATGATGGACATACTGGACCAACTGGTCCTATAGGACCTACAGGTGTATCTAATTATGCTGGAACAAATTATAGAGATACGACATCTATATCCTTTTTACAGAATAATGGAACTGTTTTTTACAAAGCATCATCTACTGGAAGTCTTGGTTCAATACCAAACTATAATGAGTTATCTTCTGTTCTAAATGTTCCAAATATAAATTTATCGTATATATCTATTATATATGCATTTGTAGGGACGCCAGCAGGAACAGGTACAACAAGTTCTTTAAATTTTGGTTTAATAGATATGAGTGGAAATATAATTTCATCAACACTTCTTCCACTTTCTTCTTCTACTAATATTGATAATCCAAGTATAGTTCAATATAATATTTATCCAGCTATTTCAACATTAACTGCTCGATGTTTAAGAATAGGTATATGGGGTTCAAACATTTCAGGATCAAATTATGTGAATATAAGATTAATAACAATTGGATATAATTAACGTTTGAATCCGTTTAATAATTATATTTTAAAAAATTAGTATATGATAAATAAATAATGTTTGAATATTTATCATATGTGTTGTGTTTTGGAATACTTATTGTCTTTTTACTTTATATTTATATCCGTTTGAAATATGGATTCTGGGTTTTGCAGCCAGTTTTTCACGTTTATGATTTTGGTTATATGATTAAACCACCTGGCATTATTGACAGTTCTTTTCCAACGAAAAATAAATACACCAATTTTAAAGAGATTGACACCATGGTTATATCAGATATAACATCCATTCAAAAGCAACGATTTGTCAACTTAATTAAAGCAAATTACTTACAAAATAAAGACAATATATTCTCTCCCCAACTAGAAAACATAATGCCATATTTTATTGGTCACAATAATAAATCAATAGTTTCATTCTTCTATAAAGACGAACATATGTTGGACTTAAAAAAAGGCACTATGGCAACCGATCGAAAAATCATTGGTTCGATCACATCCAGACCGTTACATATTACTATAAATAATGGTGATAAAGACGCTAACTTTGATGCTTATTATGTTGATTATTTATGCGTAGATAAGATATATCGTAAAAAGGGAATCGCACCACAACTCATACAAACACATCATTACAATCAAAGACAACTCAATAAAAAGATCGTTGTTTCCCTCTTCAAGAGAGAAGATGAATTAACCGGAATAGTTCCGTTATGTGTTTATTCTACATACGGTTTTTCAGTTAATAAATGGACTAAACCACCCGATTTATCAGGAGAATATAAGCTTTTGGAAATAAATCAACAAAATTACAGATTTTTACACGATTTTATAAGAGTGAATAGTGACAAATTTGACATAATTATT